>Ga0193733_1000401_pt1 | contig 14676 bp, 12 predicted proteins | sample U1s2metaG_FD_145076 | JGI IMG/M metagenome (GOLD analysis project Ga0193733, IMG submission 145076) | Soil microbial communities from a riparian zone of the East river system, Colorado, United States - U1s2 | ecosystem: Environmental > Terrestrial > Soil > Riparian zone | place: USA: East River...
CGCATCGCTGCTGAGCAGCACGAACGGCACACCGGGGCTGCAGGCGGGCCGAAGCTACGACGCCTATGTCCATTTTAGCCAGGGTTTTATGGCCCCCCGCATCGGTCTGCAACGGGTCGGAGTGTATGCCTGGACGGGGCTTAGGCCAACCTACTTTCTTACTTCTGACGGAGTGGCTATACCCGGCGCCGGTCAAGGCAATCGTTCCTTTTACCGGGCCGGCGTTTACGGGACCCTATATATCAATAAATTTGATGTGACCGGGGTTTATCAACGTGCCCAAGACAATGTATTCCTGGCCAACGCGACGCCGGCGAACCAACCGGGGTTGCTTGTTCCCGGAGCCCAGGGTCCGGTGTGGAATACCGGTACGATCGAGGCCCACTACACCTACTCCCCCCAGCTTTTCTTCATCGGCCGCTATGAGTTGACCCGGATTTCCCGGCAAGCTCTGGCCAGCAATCCCTCCGACCTCGGCAATGCCGATGTCTTTACGCTGGGGTACCGTTACTATCCGTTTATCCATAGCCGCGATGGCCTGGCCTGGCATCAGGAATTCTCAACCATTAACTACAAAGGACTCGCTTCCAGCGGCTCGGATCAACGATTCAGCAGCTACTTCATGGGCTTCGACTTTGCGTTCTGAGAAAGAGGAAGAGCATGCGAATCAGTCACAACGTAGTTTTTCTCGGAATTGTGGCCGTGGTGCTGGCATCGGCAGCCGCGACCGCCCAGAACTCGGGAATCGCGAGCGGGTACCCGGTTCCGAAGGGCGACCTGAACCCGCAGGAGCGAACCGGTGCGGGGCTCTACAAACGTTATTGCGTCGGATGCCACGGGATTAAGGGCGACGGGAATGGCGAGAACGCTCCGTACATCGATCCCAAACCCCGCGATTTCACTCTGGCTCAGTTCAAATGCCGTTCGACGCCTACGGGCACCCTGCCCCTGGATGCCGATTTAATTCACACCCTGCAACGCGGAGTGCGCGGCAGCAACATGCCTTCTTGGTTGCCCCTCAGTCCCGAAAACTGGGAAGACCTGGTGGCCTACATCAAGACTTTCTCGCCGCGCTGGAAGACTGAGAAGGCCGGAGAACCAATCCCGGTTCCGACCGAGCCCGAGGTGACGGCCGAGCGCGTGAAGGCCGGGCGAGATCTCTTCCAGCGGCTCGAGTGCTGGAAGTGCCACGGCGTTGAAGGTCGAGGCGATGGCCCCTCGGCCCCCACTCTCACCGATAGCAAGGACCGTCCGATTACACCTTACGATTTCAGCCAGGGCCATAAGTTCAAATGCGGGACGACCGATCAGGATTTATATCTCATTTTCCTGACCGGGCTGGATGGCACGCCGATGCCGTCGTTCGCCGACAATGTGAAGCCCGATGAAGCTTGGGACCTGGTTTTCTACTTGAGGACGTTGCAACCGATGAAATCGAAAGAGAAGGAGATCGCAAAACAACTTGGTTTGAAGCCCATCAATCCGAATGCACCGGCGGCGCCAGCACCTCAGCAGTAGGCTGCAAAAGAATCTCCCAAGGAGGCGTCAATGAAAGCCCGTTACAAGCTCTTAGGCTTGAGTTCAGTCCTATTACTGCTGGGATTCGGCCTTTTGCTTTCCACCCGCAACGTAAGCGCCGCCGCGGAAGGAAAGATTTCCGGCACCATCAAGCTCGACGGCACCGCTCCCCACCAGAAGCCGATCGATATGTCGAAGGAGCCCACCTGCGCGAAGATCCACGAAGGACACCCGGTGACGACCGAGACAGTGGTGATTGGGTCCGGTGCAGGTTTGCAGAACGTAGTGGTGTATATCTCCGAAGGCCTGCCGGTTGGGGCCGCCAGCCAGGTATCGGCCGAGACGCCGTCCTTTGACCAGAAAGGGTGCCAATACATCCCGCATGTGCTGGCGCTCGATGTGAATCAGCACTTCAAGGTGACCAACAGCGACCAGACCTCTCACAATATTCACCCCATGCCCACTCCGGGGGGCGCCAATCATGAATGGAATAAGTCACAGCCGCCGGGGGCGGCTCCGTTTGACGTGAGCTGGACCGCTCCGGAAGTTGCCGTGCACGTGAAATGCAACATTCACCCCTGGATGAGCGGTTACATGGCCGTGGTCAAGGGACCCTATGGCGTGACCGACAATAGCGGCTCGTTCACGATTAATAATGTCCCTCCCGGCGATTACACTCTGACCGCCTGGCAGGAGAGCTATGGAACTCAGACACTGAAAGTGTCGGTTGGCGCAGGCAAGCCGGCCACGGCGGATTTTACATTTAAAGCCAAATAATCGGTTGTTTCGCCGGAAGGTTGCTTGCTAAAAAAGCCATGGGAAAATTCTTCGCAATCACGATTGTAGTCATTGCGCTGGCTTCGGCGGTTCCTATCGTCAGGCACACCTGGGTACCGCCGGAAAACATCTCCGTTCATGGATCCGCCATTGACGATCAGATGTCGGACACCATGGTCGAGGCCGGGTTCTCTTTCCTGGCCGCGCAGTTGGTTCTTGCAATCTTCGTGTGGAAGTTCTCCAACCGGCCCCGGGACGCGAAGATCACCAAGTTCCCCGGCGGCGCGAAGGGTCTGGTGATCGCCGCCTTCATCCTGGTGGGCACGGAGGTTATCGCGCTTGGAGTTCTGGGACAGAGAGCCTGGGCCAGTGTCTATTTCACGCCTCCCGCCGCCAACGCCATCCCGGTCCAGGTTCAGGCCGGACAATTCGCTTTCTACTTCCGCTATCCCGGTCGGGACGGAAAGTTCGGTCCCCTTCACCCCGAAAAGATCGACGAAGCGAACCAGAATTTCTATGGCCTCGATGTGGATCACGATCCCGATTCCAAAGATGACATAGTGAGTGCGGAACTGGCGATTCCGGTGAACCACGACATTCATCTGCTCCTGCACTCGAAGGATCTCGGGCACTCGTTTTATGTACGTGAACTGCGCATCCAGCAGGACTTTGTGCCCGGTCTCGACCTCTCGCTTCATTTCACGGCGACCAAGACCGGCAAGTATGAAATCGTATGCACCCAGCTTTGCGGCCTGGGACACTACAACATGAAAGCGTACCTGGAAGTGATGTCCCAGGAAGATTTCGACAAGTGGCTGGCGCAACAAGCGGCGCTGCAGTAGCTGCCTTCGGTATTGCGAGAGACATTAAGGGGAGATATGCACGATCACGTACAGGCAGCGCATAACGCGGCTCCAACCGGATTTGTTCGCAAGCATGTCTTCAGTCTCGACCACAAAGTGATTGGCAAGCAGTACTATGGGCTGGGTCTGCTGGCAGTCCTGGTTGGAATGGTGCTCTCCTGGCTCATGCGAATCCATCTGGTGTGGCCGAACTCGGCCATTCCCGGCTTGCAACTGCTTTCGAAGACGGGCGCGCCGGGCGGGGTAATGACACCGGAGTATTACCTGCAGTTGATGACCATGCACGGAACCCTCATGGTCTTCTTCGTGCTGACCAATGTTCCTTTCGCTGGCTTCGGCAACTACTTTTTACCCATTCAGATCGGCGCCGAAGACATGGCCTTTCCCCGTTTCAACATGATGTCTTTCTGGACCACGTTTGTGGCTTTCCTGGTTCTGATGGCCGCGTTTTTCGTAGGCGACGGACCGCCCCTCGCCGGCTGGACGGCGTACGCTCCGCTGAGCGCGGTGGGCGCCGATTCAGGCCCGGGAGAAGCTTTCGGGCAAACCCTGTGGGCGATTTCGATAGCCATTTTTTGCATCGGCCAGTTGCTGGGGTCGTTGAACTTTATCGCGACCACGCTTGATCTCCGCGTCAAAGGCATGACCCTGGCGCGGATGCCGGTAAGCACCTGGGCATGGTTCATTACCTCCTGCATCGGGCTGCTGGCCTTTGCCGTGCTTCTGCCGGCATGTTTGCTGCTGATCCTGGATCGCGTGGCCGGAACCAGCTTCTTTATCCCGGCCAACCTCGTAGTCAGCGACCACCTGCAGCCCCACGCCGGTGGTTCGCCGCTCTTGTGGCAGCACCTGTTCTGGTTCTTTGGGCATCCCGAGGTCTATATTGCCATCTTGCCGGCCATGGGTATTGTCTCCCACGTTTTGATTACCAGTATGCGGCGGCCTCTGCTCAGCCACCGGGTGGTGATCGCTTGCATGATTTCCATTGGCTTTCTCAGCTACATGGTCTGGGGACACCACATGTTCGTCAGCGGCATGAATCCGGCTTCCTCGCTGGCGTTCTCCTTCCCCACGCTGATCATCACCATTCCAGCCACCATCCTGACCTTGATCTGGCTGGGCAGCCTGTATGGCTCCAGGTTGCATATCACGGCGGCTTCGCTGTTCTCGCTGGGCTTTATCTCCATGTTCGTGAGCGGAGGTGTGAGTGGCTTCTTCTTGGCGCAACCCTCCATTGATATTTATCTGCACGCCACCTACTTTGTGGTGGGCCACTTCCACATGGTGATGGGCGTCGCCTCGATCTTCGGAATGTTTGCCGGAACTTATTTCTGGTTTCCCAAAATGACCGGCCGGATGATGAGCGAAAAACTGGGAAAAATACACTTCTGGCTCACTTTGGTAGGTACCTATTGCATCTTCATGCCGTTCCACTACCTTGGCCTGGCGGGCAACGTGCGGCGCTACGCCTCGTTCGTGAATGATTTCATGAAGCCGCTCATGCCGGTGCACAAGTTCATGACCATCGCCGCGTTGCTGACCGGCGCAGCCCAGCTTATTTTTCTCTACAACCTGATTTACAGCCGGTTCCGCGGCGTACCGGCCGGCGCCAACCCCTGGGAGGCGACTTCACTCGAGTGGACCATGCCTTCGCCGCCGCCGTTCGATAACTTTGGGGGCAAGCCTCCGGTGGTTTACCACGATCCGTATCAATACAGCGTGGAGGGTGCGGCCAAGGACTACGTCATGCAGGACTCGCCCGAACCCGCGAGTGATTGATCGAGCACAGGGGCTGATTCGCCGGAAGCGTTCCAGCATGAACAAGGTCTCAGAACCATGGCAACCGTAACCCAGGCGCCGCCAAATACCGCCAGTCCAGCCAATCCACCGGGAGGTAGCGCCGGAGGCGGAGGCTTGCGGAATCTGGTTCCGGCGGACGGGAATCTGCCCGCCATTCAAGACCATTCACCTCCCCCGGCTCGAACCGGTATCTGGGTTGGCCTGTCCGCCATCACCATGTGCTTCGCCGCTTTCACCAGCGCTCTGGTGGTGGGCAAGGGTTCGACGGTGGACTGGCCGCACATTGAGCTTCCTTCCGTCCTTTATTTCAACACTCTCGCCCTGGTCGCCAGCAGCGTCACCCTGGAGATCGCCCGCCGCCGCTTTACGCGAAGTGGCCAGACGGCAGCAGCGCGGTTTTGGTTTTACACAACTCTTGCCTTGGGGTTGATTTTTGTGGCAGGGCAATACGTGGCCTGGCTGCAACTTCGATCCGAAGGACTCTACCTGGCGACGAGTCCCTCCAGTTCCTATTTTTACGTCTTGACCGCGGTGCATGCTCTGCATGTGCTCGGAGGACTCGGAGGGCTGATCAGGCTGGTGGCGAAACTGGGCGAACCTGTTTCCTCGTTGCGCAGGAGCACGCTTTATGCAACCTCGTATTACTGGCACTTCATGGGCCTGCTTTGGCTGTACCTGCTTTTCGTGCTGTGGATGAAGCTATGACGGATGCAACGGGGAGAGCCGTGAGTGAAGCGAATCTAGCGATGGGAGCACACGCGACGGGGATGTTGGAAGAGTCTCCGTTTGCCGTCCCTTCCAAAAAATTGGTGATGTGGTTGTTTATCATTTCCGATGCCGTCACCTTCGCCGCGCTGTTGATGGGCTATGGCTACCTGCGCAATGCGAACCCGAACTGGCCGGAACCGTTCAAGTTCTCACCCAGCATCGTCAACGTCATGCTCATGACGTTTGTCCTTATCACCAGCAGCCTGACCATGCTGATTGGGTTGCGGGCAGCCAAGGCAGGGGACAAGTCAGGAGCTTTGCTCTGGACCTTCATCACGGTTGGCGGGGGCATTCTCTTTGCCCTCCTCCACATTCGGGAATGGAGGGGGCTGATCGGCGAAGGTGTCCGCTTGTTCGAGAATCCCTGGGGCGCCCCGCTGTTTGGCGCCTCGTTTTTCAGCATCACCGGATTGCATCTGCTGCATGTGATCGGCGGCGTAGTCGCGCTCGTTGTGGTGGGCCTCGGCTACAAGCGCGGACGTTACAACTCCGACGATCTGGAGGTCTGGACACTGTACTGGCACTTTGTGGACCTGGTCTGGATGTTCGTGGTCCCGTTTGTCTATCTTCTAAATGTCGCGCGTTAGCGCAGGTACCGAGGCGGTGGTCATGGAAACGGCTGGACGAGACAGCGGTGGATTGAAAACATATATCGTCGTATATCTCTGCCTGCTCGCTCTGGCGGGGCTGCAGTTCCTTCTGGCCTACCACCATGCCGAAGGCGAGCAATTGTTCTTGCGCATGTTATCCGTGGCGTTGCTGCAAGCGGGGTTGGCGGTTATGTTCTTCATGCATCTGCGGTCGGAACGCCGCAACCTTCGTCTCTCCCTCGCCCTTTCCACAATTTTCGTGCTGGCGATGATGAACATGGTCTGGTCGGACAGTTTCCGCCTGCTCCATTTCCGCCTTCTAAAGTGATATGTTGGGAGATCGGAGAATCGCAGAGACGGAAAGAAGCCAGATCGGAAGAAGCAAATGAGAATGGACAAACGCTTTTTGCGGGCTGGGCTTGGGATGGCAGCGATCGCCCTTTTCTTGGCCCCTGCGGCTTTTTCCCAGAACTGCGCGCTCTGTTACACCCAGGCGGCCTCGGCCGGATCTCGGGTCATTCAGGCCTTGCGCAGTGGAATCCTGGTGCTGGTGATTCCTCCCATGTTTATGTCCGTGGGCATCACGGTAGTCGCCTACCGCAAACGAAATCAATTTCGTAGCGACAAACATCGGGATGAATGATGTTTTCGGACCGGTCCAACCCCCCGCGTCTCATTTCCCCGATTGTGAACCTCGCCGATCGGCATATCACTACTCGATTTCTTCGCATGGGATTGCTGATTCTAGCCAGCGCGATTTCACTGGATTCCGCTGCTGCCCGCAAGCACCAGCAGTGGGGCGCAGAGCTGTCGGTGGATATGGACACGCCGTACGACCGGCTGGTCAAAATCGTGCAACAGGTCTCCGAAGACGGAGTCATTCGAGGTACCGCGCAATATAAAGGCACAACTCAACTGGACGCAGCCAAGAAAGTCAAAACGGCTGTAGGCTTTGAAGCCTGGAAGGGGCAGGGGGTCGTATTCTACAAAGCGCAGCCCAACACACTGGCGCCGGAGCATTTTCACGAAACCGGCGATCAAGGCAGCGTCGAAGTTCGTTATGTTGTCGAGCCGGCAGGAGCGAATCTGAGCCGCCTCCGCATCGCGGCCGTCTTTGCGACCAACACCGGCCATGGCGTGCACCCCTCAGATGGTGCGGTGGAAGACGCCGAGTTCTCGGAAATCTCTCAAAAACTACAGGAACTGCAGGACCAGGAAAAGAAGGAAAGGGAAGAAGCGTTTGCCAAAGAACTGGAGGTTAAATCCGATGAGCTGCGGGTGCAACTGGAGCGGCAGCGCGCCCAGCTAAACGCCACCGTCGCCCGGCAGCAACAACTGGAGCAGGCCGTAAACGATCTCGAGAAGGGCCTGCCGGCCCGCATCCGGACCGGGAGTGCCGACCTCAAGGCAGCGCCCTACAACCAGTCGAAGACCACGCGACTGCTTTCGCGAGACGAGGCAGTCATGGTGATGGAGCAGACTCAGCACTGGTATCGGGTGCAGACCGCAAGCGGAGAACAGGGGTGGGTCTACCGGCTGATGGTGGAGGTTCCGCAGTGAAACAGAGACGACCTGCCTCATGGTGCGCAATGGCGGCAATGCTTGGATTTTTGTGCGCCGCTTCGGCACAGGCTGGTTCGGCCCAGACTGGTTCAACGCCGGCACGACCTGCACCGGTGGCGGAATCACCATCGCCATCGGCGCGCGAGTTCTCATTCTCGCTCGCGGCCGTTCAATCGGCCCTGCAGCAGATGGGTGCTTACCGCGGGGCCCGGTTGCCCTCACTAGACGGGTTTGTCGAGGCTGCACAAGGCGCGGCGCCTGATTTGCAGCATCCGTACTATGAGTTCAAGCTTGACCTCAAGCCACTCGGCCTCACCCTGACCCTAGTCGGCGTGCAGGCTAGCGTTACCGCCTGGTACGCCGATCCCCAGGGAAGCAATTCTGGCTATCAGAAGTTCAAGTCGAATGGGCGATTAGAATCCGATCTCCTAGATCGGCTGAGCAGCTTTCTGGCCACGAACAAATCGACGTCCGGTGTCGAAGTGAAGCGGGAAATCGAAGCCGTTCGCAAACAACAATCAGAAGCAGAACGCCGTGGGGCAGAACTGGAAAAGCAACTGCAAACGGCAAAGACGTCCGGGAACACCGATTCGACCAAAATATACGTCGAGGCGGCCAAGGCTCATGTTCCGGTTTGCAGTGCTCCCGAAAGTCGGGCTCCAGTTCTTCTGCGCGCGGAGCCGGAAGATGAATTCGAGGTTCTGCAACACCGCGGCGCGTGGTTGCAGGTGCGACTCGAAGCCGGCCGCAGTGGTTGGGTACAAGAATCGCTGGTCAAGTCGAACGCAGCGGCCGGCGGCCGTGGGCCGGCGGCCGAGGTCCCGCCCTCCGCCACTCCAGGGTTCACGGTCATACGCGAGACCGTTTCGTCGTTCTCCGGTGAATGGCCGCGCTTGAAAGACAAGCAGGCGCTTTATGTTTGGGCCCGCCCTGACGGATCGGCTCTGACTCTGGCGGCGGGTGAAAAACTGCGCTTTGTGGAGCACATTTTCATGGAACGCTACCGCCAGGCAGAGCATGACTCGCGAAACTCCGTCAAAGGAATCGTGGTTATCTTTCTCGATGAACGGGGAGGAGTGGCCGCGGCGAGTCTGGACGACATACGCTTCTGGGCCGAAGGCAGCCTCACTTCGTCGGCCTTCATCAAGAGGTGCTCGCTCGATCCGCTAGGTGCGTTCTCGGGTCTGCCCGTGGCCGCCCGTCGCGAGGATCCCTAAAAATAGTGCCGTCGGCCGTGTTTCAGCCACCCAGACGCCGGCAAGAGAGTGAATACATTACTGGGCCCTTTTGCCGCACCGCGACCGCTCGGGCGCCCTTTTCCGTCAGGGAGCCTGCCCCGCAGACCACGATCGGCAAACTGAGCTCGCAATTCAGCGCGTTGGTAGCAACCGGTCCGCGCTCAAAATACAGCTTACCCCTCCAGCTTGTGATAGAGGCGATAAGGTTCACTACCGATCCCCGCGAAAGGGCGGAGCGTGAATTTGTCGGTGTCGCTTTGCACCCGCCAGTCGTCCGAGGATTGAGAGACAGCGGTAGCAGCGAGCAACTGTTCCCGGGTGGTCTTGGGGGGGACCCTGCCAATGGCAAATAGTGCAAGCGGCCCCCGAACCAGGGCGAGCGTATTGGGGTTTTGCTCATCCACCGCCTGGAGGCGAAGCGTCATTCCTATTTCAAACTCCACCCGGTCTCCATTCTTCCAGGTTCGTTGCAGAGCCAGGAACCTACCGGGGACAATCTCTGCTTCCATTCGCTTGCCGTTGACGGAAACCCTGGTTTTCGCGTCCGCCCACGCCGGAATTCGGAGATAAAGGGTGAAGCCCTCCTGGCGCGCCATGTCGAACTGAAGCTGGATCGTGTTGGACGTGGGGTAGTTGGTTTGCTGAGTGAGAGTGCACCGGGTGTTGTTTTGCGACCAGGTGACGCGGGAAGGAATGAACAAGTTGACATAAATTCCGTCCTTGCCCGGGTAATACGAACTGATCCCGTAGTCGGCCGTCAACTGCGGAAAGGTGCCGGAACAGCACGGCCATTTGTCTTTGTAATAGACCTTTTTGGCATTGTCGCTGTTGTAATCAGAATAATAGAAGCTGGTTCCGTCCGGCAGAATCGGACTGGCGCCTGCGACCGTGTTGTAGAGCACCTGTTCCATGCTGTCGCCATAGCGGGAGTCGCGCGTGACCCGCAGTAAGTATCGCGTGATCTTGAATTGGCCATAGGCGCCGCATGGGGTTTCAAAACTCGACCGCGTGGTTCCCAGACTCGCCCCTAAAAGGCCTTTGCCCGGTTCGACGAATGCTTCGTTCGGCCCCCATCCACCCGTGGCATAACTCTGCTCCTCGACCATGCGCAGCCCGTTGCTTGCGGCGCGCAGATATTTTTCCTCGCCCAGCACCAAATACGCCTGCATCGCAGAACTTAACGTGTTCACGTGACTGTAGGCATGTTTTCCGGGCAGGGCATTGCGGTTCTCTGCCAGCGCGTCATAGTACTCGTGGTAGATGAAGCGCTCGCCCAGGTCACGGTAGCGTTTTTCCCCGCTGCGACGGTATGCCAAGAAGAAGTTCTCGGGCAGGGTGTACGTCTCGTCCCAGGTGTAAGCGATCGTTTTGTGCGGACGAGCTTCCTGCTCCGCCCGGCTCAGTGCTTTCTCGGGTAAATAGGGCAACACCGCGTCCGTACTCCGTTTGAGCACATCAAGGGCAATGGGATCAGCGGCAAATTCGTGAGCATCAATCAGGCCACAGCAGGTTTTGTCGAAGGTGTAGGCTGGCAGCCGATAGTCCGCATAGAACTTTCCCGTAGGTTCGACCGTTTGTGCGAAGGCGCGCACCAGGCGATGCACCTTCTCCTGGGTCGGTCGCGATCCGGTGATCGCGTATGCCCGGGCCAACCCTGAGACGTACTGACCAAACGTATGACCGGGAATGAACCCGTGAAAGTTGCTCTCGTGGTTAAAGTCGTCCGAATCGTCATACCAACCCCCGAGGTCTGGCCCGGGTGCCGGCATCCCTTGGCGTTTCCGAAAGGGTTTGAGCAGACCATCTTCATCCAGACCCAAGAAAACTTTGTGATTATTCTCGAACTGCGCACGAAGGGGTCCCTCCAGCAGTTGGACCTGAGGGTAGGCAAACACAGACAAAGGTGGAACGACAGACGCGTCTACTGAAAAGGAACCGGCCAACGCGGGTAGCGAACGAGCCGCCAGCATCCCGCCCGTGGTGAGGGCCGTCGCCTTCAGAAAGTGCCGCCTGGATGCGCTCTTCATGACAGTCTCCTGACTCTTAGGTTCGCTTGCACCCCATCCCAGACCTCGTGGCTGAAAGCCTTAACCAAATCGAGGCTGAGCATGGCAAACGTTTGCCTGCCTGTCTATACCATGGCTTATATTGGACGTCAACACGGGCTGTAATCGTTTTCCGAGTTACGGTACTATCTGGGGAGCGTCGGATCCCTTTCGGTAGTCTGAGAGAAGCGCCCGCCTGAGTAAATCGGCGGCGCATCGTTACCAGGTATCGAAGCCAGGTTTCACCGCTCACGCGCAAGTATTTCCGAGAGGATTGAATGATTGATCTTGTGAACCTGGAAGCTTGGTTTGTCACGGGAAGCCAACATCTTTACGGCCCGGAAATCCTGAAGACGGTCGAGGCGCACTCGGTGGCCATCGCGCATGCTCTGCAGGCGTCGGTGCAGATTCCGGTGAAGATCGTGTGTAAACCTGTGATGACGAGCGGCGAGTCCATTCATCAGTTGTGTCTGGATGCGAACGGATCGAAGAATTGCGTGGGGCTGATCACCTGGATGCACACCTTTTCTCCGGCAAGAATGTGGATCGCCGGCCTCAAATCGCTCCATCGGCCATTGCTTCATCTGCACACGCAATTCAACCAGGAACTGCCCTGGTCAAACATTGACATGAGCTTCATGAATCTCAACCAGTCAGCTCATGGTGACCGGGAGTTCGGCTTCCTCGGAACCCGCATGCGACTCGAGCACAAAATCGTGGTTGGGTTCTGGCAGGATACCGGCGTTCACGCCGAGGTTGGCGCCTGGATACGCGCTGCCTGCGCCTGGCAGGACGCTCAACACCTGAAGGTTGCGCGCTTCGGCGACAACATGCGGAACGTGGCGGTGACCGAAGGAGACAAGGTCGATGCCCAAATCAAGCTGGGTTATGCGGTGAATGGCTACGGGGTTGGAGATCTCGTACACCGAGTTCAGCAAGTGACGGAAGCCGAAATCGAGAAGCTCACGGCTGAGTACGATGAAGCGTACACCATCGCGGAGCCGCTGCGCGCCGGCGGCAAGCGGCGTCCGGCCCTGCGTGAGGCGGCAAAAATTGAGTTGGGGTTGCGGTATTTTCTGGAAGAAACCGGCTCCCATGCCTTCACGGACACGTTTGAGGACCTGCACGGCCTGGCACAACTTCCAGGAATCGCGGTACAGCGATTGATGGCTGAGGGGTACGGCTTCGGCGCGGAGGGTGACTGGAAAGCGGCCGCGCTGGTACGAGCTATGAAGGTCATGAGTCACGGCCTGAACGGCGGAACCTCGTTCATGGAAGACTACACCTATCATCTGCGAGATGGCGGCCAAGTGCTGGGAGCGCACATGCTGGAAGTATGTCCCTCCATCGCGGAGGGTAAGCCGTCGGCGGAAATCCACCCCCTTTCCATTGGCGGCAAGGCAGATCCGGTCCGGCTAGTATTTACCGCCGCCAGTGGAAGCGCGGTGAATGCTTGCGTAGTCGACCTGGGGAACCGCTTTCGTCTGATCGTCAATCGGGTGAACCTGACGCAACCCGAGCACCCTTTACCCAGGCTGCCGGTCGCCCGCGCCATCTGGTTGCCTGAGCCTGACCTTAAGATCGCAGCGACCGCCTGGATCTCGGCTGGTGGTGCCCACCACACCGCCCTCAGCCGGGCCCTGCACCCGCAACACTTGCAAGATTTCGCGGAGATGGCGAATATCGAATATTTGCTGATCGACCGCAACACGACCCTGGAGAATTTCAAAAAGGAACTAAAGTGGAACAGAGTGTACGATCTGTTTCGTGATTGACAGATCACCCCGGCTGCCAAGGCCGCCGCCATCGGACGCCGGCCACGAAAAGCTAGAGTGGTTGGCCGAGGCAGGGTGTCGGCCTGAAGGCCCCGCGAAAGATCGCAGTCGCAACCAGGAGGAACATATGGCCCACGCAAAGGAAATCTCGCGTAGACAGTTCGTCGCATCGGCGGTTTCGACGGCCGCCTTGACATCCTTGCCCATGCATCGAGTCTTTGCCAGTGTTGCTGACCGAGCTTTAACCAGTGCAGGGCCACGACAGGCCGAACCCGCGCGGCCCGACCGCCCTAGCGGGAGAGATCCGAACTGGAAAGATGATGGAATTGAGAATCTCACCCAATCACCGCACGCGAAGCTGCGCGATATTCCGGTGCGCGCTGTGACCATCCAGAGCGGCTTTTGGGCACAGCGGCGTGAGATCAATGTGACCAAGAGCATTCCTACGATGCACGACCTTCTCGAAGCGAATGGCCGTATGAACAATTTCCGCCGTTTGGCCGGCAAGAGCCAGGCGGCCCAACGCGGGCCCGTCTACTCCGACTCCGATATCTATAAGTGGACTGAGGCGGTAGGATTCGCCTTGCAGTCAGGCGATCGTCCAGAGCTTCGTGCCACAGCGGAAAAAATGATTGCCGAGGTGGTTGCCGTCCAGGAGTCCAGCGGTTACTTGAACACCTACTACCAAGATGACCGCAAATCCCTGCGAATGCTCACGCCAACCCAGACCACTGGCCACGAACTCTATAACATCGGGCACATGCTGCAGGGGGCGATCGCGTATTACCGCGCCGCCGGCGACCGCACGCTGCTCGACGCCGGCATCCGCTTCGTCAATGATTTTCTGATGTCCAGTTACGGACCTGCGCCCCAAAAGCCCATCGTTTCCGGACATCCCGAGATCGAAATGGCGCTGATCGAACTGTACCGGATCACGGGCGACAAACGGCAACTCGATCTGGCGGGTTACATTCTGGGCGGAGACGAGCGCTTGCACCTGCCTGAGCGCCAAACGATCTACATGTTCAGCGGAACTCCGTTTACCGCGAGAACGAAGCTTGAAGGACACGCCGTTCGCGCCATGTATGCGTGCTGCGGCGCCACCGACTATTACCTGGAGACCGGCGATCCAGCCTATTGGAAGACGCTGAATACCCTCTGGAATGACATGACAGCGAGCAAGATGTACGTTACCGGAGGAGTGGGCTCACGGTCTGACGGCGAAGCTTTCGGCCATGCCTACGAACTACCCAATGATCGCGCTTATGGAGAAAGCTGCGCGGCCATCGGCAACATGATGTGGAACTGGCGCATGCTGGCGGCGAGCGGAGAAGCAAAGTTCACTGACGTAATCGAACGCGCACTTTATAACGGGATCAATTCCGGAATGTCGCTGGACGGCACGCTCTATTGCTATCGCAATCCGCTGGCGTTCGATCCAGCTACGGGAGAAAAAATTCGCAACCCATGGTATGACACGACCTGCTGTCCCCCGAACCTGGAGCGCACTTTTGCCTCTTTGCCGGGATATTTCTACAGCACCAGCAGCGATGGAATCTACCTGCATCTCTACGACAATTCAGAATTGAGTTGGCATCTGGAAAATGGCGTCGGCCTGAAAGTCTCGCAAACGACAAATTATCCGTGGGATGGCATAGCGGAGATTACGGTTACGCCGGCTGAGCCTTCGAGCTTCACTTTCTACCTGCGGGTTCCGGGCTGGGCGGACGATGCGCAAG
>Ga0193733_1000402_pt1 | contig 14672 bp, 15 predicted proteins | sample U1s2metaG_FD_145076 | JGI IMG/M metagenome (GOLD analysis project Ga0193733, IMG submission 145076) | Soil microbial communities from a riparian zone of the East river system, Colorado, United States - U1s2 | ecosystem: Environmental > Terrestrial > Soil > Riparian zone | place: USA: East River...
CGTGCTGGAGCGCAACCGGAATACAACGGCGACCCTCAACCGGCGTGCCGAGGGCCTGCGCTCGCACCGACGCGTCGCGCATTTCCGCAATACGGGAATGATCTGGGCGTTCGACGTGCGGGAAGCCCAACCGGGATTCGGTCAGGATTTCCAGCGACGCGCTGTCGAGACGGGCGTGCTGCTCCGCCCTTTGGGCGCTACCGTCTACTGGATGCCGCCTTACGTCATCGGCGAGGCCGAAATCGATTTCCTTCTGGACGCGGTAACAAAGCTTCTGGACGCCGGATCGGAGTCCCCGTAGCGCGGGGTTTCATCGTGCTAGACTCGAAGGCTTCCAATTTGCAGTGCAGCACCCGTGATCCTCACCTTCCCCGACAGCCCTTTCCGTCTCGCCCAGGCGTTTACTCCGGCCGGTGATCAGCCCGAGGCGATCGACAAGCTCGTCGAGGGCATCCGCGACGGGCTCTCGTACCAGACGCTGCTCGGCGTCACCGGCTCGGGCAAGACCTTCACCATGGCGAACGTGATCGCGCGCCTCGGGCGGCCGGCGCTCGTGCTCGCGCCGAACAAGACCCTTGCCGCCCAGCTCTATTCCGAAATGCGCGAGTCCTTCCCCGAGAACGCGATCGAGTACTTCGTTTCCTACTACGACTATTACCAGCCCGAGGCTTATGTCCCGTCGCGGGACCTCTATATCGAGAAGGACTCGAGCATCAACGAGCACATCGAGCAGATGCGGCTGTCTGCGACGAAGTCGCTGCTCGAACGCAAGGACGTCGTGATCGTCGCGACGGTGTCCTGCATCTACGGCATCGGCAACCCGGTCGACTACCACGGCATGATCCTGCACGTGCGCGAAAAGGAGCGTATGTCCCAGCGCGACATCATCGCGCGCCTCGCGGCGATGCAGTACGAAAGAAACGAGCTCGAATTCAAGCGCGGCACCTTCCGCGTGCGCGGCGACGTGCTCGACGTGTTCCCGGCAGAAAATTCCGAGACGGCGCTGCGCATCGCGCTTCTCGACGACGAGGTCGAGAGCCTGACCCTGTTCGACCCGCTGACCGGGCACGCAAGCCAGCGCGTGCCGCGCTTCACGGTCTACCCGTCGAGCCACTACGTGACGCCCCGGGCGACGACCCTGCGTGCGATCGAAGCGATCAAGATCGAGCTCGCCGGCCGGATCGAGCATTTCCAGAAAACGGGCAAGCTCCTGGAGGCGCAGCGCATAGAGCAGCGCACGCGCTTCGACCTGGAGATGCTTGTCGAGCTGGGTTTCTGCAAGGGCATCGAGAACTATTCGCGGCATCTGTCCGGAAGGAAAGAGGGCGAGCCGCCGCCGACGCTGATCGACTACCTGCCGCCGAACGCCCTCATGTTCATCGACGAGTCGCACGTCACCATCGGGCAGCTGGGGGGCATGTACAAAGGCGATCGCTCGCGCAAGGAGAATCTCGTCGACTATGGTTTCCGCCTGCCTTCGGCCCTGGACAACCGGCCGCTCAAGTTCGAGGAATTCGAACAGGTCATGCGTCAGACCGTCTTCGTCTCGGCGACTCCCGCGGAATACGAGCGCAAAACCTCGGGGCAGATCGTGGAGCAGGTCGTGCGGCCGACGGGCCTGGTCGACCCGCGCCTCGAAGTGCGGCCCGCCTCGACTCAGGTGGACGACCTGCTCTCCGAAATCACTCTGCGGGTGGCGAGCGGGGAACGGGTGCTGGTGACCACGCTCACCAAGCGCATGGCCGAGGAGCTGACGGACTACCTTGCCGAGCACGGGGTGAAGGTGCGCTATCTGCACTCGGAAGTGGAGACGGTCGAGCGGGTCGAGATCATCCGCGACCTGCGCCTGGGCGAATTCGACGTCCTGGTCGGGATCAACCTGCTGCGCGAAGGCCTGGACCTGCCCGAAGTGTCGCTGGTGGCGATCCTCGATGCGGACAAGGAAGGGTTCCTGCGTTCGGAGCGCTCGCTCATCCAGACGATCGGCCGCGCCGCGCGCCATTTGAACGGGATGGCCATTCTCTATGCCGACACGGTTACCGACTCGATGAAGCGCGCGATCGGAGAAACCGATCGCCGCCGCGCGAGGCAGGTCGAATACAACGCGAAGCGCGGCATCACGCCGATCGGCATTTCCAAGTCGGTACACGACATGATCGAGGGCGCCCGCGACTTCGAGGATGTGCAGCTGCAGCTGAAAGCCGCTCAGGAGCAGGCGCGCTACGAGTCGATGTCCGAAAAACAGATCGCGCGGGAGATCAAGCGGCTGGAAAAGGAGATGCTCGACTACGCGCGCAATCTCGAATTCGAAAAGGCCGCCGAAGCACGCGATCGTCTCTCCGAGCTCAAGCGGAGCGTTTTTGGCGCCTCGCCCGAGGAGACTGCTCCCGCCGTCGGTTAGAGGGCGGCCGCCGAGCGATGGCCCGATGTTCCCCGGCGGGTCATTTCCTCACGACAGCTCAGCGATACGAACGGCGCCGGAGGCAGCGGGCCGGTTCTCTTGCCACCACGCTGCAGCCTTCTCGAACTGAGCAGTCGCGCGTCGGGAGACCTTGACAGAAAGAGGAGCGGTCAACCGAAGCGACGAAGGCGTTCCAAGAGCTCATCTCCGGTGATGTAGTCACCCCGCTCAATCTCCGCAATCGACGCGAGCAGCTCTTCTTCCTGTTCAGGAGTCAACTCAAAGGTTTCTTCATCCTCGCGCAAGACCACCGTCACCTTAGTGCCCTCCGCGGGCAACTCCCCTTCGACGACGACCTTTCCGTCTATAACCGTACCGGTAGCAACTTTCATGGGTAAATACTACTCCGAGTCAGGCCAGTGGGCTTGGCGACGCCGAGCGCGTTAGATCAAAAGACGGCTCGGCTGCCTGCCGCTCCCGAGGATAAACGGTTCGCCGCCAAGCCAAGGGCCATCGTCGAAATCTAGCTGCAAGGACAGGCAGGCAAGCGAACCGCCCGGCAGTGCCGATGGCGACGGTGTTTCCCCGGTTGCCACGATGGAAAGCGGCGGGCTGCCGCGGCAAATCTCGAGGGTCCAAGCGACCGTTTTCCCTGGTCCGACTTGGGGTTCGAAGGAAAGATTCGCCTCGTTCAGACGTTCGACGGTTTCGACAAAGCGATCCGCGGCGCTGCGCCAAGACGGCGGAACCGCTTGGGTGGAAACGCAGCGGGTGATGCGTACCCAGGTGGCCTTGTAAGCGACCGACAGCTCGACCGCGTAGCGTTCGCCGAGGAGGGCGTCGCCCTCGAATCTGCGCAGCGTTGCGTCCGCGCGAAGGTCCGGCGCCAGCCGAGGCAACACTTCTTCCGCACCGGCTAGCCGCGCCGAGCGTTCCAGCGCGGAAAGCAGTTCCGAGGCGCGCTTCGCCGCTGTGGGAATCGCTTTGAACGCTTGCACGGCGATCGTTGCCGCGCGCCGCGCCAGCAGAATTTCCACTTCATCCGCCGGCTGACGGATCGCGGTGAACAAACCCGTTGCATCCACCAGCGCGCGGCCATATTCGGATTTCACAAGGGGTTCGGCGACAGACCAGGGCAGGGCATCGAGTTCCAGCACGCCAATACGCAAAGGTTTGGGAGGATGCTCTCCGAGAAAGGCCACCGCCGCCCGACCGAGCTCGGGCGCGGATCGCACTTCGCCCAAGTGACTGACGCTTCGAATCCAGTCGTGCACGCGTCTGGAGAACGCCGCCAGCAGCACCGGCGCTCCGGTCGGGAAGACCACGAGCAGCGCCTCGTTCCAGTACGGGACGAAATGCGTGAGCCACGCCACGGCGCTCGGGCGCGCGAAGGAGGTGTAGAGCAGCACGACGCCCAGTTCCGCGGCGCGCATTTGCTCCTGCAGGCGCGCCACGCGCCCCTCGAGGACTGAAGGCGGCACTTCGTCGCGCGACCAGCTGATCAATCCGCGCCGCATGTGCTCAGTCCAGGGGCACCGAAAACAAGCGCCGCGGAGTCCGGGTCAGGACCTCGCAGCCATCGGGTATCACGCGCACGGAATCGCCGTGCACGAAATACCCGACCTCCGGATGATAGGTGTTCGGATGGACAACGAGCGTCATGTCGGGCTCGAGTTCCATCTCGACGTCCTCGAGCACGGCGGGTCGCCCGTCTACGTATAGGCCCAGACCGTGGCCGCGCACGCGGGTGTACTCGGAGGTCACGTAGTCGCCGAGGCCATGGTCGCGAAATACTTCGTTTTGCGCTCGAGCGACGTCTCCCGCCTTGGCACCGGGGCGAACCGCCGCGATGCCGGCTTCGAGAGCCTCGTTGTAGACGGCGAAGGCGCGTTCTTGCGTTTTGCTCGGTTCTCCGAGCACTAGGGTGCGGCAGATCTGCGCGTAATAACCGTCCACGCACGGGGTCAGCTCGGTCGTCACTAGGTCGCCGGGCGCGAGGCGCCGTTCCGTCGGCGGATGCATCCCGCGCACTTCACGGCCGCCCGAGCCTAGGATCTGGAAATTTTCCGGGCAGCCGCGGGAGCGGCAGAAGGCCTCGACTTCCGCGACGAGCGCGTATTCCGGCCGCCCGACGCGCGCCGCATTGCGAAACACGGCGTAGCCTTCGTCGGCGAGGACAGCGGCGCGGCGAAATGACTCGATCTCGGCCGGCGACTTCCGCAGCATCAGGCGATCGAGCAAGGCCGTCGCTGGCGCGATGCTTGCGACCAGCGGCCCCATCGCAAGGCGATAGGGCACCGCGGCGAGCGGGGCGAGCGCGATCCGCCGCTTGCCGAGTTCGCGGATCGCAGTCTCGGTTTCCTCGATCGCAGAAAGGGACCATCTCACATCGAGTTCCGCCTGCTCCGAACGGAGGCGCGCGGCTTCGGCCGGGTGTTCGACGATGATCCGCGCCGGCCCCTCGCGATCGATGAATGCAAAAGCGTGCCCTTCAACCGGGGTGATGTCGGCCGCAAAACGCAGATAGTCGCTTCGCCACGGGTTCCCGGCGACGACGAGGATGTCGATCCCTTCATCCGCCATCGCCGTGGCGAGCCGGACCCGCCTCTCGGCGCGCGCGTTTCCGGGAATCGCGCTCACTCCGGCTTGATGCCGCCCAGTTCGACGATGGACTTGTAGCGCGCCGATTCCGACTTGAGGAAGCTCGCCGTCTCGGCGGGCGCAAGCCCGATCGCGACGTGACCGAAGTCGCTGACGCGTTTGCGCACGCCCGGTTCCGCCAGGGCGGTCCGGAACTCCGCAGCGAGGCGCTCGATGATGCGCGAATTCGTTCTGCGGGGCGCCGCGAGCACCCACCAGTTGCCGCCGACTAGCTGCGGAAACCCCGCTTCGAGCGTTGTCGGGACATCGGGCAGCTCGGCCATGCGCTGGCGCGCCATCACGGCGAGCACCTTGAGCTTGCCGGCCTTCACCGGTCCGATAATCCCGGTCAAGGTGGGGAAGGCCACCTGGATGTCGCCGGCGAGCAGCGCCTGGACCATGGGAGGCGTGCCCTTGTACGGAACGTAGACCAGCGCGTTTCCGGTCTGCTGTGAAAATGCTGCGCCGGTGAGATGCGCGGGCGAGCCGGAGCCCGGAGAGCCGTAATTGAACCTGCCCGGATTGGCGCTCACGTATTCAGCAAGTTCCTTAAGCGATTTCGCTGGCACGTTCGTGCCGATCACCGCGAGCAGCGGGGCGTCCGCGAGGAGGGAGATCGGATCGAGCGCGGTCAGAGGATCGAAACCGAGATTTTTGAACATGTGAGGCGTCACGGCATAGACGGCCGTCGGCCCGAGCAGCAAGGTGTAGCCGTCCGGCGCGGCGCGCACGACTTCGCCCGTGCCTATGGCGCCGTCGGCGCCCGGCTTGCTTTCCACGACGAAGCGCTGGCCGAGGTTCGTTTCGACTCCGGGGGCTATGGTCCGGAATATCGCCTCCGAAACGCTTCCCGCCGCAAATGGGATGACCACGCGAATGGGCTTGCTGGGCCAGTCCTGCGCGAGGCCGAGCGCCGGTCGAAGCGTAAGCAGCCCGGCGGCGAGGAGTGCCAAAATATGTCTCACGAGCGGATTCTATATTGGGAAGACTGATGTCCGGCGAGAAGTTCGGCGTTCTGTTTGTATGCACGGGAAACATCTGCCGCTCGCCGACCGCAGAGGCGATTTTTCGAAAGCTTGCTGTCGATGCAGGGATGGCGGGCGCGGTGACGGCCGATTCGGCAGGAACGCACGGTTACCATGTCGGAGAGCCGCCTGATCCTCGGGCGCAGAAGGCGGCCGCGAAGCGCGGTTACGATCTCAGCGCGCTGCGAGCGCGCACAATCGAGGACGCGGATTTTCAACGCTTCGACCTGATCCTGGCGATGGACGAGGATCACTACGCGATTCTCTCGCGTATGGTGGGGTCCTCAGCCGGCCACAAGCTGAAGTTGATGATGTCCTACGCGCGGCGCTTCAAAGAGCGGGACGTGCCGGATCCCTACTACGGCGGGCCGCAGGGGTTCGAGCGCGTGCTCGACATGCTCGAGGACGCGGCGAAGGGCTTGCTCGAGTCCCTGCGAAGGGACTGAGCCTGCCCTCCGGGTTCAAATCTTCGGAGTCGGCGGTTCGCCCCCGGTTTCCACCTGAACCAGGGGCTCGTCGAGATCCGCAGGAGGCGGTCGGCGCTCGCGCTTGGCTGGAACGAATTTCGGCTCCGATTCCGTTGCCGAACCGACCGTGGCGCCCGAACGCGTCTGGATCAACTCCAGCCCGCTATCCTTGAGCGCGCGCTCGATCTCAGCTGGGTCCGGCTCGCGCGGTGCAGGCGAATGCGCCGCCGCCACCGGAGCCGGGGGGGTGGGTCTGTACTCGGGCTGAGGTTTCGCAGCCGTCACGAACTCATGCGCCTGCTCGGGCTCGGCTGGGGCCGGTTGCGCTATGAACTCGGGTGCGGCCGGCGCCGATGCCTGTCCTTCAGTCGGAGCGGGACCTGCTGCGACTCGGAACTCCTCGCTCCGAGGTGCCGGCGTTGGATTCTCATGGCGCTCACCCCTTTCGCCGCGGTCGCGGCCGCCGCGACGGCGGCGCTTGCGTTCGTGATCGCCTTCGCGCGGTTCAGGCGCGCCTGCATGGGGAGCGGGCGGGCGTCCAAGCTCCTGTGGGCGCTGTTCCCGGGATTCGGGCCGTTCCCCAGGTGCGCGATTCTGCCCCTCAGGACGCTCGCCGCGCGGCGGCCTTTGCTCTCCCGGTGGGCGCTCGGGGCGCGAGTTACGGTCTTGACGGTCCTGGCGTTGCGGTCGTTCACCGCGTTGATCTTGCCCGCGTCCCTGACGCTGGTCCGGACGGTCATTGCGCCCACGAAAGCGGTCGCGGTTGCCGCGGTCGCGGTTGCCACGGTCGCGGTTGCCACGGTCGCGATCGCCACGTTCCGGCCGGGGCATCTGTTGCTCGCTGTGTGATGGAGCTGCTGCCGGTTGGGGGTTGGCGGGAGCGTTGTCGCCCTTGAACCAACCGAAGATGCGATCCATGAAGCCCGGATGCCGTTCGGCCGGGCGCGGCGCCTGGGGTCGGGGCTGCTGCGCGCTCACCGGCGCAGGCCGTTCGGGCGTGACGCCTTGCACCGCGGCTTGCTGGCGCGGCGGGCGCGCTTCCTGCGCCGCAGGTTCCTTGGCTTCTTCCTCGACCGGTGCGGTGACGAGGTTGTAGCTCGCCGGCAACGCGTCGGACTGGTTCAAATCGTCGTGTCGCAGGCGCTCCACCTTGTAATTCGGCGTCTCGAGGTGGGTGTTCGGGATCAGCACCACGTTGACCTTCAGCCGCGCTTCGATCGAATGGATATCGGCGCGCTTTTCGTTGAGCAGGAAGGTTGCGACGTCGACCGGCACCTGGGCGTGCACCGCGGCGCTGTTTTCCTTCATGGCTTCTTCCTGGATGATGCGCAGGATATGCAGCGCAGTGGATTCGGTGCCGCGGATGTGGCCGGTGCCGTTGCAGCGCGGGCAGGTGATGTTGCTCCCCTCTCCGAGCGAAGGGCGAAGGCGCTGGCGCGACAGCTCCATCAGGCCGAAGCGCGAGATCTTGCCCATCTGCACCCGCGCGCGGTCGTGGCGCAGTGCGTCGCGCAGCCGGGTCTCCACTTCGCGCTGGTTGCGCTGGTTCTCCATGTCGATGAAGTCGATGACGATGAGGCCGCCAAGGTCGCGCAAGCGTAATTGCCGCGCTATCTCGTCGGCGGCTTCGGCGTTGGTGTTGTACGCTGTCTGCTCGATGTCGTGCCCTTTTGTGGCGCGCGCCGAGTTGACGTCGATCGAGACGAGCGCCTCGGTGTGGTCGATCACGACCGCGCCTCCCGAAGGTAGCGACACCTGGCGCGAGTAGGCGGTCTCGATCTGATGCTCGATCTGGAAGCGCGAGAACAGCGGCACGTCGTCGCGGTAACGCTTCACCCGCCCTACGTTGTCGGGCATGACGTTGCTCATGAACGCCATCGTCTGCTCGAAGATCGGATCGGTGTCGATCAGGATCTCGCCGATGTCGGGCTGGAAGTAGTCGCGGATAGCGCGGATGACGAGGCTGCCTTCCTGGTAGATGAGGAACGGCGCCGGGTTGAGCAGCTTGCCGTCTGAGTCGCGCGCCGGCTCGGTCGCCTCGACGATCTTGCTCCAGAGCTTGAGCAGATAGGTCAAGTCCCATTGCAGTTCTTCGTAGGAGCGGCTGATGCCGGCGGTGCGGCCGATGATGCTCATCCCGGCCGGAACGTCGAGCTTGTCCATGATCTCGCGCAGCTCGTCGCGATCTTCGCCCTCCACGCGGCGCGACACGCCGCCGCCGCGCGGATTGTTCGGCATCAATACGAGGTAGCGTCCGGCGAGACTGATGAATGTCGTGAGCGCCGCGCCCTTGTTGCCGCGCTCGTCCTTCTCGACCTGGACGATCAACTCCTGGCCCTCGGAAAGCGCGTCCTGGATGCGCGCGCGCGCGACGTCGATGCCGGGTTTGAAATACTGGCGCGCGACCTCCTTGAAGGGAAGAAATCCGTGGCGCTCGGTGCCGTAGTCCACGAACGCGGCTTCGAGGCTGGGCTCGACCCGGGTGATGACACCCTTGTAGATGTTGCTTTTTCTTTGTTCCTTGGCGGCCGATTCGATGTCGAGGTCAATGAGTTTCTGGCCTTCGACGATCGCGACACGGAGTTCCTCGGCCTGTGTCGCATTGAAAAGCATGCGCTTCATTGTTCAATTCTCCCGCGCGCACGGGCAGGACAAACCAAGAGCCTTATTGTGAAGGCTGGTCTCGCATCATCGATCCTGGGATCATGAGAACGCGGTAATTTGGCTTGTCGGGTTCCAGTCGCTGCATTGCAGGACCGTAAATTCTGCCGATATGCTGTTGGCGCGCTGTTCAATTACTATCACTGGTTGGATAACCAACCGCCTTTGCTCACTTCGGGTTCGTGCGCTCGCAAATCCGGCCTAGGCCTCGAGCAGCGGCGGAACCGGGGACAGGGTAGCTAGTCTTGTCTGGGGGCGAAAATTCGCACCGTCGCATGTACAAGCAGCCGTCCCGCAACGGAAGCAGCGGGCAGATCATAAACAAAATGAAGGATTTAAGCAACGCCCTGACGGTCGAGGTCGATAACGCGAGCGAAGGCCAGCGCGTGGACAACTTCCTTTTGCGACTTTGCAAGGGCGTCCCGCGCAGTCATGTCTACCGCATCCTGCGCAGCGGCGAGGTCAGAGTCAACAGCCGGCGCGTGGATGCAACCTACAGGCTCCAAGGCGGCGATCGGGTACGCGTTCCGCCGATGCGCCTGGCCGACCGCTCGCACCGGCCCAGGCCGCGGCCCGTCGAGCTGCCGGTAGTCTTCGAGGACGAAGCATTGCTGGTGGTAAACAAGCCCTCCGGAACCGCCGTGCACGGTGGCAGCGGCGTGAGCTATGGCGTGATCGAGAGCCTGCGCGCGGCGCGGCCACAAGCGAAATTCCTCGAGCTTGCGCATCGCCTGGACCGCGAGACCTCCGGATTGCTGGTTCTCGCCAAGAAACGTTCAGCGCTGACCGCATTGCACGCCGCATTGCGCGAGGGAAAGGTGCGCAAATGCTATCTGGCGCTGGTCAAAGGCCGATGGCGGGACGACAAGCGCCGCGTGGACTTGCCGCTCAAGAAATATCTTACAAAGTCCGGGGAGCGGCGGGTCAGCGTGGATCGCGAAGGGCGCGAATCGCAGACGGTCTTCCGGCGCGAGCGGGCTTTCCGAGATTGCACTCTGCTTTCGGCGGAATTACTTACCGGACGCACCCATCAAATCCGCGTGCATCTTGCTCATCTCGGCTTTCCTGTCGCCGGTGACGACAAGTACGGCGACTTCGAGCTCAACCGAGGATTGGCGAAGCAGGGCCTGAGGCGCATGTTCTTGCACGCCGGGGAACTGGAGTTCGCGCATCCGCTTTCGGGGGAAGCGCTGAAACTGCATGCGCCGCTTCCCGAAGACTTGTCGCGCTTTCTCGATTCCCTGGGAAGCTGATGCGCTATCCCTTGCTGGTGTTCGACTGGGACGGAACGCTGATCGATTCCGCGCCTACGATCGTCGCCTGCATTCAGGCCGCCTGCCGCGATCTCGGACTGCCGGTGCCCGAGGACGCGCGCGCGAGCCACGTCATAGGTCTCGGTTTGCAGGACGCGTTGTCGTATGCCGTGCCCGGGTTGCCGCCGGAGGATTACGGCGCAGTGGTGGAGCGCTACCGGAAACATTTCCTGGCGCGCGACCCCGAAATTCCCCTTTTTCCAGGCGCGCGGTCGATGCTTGCCGGCCTTCGGGACCGCGGCCATATTCTCGCCATCGCCACCGGAAAGAACCGCGCGGGCCTGACGCGGGCTCTGGACAATACGGCGTTGCGGCCTTTGTTTGCCGCCTCGCGCTGCGCCGACCAATGCGCATCGAAGCCTGCGCCCGACATGCTTTGCGAGCTCATGGAGGAACTCGGCACGGACGCGGTCAATACCCTTATGATCGGAGACACAGTGCACGATCTTCAGATGGCGGCACACGCCGGGGTGCAGGCGGTCGCGGTGAGTCACGGGGCGCACCCCAGGGGCGACCTGGTCGCGCTCGCGCCCCTTGCCTGCTTGGAAAATATCGAGGAGCTGACGCGATGGCTGGCTCAGAACGCGTAATTTGCTCGAGCGCCGATCTCACGGATTCGGGTGACGGGGTACGCTTCGAGCTCGAAGTGGACGGAAGGCCCGAGGCGGCGTTCGCCGTGCGCTACCGGGGCCGGGTCTATGCCTACGTCAACCGCTGCGCGCACATGCCGATGGAGCTGGACTGGAAACCCGGAAAGTTTTTTGATGTTTGGGGCCTGCATTTGATATGCTCGACGCACGGTGCGACTTACGCGCCGGACACAGGCCGATGTCTTCGCGGCCCTTGCTTCGAGGAGGGACTCATTCCGGTCCCCGTCGAGGAGCGGGACGGCCGTGTAATCATGAAGGGTGATCCGCGTGGCCGAAGGTAACTGGGAACGGGATGTGATCGAGACGCTGGCGACCGCCGCTCTCAAGGAGCAGCGCCGCGCCCGCCGCTGGGGCATTTTCTTCAAGCTGCTCGGCTTTGCCTATCTCACGTTGCTGGTGCTGCTCGCGCTCGACTGGCGTGGACACGACGGCCTCACTTCGGGCAAACATACCGCGCTGGTCGACGTAGTGGGCGTAATCGACCCCAAAGGTGACGCGAGCGCCGACCGCGTCACCGAGTCTCTGCAGAACGCTTTCAAAAACAAGAATACCCAGGGCGTGATCCTGCGAATCAATTCGCCGGGCGGCAGTCCGGTGCAGGCTGGAATCATCTACGACGAAATCCGCCGGCTGCGGAGGATTTACCCTAACGTTCCCATGTATGCGGTGGTCGAGGACATCTGCGCCTCGGGCGGCTACTACATCGCCGCCGCCGCCGACAAAATTTACGTGGACAAGGCGAGCATCATCGGGTCGATCGGCGTGATCATGGACGGCTGGGGCTTCACCGGTACCATGGAAAAACTCGGCGTGGAGCGGCGTGCGCTCACCTCCGGCGAGAACAAGGCCTTCCTCGATCCTTTTTCCCCGGTGGACGAGAAGCAGAAGCGCCACGCCCAGTCGATGCTGGACGAAATCCACAAGCAATTCATCGATGTCGTGAAGAAAGGGCGGGGCAAGCGGCTCAAGGAAAGCTCCGATATGTTCTCCGGGCTGCTGTGGACCGGCGCCAGAAGCATCGAGCTGGGACTTTCGGACGGCCTTGGGAGCGTCGATTTCGTCGCTCGCGAGGTGATCAAGGCCGAGGACATCTTCGATTACACGAAGAAGCAGGATTTCACCGAACGTTTCGCTAAGCGTTTCGGCGCGGCGATGGCGAGCGCGCTCGCCAAGGTGCTGGCGCAGGGGCAATTCAACATTCGTTGAGTTTGCCGGGCAGGCCGCCGCGCGACTACTCGGCGAGCAGCAAGAACACCGTGGGTCGTCCCTTGAGTTGCGGAGTTTCCTTGCGCCATGCCACAACGGGTCGCGTTTTCACCGCTTCCGATTCCAGCGTCAGATCCACGGCGACGCACACGAGCGTAGCCGGGGCGAGAGCGCGCAGCATCGTCGCCAGAGTGCGATCGTTGCGGTAGGGCGTCTCGATGAATATCTGCGTCTGCCTGAGCCGCCGCGATTGGCGTTCGAGGTCCTTCAGCGCGGAAGCGAGTTCCCCCGGGGCGACCGGAAGGTAGCCGTGAAACGCGAAGCGTTGACCCTCCAGGCCGGAGGCCGAGAGCGCAAGCACGATTGAAGAGGGGCCGCTCAGGGGGACCACGCGCACGCCCCGCTCGTGCGCGAGCCGCACGAGGCCCGCTCCGGGGTCGGCGACTGCGGGCAATCCGGCCTCGGAAAGGAGGCCGGCGTCGCGGCCGGCGAGCACCGGTTCGAGCAACAAGGCGAAGTCGCCAGCCGGCGTGTTGTGGTCGAGTCGTTCGATGCGAATGCTCTGCACCGGCTGCGCGGCCCCGATGCGTTTCAGAAACGCGCGGGCCGCCTTCGGATCTTCGGCGATGAGGTACTCGAGCGATCGCGCGCGATTGAGCACCGCAGCGGGTATCACTGCATCGGGTGCGGTGTCGCCAAGGACGTTCGGCAGGAGGTAAAGCAAGCCTGCCGGGCTAGAGGACATTCAACCCTTGCTCTTGCAGCAGATCGACCAGCGCGATCAGCGGTAAGCCGACGAGCGCGCTCGGGTCTTCGCCTTCCATTTTCGCAATCAGCGCGATTCCCAGGCCCTCGGCCTTTGCGCTGCCGGCGCAGTCGTAGGGTTGCTCCCGGTCGAGATAACGATCGATTGTTCCGTCGTCGAGCCTGCGGAAAGTGACGCGGCAGGGGACCACGCGGCTGCGGCTTGTCCCGAGCGAGGCGTTGTGCACGCACACCGCCGTGTAAAACACCGCCTCGCTGCCCGATAGGGCGCGTAGCTGGCGCACCGCGTTTTCGCGAGTGCCCGGCTTGCCGAGCACTTCGCCGTTTCCCACGGCGACTTGATCGCAGCCGATGATCAGGGCGTCGCGATAGCGGGCTGCGACCGCCAGCGATTTCGCCTCAGCGAGCCGCCGCGCCATGGCCTCCGGCGCTTCGCCGGGACGGGTTTCTTCAGCGACGTCCGGATCGGCGACCGAGAACGGGATTCCGAGCCGCCCGAGCAGGGCGCGCCGATAGCGCGAGCTTGAAGCGAGAACGAGCTGCATGCGTCGGGCCTTCGAGAGTCACGCTTGGTACGGCGCTAGAGTCTGCACTGGTTTGCAGCGAGCTTTTCCTGCCGCGCGATGGCGGCTGAATTGTCCAAGGGTATCTGCTCGCCCTTTTCGTTCAGCGTGAAACTGGGCGGGCTTTGCTTCAAACGCTCCAGCAGCGCGCGTTGCTGGTTGCAAAGTTGCGCGCGCTTGGCCGCTTCCGCCTCCTGCCTGGTTTCGCCCTTGCTCGAAGCTTGACGGGGATCCTGATCCTTCGGCCGTACCTGGCCTTGCTCGGGGTTCGGATCCCTCGGGTTGTTCGCCTCGGTGCCGGCACCGCCCGGGGCGGGCGAAGCAAGCCTGTTCGGTACTTCGCTTGCCTTGCTCCCCTGCGGCGGTCGCTCGCCATAGTGTGTCACGCCGCGCTCGTCTACCCACTTGTAGACCTGGGCGAAAGCCGGCACGGCCGCGGCCATGAAGATCGAAAAGTGCAGTAACGCTCTGAACAACTTGGAATTTCTTTTGACACTGAAGAGCAAACATAATATCATGCGCCCCTTATGTCGCAAGCGGGGGTGATAGACAACCTCCATTTTACCCGCGCCGCACTGGAACGGTTCTCATCGCGATCAACGTCGAGCTGCAGCTCGCCGAAAACCTGCGCGAGATCTCAGATGATACGAGTTTGAAGGAGTTCCCATATGGCAGTCCAGCAAAACAAGAAATCCCCGTCGAAGCGCGGCATGCACCGCGCTCACGATTTCCTCACCAACCCGCCGCTCGCGGTCGAGCCGACGACGGGCGAAGTGCATTTGCGTCATCACATCAGCCCGAGCGGTTACTATCGCGGCAAGAAGGTCGTCAAGACCAGGAGCGAGTAGGGCCTCACCTGGCCGCATGACCGGACAGAGTCGGGATCGGCCCTCCCCTTGAGCGAAGCAGGAGTCGCTTCGCATCGCGCTTCATGGAAATCACCGTAGCCATTGATTGCATGGGCGGCGATCATGGTCCGCA
>Ga0193733_1000403_pt1 | contig 14664 bp, 10 predicted proteins | sample U1s2metaG_FD_145076 | JGI IMG/M metagenome (GOLD analysis project Ga0193733, IMG submission 145076) | Soil microbial communities from a riparian zone of the East river system, Colorado, United States - U1s2 | ecosystem: Environmental > Terrestrial > Soil > Riparian zone | place: USA: East River...
GACGCCCGGCTGGTGTCTCCCGAGTTTGTCAGCTTCCTGCGTAGCGAGCAACAACAGAGGCTGAGATCATTGTTTGGCCGTACTTCTGTGTCGGGCCGTGGCTTCGGCCGAGGCCAATCTTCCGATCCATGCTGTTAGTTCTCATCATCGACCTGGTCGCAATCGCCACGCTGGTATCGGTGGCGGCGCGCAAGGGACTGGAACAGACCCTCCCCTATTTTGTCTTTTTGGTCGTGTTGCTCCCCGAGGAATCGCGAATCAAATTAGAGGGCGTTTTTGATCTTTATACACACCGGATAGCATTGGCCACTCTCCTGGTGCTGTTTCTTATTTATAGGAAGAAGTCGACAGTCCGCGTCGTTCCCTTCAAGAACCTAATTTACCTGCACATCGCGTGGGCGACGACCTCGACCCTGTTCTCCATCGTCTCCATGACTAGTGTCAAGCAACTGCTCGCACAGCTGGTGGAGTACTACCTGCTCTACTACATCATTTTGAAGACGGTGACCAAGACCCGTACCATCACCAATGTCATTTACGCGATGATTGCAGCCATGAGCGTCTGTTCTGTTTTCGGGTTGCTCGAAATCTATGCACGGTGGAGTGTGCTGTCGATCTTCCCGACGGAACTGCAGCTCACGTACGGCAACGGAGACACACTCTACACCGAGATGTTTGACCGCGGTGTTCGAGCGCGCGCGACCTTTCCCCACCCCATCCACTTCGGTGCGGCTCTGGCCATGACGATTCCTTTGGCCTTCTACTTGGCAACGTCCTCCAGGAACTGGGCTGCGAAGATTTTCTTGAATGTTTCGCTTTTCCTGATGTTCTGGGGCCTTTATAAGACCGGCAGCCGCGGGCCCTGGCTGGCGGCCGCCCTGGCAATGGGCGTCCTGGCGGTCGGCGCCGAAGCGAAGGTTCGGAAGCAAATCATAGCCGTCGCGGTTCTGGCGAGCACGGTGATGATCGTTCGCCCCGGAATCGCTGACACGCTCTGGAATATGTATAGAGCGAGTATGGATCCCAGTTCGATGATGGGCAGCTCCCTGCAATACCGTCCGGTGCTGTTCCACACGGTCATGAAGACCCTGAACGAAAATCCCGAACGCGCCCTTTTGGGCTATGGATTAGGGTCCTTCCGTGAAAAAGGCGTGATCCTGGAAATGCCGGGAATTGAAACTCATCGCTGGTACACCTGCGACAGCACTTGGATTCTGTTCGCCTACGAGACCGGATATGTAGGATTCCTGATACTTGCCATTCTCTTACTTAAGCCTGCCCTCCTGGCTCTCAGTAGCTTCCGTAAGTTGCCAAAAGCCAGTCGCCAATTCGGCCTGTCCTTCTTTAGCTCGCTCGTTGCATTCTATGTTGTGATGGTTTCCGTTGCCATCTACGGTTGGGGGCAAAATGGATACATGCTATGGACGATGATCGCCCTCTCCATCGCCTACCCGATTGTGAAAAAAGATGAGCTCCGCCGCCGTGCCGTGTTGGTGGGCGCACAACATCCGGTAACAACCGCAACGCCGAGCCTCATCTCAACCAGTCGAGCGCTGAAGCTAGCAGACGAAGATGAGCCTGTTTCGCTGGGGAGTGCGATGTGGCCGCCGCGATCCGTATAGCCACCGGATGGCGAATGCAAAGGCTTGCGAAATGACCTTGACCAACGAAATCACGATCGTGGTGGCGACCAATGACCGAGACATTCTCGAGCGCAACCTGCTCGCCTCTTCCTGTTTTCGTTCCGCCCATGGCCATCAGATCTTGGTACAGGAGGGCTTTTCCTCTGCGGCCGAGGCATACAATGACGGGCTGCAACGGTCTACCAACGAACTTGTCGTTTTCGTGCACCAGGATGTCTTCTTGCCTGAAGGCTGGATGTGCAGATTGGACCGTACCCTGCAACAGTTGGAGAAGACTGACCCAGCTTGGGGAGTGCTGGGCTGCTGGGGGGCGAAGGAGAATGGTGAATATCGCGGCCATGTCTATTCTTCCGGTTGGGGAGTCCTGGGCGAAGGATTCGAGTCTCCGGAGCCGGTCCAGACGCTGGACGAAATAGTGCTCATCGTCAGAAAGAGCGCCGGGCTTCGTTTTGACCAGCATCTACCGCATTTTCATTTCTACGGAACGGACATTTGCATGCGGGCTGCCAAAATGGGGATGAAGTCTTACGCCATGTCAGCTTTCTGTATCCACAACACCTCGCAGATTCTCCGGCTACCAAAGGATTTCTACCGTTGCTACTTTCACATTCGGGGAGTTTGGAAGGACGACCTGCCGATTCAGACGACTTGCATAAGAATTTCCAGGTCCAATGCTCATCTTTACCGACGAAAACTGGAAGAGTTTTGTCTGTCTCGTTTACGCCGGAAGTGTTCTCCCGTTCCGCGCTCGACCGACCCCATGCGGATTCTCGAAGAGTTGGAAGTCGCTAAGGGCTGAGACGAGTTTCCTCAACCAATATGACCGTATATCAACTGGATCCTCTTACCGACTCGCGCTGGCCGGAGTTTCTTGCGCGGAACCCCCAATCGTCTATCTTTCACACGCGTGAGTGGCTCCAAGCCTTGCGCCGTACCTACGGCTACAGGCCGATGGTCTTTAGCACGTCAAACCAAGCGGAGCTTTCGAATGGTGTGGTCTTCTGCCAGGTTCAGAGCTGGTTGACGGGCAAGCGCTTGGTCTCCTTGCCGTTCTCGGATCATTGCCAGCCGCTGGCTGACGGTCTCGATCTTGAGGCCGTCCTCGATTATCTGGACCACAACCGCCGTTCTAGAGGCTGGAAATATGTCGAACTCAGGCCTGCGGTAGACGCCGGCATATTCAAAGACCAGCGCTATCTGGGCGTCAGTAATGCTTTTAGCTATCAAACTATTGACCTGAAGCCTGACCTGAAGACAATTTATCGCCGCTTCCATGAGAGTTGTGTGCGCAGAAAAATCAATCGTGCGGAACGCGAGAACCTGACCTACGAATCCGGGCGCGCGGGTCCACTGCTAGAAAAATTTCGCGCTCTGCTTTTAATTACGCGACGCCGTCACAAGTTACCCCCTCAGCCCGCCGTCTGGTTCCGCAATTTGGTGGAGTGCCTGGGCGACAAATTGACAATTCATGTCTTGTCAAAAGGTAGCGATCCAGTTGCCAGTATCATTACGCTCAGTTACAAGAACTCTCTCGTTTATAAATATGGTTGCTCCGATGCGCGTTTTCACAATCTGGGAGGAATGCCTCTGTTGTTTTGGAAGGTCATTCAGCAATACAAACAGAACGGAGCGGAAGAGTTCGATCTCGGGCGGTCGGCGCCCGAAGATCCGGGATTGATTGCCTTCAAAGGGCATCTCGGCGCGTTAGCTTCCGAATTGAATTACTACCGCAGTCCTATCCCCCGGGCGCGGGAAACGGTAGCCGAACCAAGGTTTTCATGGGCACGAGAGGCCTTGACCCATTTACCGCAGCCAGTATTGACCGAAGCTGGCCGATTGCTCTACCGGCATTTAGGCTAATCCTTCTAGGCCCACCTCCCAGACACTTTCCATGAATCAGGCGTTTCTCAGTTACTATCAGTGCCCCGAACAGTTTGCCGATTTCAGGCCGACGCAAAGCCCGTCCAAAAGCCTTGGCTCGGGCTACTTCCGGTTTGGTTCCGATCTCATCGGCTATGGTGCGGCAGACGTGCAAGGCGAGGAACGGGCAGACGGAGCTCTTCTGGATGTGCTCTGCCGAGTCCGCATCGAGGGGTCTACCTGCCTGCTCCCGTTCAATCCGACTGATATCGCGAATAATTTTCGCTACGAGCGCTATGTCAATGGAGCGGGGAAATCCCTCGGGAAGAAACTGATTCGCGGGGCTTACTATCAGGTGCGACCCCTTCTCCCAGTTTCTGTGCGCCGCCACTTGCAGCGAACCTGGCTGAAGGGGTGGAACAAAAATATTTTTCCGCGATGGCCAGTAGATCGAACCGTGGACCGCATGTTCGAAAGGCTCATGGCCCTTTCGCTGCAGGCGCACCAGAACGCCCGGATCCCCTTCATTTGGTTCTGGCCGGAAGGGAAATCAAGCTGCGCCATGATGACTCACGACGTGGAGACGGCCTCTGGGCTGGCGTTTATCCCCAAACTCATTGATATTAACGATTCGTTCGGCATCAAGAGCTCATTTCAAATCGTTCCCGAAAAACGATATGTTGTCGGAGAAGGTGCGCTGTCGGCCATTCGCTCGCGAGGATTCGAGATTAACGTGCATGATCTGAAACATGACGGTCGTCTTTTCGAAGATCATCAGCAATTCCTTCAGTCTGCGCTACGAATCAACCGACACGGAATTCGCTTTGGCAGTAAGGGGTTTAGGTCGGCGGTGTTATATCGCAATCTGGATTGGTATGGTGCTCTTTCATGTTCTTACGATATGTCAGTGCCCAACGTGGGGCATTTGGACCCTCAGCCAGGTGGATGCTGCACGGTGATGCCGTACTTTATCGGGAAGATTCTCGAGCTTCCTGTGACAACGACGCAGGATTACGCGTTGTTTAACATATTGGGCACGTACTCGCTCGATCTGTGGAGAGAGCAGGTCAGCCACATCATGGAACATCATGGCTTGATTAGCTTTATTGTGCATCCTGATTATCTTGACCACTGCGAATCGAGGAGTACATATGCTGCCCTGCTCGGGTATCTTGCGAAGTTGCGGTCAGAGGCAGGGCTATGGATCGCGCTCCCCGGTGAAGTCGACACCTGGTGGCGGCAGAGAAGTCTGATGAAGCTTGTGCGCCGTGGGGTAGGGTGGCAGGTTGAAGGCCCGGGTGCGGAGCGGGCTCGAGTGGCATACGCCACGTTGGAAAAAGGCCAAGTTAGCTATCTTCTAAACTGAGATTTCAAAAGTTTTCATATCATGAGCCTCAAATCCTACGGTAATCAGTTCTTAGTCCTGGTTCTCTGCTTTGTGACTGCCTGTTTGAGATCGCACGCCGCTCAGGTGGTCTACATAGACAATGTGGACCAACCGTCTGTTACGCGGCAACAAATCGAAACTGCAGCTCGCTTTTACGGATTGGAGAACAAGGAAGTCTTGCTAAGTGGCAAGCGCGTTGACGACACCAACAAGGTGACGGCCGCGGTTAGTGGCACTCCAACCGTTGCCGTGGTCATTGCCGCCAATGCTCTTCCTTCTCTGAACCAAAAAAAGATTCTTGACTCGTTGCAGAGAAAAGGCACCAGCCATGTATCTGTGCTGATCGCCGGTATTACGGAACAAACCCCCACGGCTCTGATAAGGAAATGGTCGAGCGGAGCCATTACCGGCTGCACAACTTCAGCTGTTGAGAAGGGAAATAGCCACTACAAGATTGCAAATGTAAATGAAGTGACTCACGAGCTCAATGGCAACAAACTACCCTTTAACGAAAATGAAGTGTGCTCCTTGACGCTGGACGGCGGGCGAGGAGCGCAGTGGATCATGGCGGCCACATCCCGAGGGCGCGACTTTCCCGTCTTCGCCAAAGCGAAGGCCGGCGCGCAAGAGGTGTTTTTCGTTACTGCAAGCATGCCCGCTGAGAACCAGGTGACTTCGGACCCGTATCGCGAGCCGATGGTTTTCTCTAACTTGGCGGCACAGATGATGTTCCTTCGTTACGCTGCCGGGGAGCGAGCCTGGCACGGCCAGGGACATTATGCCAATCTGACGATAGACGATGCATGGTTGCGCGAACCTTACGGACATGTCCATTACCAGGGACTGCTGCAGGAAATGGAGCAGCACAACTTTCACACCACGCTGGCCTTCATTCCCTGGAATTTCGACCGCAACGACCCGAAGGTTGTAGCGCTGTTTCGCGCGCACGCGGACAGGTTTTCGGTCTGCGTGCATGGCAACAACCATCATCACCAGGAGTTCGGACCGTATGACAGTAAGCCGCTGAACGGCCAAATCGACGATATAAAGCAAGGGCTGGCCCGTATGGCTAAGTTCAGCGAGTTGACGCAGCTGCCTTACGATCCCGTGATGATATTTCCCCACTCGATTGCGCCGGAGCAAACCCTGGCAGAGCTGAAGCGGTACAATTTTACCGCCACCGCCAATTTCATCAATGTGCCGCTGGGAGCTAGCGCCCCGGCAGGGCCGGAATTCGCCTTGCGTACCGCGACCATGGCTTTCTCCAGTTTTCCCAGTTTGCGGCGCTATTCCGATGAAGCGCCCAGACCGGAGTCGCAGCTCGCCATCGATGCCTTCCTCGGCAATCCAATCTTGTTCTACGTGCACGAAAGCTTTTTCGCCGCCGGGATTGGGGCCTTTGACAATACGGCTGAAACTATCAACCGTCTTCAGCCTGACACACAATGGCGGAGTTTGGGCTACATCGTGCAGCATCTGTACCTGGAGAAACTGCGTGATGACGGCAATTATGACGTGCAGACTTACGCTGGGACCATTCGTCTCGATAATGTTCACCAGCGCGATACCATTTTCTTTGTCGAGAAGGATGAAGATTTTTCCCTGCCGCTAACAGTGCTCGTGGATGGACAACCATATCCCTATGAGACGTCGAAAGTGGGGCTGCGGATTGCGGTGCCGATTCGAGCGGGGGCGAGCCGAGGGATCACGATCAAATATGAGAATGATCTTAATCTAGCTGCGGTCGATATCTCCAAGAAATCGCTGCGTTTCAATGCCGTCCGCTACCTTTCCGATTTTCGTGACAACTTCGTGTCTAAAATCGCCCTGGGCCGACGTTTTGTCCGTTCCTATGCCCAGAACGAGACTGGTTGGAACCGGGGAATGGTTCTCGTCATTGGGTTGGTGGCAATAACCGCGGCTCTGTGGGTTGTGCGAAGGGGCAAGAAGCGGTCGATCAGATCTCGCGATTCGGCTTTGCCGGTCGGCACGGCTGCGCACGACGGAGCAGGCCACTGAGCCGGGCGCTATTTTGCCGCAGGCATGTACTTCGTGCAGGAGGCGTATCGGGTCGTGTTCTCAATGCCATGCCGGCGTATTGGCCATCCGATGGTAGCAGTTGGGCCGAGCATCAAGCCACACCATGTACTTCCGTGATCTAGTCGGAAAGAGCCCGAAGCGCGAGTCTGGAGGTGTGGAGAACGAAGGCTTGGTTTCCCTGGTCTTGCTGGGGGACTCTGTCGGCAACAAACGTCTCCAAAATTGTCTGGATGGTCACAATGAAGAAGAATTTCGCGGTCCTCACCCTCCTCCTGGCCGCTAGGTTTGCTGGAGCAGCCAATTTGTCTGCCACGACGAGCACGTTTTCCTCGGTATTCAATGGAGCGGCGGGAGGCGATGTAATCCTGCTGGCTCCGGGCAGCTACGGTTCATTCAGTGGCGGCACCAAATCGTCCATGGTCACGATTCAGCCCAATGCTGCTGCCGGGGGCACGCAGGCAAACGTCATCTTAGGCTCAGCAAACCTTGGGGCATCGCAAAACATTACCATAAAGAACATGACCATCGGAGGAGCGAGCGTAGGCAGTGGTAGTTCGCCGGCTTTGCACATCCATCTTATCGGCAACAAGTTCACCGGAAGCCTGTGCATCAACACGCCAGGCGACGTCAACCAGGATACTCTTGTAGATGGAAACAGCTTTATTAACGTGGGCCAGGGCTGCACCGAAGGCCGGATCGGTGTGAACGGGAACAATAAGGGCCATAGTGTGGTAAATGGCGTGGTGATCTCGAATAATTTGATCAGTGGTCCTGGACCTTCCGACGGAATTCAGATCACTGGTGGCGCGTATGGCACGGTAATCGGTCCTGGCAATGAGTTTGTGGGCATCAAGGAGAGCGGCTGTGGCTCCGTACATTGCGATCCCGTTCAGTTCTACGGCGCCGTAAGGACAACAATCACCGGCAACTACTTCCACGGGAACTCAACGGGTATCATGAGCCCGGATTGCAATGGCAGTCCCCTGATCCTGACCAACAACGTCTTTGTCACCGATGGCGAGTACCCGGATCAAGTGGTGCAAGCCGGGGCAAATGGCGACACTATCTCTCATAACACTTTCGCGGGCGGCGCCAGGATTCGCTATGGCAATCCCAACGGTTGTGGTCTGAGTTCTAACATTGCGGTCACTAACAATATCTTGACGGGTGGGGTGTGGTTTTCTGACGGTCAAAGCAGCAGCGGTATTTCTATGGACTACCAGCTGATTGCAGGTGGCGGCGCGGGCTCCCACACACTCAACGGTTCCCCCACTTACGTCGGTGGTAGTACTCCTCCGACTCGAGTTGGGTACCAACTGGCTGCGACATCCTTGGGGGTAGGCGATGCGAGCGATCATACTGACATTGGAGTGTCAATTGCTGGCACGCAGGCCCAGGCCCCGGCTCCGCCATCCAACTTAACAGCAGTGGTCCAGTGAGTGCATCTTATTCGGACCTTTTGCGCGCCGTCCACGGGGCAATCGTCGGTTGAGCCCCAGTTGTGACGCCGGCGAACAATCGTGCGCGATCTTCGGCAGCATAATACGAGAATCCGAATCTAGCGTTCCTCATGTGCGGGCTCGACCACTTGCGAGCCGCTAACACATGCTTGGGCGCGGAACCACTGGTTGCAAACCTCGAGTCAGCCGGCGGAAGCGGCTCCTGCTTCTGGCCAGAACTTCTTAGGTTTCCATCTCCCACGATCCCGCTTGATGAAGACCCAGAGTCCAACCGTTCTGTTTGTTAGCCATGACGCTTCGCGCACCGGCGCGCCCATATTTCTTCTGCGCTTTTTGCACTGGTTGCGGGAATATCGGCAGATCCCGTTTCAGATTCTGGTGGGAAGCTCGGGCGACATGTTGCCTGAGTTTGAATCGGTGGGGCACACGGAGTTGTTTGTGCCCAAGCCGACGCCTCTGGACCGGATCTTGCGCCGTCTGAAAGTCGGCACCCCGGAAGACTCGGACCACAAGAGCTCGCTGCGTAAGAGGTTGGCAGAGAGCAATGTGGGACTGGTCTACTGCAACACGATTGTGAACGGAAAAATCCTTGATTTTCTCTCATTCCTGAACTGTCCCGTGATCTGCCATGTGCATGAGTTGGAGCAGGTGATCCGGCTGAACTCGGACGAAACCAGTCTTGGCTTGGTGAAACGATTCGCACCGTCATTCATTGCGGTTTCGCATGCCGTGAAACAGAACCTGGTGACAAATCATGGGATTCCCGAAGATAAGATTCGGGTGATCCATGGCTTTATCCCGACCGGCGAAAGCAAGCAGACCGAGATCGCTCAGGCCCATTCTGATGTCCGCCGCGAATTGAGGATACCTGCAGAGGCAAGAGTGGTCTGTGCTTGTGGCTCCATTGAACCGCGAAAGGGAACCGATCTCTTTCTGCAGGTCGCGGAGAGAGTGTCGGAACTTTACAAGAACAAAGGTCCAGTGCATTTCATTTGGGTGGGCGGCGGTTTAGAGCAAGTCACTGCGATGCGGAAACATGTGAACTCGTTATCCCATCGGAATACGATTCACTTCATTGGCCACCGGAAGGATGTCAGTTCCTACTACGATGCGTCTGACGTTTTCCTGCTGCCTTCGCGCGAGGATCCCTTTCCTCTCGTGATGATGGAAGCTGCATTGCGGAAGAAAGCCATTGTTTGCTTTGATCACGCAGGCGGTGCGCCGGAATTTGTTGAACGCGATGCCGGCTTCGTGGTGCCTGGATTAGACGTGAACAAAATGGCCGAACGGGTGGTGGACCTGTTGACCTCTGCTGAGCTGCGTAACCATATGGGTGCGGTTGCGCGGCAAAAAGTGTTGGACCGTCACGACATCAGCATCTGCGCACCTAAAATCTCTGCCATCATCCACCATGAGTTGTTGGTGCGCGAGGCCAGAGTACTCGGGGCATGAGGCTCCCATCGACGGGAGCGCGGATGGTCGGCATTGTATCCTGAAATTTTTTTCGATTCCTTGGGGGTATTCTAGTTGCAGACGAATGCAAATGTCGGAGAAGCCGGCGTGAGCCGGAGGTTTCTCAGCAACACAGTGCTGAATTTTGCGGGGCAGGGTTTCCTGCTGCTCTTGAATATTGTCACGGCCCCCTACATCGTTCATCATCTCGGGGCGGAGCTCTTCGGGATAGTTGCCCTAGTTCAAACAACCGCCGGTTTCGCAGGCCTATTAAATCTGGGGATTGGGCGAGCTCTGACGAAGTACGTATCTGAGCTCTATTGGAAAGGCGAAGTCAAGACCATCAATCAGATATTTCAGACTGCGTGGGCGACGTGCATCGTAAGCGGTATGGTCGCACTCCTGCTCGTGGTGGGGCCCAGCGAAACGATTAGCAAGATCTTTTTCCGTGACGGACCGCAGGTCAACGGGGTAGCAGGTTTCGCGATTTATGTGGCCGCGCTGGGACTCTTTTCCTCGATGCTTCTAGAGGCGGTCTCGGCCCTCCCCGGGGCGCTGCAAAGATTCGCAATCTGTAATGCCATCAATGTGATGATGGGCGTGCTTCGCTGCTTGGGCTCGGTCGGGCTGCTCGCCTGGGGCTACTCGATCCGATCTGTTCTGATGGCCAATTTGATTTCGAATCTGGTAGGAGTTGGTGCTTTCGCCATCGTGAGCCGCAACCTCATACCGGGCTTGAGCCTTGTCCCGGGCTTTAACTGGTCTGCTTTCAAACGGTTGTTTCGTTTTTCTCTGCCCTTGATTCTTTCTTCTTTGAGCACCCTGATTGTGACCCGGCTGGACCGCTTTATCCTGGCCTACTTCCTGCCGCTTGCCGCTGTGTCCTTTTATACTCTGCCGTATTCACTTTCTGAGAAGCTGTCGATGGGCGTGACAAACATCACATCAGTGGTTTTTCCGTTCACCAGCGAGCTCCACGCAATGAACGCGCACGAAAAAGTGCAGGAGCTATATCTGCGCTCAACCAAGATATTGAACCTCGTGATGCTGCCACTCACTGTGATTCTGCTCGCGGTCCCGGGCACGATTCTCCAATTCTGGCTTGGCCCTGAGTACGCCTCGCAGGGTGCAGTGGCGCTCGCTTTGCTTGGAGCAGCCGCATTTCTAAACGCAGCGAGTGCTGTCCCTACGGTTACTTCGCTGGGAGTTGGGCGAGCCTGGATGCCCGCCTGCTTTGCCGGAGCGGGCGCAGTTATCAACCTTGTATCTAATTTCCTCCTCATCCCGCGATATGGCATTGCCGGTGCGGCCTTGGGAGCCCTGCTGCCGCAGGCGATTGTAGTTCCGTTTTTTGTCTACTTCGTAACCCGTAGTCTCAAGTTTTCATTGTGGCGGCTCGTCGCTGACGGATTCATGCGGCCTTTGGCCTGCGCCGTTGTGCAGTTCGCGATTCTTTACGGGCTTCGGGGATACATAAACAGTCGCATGAGCCTGATGCTTGTTTGCTTTGTGTCGTTCGCTGTCTTTGGAGTTCTCGCCGTTTTTGTGGCTATCGAAAATGGGGAGCGCAGTGCGCTTTTCGGCGGACTTTCAGGGTGGGACTTCGGCCGCTGTGTAGCCAGCGCAGAGAACGCAACGGAGTGACGACGCCGCGAGTCTGGGAACGGCAGTGCCAACCAACCGTCACTTTCCTACACGAGAAGAGCGAAAAAAATTGAAAAACGGATTCATTGACTCGACCTGCCTTATTCCGAGGGCGGTCCAGGCGCCCAGCCCCGACATTTCTGCCGGTAGCGAAGATGACGCGCTTAGCAGAATAAGCGGAATGGGACGGCTGTGGAGACTCGACCCGTCATTTCTATTGTTGTTGGGAATCTTACTGTTGTCGCTATCCCTGCGATGGGTAAGGCTTGGCGAAAAGAGTTTGTGGATCGATGAAATTTGGAGCATCGGGATTTCTAGACTGCCCTGGCACGCCTTCCTGTGGGTCGTGCGAAATCAGGATCCGAACACTAGCTTGTACTACGCTTTGCTACATTTGTGGACGCGCCTTGGAAATAGCGAATCCACGGTCAGGGCTATGTCTGTTCTCTTTGCGGTAGGTACGGTCCCGGGGGTGTACGCGCTTGGCAACAGGCTCTTCGGTAAGGCGGAAGGCCTTATCGCCAGCGCCCTGCTCGCAGTTAATGCCTTTCACATCCAATGGTCGCAGGAGGCTCGTGGCTACAGTCTCGTAGTACTGCTGGTGACGCTCTCTTCGCTAATGTTTGTAATCTGTATGGAACGTCCATCCCGCAGGAACTGGGCGCTTTACGCTCTGATCAGCGTTCTGGCGGTCTATGCTCATCTCTACGCCGTCCTGGTGCTGGGATCGCATTGGGTATCGCTGATTTTCCTGCGCCGCCGGGAAGTCCCTTGGAAAGGTCTGATCGGGAGCGCTGGGGTCATGGGTACCCTGATGGTGCCCCTCGCACTACTCTTTTCGGCACGGGCCAAAGATCCTTTTGTGCCACTGGGTTGGTTGCCCAATGCGACATGGGCGGCTGTGTATGATGTCTTCTACTCCCTTGCAGGAAACGCCGAATTTCCTGGCTCTCATGGCGGAAAATCCATCCTGATAGCGTATTTTGTCCTCTGCCTGATGGCCGTCTTGCCGGCAATAAAGGGATGGCATCGCTCTGAAAACTCTTCCCACCTTTGGCATCTCGGATTGCTGCTTTCCTGGCTGTTCGTGCCCATTGCGTCGATACTAGCGATTTCGGTGATGCAGCCGATGATGATGAGTCGATATCTCCTCATTTGTGTTCCGGCGATCACCCTCCTGGCAGCAAGGGGTATTCAGTCGATACGTTTTAGATGGGTTTCTGGCATTGTTCTTATGGTTGTGATGGGGTTAGCTGGTTTGCGGCTTCCACAATATTTTCAGGGACGCGCCAGTTTCCTGGAATGGAAGTCGGTAACGGATCGCGTTCTGGCTCAAGCGCGTCCGGGGGATGCGATCATCTTCTGTGTGGCTCCGGGCCGGCTACTGTTTGACTACTATCGTGAGAAATATCACCACGGCGTAGATGGACGCTTGGACATTGTGTATCCCCAGTTCACAGCGGAGCAGGAGAACCAGGACAAGAAAACATTGGATTACTTACCACCTATAAGCAATGGCTTCGTGGACTCGGTGGCGGCTAACCACGATCGGGTTTGGGTGGTGGTATATCACGACCACTTTGCACTCACAAGGGAAGCCAGCCGCCGGATTGAGGAGGGGCTTTCGGCCAAACTGCCCGAAGTCTGGCAAAGCCGAATTGATGGCGTGACATTGTTTCTATATTCTCGCGCATCGGACGCAAAGCAACTCCTCCCATTGAACTAGCCCGGGAGGATCGCGACCAGCAGCCCTCACGTACGCACACGACAACCACAGGCTCGCCAATGGTTCTCTCGGCATGGCGACCGGGCCCCTACCAAGCAGTAGCTATGCCTCTATAGGTTTCGCTGAAGAATATTGACCAAGCTTCACTGGAGACACACCATGAGACTGCACCGCAGAATCAGCATGATCCGTTGGGTTGTCTATACCCGCCTGACGGTTTTGCTCGCCGTCCTGTATATTGCCACCGCTGCGGCGAGTGCGCAGGTGCTGCTGGGTGACCAAGCGGTTGAGAGTGGAGCAGACTCAAACGCGCCAAACAAAGCTGAGGCTTTTCAGACGACGGCCAGCCTCGGCGGTTCCGTGGGAAGCCTGACCGTGTACCTGGATGCCAGGTCAACTGCCACAAAGCTCTATCTGGGGCTATATGCAGACAACAATGGGCATCCTGGCACCTTGCTGTCGCAAGCGAGCAGTACGACCTTAGCTGGGAGCGCATGGAACACGATCCCGATACCGCCCGTCAGCGTGGTTGCCAACACCCGCTACTGGATCGCGATTTTGGGAACTACAGGAATTCCTTTTTTTCGTGATCGCGCTTCCGGCTCGTGTAAGAGCGAAGCCAGTTCGCAATCGACGCTCACGTCCTTGCCGTCGACCTGGACGACCGGAACGGTGTACTCTGACTGTCCGCTTTCCGCATATGGTTCAGCGATCACGAGCTCGAACCCCGTGCTCGCGGTGTCTCCAGTGAACATGGCGTTCACCATGACGGTGGGGGGCGCGGATCCCGCCCCTATCACCGCCAATGTAACCAATACCGGCAGTGGGACTCTCGCCTTTACCGCATCCAGCGACAGTGCATGGCTTTCAGTCCTCCCGACCAGCGGAACGGCTCCGCAAAGCTTGCAGGTCGTCGCCTCGGGGTCTGGACTCGGAATGGGTACCTACACAGGCCACGTAACCGTTGCCTCGCCTGGCAGCCAAGGCTCGCCCGTTGTATTGAATGCAAGCCTCACTATAGCCAAACCGGCGGACTGGCTGATGGTTGACCATGATCCTGCACGGACTGGCAATGCAGTAGACGAAACGATCATCACGCCAACCAACGTCGGTAACCTGCAATTGAACTGGTCCGTTTCTGTTGACGGTCCGGTTACGGGACAGCCGCTGTTCGCCGGCGGGGTTCAAATCAACGGACAGAGCCGAAATGTGCTAGTTGCGGCCACCGGCGGAAATTCTGTGTATGCCTTCGATGCCAGTACAGGAGCGCAACTGTGGAAAAGGAATTTCGGCACCCAGTCCGCCAATTGTGCAATTCCGAATGGCTTTGGGGTTACTGCGGCCCCGCTGATTGATCGTAGCACCGCGAGAGTCTACACGGTCTCCAACGACGGCAAGCTTAGAATACTATCCCTGTCTGACGGTACGGAGGCGCTCACCGCTCTCACCCTC
>Ga0193733_1000404_pt1 | contig 14663 bp, 17 predicted proteins | sample U1s2metaG_FD_145076 | JGI IMG/M metagenome (GOLD analysis project Ga0193733, IMG submission 145076) | Soil microbial communities from a riparian zone of the East river system, Colorado, United States - U1s2 | ecosystem: Environmental > Terrestrial > Soil > Riparian zone | place: USA: East River...
GTGGTAATCCTCCACAAGGGCCGCAATCCTGTAGCCCCGGCTAACTTCATAGATTGGCGAAGCCAGAACCATGTGTTTGAGCGCATGGGAGCAGCGGAGTACTGGACGCCGAACCTGACCGGCACAGACAACCCGGAGAAATTGTGGGCGCTGCACGTTACTCCGGACATTTTTCCGATTTTGGGGGTGCAGCCCTTATTGGGGCGGGTGTTCCTGCCCGAAGAACAAGAGGCCGGCAAGGAACGGGAAGTGGTGTTGAGCTACCCCCTGTGGCAGAGCCATTTTGGTGGCGATGCTAACGTCCTTGGCCGGTCCGTGGTACTCAGTGGTGAGAAGTACACGGTGGTCGGGGTGATGCCGCGTGAGTTCAAGTTTGCTCCCTTTTGGGCGACCAAAACGGAGCTTTGGGCTCCGCTGGCTCTCGGCGCCAGACTCACCGACCGCGGTGGAGGCTCTCTCCGCGTATTTGCCCGTTTGAAGCCTGGCGTGACCCTGACTAACGCCCAAGCTGAAATGACAGCTATAACCAGTCGCCTTGAGGGTGAATTCCCCGGCACGAACCAGGATTTGAAAGTTGTTTCTTTGCGCGAGAAGGTGGTGGGAAATATCCGTACCGCGTTGCTCGTGCTCCTCGGAGCAGTGGCCTTCGTGTTGCTGATCGCTTGTGCAAATGTCAGCCACATGCTGCTTGCCCGCGCCACCACGCGACAAAAGGAAATTGCTCTCCGCTCCGCGCTAGGGGCCAGGCGGCTGGATCTGTTCCGCCAGTTCTTGATCGAGAGTTTGTTGCTAGCGTTAATCGGCGGCGCCCTCGGCCTGTGGCTTGCGCTCTGCGGCGTTCGCTTTCTGCTGGCGCTCGGTCCAGCCGACCTACCCAGAGTGGAAACTGTCGGAGTGGACGGCCATGCGCTGCTGTTCGCGCTGACCACCACTTTATTTGCCGGCCTCGCTTTCGGCATGGCGCCGGCTTTGCGAGCCACCGGCGTCAACCTCAGTGACGCCCTGAAAGAGGGCGAGCGTGGTTCCAGCGAAGGACTGCAGCGCAACCGCCTGCGCAGTGTCCTTGTGGGCTCTGAATTTGCCTTGGCAGTAGTGCTGCTCGCAGGAGCCGGGTTGATGGTCCGCACCTTCCTCGCCCTGCGCCATGTGGACCCGGGGTTCGATCCGCACAACTTGCTTTCGATGGTGGTTGGCGTCGCTGGCACCGAGGAAGAGGCGGCCGGCCATACCGGCAATTTCTACCAACAGGTGCTCCAGAGAGTGACCGCTGTCCCGGGCGTTCAATTCGCCAGCGCTATCAATCATCTACCTCTGGCGGGCGACGATTGGGGCTGGCCGTTTCACATCGAGGGCCGCCCGCTGGTGCCTCGGGGAGAAGGGCCGGTTGCCACCTACCGGGTGGTTTTTCCTGGCTACTTCCGGGCGATGCACATCCCCATTTTGCGGGGCCGTGACCTCGCGGAAGGCGACGGTTTGCAGGCTCCCGGAGTGGTGGTGATCAACGATTACCTCGCTCGCCGCTACTGGCCCGGCGAAGCCCCGATCGGAAAACGAATCACCTTCGACGACCCAGCGAAGAACCCCTCATGGCTCACCGTGGTGGGCGTGGTGAAAAACACCGTACGCAGCAACTGGGTCAGTCCGGCCGAGGAGGAAGTGTTTCTGCCCTGGTTGCAGAATCGCGGATATCTCGAGACTCCGGCTTCCCCCTTCGCCTATTTGACGTTGGTCGTGCGCACCAGTCGTGATCCCGCGACGCTGGCGCCGTCAATCCGTAGAGCAGTCCATTCCTTGGACAGCGACGTGCCCATTTCTGAGGTACAGACTATGGACCAGGTGGTGGCCGCAGCCACAGGTCAGTCCCGCTTTTATCTGATCCTGTTGGGCGCATTTGCCACCCTAGCTTTGGTTCTGGCAGGAGTGGGTATCTACGGCGTGATGAGCTATTCCGTCTCGCGCCGAACACATGAGATCGGCATCCGCATGACGCTGGGGGCTCAGGGTCAAGACGTGCTAAAGCTGGTGGTTTTCGACGGCATGGTCCTGGCCTTGGCTGGAGTGGTTGCGGGAGTGACGGGAGCCCTAGTCCTGACCCGCTTGATGGCGGGGCTGCTTTACGGCACGGAGCCCACCGACCCGGCGACGTTTATCGCCGTAGTTTTAGTGCTGATCGGCGTGGCAGTGGCGGCTAGTTATCTGCCCGCGCGGCGCGCCATCAAAGTCGATCCCATGACAGCGATGAGATACGAATAAGTGCCATCGGAACGAAAGCGGAGCCTTCCTCTGAGCAACGCGGCGAAATTCCTGGATCGCGGTCGAAAAGTCCAGCTCCAAACGACGCTGTCCAAAGGGTTGTCTCGGCGCGAGCCGTCGCGTTGATTCTGGGTTACGCCATCGTCCACCAACTTGGTCATCTGCTGCTTGGCACAAACAGCCATTCTGAAAACTGAACTAGGCAACCGAGGGGAACCCGATCAGGCCGGCGACTCATGATCTGGACTCTGCTTTTCACGACCGCACAGTCATGAAGCTGCATCTCTCCATGGATCAGTACGGCACACGCGAGTGAGGGCGGGAAACCCAGCCAGTCCCTGTTCTATTTCTCCTTGACTGGTCTAACGGGATGTAGAGATCGAGTGCGACAGTTGCTGGCGGGATCGAATGATGTCGGCGTATTATCATGCGAATTAGGTGTGGACATTCCGCATCGCCGCTGCACAATCGTCACGCGAAAGAAGGATTCTCAGCGGACTCGACCAACTAGGCAAAAGCAGAGTGGCTTGAACTAATGGAGGATATTTGCAGGGTTTTCCGGAGTTTGATCTTACTGGTCACGTGGCACTTGTAACCGGCGCTGCTCGCGGTTTAGGCAATGCAATTTCACGGGCACTGGCTCACGCTGGCGCCAACGTGGCACTTGGTCTGCGTGACGTTAAGGCGCAGGGAGATCTGGCGGCTCAGATTGAAGCTATGGGCCGACGGGCCCTTCCGCTACAGATGGACATGAGGCGCCTCGAACAGATATTTCAGGCTGTTGATGACACGGCACGACATCTCGGACGGATCGACATCCTCGTCAACAATGCGGGACTCGCGCCAGATAACCTCGCGGAGAACGTGCGCGAAGAGGACTTTGATCTGACCCTTGCCGTTAATCTGAAGGGAACGTTTTTTGCCAGTCAGGCGGCTGGTCGGGTCATGATTCGACAGAAGAGCGGCCGCATCATCAACTTGAGTTCCCAGGCAGGGTTCGTCGCGCTGCCGACCGAGTCGGTTTACTGCATGACGAAGGCTGCCATTGCGCACCTGACCAAATGTCTTGCCATTGAGTGGGGGATGTACAACATCACGGTGAATGCGGTCGCGCCGACATTTATCCGTACTCCGGGTACAGAGAGTTGCCTGGCAAATCCCGAGTTCCGCACGGACGTGATAGAACGCATCGCCGCGTTACACCGCGTCGGTGAGCCCATGGATGTCGCCGGCGCGGTGGTATTCCTTGCCTCCCGCGCAGCGTCTCTTATCACAGGCGAGACGATTCTCATCGATGGCGGGTGGACCGCCAGGTAGGCAAGGGCCGCTTCGCTCGAATAACTGAGCGATAACTATGTCTCTGTGGCAACACAGGCGGGCGTTGGAACCTCCGCTCATGGTGGCGCGTCGCTTCCCTGTTGTTCGGATCGCGCGATGTCAATCTCCAGATACAGCCGCTTCATGCATAATGGATTAGCGTGAAATCGTCACATAGCGGATTGCTTCGGCTGATCGCACTGTGCAAGGCTGCCACGAGCTGCCCCGCTGCGGTCGGAGGGAAGGTCTGAAGCTTCTCCATTAAGGACGTGACTGGTGCAGTCAAGGATGGGGTGCAATTGCCCAGGCTCGATCCAAACAACCACCCTATCGATCTGACTGAGGAATCGGCTTATGGTTCGAGAAACGCTGGGCTGAGTGGTTAACTGTAATCATCACAGTTCACTGATTCCGATTGAAAGTTACGTGATCTTCCACCATCCAATTCCGGTTAAGATCGCCGTGCTTCTGATCAACGTCACAATCGTGGCGTACCTTGCCTTTCGTGCCAAGAACTCCGATCTGAGCTGATCCACAAGCTGCCCAATTCACCTAGGAGAGGGAGGGATGAGATGAAGACGAGTCGGAGAATTCTAGTCTTAGACATTGGTGGCACCCACATAAAATTGCTCGCCACGGGCATGAAGCAGCCCATTATCATTCCTTCCGGACCCACTTTGACTCCGCGGATCATGATCCGGCGGGTCAAGGACGCGGTGAAGAACTCTCGGTTTGATCTCGTGTCGATTGGCTACCCTGGACCGGTGGTACACGGACGGCCCTTGCGGGAACCGCATAACCTCGGACGAGGATGGGTCGGCTTCGATTTTCGGAAAGCGCTTGGACTACCCGTAAAGATCATCAATGATGCGGCTATGCAGGCACTCGGCAGCTACAAGGGAGGTAGGCTACTTTTCCTCGGCCTCGGCACCGGATTGGGCTCCGCCATGATCGCTGACGGTGTCGTAGAACCGATGGAGATCGCCCACTTGCCTTATAAGAGCGGAAAGACCTACGAGGATTATCTGGGGATTCGTGGTCTGAAGCGATTGGGTCGGAAGAAGTGGGAACGGCAAGTGGATAAAGTGGTTTTGCTACTCCGCGAAGCATTACAACCTGAAGACGTTGTGCTGGGAGGTGGCAACGTTAAGAAGCTCAAGAAGCTGCCACCCGGCACCCGTCTAGGAAGCAATCAGAACGCGTTCGCGGGAGGTTTCCAGCTGTGGAGGGAGGGCGCCGATCAGCGGAGGTTCAGAAGTTGACGCCGTAAAGCCTGCGCGTGGCCGTGAGCGGCAACAACAGGAGCGGCAGAGTTTCCCGTACACGCCCGTTTAGGTTCAACAGCCTGCATGCACATAGTTTCTGTCACTGCGGAAGGGAAAACGGATAGATGACTTTGCCCTGGCGGATCGTCTGGCGGACATCAGTAAAATTGCGGACCTCTTCAGAGGGATCGCTGCCGAGAACAACGAGATCGGCATCCATGCCAACCATGACCCGGCCGCGGTGGGCGTCTTCCTTGAATCTGGCAGCGGGCGCAGTAGTCAGCGCCGGGAGAATTTGCATTGGAGTGAGGCCGGCGCGAGCCATGTAAACGTACTCGTCGCTGGGATCGTAGTCCCCCATGAATCCAACGTCCGTTCCGAACATTACCTGGCCTCCTGCTTGCGAAAAGTCTCGGAGTTGACCAACACCGGCCTGCAACAGCTGTTCTCCGATCGCCGGATCTGGCGCGTCTTTCGTCACGAATTTCCACAGCTTCAGCGTTGGAATGAGAGCCATGTTGCTCTTTACTACGGCCGCAACCAGATCGGCCCCCCACGCCTGTGATGCGGAGGCGGTGTGCGCCAGAACATCCACCTTGGCATCCAGAGCGATCTGGACACCTTCGATATTGGAAGGGTGGGCAAAAACTAGCCGGCCCCGATCATGCGCTTCGGCAGCGGCAGCGCGCGCAACATCAAGGGGCATGGGTTTAATATTTTCGTAAGTTAAGAAAGAACCGGTGAACAGTTTGACGATATCTTGGCTCGCTCCTACGTTGCGACGAACACTGCTCACAGCTGCTTCGGGAGTCGCAGGTTCATCGGGTACCCACGAAGGAACCTCCTTGCGAAATTCACGCAGGTAGATGGGAAGGCCATCGGGTGGGAAGAGCGTGGCGACGGCAGTGATGATCCGGGGGCCAGTGACTTCACCGGCTTCGATGCGGGTGCGGAGTTTGTTAGTGTTTTCGAATACCGAGCCAGTATCAACGACGGTGGTAAACCCATATATGGTGAACATGGTAACGAGCTGTGCGGAAAGCCTCGGAGCGGGCTGAACTGCGGCGTTGCGCCACTTGGGCTCCATGAAATGAACATGACTGTTCTGGAAGCCGGCCATGACCACCATACCGGCACAATTGAGAACCTTGGCGCCGTGCGGGACGGTTACATCTTCACGCTTACCGACAACGGCGATCTTGCCGTTACGCACGACAACAATCCCGTTCGGGATTGCCTCGGCGGCGGGCGACGGATAAATCTTTGCGCCAACAAGGACGAGCGTGTCGTCAGGAGCAGCACGCGCAGCTAAGGGCGCAGCTTCGGTTATCAGCAGGATTGCAAGTGCGACGATAACGCTTGCGACAGGTAGCTTGATCAGAGCTTTCATAGACCCTCCAAGGACTCCAGGACGAGCGAGCGCGGCTGCCATTCACCAGTTTCCAGCCGCACGTGGGCAAAACCTCAAATCGCAGCGTCTTCGAGAGCATCAGGGGGTTCCGACGCAGGATTTTTCCCGTGCTTTCACCTCCCGCCTCAGAGTCCAATAGCGTCATTTAAGATTGTGAGAAGCCCTTCAACAAATCCATTCCAACAGTGAGCGCGTCCCGCGTTGACTTGATTGTCCATCCACCCTAAGATTGCGTCCCGAGGACGAGTCCTCGCGCCCCGCAACGCAGGAGATAAACTATGCCAAGGGAAGCCAAGCTCTTTCTGTCAAGTTCTGGATCGGCCGCACGCGCGTTCTTGCGATTCCGGGCGAACATTCCGCCTCGATGGATAAAAAATGCTCAGACGTCGCGCAAGCGGATCGAGCCGCAACTCGTGCACACACTTCGCACGGTAAAGAGCATTCAGAGAAATCGCCCGCGGGCGCAGGTTGCCCTAAAGAACGCCCGCAAGCAACTCAAAGAAGTGTTAAGCCGTTGGGAGACAAGCTACAACAAAGAAACTTTCTATCGCGGGATCCGCATTCTTCTTGAGCTCCAGCGAAACGGATCCTCGAAGTTGTAACTACAACGATTATTTCAGGTGTTTATTGACTGCCTTGGTCATCTGAAACATGTCCATTTTTTTCGCACCAAAAATGGGCTGCAACTTATCATCGGCCAGGATTTCTCGTTTGTTTTTTGGATTCTGCAGCTTGTGCTTTTTGATGTGCGCCCAGATCTTTTTCGTGACCTCGGTTCGCGGAAGCGGTCCCGTGCCGACAATTTTCGCCAAGTGCTCTGAAGGCTGCATTGGCGTCATGAACGCGCTATTCTTCTTTTTTGCTTTACCCACTGTTTTTGCCATCTATGCCTCCTCAGATATGCCTTCTACAATTATTGTGTTTATCCCGTCAATCGCTGACCTGTGGAATTGTAACGGATCACATCGCAGATGCCAAAAGGGAGCGTTTTTCCTTGAGGCCCGGAGGACCATGCTCAAGGAGTCCTGGCGCAGCCGAGGACGCCGGGACAATAGCCATGCCAATTTCCTCCTATAGCCGGAGCTTCGACCCGCGACATTGGGGGACTCGGGTTCCAAGAATTGTCGGTCGCTCCCGGATGTCGCGTTGACGAGCTGTTTTCCCCATGTGAATGACGGACCAACCACACAGAGTAGGTCTAATGTCTGCATTCGCAATTTGTTTATTGTCTGCATCGTGCAGCCCGGCAGAGATGAACATTCCCCGAGGAGGATAGCCCTCCAGAATTGCCATTACAAGAACAAACCGTTTCTGACTGCTCCGGCCCGGTCCGTCTCATTTGACCGCAGGGTGGGCAACTGGGTGGCGTTGCTTATCGTCACCGGAGCTCACGATCGCTGTAACCCTGATCCCAGATAGAGACGTCCAAATGCGACAACCGATACGATCGCATGCATTTCTTGGCAGCGATGGGCTGACGGAAGAAGGAGCGCTATGTCGCAAAGAGACGTTCACCCGCGTGCAGAGCTCAGTAGTGAACCCGTAGCCCTTCGCGATGATAACGATCCCTCCCTACTTTTGGATCGCACATGACCCATCACCGGCCACCCGATCGCTCCAACAACTCCCTCAGATAATTTCCCCAGATCGCCGGGAGGGAGTGCGTACCGTGGCCTCGAGTCGCGTCGGTGATCGGCAACAGCACGTACTTGCCTTGTTTGACCCGCTGAATGTCTACGTCAATGATCTTCAGCTCCGGAGGGTTGATCTGATCGTCGGCTGAGTTGACGGCGGCAAGTGGTACGGTGATTTTGTCCAGCTGCGGCTCCGGGTTGTAGTTTCTTGAGGCATCAAAATAGTAGAGCATGTCGTTAGCATCAGCGGTCTTTGAGTGCGTGGAGATATAGTTTTCCAGAAAGTCATCCGCCTTCTCCCGCGTGGGCGCTTGCTTCTGCATTTGCAGCGGGCTGCTACCCATGATTAGCAGCACATCCAGCGCCGCGGCCAACCCATGCGGCTGCTGCGTGTATTCGCCGTTGTTCCAATCGGGCGAGGCGAGGATGGCATCCGAAATCATGCGCCGCATCATTCGGTTGCGCCCCGCGATCTCGATCGGCTGGCTGGCCAGAGGCATGGCCGCGTCCATGAAGTCCGGATGTTGTTCGGCCCACAGCCAGGTGTGCATTCCGCCCATCGATGTACCCATCACCAGTCGCAGATGGCTTATCCCCAGCCCCTGTGTGAGCAGCCGATATTGCAGCTCGATCATGTCGTCGTATTCGTAGTGCGGGAAGCGCATGTGCAGGCCGTCGCTGGGCTTGCTGGAATCGCCGTGGCCCACATTGTCAGGCAGGATGATGAAATATCTGGTGGCGTCTAGAAGCTGGCCTGGACCAAAAAGCACCCCTGCGAACGTGGGTGTCAAGAATTGGCGGCCGGAACCGCCGGTGCCGTGAAGGATCAAAACCGCGTTGCGTATCTTTCCACTCGCATCTTGCTGTGCCCGGCCCAGGGTGTAATAGTGCAGCTTGACCTCAGCCAATCTCTCGCCAGATTTAAACTGAAAGTCTTTGACAACAAAATTTCCCGCCTGGGGTGCGGGATAGTCGGCTGCACGAGCCACCAGGCCAGCAGAAGTAAGCCACAGCATGAGCACCGCGCGATGGATTTTCATGACACTTCCTGTTCGGCGACATCACTTCCAGATTCTCGTTGACTTGGGAGAAATCGACAAGGTGGAAAGTTGGATACGTGGGACAGCAGAACGGTAAGGCCTGGGCGCTGCGTGTCACGACTTTGCGCGATCTTTCGCGGCCCTCTTGGGTACCTTTGCCCGCCTCGGCAACTTCGCCGCCTTCCTGGCCATCAAGCCCGAGGCTCGGCGCGACTCCGGCACCTTCCCGATTCGAAGATCCCCCGCCAGGACCAGTTCGCAGGCGCGCAGCGCCGCCTCCTCGAAATCCTGCGCATCAGCCGGAAGGATCTGCCAGCTCGTCACCTCCTTGTTGAATAACCGAATGGAACGCATGTTCGGAAACTCCCGCCGCAAGCTCTGGTGGTGCTCCTCAGTGGTGGCGAGCCAGATCCCGTTGTCTTCTGTCCCGTCGTGCTTGTCGCGAAGAATAAGGACGATCTTATCCCCAACGTAGATTGCGAGGCAGCCGAACATGGAGCGTGTATCGGGCGACAGCGGAGCGATCGCGTCGAGCACGAATTGATACGGAAGAGGTTTGCGATGCGTGCCAGTGAAGAGGCTGTCGTCCAGCCGGAGGAAGGTCGTATTGCGACGGGGCTTCGACATACGAGCGACGAATCGCGTTCCATTCACTTCTGCTTCCAACAAATATAGTGATAGAGACTGTACATTACCGCCCCGTCGCGCGGCCAGTGTTGGCCAATCCGGAAGGTGGGACCTCCTGTCCGCAATGCTGTTCGGAGTCTGATGACCTGCGACTCCGTCAGCGCTGTGATCGTCTTGCGCCGCACCGTGAATCGCCCTAGCCTAGTACGCCCAAAAAGTGTTTGACAGGGGGCGACACTGTCAGAGAGGCGATTTTTCGCCAGTAACCGCCAGGCGATACAATCACTCATGAACCCGCTGTGCCATCGGTATGGATGCGTTGAATCTTGACCCCAAAGCGCTTGCGATAAAGCAACTCCACGCGAGTGAATTTCCTGAGCTCGCTGACGTGTACGTCTGCGACAAATGCGGCAGGGATATTACGTCGCACCTTCATCGCGATCGCGCGCACGTTCGACAGCCTCTTGGCCCTTCGCGGTACGTCTGTGCTTGCCGCCAAAGCTATGCTTCAGGCACTACCGAACGGGATGACTTGAGCGATTGGGAAATACGACGGTGGTGGCGGATGTGGGACTAGCAGTCATAGTTTTACTACTCTTGGCCGTTCTCGCCGTACTCGTCCATTCTGCAATCGTCATTCGCAGCACCGCCCTTGTAGCCTTGTCAGTTGTAGCGTTTGTGCGCTTGATCTCACTTTTTCCCTTATTCACCGCGATCCTTGCAGTCCCCTTCCAGATCGCTGCATCTCTCTGGCGGACAAGGATCGTCGGAGCGTCCGAACGCAATAGATCTTCTAAATGACGACAACAGGCTGTTTACAGCAACTATCCGCATCCAGCTAGTTATACTAACTTCGAAATTCTGATTGGAGGTGTTCTTTGCGAATCCACGTTTTGCGGATTTTGGCGTTCTTGCTTGTGTGTGTGGCGGCAGTTCCCTGCGGGGCACAGGATAAAGTGACGATCCTCTATGACGCGTTCGGGGAGTCGAAGGAACTGACGAAGGATTGGGGATATTCCGCTTTGGTGGAGCACAACGGCAAGCGAATTCTGTTCGATACGGGGAATGACGCCGCGATTTTTGAACACAACGTGAAGGCGCTGGGCGTAGACCTGACGAAGCTGGATTTTGTGGCGATCTCGCACCGGCACGCAGACCACACGACGGGGTTGAGATATGTGCTGAAGGTGAATCCGAACGTTACGGTCTATGTGCCCGCGGATGGCGGGAACGGATTTGGGGGACTGCCGTTTCCGAAGTCGCTTTTGCGGGCGGATGAGAGCTTGCCGGCGAAGATGCGGTATTTCGGGGGAGCGGATCCGGAACACTTCGCATGGGGCAAGCTGTATGACACGGGAAATTTTGTGGCGGTGAATCAATTGACGGAGGTTTCGCCGGGAATTTTTCTGGTGCGAACAGTTTCGCAGAAGAAAGGGACGCTGGAGCTGCCGGAATTGACGCTGGCGATCAAAAGACCGAATGGATTGCTGTTGGTGGACGGGTGCTCGCACGCGGGGATTGAAGCGATTTTGGAAGCGGCAAGCGCGGTGGATCCGAGGACGGAGATTGTGTTTGGGGGATTGCACCTAGTGACGACGCCGGTGGAAGAGATTGATGTGCTGGTGGAGAATTTAAAGACGAAGTGGAAGTTGCAGAGGATTGCGCCGGGACATTGCACAGGTGAGCCAGCGTTTGCGCGATTGAAGAAGGCGTACGGGGAGAACTATTTGTATGCGGGGTTGGGAACGAAGATGGAGCAGTAAGAATGGCGCACATCCAGGAATGGGGCAATCGGCTTGTACTTGGCAGGTAACGGCTTCCGGGAAGCGAAAACTCGGCTGCGAATGATGGTCGGCTACTCGGAAGGTATGCGGTGGTTGACGATAGATCGCGTGGCGGTTGAAAAACTCTTTTCATGGAATTTCAGCAGCGAAATTCGGTTCGTGAAGGTATTGAATGTTCGTTCGCCGTAGGTGCTGAAATTCGTTGAAATTACTGCCTTGGTTCCTTTTTCAACATCTCTAACGACGTCGGTCATGTCATCTCTAACGACGTCGGTCATGTCAAGGGGCGTGGGCTTGTTTTTTTCGTTTGCGGGCACACGTATTACGTCAGCGCAGACGCACTGGTTCCTTTCGAGAGAGTAACAACCTTGCTGCTTCGATAATTCATGTCCAACCGTATGGCTCGGCCCGTTTTCTTCATCAGTGTGGTGGCTTAGCCCACCAGACATCTCTTCGGTCACGTTCGATCATGATGTTTTATGCAAACTCCCCTCCCTGTGGGGAGGCGGGTGGCCTATTCAGTTAACCCGGTCACTGCACAGCAGGACCACTGTTGAAATCAGGCATCCCCGCATTGGGCTTTCCCCTCCTGCCGCAATTTTCCACGGCGGCAGAACTCTTCATAGTCAATCTGATCGCGCATCATGATCCACAGCCGGATCCCCAGTTTGCGCGCCGCTGCGATCCTGGCTTTGCCCATTCCTTTCTGGATGAGCTTGCGCCGATAGAAGCGTTTGAGTTCCGGGTCTTTCCCGACCGCATGCATCGTCGCTTCCGTCCACAAATAGCGCAGCAGCGAGTTACCTTCCTTGCTTAGTTTTCCTAACCGCTGTCGCTTGCCGCTGCTGTGCTCACATGGAATCATCCCGATATAGCTGGCTACTTGGTTGCCGGTGGCGAAGCGATTCGGGTCTCCCAGAAACACCTCGGTGGCCAGGGCCGTCACCGCACCCACGCCCGGGTGCGTTAGCAGCCGGCGTGCGTGTGGCCTTTGTCGGGCCTGGACATCTACTTCTTTATCCAGTGCCTGGATTCGTTTCTGCAACTGTACGTACAAGCGCAGCAGTTCCGTCCGTCTCTGACTGCTGTAGGCTGGCAGCGGTAACGCCTGTAGCGCATTCTGCCCCGCGGCACTCCAGAGGGCAGGGCCTCGACGCAGGGCGTGATTGAGTGCGATCGCCTGCAAGGTGTGCTGCAATCGTGCTCGTATCTTCACCCACTGGTGTCGGTCCCGCAGTAAGGTTCGCAAGTCCCGTTGCTCGATGGATGGCATCCAAATCTTCGGAAAGCGATTCATCACCAGCAGGTCCAGCAGCAGGCGGGCATCGCGTCGATCGTGTTTCTGTTTCCGGGTCTCGGCCGCACGGATCTTGGCCGGGTGCCCAACCTGGCATTCGATGCCCAGCTCTTCCAGTAGTTCTAGGAACCACTGCATCGCGCCGGTGGCTTCGATGCCCACCACCACCGGAGATTCCAGGCCCGCGTAAAACTCTCGCAAGGCATTTCCTTCGTGGCTCAGTGTCTTCTCGGTGAACTCGCCGGTCTCGGTGTCCACCATAGCTATCGTTTGTTGTCTTGCGTGTAAGTCGCAACCTATAATCTTCATCTCGGCCTCCTTCGTTCCGAGCCTTTCTTGGTTGGATACCGCAAAGTGTACTCGGTCCGTTGCGAGGCCGACGTCGTTATGACATCAGCCACAGGCGATTACACCAACAACCCGGGTCAACGAGTGAAATGGCGATTTTTCGCCAATTGGCTTCCATTGCTACTATAAGAGGGTTGTTTGTGAGGTGAATTATGGTCGTTGCGACCGTCACGAGCGTGAAGGTTAAGCAGGCTGTGCCGTTTTTCGGCGTCACCAACATGGAGTCTTCTCTACGGTTCTATGTTGATGGGCTTGGGTTCAAAATGAAGAACTACTGGATTCCCGACCGCGCCGAAGACCATCCTGACGGGAGAATTCGCTGGTGCTGGCTTGAGCTTGGCGACGCCGCGATCATGCTTCAGGAGTTCCGGCCCGGAGGTAGGCCGACGGAAACCCTGGGGACTGGAGTAAATGTCTGTTTCCAGTGCGAAGACGCGCTGGCTCTTTATCGCGAGTTCAAATCGCGCGGAATTCAGACGCGGAAACGTCCGTCTGTGGGAAACCGTCTCTGGGTAGTGCCGCTCACCGATCCCGACGGGTACCGCATTGAGTTCTCGAGTCCCACCGATGCGCCGGAAGAGAGCGAGCTAGAAGAGTAGGCTTGGTGCGGCCCGACAACTGACGCTATCAGGCGATTACACTAACTACGGGTCAATGAGTGTAATGGCGATTTTTCACCAATCATCGAGCCTTAGAAGTGCAATTCGTTCTAAAGTCAATCGTTGGCCTTTGATTTGCTGCTCGGCAGCTTCTTTTGGGAATGTCCATTCGCTGACGGCATTCTTCACGGTGGCACGGAGCATCGGATGGCCACTTTCGAATTGTGCGTCCACTACTCTGCCGTTAGCGTCAACGTGGAATATAACCACCACCGCTCCTTCTATTCACACGAGTCTCGCAATCGGGGCATATTCAGAACGAGGAGACTTGAAAGCCTAGGCCGGAGACGGATATCTTGCGAGACGCTCATCCTTTCAAATGCGCCGACCGACGGTAATGAAGAGGCCACCTTCGTGCGCAAGGGCACCAATCCATCCAAGCTGTGCCAGCCAGCCCTCAAGGCACCAGTTGTCTTCGGCAGCAGTGAACAACTGCTCCGAATGCTGACATAGCATTGCGCTTGGATAAGCGCGTAGGTATTCGACGCCATTTTCCGCAAACCAGCCTTGGACCTCGGCCAAGGTGTGACGGTGCTCCTCGGGATGTTGATACTGGTCCCGCACCCATGCCTTGCGCCGTGCTGGCTCGCTCTCTCGGTCGCGCAGCACCGGATCACACGGGATGAATCGGTATCCAGACAGGCGAGCGACGAAGCGCCGGGCCCGGAGAGGAATGCGCGCGAATGCGTTGTATACGCCAAGAACAATGATTCCGCCTGGGCGTGCAAGGCGCGCCATGCGCGCGAATGCCGCACTCGGGTTTGGAGTGTGGTGCAAAACCCCTGACGAGTAGACCACATCGAAAGCACCCGCTCGCAAGCCGGGGTGGTGCAAGTCGGTTTCGATGAACTGTATCTGATCGAGGTCGAAACGTCGGGCCGCCTCAACACCTAGCCTGAGCGATTCGCGTGTGAGATCCGCGCCAATTACAACCCTATCAGCACGCGCCAAATACAAGCTCATCTGGCCGGTGCCACACCCAATCTCTACGACGCGCGCATTGCCGGGAATGGCTCGGTCGATCAAGC
>Ga0193733_1000405_pt1 | contig 14638 bp, 11 predicted proteins | sample U1s2metaG_FD_145076 | JGI IMG/M metagenome (GOLD analysis project Ga0193733, IMG submission 145076) | Soil microbial communities from a riparian zone of the East river system, Colorado, United States - U1s2 | ecosystem: Environmental > Terrestrial > Soil > Riparian zone | place: USA: East River...
GTGAGTGCCCGGCCGGGCGATTCATAGTCTTTCGGCATCGGCATACGCTGATAGTCAGACAGCGGTCCACAAAGCACGTGCTGCCGAAAGATCAGGCGCGGCTGCTCCTCGACTCCCTTCCCTTCCGGGACCGACTCATGGCGATGATCGCTGCGTTCTGCGCAATGCGTCCCGGAGAAATCTTCGGCCTTCGTTGGTCTTCACTCCGCGGGGATCATTTCCATATCGAAGGCACCGCATGGCGTGGAACACTCCGCCCGGGCAAGGCAAAGACCAAAGGCAGCAAGGCCTCTGTGACAATTCCAGACGTTCTGCTGCCCGCTCTGGAGATGTGGCGCGCGCAGAACGCCGCCGTGCCGATCGATGCACTCATTTTTCCAAGCGATAAAGGCACGCCGATGCGCCCGGAAAACTGGCTTCGCCGGCGAATAAAGCCGATTGCCACCGCCGCTGGGATCTGCGTTCCGGTGAACTTTCAGGTATTGCGACGCACGTTTGCAACGAATGCCCAGGGCTTCGGGAACCCGAAGGACGTACAGGCACACTTGCGCCACAGCGATATAACCACCACGTTCAATGAGTACACTCAGACGGTGCCGGAAAGTGTGCGGAAGCTGGTCAACGCCGTCACGAACGATGTCATGAGCAGCAAGCCAGTACAGAGGGTACAGTGAAATCTCAAAACGTTCTGAACACTTTTGAGCACACAAGAGAAGTCACTGCCGTGCTAAGTGATTGCAAACATGGAGCGGGAGACGGGGATCGAACCCGTGACATCCAGCTTGGGAAGCTGGCGTTCTACCGCTGAACTACTCCCGCTCAACCCACCAAACATAACACAACACAGCACTTCTAGCTTCCCTGAAGTAGGGGTCCTTTGGTTTGTGGGTTTCAATTATGTTCAGAAGCCTCGGCCGTTTCAATATATTCCCTCCGGTTTTGACTCGCTTTTCAGGACCTCGTTTGCCATGGCGTTAACCAGTTTTCGGTCGATGCGTACGTCTTTTCGGTCAATGCGTACGTCGGCGCCGTCTGGAACATTTTGTAGGACTTCCTTTTATGCTGCGGCTGCGAGTGTACGGGCTTTCACTACTCGATCTCGCAATCGCAGTGCCGGCCGTTCGATGATTCTCCAGGAGAGCTCGGCGGCCATGAATGCTCCCAGGACGCCCCAAGGAAAGTACCACTTGCCGAGAAACAATTGCTGCCACAGATAAAGGCTGTATGAAATGACGCCGATATGGGCGATCGCTCGATTGTTTAGCACGCGCCCGGATACACTGCCAGGATTGCGGACGACATAGAGAAGCAGGTACGCGATTGCTGGATTGTCGAGGCTGTACCCGAAGGGGAGCAGGTAGTAGCCGTGAAACCGAGTTAACAGGTAAGGCGACCCTACAAACAGGAAGATCATCGCCGGTCCAACCCACTTCCATTTGAAGTGCAATTGGTCGTAGAACATCGCTGCGGCGCAGCCGATCATCAGACTGTCCACGCGCATATGAAACATGTGCTGCTCCTGCCATCCGACATTTGGCAGCAGAACGTGGCAGAGTATGCGAATGGCAGGTGCTGCGGCAATTAGAGCTACTGCCACCTTCCGGCTTCTGGCAAGTCCAGCCCAAGCCAAGCATGCGGGCCAGAGCAAATAGAATTGCTCCTCGATGCTGAGCGACCAAGTGTGCGTGGTCCACCAGTCTGGCACCTTCCAGTAGTCGCGCACAAACAGGAGTGCAGACAGCCATCCTTGCAGGCTGAAATCTACGACGCCGGCCATTCGTAAAAGCATGACGATGAAAAGGAACACGTAAAACGGTGGCAGGATGCGGAACGCCCGCCGGGCATAGAACGTTTTCAGGGAAATCCCGTCTGTCTTGCTGTGTTCGTCCAGTAACAGAGAGGTGATCAGAAATCCACTTATCACGAAGAAGATGGATACGCCCAGATCACCGTTGCCGATGATCTTCCAAAGAAACCAGTTCCACTGATTGGTGGGGATGGAGTGGCCGGCCAGCACCAAGGCGATAGACAACGCCCGCAGTCCGTCCAGTGAAGGGATACGCCGCATGTCCGATTAGGCCGCGCGGATTATATCTCACCGAAGCGCCACCGAAACGGTAACGGCGCTGCTGATCGCAGCCTTACGCGGTGGTTTCTGTTCCAAATGACCGTTCCGGCGGATAAGTAAATGTCACGCTATACCCCGCCGACCCGATTGTGCTGTTAACGTATCCCCGGGATTCCGGGAATCTCTCGAACTGCTCCTATCGGCAAGCGGTACCCGGGGGCGATCATTCTTGGCGAATGTTCGCGTATACGATCGCGCTGCACGTTGACAAGGGGCGCTTTGTTGGAACAGACTTGGCGGTCGGATATCTTTCAATCTTCCCCCCATCAAGTCAAGCACGCCCGGCCACACGCTAAAGCAGTTGTCCAGAGATAGAAACCAAAGACTATACAGAGAGAACGAAAAAGAGGGGCACTGTAGTAGTGCCCCTCATTTTCAGGACGGCAGGCGGCGCGGCTCTTTCGTCAAGTCGATACAGCTAACGCAGTGTCGCAGCCAGAACCACATTTTGAGACTGGTAGTCCTGTGCAACTTCGGTCTCGTGGTTGCTCTTAGGCAGTTCGTAACCCGATTTATCTCCCTCCCGCCAGATCTGCGCCAGGAAATACCGAGTTCCGTATCGATGGAAGACAAGCTTGGTTTGTGCAGAACGATTCAGTGATTCGCACCGGTGTGAAATCACCATGCTTGTCGGCCGCAGATCTGCATCGCGGATGGACAACATCACTCCTTGCTTGTCCACGGACTGGATTGCATATTCGCCCGCGGGAATCGTCCTACCGGTAACGACGAAGTTGAAGGGGATTTTCGCCTTCAGCGCGACGGTCTGGCCGGAAGCAGAGATGCTAGCCAGAAGCAGGCCCATGCCGATAAGAGCAAACAGTTGGTTTTTCATAAGACCTCCTCGTGTTAAGACGGTGAAGCCATGCAGAATCAGCCTGCCTTGCGAGCGCCGTACTGCCCGTTTCGCTATCGGCCGTCTCTAACTTTTCGCAATGGTTTTGAAAACCGTTGTTGCCGATCGGGAGTGCAGGTCGCGGGCCAAACTCATCGGGGGCTTCAAGCTCGAGGTTCTGTTCTCACAAGTCACTGATTCGCAGAATGTTGTGCCTTGTGATCGGGAGCGAGGACACATGACGAGTGCACCTCCAGAAGTTGGCGCCAACCCAATGGTTAACGCCAACCATCTGTTCGGTTAGTTTCGGAGGGTCGGGAGATCTGATTCGTGTACGACAACTTTTGCCGAGCGCATCATCACTTCGCAGCACTCCGGAGATGGAAGCTGGCGTCGGACCCTGCTCCAGAAAGATCGGCGCAGAGCGACTAGTACGCTGCGGAGCTCTGACACTCGATGACGCCGGAAACAATCGCGGAAAGCACACGCGACCAGAAATCAGTTTCCCGTGGAGGTAATTCGCCAAATGCAGTTGGAGGCGTCATCGGTAACCAAAAGGGACCCATCGGGCGCTACAGTTACAGCCACGGGGCGTCCCCAGACGTGCTCGTTGTCGACGACGAACCCGGTCATGAAGTCCTCGTATTCACCGGTAGCGCGCCCGGTCTGGTGCAGCGGTATGCGGATCAGTTCATATCCAACTCGAACCGCTCTGTTCCAGGAGCCGTGCTCGGAGGCGAAAATATCCCCCTGGTATTCCGGCGGGAACTGTTTGCCATCGTAGAAGGTCAACCCCAGCGATGCGTTATGTGGATTCAAAATCACGTCCGGGGTAATGACCTTGTCCTTAAGTTCAGGATGTTTTCCGGCGTGCCGCGGGTCCTGATGGCTGCCCATATACCACCACGGCCAGCCGTAGTAACCGCCATCCTGCACGTGGGTAATATAGTCGGGGACCAGATTGTCGCCCAGGCCGTCGCGTTCGTTGACGGAACACCATAACTCGCCGGTCTTCGAATTGACGGCCATGCCGACGCAGTTGCGAATACCGTAGCCAAAGACTCGCTGCTCTGAACCATCGGGGTTGAACTCGAGGACATCGGCGCGGTTCTTTTCCGCGGGAGTTACGTCTGGGTCATCAACGTTGGACGCCGAACCCACGGAGACAAACATCTTCTTACCGTCCAGCGAAAACTGAATGTCGCGGGTCGAGTGGCTCGCCCCACCGGGTACGTCGGCGATGTGTTGCGCCGGGCTCCGCGCTTGCAAGTCGCCGTTCTGGTACGGGAAGCGCACGACGGCGTCGGTGTTTCCCACGTAGACCCACTGGGGATTGGGGCCGGGAGGGTAAAAATTGATACCGAACGGCCCGTTCAGGCCGCTGGCAAACACGGCCATCTGCTGGGGCTTGGCGGTACTGGTGATCCCTCGGAAAATTTTGACGTTGCCAGCCTTGGTTTCGGCCACAAAAAAATCCCCGTTGGGCGCGGTCCGAATCATTCGGGGGTTTTCAAGGCCGGCGGCGTACTGTTCCACTTTAAAACCGGCTGGAACCTGCGGCCAGGCACCTTCAGGACGGGCAACGACCTTCGGTCCGTTGCCCGCCGAGCTGGTCGAAAAGGGAGCGGGAAGATCCTTTAACGTGATCTTGCGAACTTGTCCGGGCTTCTCAAAACGATAATCGGTGAACGGCGGCGTAGGCGGTCCGGCCTTCAGTGGGGCGGATTTTTCGGGCGTCGCTGGCTTACTGTTTGCCGCGCTGGCCTGGGGCAGCCCCAGAGTTTTCGCGTAGTTCACGATCAACCAGCGTTGCCGCGCCGGCAGCGTTGACCATGAGGGCATGCCGTTGTTCACATCACCTTGGGTGATGAACCAAAATAGTTCGCCCGGTGTTGCGGCTTTTATTTTTTCCTGCGCCAGCGGGGGGATATTTCCCGAGCCCTCTCCATTCTCGCCGTGGCAACGGGCGCAGCGCAAATGGTAAAACGCCTTGCCGGCGGCCGGGGGCTGGGCCTGGTAAGGATTCTTAGTCTGCTTCGCCGATACCGGAGCATTATGGAAATTTGAATCTTGAGCCGTCGTCCGTGGAGTTAGAAAAAAGATGCTAAGGGCAAGTGTCGCAAGCAAAACTGGTACAAGGCGCATGCTGGCTTTCAAAACTCTCCTCCATATAGTGGCCTTCAAAGACAAGCCGATGAAGAAACACCGTCATTCCAACCGGAAGCCTTCAATATCCCTTTATTTTAATCACAAAATAGTTCAATTCACGTCCGCCTTGCAGTAAAAGCTGATGGGGCACCCGGGGAGGAATGCGGATCACGTCTCCTGCCGAAAGCTTTCTCCTGACACCGCCCTGGATCGTCCCGTTGCGCTTTTCGTGGGGAGACACCGTTTCTCCATTCAGCAAGGTGCCGCCGACAATCAGGGTCGCCGAGCCGGATTGCACGAAGAACACGTCGGCCTGAGTCTCGTGCCATTCGGGTGGGCCATCCGCATCCCTGCGAACCAGCAATGCGCTGTCATTGGAAAAGTCCGCAATCTGCTGTACGGCAAAGTGGTGCGGATCGGCGGCGGCATCGTAGCGCAATTTTTGGTCATACCGATTGAGTGAAGCGGGCGTCCATTGTTCGAATCCGGGCGGCACAGCTTCCTGGGCTGTGAGCACCAGCCACGGGACTACGATTGCCGAGAGCAGACAGAGTTTCTTCATTGGGTCCTTGTTCCGGCACCTCCGCTTTGGCCTTAGCCCGCCACGGCGCAATTGTAATACTGACTGCTCAACCCGACGCCGAGGGACAAGACAGCGAACCGGCCTCGAGGTCCACATGCAATTGCGTGTTTTATCGGCATGGCTGGAGCCGTGCCCTTTCGAAGTCATGTCCCTTCCATGATCCGGAGCACTAGCCGCCAGTCAAAATGTTGCAGCGCAGCACGATTTGTTGGCTGGTTCTCGGAGCAAATCTGCTTCGTTTTCAGGTTCTGTGAGGTATGTTCATGCTAAAGCGGGGATCCCACATCCCTTAGCTTGACACCTCTATCCTTTAGGTTTGCTAAAGTAAGCCCGTCAGATTGAAAAGATAGGCAGGGGAGTCACTCCTGTCAAATTGAAAAAGCTAAAGCAACGTTTCAGCCAGACTAAAAGGATGGCTGCGCCGAACAGCGCGGTTTCTTCGTTGATGTGACGACCCTGATTGGAGAGAGCCCCATGGATATCCACCAACTCGAACTCTTTCTCGCCGTAATGGACTCTCCGAGCATGACCCGAGCGGCGGAGAAGGTCTTTTTGTCACCGGGCGCCGTCAGCCTCCAGTTGCACAACCTGGCCGACGAACTCCACACCGAACTGTTTGTGCGGAGCGGTAAGCGGCTGATTCCCACGCCAGCCGCTCTGCGCCTAGCGGAACGCGCCAAAACCCTGGTCGAGTTGACCAGCCAGATCAAACAGGAGTTTGAAAATGACGTGGCGAAAGATACGCGCCCCTTCCACTTCTCCACCGGCGTTACCACGCTGATCTATCAGCTTGGCAAGCCGTTACGACAATTGCGGAAGCAGTATCCCAAGGCAGAAATCCGGGTCAGCGTAAGCGTGACTGAGGAAACAATTCGCGGGTTGCACGATCGCCGCTTTGACCTGGGTCTCATCTCCCTCCCGGTGCCGGAGGACAACCTCACGATCATACCGCTATTTGACGAAGAACTGCTGATCGTAGGCCCGGCAACCCACAAATCCCGCCGCGGCCACATCAGCTCGATACGACCATCCGATTTAGCCCGAGTTCCATTCCTGCTCTATCCTCGTGGCACCGTGCTCAGGGTACTCATCGATCGTTTCTTCAAGGATATCGGCGTGACCCCGCGGGTTGTGATGGAAGCCGAAGACACAGAGGCGATCAAGCGTTTGGTGGAATCAGGTTTCGGTTACTCCGTTCTTCCCGAACACGCGCTGCGGCGGCGGACAGCGTTCTTCCATGCGTTTCGAGTGGACGGGCATCCGGTGGTCAGAAGTTTGGCACTGGCGATGGTGCGTACTGAGTATCCGCGCAAGTTGACCGTGTCCATTGCGGAATTTCTGCGGTCGATCCTGGCAGCTTGAAGTGTAGCAGTGTTGCCATAGCTTACGGAATACTCCCTGACAGGCGGCCGCTTTTACCCTTCAGCGGCCCATCCAACCGCCGTCGACTACGAGCACGTGCCCGTGCACGTAGTCGCTGGCGGAGGAGCAGAGGAAAACAGCCGCGCCGGCAAGGTCGGAGGGTTCACCCCAGCGGCCAGCCGGAATCCGCTCCATGAGCTGACGGCTGCGCTGAGAGTCTTGCCGCAGCGCGGCTGTGTTGTCGGTGGCCATGTATCCCGGCGCAATCGCGTTGACGTTGATGCCCTTCGACGCCCACTCGTTGGCCAGAGCTTTAGTAAGCTGCGCGACACCACCTTTGGCCGCCGCATAGGCTGGAACCGTGATCCCGCCCTGAAAGGAGAGGATCGAGGCGATGTTCAAGATCTTGCCCCTCGCTCTCCGGTTCAACATGTCCTGACCTGCGAGTTGCGACAGCCGGAATACCGAGGTGAGGTTCACGGCAATCAATTCGTCCCAATCGTGCTGCGGGACTTCGGCGGCGGCGGCGCGTCGGATGACGCCCGCGTTATTGACCAGAATATCGATGCAACCGAATTCTTCCACCGTCTTTCCGATCAAGGCCATATGCACTTTCGGATCAACCATGTCGCCCGCCAGGTAGAAAGACCTCCTCCCCAGTTGGCGGATCTTTTCGCTGGTGGATTCGCCGTCGGCGCTGCGACCGTGACAGACCACGTTAGCGCCGGCCTGCGCCAGCGCAACCGCAATCGCGGCGCCCAGGCCCCGGCTGGAGCCTGTGACCAGGGCGTTCTTGCCGTTAAGCTGGAAGGATTCCAAGACCATGCTTTGCCCTTCCGTTCGGTCAGTTTTGTCCGGGGCGATCTTCTCCGGTTCGTCTGTTAACCCGGAATCTGCTTATCAATCAATTCTGGCGGGATCGAGCCGAGGCACCAGAAGCTGAATGGCGGCCAGTGCCAGCAGGTAGGCAAAGCCGGCAATCAGGAACGGAACCATGTAGCTGCCGGTCCACTGCAAGGTGTAGCCCACGATCTTCGCAATCAACATTCCCCCGACCGCACCTGCCATTCCACCCATCCCGACCACCGAACCGACAGCGTGGGTCGGAAACGTGTCGGAGGTGAGGGTAAAGAGATTGGCGGAAAACCCCTGGTGAGCCGCTGCCGCCAGCCCGATCAGCAGAACCGCTCCCCACATACTCTCGACGCGGTAGGCAAACACAATCGGGACAACGCACAGCGCGCAAATCAGCATAGTGCTCTTGCGAGCCATATTTACGCTTCTGCCGCGGTTGATCAGCCAGGAGGAAAGCCAGCCCCCGGCGACGCTGCCAACATCGGCGATTACGTAGATCACCATGATGGGCACGCCGATCTTCATCAGAACGACGCCATGTTGGCGTTGCAGGAAATCCGGCACCCAAAACAAATAGAACCACCAGATGGGATCGATCATGAACTTGCCCACCACAAAGGCCCATGTCTGGCGATGAGGTATGAGGCGAGCCCATTTGATTTTCGTCCTCGGCTCCTGGGGATCACTGCGAATGTAGTCCAGTTCCGCTCGAGAGAGGCGGGGGTGTTCCTCGGGCTTGCGATAGAGCAGCAGCCAAAACACGAGCCAGACGAACCCTAGCGCGCCGGTGATCACAAATGCCCAGCGCCAACCCCATTGGATCGTGATCCAGGGCACGACCAGAGGAGTGATGATGGCCCCGACATTTGTCCCGGCGTTAAAGATTCCTGTCGCCAATGCGCGCTCTCTTTTGGGAAACCATTCGGCTACGGTTTTGATACTCGCAGGGAAAACTCCGGACTCGCCAAAGCCTAGCGCTGACCGCGCGAGAAAGAAGCTAGTCAAAGAGCTGCCCAGTGCGTGTCCCATGGAAGCCAGGCTCCAGAAAACCATGGCCAAGGCGTAGCCCAACCTCGTGCCCAAACGATCCACCAGCCGCCCGACCACCAGCATGCCCACCGCGTAGGCCCCCTGAAAGGCAAACACCAGGTTGCCGTAGTCGATTTCGTTCCATCCCAGGTCGTGTTGCAGAGTGGTCTTGAGGACGCCTAGAACCTGGCGATCCATGTAGTTCTTAGTGGTCCCGAACAGCAGAAGGGCGCAGATCACCCAGCGGAAATGGCCGGCCCCCGAAATCTTCGTTGCTGCCTCGGAATCCGACGCCGGGATGGCGGATGTAGCGGCGGGATCCATAGTTGAAAGTGACAAGTCGAGATTGCTTACTTCTTCTGGCCCGCTTCGAGTCCTGAGGATCCCTGGTCGAATCCTCGCTGTACGTTGACCACCCCAAACTGCCGGTCTTCCCCTTCGCGGTGGGCGGCCATCGCCCACAGAAAGCAAATCGGATGGCCTGGCACCGATACGTTCGGGTGAAATCCGCTGGGCATCAGCACGGCATCGCCTTCGCGGACGACGGTCACCAGTTCCGGATACTCAGTATGGTTATACACAAGTTGAATGCCAAAAGCTGGATCCGGCATGTTGAAATATACGTACATCTCTTCCAGCATCTTGGCATGTTCGTGCGGCGGCCAACTCGTCCAGTTTCCGGGCTCGGAGACGGTGAATCCTGCAACCAGTCTTCCAGCCTGAACATTCTTGGCAAGCAGCATGTGGAGCTGCCGCGAGGATCCGGATCCGCCGGTGGTGAATCGCAGGCCGGGGTCGGTCGAGACCTGGGAAAAATGCACGACCTGCAACGGGTAGCGGGTGGCAACATCAGCGGAAAACTCCGCGATGTCCGCGGTTGACGTGCTTGCGATCTTCACCGAAGAATCGCGCGGAATATAGATCGCATCGTACTGTCCGAGCGAGTTGTCTTTGCCATCCACGGTGACCGTGGCCTTCCCGGACAGGACAATGAGTCCGGTTTCTCGGGTCTGGGTGGGGAATGCCTCGGAGGGCTTCGAGGGGTTCAAAATAATCCGCCCGTAGGCCAGGTGCCGCATGGTGCTGTTACTGGGAGTGATGGAAATGCGCCGTCCGGTATGTCCGTTGGTCTTGCGGAAGACCATTTGATCGATTGTGACATCCGGGCGCGTGCTCATTAAAAACTCCCTTACAACCGCGCGGCGAGTGGACACGTCCGACTCGCACGGCGGTAGGATGGCGGTCCCTGCTACAGAATGCTACTTACGCAGCCTCAATCGCATAAACCAGCACTAGTGAAAACCCGCCAGGGATTCCAACTCTTCAAGAGACTGAGTTCATGCCTTTTGAGATTGCCAATCAATGCAGCCGGAGCGGCCCTCATGCGACTCAAGCAGTGAGCAACAAAGCTCTCAATCGCACACCTAAACCAATCACCTCAAGTATAGAAATCACTTGGTGACTGTCAAACCATAAAAACTTAAATCTAAATTCAGCCAGACTCAACATTCTGCAGCGCTTGCCTTGGGAATTCTTAGACCGCCTGCAACTGCTGCCAGACGGCGGGTTCCACGGGAATGCCCTTGGCCAGGTTTTCTTTTCGAGTTTGCAAAACACGGTAGCCAGGGTAGCGCAAGCGCGGGCCCGTAGAATGCAGGGGCAACTGGAAGTTCTCAATGATCTGGTCAGCAACCCGCGAGACAGCGCCTGTCGAATCAAGACAAGAAGGATCGATGGCGATGAATACCTGCGAAACCATGGTCTCGCGTTCCGGTATCGGCTCAATCTGGTAAGACGCCTTTCCGCCTGATAACAGCGTGGCCAGCAAGTCCAGCATCAAAGCCAGTCCGGATCCCTTCCAAAAACCGATGGGCAGGGGGCGATTGGAGGTCTCGATCGCTGCAGCATCGCGCGTAAGCTTTCCCTGCAAATCAAAGCCACCATCTACAGGTAACAGTTCGCCACGCATGCGATAGGAAGCCAAAGCGCCGTAAGAGAATTGCGACATCGCCATGTCCAGCACCACGTGGCCCTTTGGCCGTGGCACGGCAATGATGAGCGGATTGTTGCCCACACGCGGGTCCGCGGCACCCCAGGGAGGCAGATTGGGTAGCGTATTGGTCCAACAGATTCCGATCACCCCGGCGTCGGCAGCCTGCCAGCCGTAGCTGCCGCCCCGCATCCAGTGATTGGTATTCGCCAGCGCCACGCAGGCAATACCGTGCTCACGGGCAAGCACGATCGCTCTTTCCATACTGTGCCAGGCGTTCAGGTTGCCGGGTCCGATTTTCCCGTCCCATCGCTCCATCGGTCCGGAACTGGCGAGTAACTCTGGTGTGGCATGAATATCAATCAGCCCGCTTTGAATCATGGAGAGAAATCGCGGAAAGCGGTTTAGGCCGTGCGAATAAACGCCGTCGCGGTTGGATTCGGCGAAAAGCTGGGCACAGCGCCGGGCGCGCCTCGGCTCGAATCCGAGCTTCAGGAGTGCGCGCAGAAGAGCGTCGAAAAGATCCCGGTAAGATACTCTGAGCATGGGCTCTGTACCTGGTTGATCTCGGCTATGCAAATCATCTAGCAGACGGTGCAGCCGCGAAAACTCTCAGAAGAGCAGGATAACAGGCCGGTTCTGATCGACGAGAGAGCGCGCTCGCCGGCCAGAGCTTTGTTTAGTTCGGCTTAATATTGGCTTCAGTTTTTACGGATTGACCTGCAACCAGAGGTTTTGTAGGCTGCGACGCTGCGTCATATGTGCAGTCACTAACCAGCGAGGCATCGAGGAACCAGCGCAGACCTTTTTGCTTCACTCAGTCAAATCCCATTGGACAAAGGACTCGTGATGAACCGATTCCGCAAAGCGTTCACGCCGTTACCGGCAGCCTGGATGATCATGATGCTGATGACGCTGGCATTACCCATACGGGCGGAACAACCACCGAAAGAATTCAGGAAATGGCCGGCCGGCAGTTCGCCGAAGGAAATCGGCAAGCGTGTGGCAGAGCGGTTGGTGGCAACGCCGCACTCAAACTTCAGCAGACCCGGTCCTCCCCCGTTCATTACGTACCCGGAAGTCGCGACCTGGTACGGAGCGTTGACCTTTGCGAAATTGTCCGCGGACAAGGATCTCGACTCCCGGCTTGTCCAGCGGTTCGAGCCGCTCTTCGGCGAGGAATCCAAGCTTGTACCGGAGCCGGATCACGTGGATAGGACAGTTTTCGGTACGGTGCCGCTGGAGATCTACATCCAGACCAAGCAGCAGAAATATCTGGATTTGGGCAAGAGTATGGCGGACAAGCAATGGGAGAACCCGACTCCCGAAGGCCTGACCCCCCAGACTCGCTTGTGGATTGACGATATGTACATGATCATTATCGTGCAGCTGGAGGCGTATCGCGCCACTAGCGATGCCAAGTATCTCGACCGCGCCGCACTTGAGATGTCCACCTATCTGGACAAGCTGCAACAACCAAACGGCCTCTTTTACCACGCGCCTGATGTCCCCTTCTTCTGGGGCCGCGGGGATGGGTGGGTAGCCGCAGGAATGGCGGAAGTGCTGAGCTCGCTGCCACAGAATCATCCCCAGCGCGGCCGCATCATGGAAGGCTATCTCAAAATGATGAAGGCGCTGCTGCAATATCAAGGGAAGGATGGCGTGTGGCACCAGTTGCTCGATCATCCCGAGTCCTATCCGGAAACTTCCTGCACGGGGATGTTCACTTTCGCGATGATTACCGGCGTGAAGAATGGCTGGCTGGACAAGAAAACCTACGGGCGGGCAGCACGCAAAGGTTGGTTGGGCCTGGTCAGCTATCTGGAGCCGAACGGCGATATTCGCAACGTCTGCCAGGGCACGGGCAAGCAGAATGATCTGCAATACTATCTTGATCGCCAGCGCTTCACCGGTGACCTGCACGGCCAAGCGCCGATCCTGTGGTGTGCCTCGGCATTTTTGCGCTAAAGGTGTTCCGCCGTAAGGTCACTGAGCAGAGGGTCAAGGAAGGCCCTTAACCGGTGTCTTTGTAGATAGGCACTTGAGGCCGGTCGCTCGGCAGCAGACATGGGCCTAGTCTTCAAGGGCAGCCATCCGCGCCTGACCTTCTAGCGGCAGGGTGGACTGGTTTGAAGGCCTCGTAAACAAGGGCTGCGCTTCCAGTGGCGAGCGGAAGGACGAGAAAATGCGAGTGCGTAGGTACTCGCGAAAAAGGGAGAAGGGACGTGACAATCGACCAGGATCAAGTCGTCCCTAGGCACAGGCCTTCTGCCCCCCTTCAGCCATAAGTCGCTGGGCACTTTCGCGTGTTCCCCTCCGGGGCGTCGAGTCGGATTTGTCATGTGACCGAGGACAGGTCGAAGCTGGACCCCGGAATCAAAAACACCGGATTTCTACTTCAGAGTGGCCGCCCCGGCCGTCGCACATAAACCGTCGTGATCGGAGGCGTCTCCGGAAACTCCGATCGCGCCGACGATCTGGCCATCAATCATGAGAGGGATGCCTCCTTCTATCGGTATCGCTCCCGGCAGACGAAGAATGCGAAGGCCCGCGCCCCCGCCTGCGACGAGGTCCTGAAACGCTTTGCTGGGCCGCTTGAAGCGGACGGCGGTGCGCGCCTTTTCAATCGCGATATCCGCACTTCCAATCTGTGTGTTGTCCATTTTCTCGTAATACACGAGGATGCCACCGGTATCAACCACGGCCACCGCCATGTTCCAATTTCCCCTTCGCGCTTCGGCGAGCGCCGCGGCCGCCGCTTTCTTGGCATTCTCTAGACTCACCACCGGGCCATAGGGGTTTGGCGCCTGTGCCAGAGCGCTCACGGTGCACCACAGCGTGATCAGGGCAACTTGAGCTTTCAATACTCTTCGTGCCATCTGCTTCCTCCTCATGATTTTCGCACGGACACATTTGGTGCGTGCGGGCCCGACTTTAGGTTCTGCCAAGGCGGTGTGTCAAGCGGTGATGAACCCAAAGAATTAAAAAGAGAGTTCAGTAATTAAAACGCAGACCGAATCTGCCACTGCGTACAACGCCGCCAGTTTCAAGTGTCAAAATCAAGCGTCAGAACAGAATCATGAGGGGAGATCGAATGAAGGCGAGCCGCCCATCATGGAAGTACAGATGCCCGCTAAGGCCACCCAAGCGAGGCCAAGGGATGCTCCGCTCTGCTGGTAAGCGATGATATCGGAAATCCTGAAATGCACGGTCCCACCAAGACTACCGATGGCGGTCCCGAAATTGTCCCGGGGGGGAAGACGTCTGGGGAAGCTCCGATCAATCCCACTTTGCCCAACTACGGCCAGCGTCAAGGATCTTGGCCTGCCTCCGGCGCCGGGCCGATATCTAGTAGCCTTTTACCTTGATCACAAAATAGGTGAAATTCTGGGCGCCATCGAGCAGGATCTGATGTGGCACCTTGGGAGCGATGCGGACAACATCGCCCGCGGAAAGCTTGCGGCGGAGGCCGCCCTGGATGGTTCCGTTGCGCTTTTCATGAGGCTCGACCGTCTCCCCGCCCACCAGTGTGCCTCCCACCAGCAGTGTCGCCGAACCGGCCTGCACGAAGAAAACATCCGCCTGATTTTCGTGCCATTCGACGATGCCGTCGGCCTCGCGGCGCGAGAGCATGAACGTGTCGTTGGGAAAATCTCCCAGGCGTTGCACTGCGATGTGGTGCGGGTTCTTACCGGCCTCCGACTTTAG
>Ga0193733_1000407_pt1 | contig 14597 bp, 12 predicted proteins | sample U1s2metaG_FD_145076 | JGI IMG/M metagenome (GOLD analysis project Ga0193733, IMG submission 145076) | Soil microbial communities from a riparian zone of the East river system, Colorado, United States - U1s2 | ecosystem: Environmental > Terrestrial > Soil > Riparian zone | place: USA: East River...
AGCTCGAGCCCGAAATTCTGTTGGTGGACGAGGTGTTGGCGGTGGGCGATCTTGAGTTCCAGAAAAAGTGTCTTGGGAAAATGAGTGAGGTCTCCAAGGGCGGTCGCACCATTATGTTCGTAAGCCACCAGATGAGTCAGATCCGGCGACTGTGCGAACGAGTGATCTGGGTCGACCGCGGCGTCATCAAGCAGGACGGACCGACCCTCGATGTCGTCTCCGCCTACGAGAGGGCTTTCACGGAGCGCACCGAGGTGAATGTACAAGAGGAGAGTTCCGGCCAGGGTATACAGTTTCTCAAGTGGGAGTTAGTCGTCGAGGACGGTGAGCCTCCAAACGTTCTCCGGCATTTTGATGCTGTTTGCTTCCGCGTAGTGATCCACATACCAGAAAGAATCCTAAAAGGACTCTACAATATCCTGCTCCTCGATGACTTGGGGCGGATCATCTGGCATGGGAATTTCGAACTGTCGGCGCTGGAACCTGGCACCTTTGAGTTTTTCCATCGGCTTCCAACGCTTCCCATAAAGCCAGGCGCATATCGTTGGAAGGCGGGAGTTTACGACGGCCATCACTGGACCGATGCGTGGTGGGCACTTCCCGAGATGGTGGTGGGAACCAAGCCCATGACCAACACTGCGGACGAATTCCAGGGAATACTGAATCTGCCTTGCGAGATGAAGGTCCGAGCGCTCGAAACAATTCTGAAGTGACACGGATTGCTTGGAGTCGATTTCTCTGTGGTGACAATCATCCCGCCCAGCAGGATGACCCGGACTGGTATCTAGCCCCATACAGGTACGGATTCGGGCTAACAACCCAAGTCAATGCGGCCGCGGTTAATTTCGATATACAAATATGAAGTACTTTGTGTTTGATATCTCTTTCCATCCCTCTTGTAACAAGAGGGGAGGAAGATCGTTTGCCACAACAGCCTTCGCGCCGGATCGAGCCAGAAGCTCCATCGTCTTTATCCTTCGCTCGGGCCCGGATGCCAGAAAAGTTGAGACGCCGTCCGCTGGCACTTGTGCCACAATCGTGACACCAGCCAGATGGGCCCAGTAGTGGTCCAAGAGCGTATCGCCTATGGCCGCGACTCTATCGCCTGGTAGGATTCGCGCTTGATTTAATTCTCCGGCAACAGTCCACGCGGGGAAGCGGCGAGCCCCACTGCCCACATACTCTGAATGCCGAGCAAGAGAACAACCACGAATGTCGCGGCTCGAACAATCACTTTGCTGATATCCGACTGGGGAACACGGAGCGCGGCATACGCCGCGGCCCACAATAGGAGTATGAACGGGGTGACGTATCTGGATTCCACGAGAATCAAAGAGTACAACCCCAGCGCGCTGAGGGCGGGTATCCATAGGAAAAATAACCGCGAAAAACTTCTCGCGATGTATCCGACCTGGTCGAAGCAAAACAGAACAATCAGAGGTACTATGAACAGACCGCCTAATTGCATGGAAATCGCGAAGTACGAGGCGAGGCTGTGTCGCAGCGCCCTCAACTGGCCTCCCCATTCAAAGTGAGGGCGAACACCTTCATACCAGTAGGATTGATCCGTCCAGGGAGGGTAGCTTCCGCCGAGGGGAGTCGAGAACTCGTAGACGGGTGGCGCATCGAGAATTTTCCGGGTTGTGTGGACAGGTGTACCTGAACCGGGAGGCCCGCCTTGCCAGTGCGCCCGAGGCGTTATGTTATTCACGTATTCGGCATAGGCGATTCTGCCTGAATCCCCAAACGTGAGGCGGCCCTTGCTTCTCGAAAGGGTGAGGGCGAATGGCGAGGTAATCAAGAAAAAGAGAACGAACGCCAGAAAGGCTCGTGACGCTGCACGGCGCAAGTTGCCTGTTGCAAAAGGTGTGACTGCGAGGAACACGATAGAGAGAGGGAACATCACGGCCTTTGTGAGATACGCAAAACCCAGGACAACGCCAAGCGCGGCGTAGTATTGCCAGGAGTCTTTGCCGCTCGCAATGCGCAGGAGGATTCCCGCGGCAATGAGCACCAGGGCGAGTACGAGCACATCCGGCGTCTCAACACTTGGAGGGGTGGCATAAATCGAACCCCAGAAGAAGAGTGCGTAGCCGATGGCTCGAAAAACCCATGCCGGCAACGGTTTCCATTCCTGATCGATTGCCCTCGTCGTAATTGAAAGGTGCTGGATCAGGGCGCTCAGGAAGTACTCAAAGCTGGCAAGACTACCGATGAGAACCAGGCAATTAAAGCAGTGGAGGAGAGCGAGTTCCCAGAAAACGGACGGCTTGAAGACTGAAAGTACGAGACTGAAAAGCGCAGGGTACGCAGGGCTCCAATAGCCATTAATCAAGGAGTGCCAATTTCCTTTCGCGCAGGCCGAAGCGATCTCCAAGTAGGCGATGCCGTCGGGATAAACTGAATGCCGGTAGGAAAGTGCCTCCAACAACCAACAAAGGACCATGATAGTCCACACAGTGTAGCGGTAGCGGAACCACGGTTTACGTGACTCCACGTTGTGTGCGTTCAGGTCTGGCTCCTTTTGAGCCTCAATTTGAAGTCGATGGCGGCTTCCGTCTTAACCAAAGAGTTTGAATCGGGATTTCTCCGCCGGATTCAATACAGTAATCGTCATTCTACTCCCTCTCGCATGCGCGTGACTACATTGGACAAGTTCTGGGGCTCCAGTTCTTTCCACTCACGCCAAGCCTGGAAAACCGTGCGGACAGAATCACGCTCCAACCGCGAAGCAGTCCGCGTGCCTGGTGCACCAACCCAGTTCTCTGCCCCACAAGCAATCGGCGTAGACTCAGATCGGGGTGCCGGATGAGCGCTTCCGCGAAGGGAACGGGTACGAAACGTATCCTCAGCGTAATTCTTAGAGACATGGTGTGCGAGATAACTGAGTGCATTCAATGTATGATCTTCTAGCGAGGGTTAATGAAAGCGTCTAAGGGCAATGCCAGCGCTGCGATGCGCGAGGATTGGAACGAACGCGCCCGAAAAGATGCGTTTTATTACGTCGCCACCTGGCGTCGGGACTGGAACGTGGAGACATTTCTCGAATCCGGCGAGGAAGAGTACCGTAAGCTCGTTCAACCAGTCTTGGATGAACTGCAATTCCTGCCGGAGGGCGGCTCGATGCTCGAGGTGGGATGCGGCGCCGGACGCATGACAGCGAGCTTCGCACGCCGTTTCGCTTCGGTTTACGCTCTGGACATCTCCGAAGAGATGCAGAATCTGGCAAAGCAACATCTAGCGGGCATCCAGAACATTCATTGGGTGTTGGGTGAAGGCACGAGTCTGTCAGCCATTCCGAGCGAATCCTTCGATTTCGTGTTCAGCTATCTCGTGCTGCAACACTTGCCCACCGAAGATCTCGCCATGGCGTATGTAAGGGAAATGCTGCGGGTGCTGAAACAGGGGGGAATGCTCTTGTTTCAGTTCAATGGCGCAAAGCACCCAACCATGAACTGGAAGGGTAGATTGGCATGGGGAACGGTGGACACACTCTGGGCGCTCAACCTTAAGCAGGTGAGCCGGGCCGCAGCACGACGACTGGGTTTCGATCCAGAAACAGTAGGAAAGAACTGGCGTGGGGCACGCCTGGACGCAGACAAAGTCATAGAAGAAGTTCGAGCGGGTGGCGGTTCTTCCGTGTTAATCACGGGCGAAGGAACCCCAATGACGTGGTGTAGGGGGCTAAAATTACCCGGGGCGGCTCGATGAATTTGACGCACCAATTGCGGGGGAGCATTTCAGTGGGAATCTGGTTGCGGTGCCGGAGGAATCTGAGGAATAGCAAGAACGCCATCCTTGAACGGAGAACAGCCATATCCTAACCCCCGCAGCAATGCAAGCACGTCTTCAGGCTTGCGATGGTCACGCGCCAGACAAACCGCGTTTAGCTCAGCAACAATCACTGGTCGAAAGCGGGACAGCACTTCCTGCGCCCCCTGAAGCGCGTGGAACTCTCCCCCTTCAATGTCCATTTTCATAAAGTCAATGCGCTTGACGGCATGGTCGCGTACCCAGTCATCCAGACGGATGACATTGATGTCAGCTCGCCGTTCAAGATCATTGCTGTTCAACAGCGATGCCCAACCGGCTTCTGATTCATTGAAATAAATTACAGCTGTCCCTGTTGCATCCCCAACGGCATAGGGATAGGGATGCGCCCAGCGAAATGGACTCAGATTCTGTCGCAGACGAGACAGGTTCTGCGGCATTGGTTCGAAAGCGTGAACTTGGCCCGAGTTGCCAACCAGGCCGGAAGCGAGCGCCGAGAAGTAGCCAATATTGGCGCCTACATCCAGTACAGTCATCCCGGATTTGAGCATCCTCTTCATTAACTGGACGAGTTCGCGTTCGTATCCTCCAGCCCACATCCATCTTTCGATTCTTTGATTTGTCCTCAGAGATACTGTAATTCCTGGTAGTGGATGGCATTCGACTTCTCGAGATCGCACGTGGCGAAGGATGGCTTCCGCGAGCCTTACCTTTCCGGGAATCGGAAGCGGTTCGATAGCTCTTTGGAGGATATTCAGAAAATGCATGGCCAACTATCACATGTCCTGCCTACGTCGGGATATGGTTTACCTCAATTTTCCTCTTGGCAGGACGCATCATGATGGCAGTTAAGGCAGAAGTTGTGACCGCGGTTATCCTTCGCGTACCAGCGGCAACATGATATGCCGCAGTTTCGCGTCGACCTCACCAGTTCAACGATTTCCGTTCGGGGCTTTCTGAGCATGGAGCTGTTTTTATGGCTTGGTGGCTCTGTTCCCGGCCGGGTTTGTAGCTCTCGGAAGGTGGTCAACAGCTAGCGATGCAAGTCGGTAGACTGCTGTTGGACTGTTTAATTTTTCGGACTAATCCTGCTGCTCGCACATGCTAGGCCGGCCAGTCCCACTGCATGACTTGCGCATATAGCATGGTTGCTGGAAGTACGCCGCGCCTCCTATTGCCTCAGCCTCATTAATTACGGAGTCGTCTTAATTTGCTACCTACTCATAGGGGCAAGACTAATATATGTTGCCTCTTGGGAGGATCTCAAGGAGTGGCGTCGCGACCGTCGTTTCTTACACAATAGCAAGACTATCTTGGATCTATCGGTTGGGTACAGCAACTATGTGTTCAGATAATTAGACATCGCCTATGTGCTTCAGGGGAAAGAATTTGAAGGTCCTCCATATCGGGGAAGTAGCAGGTCTGGGCGGCTTGCAGAATTGGGTTTGCAGTGTCGCCGAAGCGCAGGCAAGACGAGGCTACGAGGTAGAGTTGATGCAGCCTCCGTGGGTCGATCCGGCGAGCAGGGTTTACACCGCGCTTCCCGTGCACCGATGGAATCTGGAGCAGGTACGCGACTACGACATAGTTCATTCGCATGGGCTCGGTGGTTTTGAAAATCGGAAAATCCGAAAGATTGCGCCAAAGCCGATCGTTCATTCGTACTACGGCACGATCTTCGGCATACAAATCGCTTTACGTTGGTTTCAAAATCTGGTGGGATGGAATGGACTTACCGTCCCACGCGACATCGTCAGAGATGCCATTTGTGGCCATGCGGCGCACATCGTGATTGCGAATAGTCCGAAGGTGCGGTCCGAAATCCGAAGGTTCTACGGAATTCGAAACGAGAAAGTCACGGTAATTCCGGGAGGATATTCGCGGGGCGGCGATGGCGCTTCTCGCGAGTCTCTGCGGCGAGTGTTGGGGTTGCCGGAGTTCGGGTTCTTGTTCCTGTTTGTCGGCCGCTCTGATCCCGTGAAGAACTTTCCCGCCGCCATTGAGGCATTTCGCCGAGTGCGAGCCCGGTTTCGCGACGCCTATCTTGTTCTGGCGCCGAAGCAGGATTCGGACATGGGCGACGGAACGATGGGCGTCGAGCTCCCGCCGCAAAGAATGAACGTGCTCTATCGTTGCGTGGATGCCTTGGTTCATCCCGGCTTCTATGAGGCCTATTCATTGGCGGTTCACGAGGCGCTCGCAAACGGCCTCCCAGTGATAGTCGGCCGAAATACGGGCAATGCCGATTATTGCACTCACCGGACGGACGCTCTCATCCTTCCCCGGAAGCGCGGTTCCGGATTGGTCGAATCGTTGGCCGAAATGATGTGTTCCGTCATCGGATCGCAAGACTTGCGGATGACCTTGGGCGCGGAGGCTGCACGGAAGTTTGCCGTGATGGACTGGGACTGGGTAGCGGCAGAAACCGAGAAGGTTTACTCATCGCTCTGAGCGCTGGCGCCAGTGACTCTTGTGCGGCAGAAATCGAACACGACGATGAAAGATATGCTCGGGAACTTTCTCAGAGTCACGCCGTCCTTCAGGGGCAAGTGGCGGCTGCGGGAGATGTGGCAGCGTACTGTGGCCGATGGCGACCATCGTATCGCCCGTTTGCCCGATGGTTCGATTCTGAAAGTCCAGCTCGACGTTCCCTACGAACAAATGGTGTGGTTACAGGATGAAGAGTGGGATGAGCTGCGATATATTCAAAACAAGTTACGGCCAGGGGATGTTTTCATCGACGTGGGGGCGAACATAGGATTGTGGACGCTGGTCGCTGCCACCTCGGTGGGACCGAGCGGTCGTGTGTTCAGCTTTGAGCCGAACCCAACTACGTTTAACAGGCTGTCGGAAAACATAAGGCTCAATGGAAAGGCTTCGCGTGTGGAAGCATTTTCGAAGGCCGTATCCGCGGACGAGCGCGTTGTGTCATTTGTGTGCGAGCGACAACACAATCTTTCCGCCATTTCTTCTTCTGGTTCTGACGACCCCCGCACGCAGAGGGTCCCGACGCTGGCTCTGGATAGTTTGCTAGCCAACGAGTTGGTGGCGTCGCGTCTGGCCGGGATTAAACTCGACACAGAGGGTCATGAACTCGAAGCGCTTCATGGTGCGAGTGGATTGATCGAGGAGCGGTGGCCCTGGATTATCGTTGAATTCAATACGACGCTGCTTGCTTCGGATGCACTTGGCGACTGGCCTGTGTATCGGTTTTTGGCCGCGAAACGCTACGGCCCATTCGTGTATGACAAGCGCGGAAACGAGACTGAGATTGGCGGTTCGTTCAGTTTGCACGGATACCGGAACATTCTGTTCGTGCGAAACAACTAGAATGTGCATTGTTTCCAACCCTCCATGAACGCTAAGACATCGGTCATCATTTGCGCCTACAATTACGCTCGGTTTCTGCCCCGCTGTTTGGAAAGCGTGCTTTCGCAATCCCGGTCGGCGGACGAGATCATTGTGGTCGACGATGGCTCGACGGACCAAACGCAAGATGTCGTAACTGGTTTCGGGTCCGTGCGTTATGTACGCCAGAAAAATGCTGGGAAGGCCGCAGCGTTCAATAGAGGGTTTCAGACCGCGACGGGGACAATACTCTGCCATTTGGATGCTGACGACTTTTGGTTGCCGAAAAAGCTTGAATGTGTAACTGATATTCTCACGACTACCACCGTCGGAGGCATAACTCACGACGCACTTTATGTTGATGCGGCCGGCAATCGACTATACCAAACCAAGGCAGAGACTAGTTCACTAGAGACACCATTTCACCTGTCATTCCGGGAAGTCCTCTGCTCCTGTTTTCTGTATCCTCCTGGAAATCTAGTGCGAAGCCCCCTGGGAGTCGCCAATACAATCTGTGTTTGGAGAGAAGCTGTTGCAGATCTATTTCCTTTACCCGAGGATCTTGGGTTGGCTGTGGATGGAGCACTCATCTTCGCTGCGGCCCGGCACGGACTCATCTGTCTTCCCGAAGATCTCTCGGCATATTGTCATCATGATGCCAACTATTATGTTAAAGACTTGCGGGCTCGGAAGTTCCAGAGCCGCCTCTACAGGTGGCTTTTTCAGGCAGTTGATTCACTACAACCAAGAGACAAGGGGCTATTGCAGGCCTTAGTCTTGGAGACCGAAGCGCATTCCTCCATGGAGATGGGTAACAGACCGGTCGCGGCGGCGGGTCAAGCCATTGAACTTCTTGGGAAATTGGTCCAACTCGGTATCTTCCCGCACTGGAAGCATTGGGGATTGCCACTAGCTTGCTTGCTGCGATGGGGGCAACTGCGGAATGTAGCCCTCAAACCGTGACAAAAATAGAATTGAGGTCTACTAAGGGTCCACGCAAAAATAATTTCACGGATTTGGGTTGATCGGATAGTACCAAGCCGATAGTGTTTTATGGGGGCGAAGGCGAAGTGAACGAAAGGGCACGGGATCAGCATCGAGGCGGGTTGGGTAGCCATCTGCGTTCGACTGAGTCTTACTTCGAAACCGGCTAGGCCCCCTTTGGATTGCGTCCCAAACGATAATTCACTTAGCGACAGGTGTGTTCCGGTTTGGGTCTTGAGTTTCTGGAAGGGGACTGCGGCGACAGCCATAGCCGGAATTTCCAGCGACTTGCGATCCGCCGCCTTTAGTCTGCACTATATTTGAGCAGGACTTTCGACTTTCCCTGGTAAAACATGCCTGAATCTCGATACCGGACTCTCATCATCTGTGCGCACCCCGTTCAGTACATGTCCCCTCTGCTTCGGCGGATGGCACAACACCCCCAGATCGATCTGCAGGTCGCCTATTGTTGCTTGCGAGGAACTCACTCCGGCTTTGACACCGATTTTGCAACAGCCATTCAGTGGGATGTTCCTCTTCTGGATGGCTACAATTGGGTGAAGATTCCTAACGTTGGCACGGGGGACGAATCGTTTCTCGGCCTTTGCAATCCCGGCCTCTGGCGACTCATTCGGCGCGGCAGCTTTGATGCGGTCATTTGCCACACCGGCTACCTAAAGGCCTCCTTCTGGATCGCTTTCCTCGCCGCCCGTCTTAGTGGATCCGTTTTTCTCTTTGGAACCGATGCCAATAGCCTGGCTCCTCGTGATTCCCTGTCCTGGAAAATCACTTTGAAGAAAGTTTTATGGCCCCGACTCTTCTCTTTAGCGGATCAAATCATTGTGCCTTCTTCAAGAACCCGAGATCTCATGCGGTCACTCGGCTTTGCTGAGGACCGCATCACTTTAACCCCCTATTGCGTTGACAACGATTGGTGGGCCGCACAAGCGGCACAGGTTGACCGTGCCGCTGTGCGCTTCGCTTGGGGAGTTGCGCCACATTCTACCGTCGTACTGTTCTGTGGCAAGCTGCAGCTGTGGAAGCGGCCAGGCGACCTTCTAGAAGCATTTGCTGCAGCAGGAATCTCTAGCACTGTCTTGGTCTTCGCCGGCGCGGGACCGCTGCGGCAAACGCTGTACCAAAGAGCTCTCGACTTGGGGATCGCTGATCGCGTTCGCTTCCTGGGTTTCGTAAATCAATCGGCGTTGCCGGCTGTGTACAAGGCATCGGACTTGATGGTTTTACCTTCTGAGTACGAGCCCTTCGCGGTCGTCGTAAACGAAGCCTCATGCTGCGGATGTCCCGTTGCCGCGAGCGACCGTGTTGGCGCCACCATCGACCTCATAGCTCCCGTGAATCCTGATTTCGTCTTTCCGTGTGGAGATGTTCCTGCGCTCACCGAACTACTGCAAAAAGCGCTTTCCGATCCAAGTGAATTGGCCAGGCGCGGCCATGACTCTCTTCGAAGGATGCAGTCTTGGTCCGCCCGGGAGAACATCATCGGAGTTCTGGACGCCGTGGAGCGGGCTCTTTCGCGAACCAGAGCAAAGAGGGCCGTTCCTTAAGATTCGGGACAGCCTTGCCTTTTTCAGAGCCCACACTTTGTTCTCGAATGCTAAGATCAATCCAGTATGGTCAAGAAAGACTCAGCCGAAATCACAAAGGTTTCTCCCCTAAAGAGAGTGCGTTACTTTTTCGGTGATCGCGCATGAAATTCGGTGCGTTGAGAGATTTCTTCGATTTTTTTCACAATAGCGGGCGAAACCTGCTCACCGCGGCCTTCATCGCCCTAGCAGCCTACGAGTGTGCAGAGCTTGTCATCGAAGACGATCCCCGTAGGTTGTATTCTGCAGGATTAGTTGTCCTTGGCATCGTGGCACTCCTCGCAATCCTTAAAGACTGGAGACGAGGCGCGTACTGCTTCGTGGCGTGGATCGCGGTCGAAGACTTGATCCGAAAGTATCTCGGCAATAACATGATCGTATACTTCGCCAAGGATTTCTTCGCCCTTGCGCTCTATCTCTCTTTCCGCATTGCGCGCAGGACCACTTTGACGAAGCTCTACAGACCCCCTTTTTTGATTACACTCTTACTCTTCTTCTGGTATTGCCTCATTCAAGCTCTTAATCCAGCGTCAACAAGCATCTTTTATGGGCTGATGGGATTGAAGCTCTGTTTCTTCTACGCGCCCCTTCTCCTCGTGGGCCATGCCCTCGTCGATTCCGAAAAGGAACTGCGCCGCTTTTTCTTCTTTAACTCGGTCCTCATTCTCGTGGTGGCGGCATTTGGAATCGCGCAGTCCATTTTGGGACATACTTTCCTAAACCCTGAAGTGATCCAGGAAGACATCCGCGGCTTAAGCACATTGTATCGCGTCTCCCCCATCACGGGCTTGGTCGCTTACCGGCCCACATCGTTCTTCGTCAGCGCCGGCCGGTTCCAGAATTTCTTGCAAGTCTCGCGTTCACAACCGTCGGCATTGTCGCTGCGGCTTCTCTGCTGACGGCTTCGCGGGGCGTCATCCTCTGGGCTCTTGCAAGCGCCATGGTCGTTGCTCCTGCCGTCATCTGGGGTGCATCCTGGGCCGGGGAGCAGCGAATCCGCGTAATGCGAGCCGTCCAGCGGGCAGCAGTTTTCGTTGCCATAGCCCTAGCCATACTTGTGGGAATATTCCCAAAAGAAGTCGGTAGCAGGCTGGCGATCTACACCGAAACTCTTTCCCCTTACAGTTCGGAAAGTGAGCTCGGTTTCCGATCCTGGGCCTATCCCCTGCAGAACTTTGTCGCAGCGTTTGACTATCCACGCTGGCCTTACGGCTATGGCACTGGAACCGCTTCCTTGGGGGTGCAGTATGTCGCTCGCATTATGCATGTTCCGCCGATGAACGTTGGTGTGGAAAACGGCTATGGTCAGCTAGTGATCGAGCTCGGGATTGTAGGGCTGCTCTTGTGGATTTTACTTGCCTATAAAATCACCCGTTCCGCGTGGCAAGCCGCAAAGAATCTGAAAGGAACGGTGTGGTTTCCGATCGGGTTTGCGATTTTCTGGTACGCCTTTCTGCTGGTCTTCCCACTTAGCTTCTACGGTTTCGTCGCTTACCAGGACTTCGTCATGAACGCCTATTTTTGGCTGGTGCTTGGCATGCTGTTCCGAGTTTCGGAATTTCCAAGAAATCTTCCTATCGCGCAAACAACCGCGTGAAAACGATAAGCAAACGGAGGCCTGCTTGCAGATTGTTGTCGTGTCGCCATTTCTAGATCGTCGCCATGGTACTGAGCTTTGCATCATCGAACAGATCGAAAGACTGTCGACGACGTACGGCTGGGGAATCCATTTGTTTTCCCAGCAAATTGAAAACGTAAATGGTGTCCTCACAGAAGATCCGAAGAGTACAGCGACCGGGTTTATCCGCTGGTACAGAGTCTCTGACATTCCCGCTCCCCATCTTCTCAAATTCTTGTGGTGGTTCTTTGCGAATCGAAGCGTAAGGAAGAGCGCGCTAAAGCGCCTTGAAAACCGCCCCTTGCTGGTCTACTCGCCCGGAATCAACTGTCTCGATGCCAATGCCATTATCGTCCATATCGTTTTCCATGAGTTCTATGCACGAGTCCGTGGCGAACTAAAACTGCTCAAAGTACCAGTCAGCAGGTGGCCTGTTACAGTTCACCGGAAACTGTACTACAAACTGATTATGACTTTGGAACGCCGGACTTATACTGACCCCAGAGTCCATTTGGCGGCCGTGTCAAAACTTGTGTCCGCTCAACTCGAAAAACACTTTGGACGAACCGATTCGGTCGTTATCCCCAACGCCGTCGACACCGTGGTTTTTAACTCCGAGGCTCGCCTTGCCCGCAGGTCAGTTTCGCGCCAGGGCCTAAAGTTGGACGACAGTGACTTTGTCCTCTTGTTGATTGGCAACGACTGGAAGAAAAAGGGACTCGACCAATTGCTCCGGGCTTTGGCCATCATCGAGATCTCAATCCAGCTCTTGGTGGTCGGAAAGGATGATCCGGGACTGTACCGGCCTGCCCTTCGGCAACTACGGCTAGAAGACCGTGTGCGTTTCCTGGCACCCTCTGTCGATGTGCTTTCGTTCTATGCTGCCGCCGACGCCTACGTTGCGCCGTCTCTTGAGGACGCTTTTGGCCTACCCATATTGGAAGCCATGGCTTGTGGGTTGCCCGTGATCGCCAGTGTCCAAGCAGGGGCGAGCGAAAATATCGTTGAGGGAACAACAGGATATCTCTTGCGAGACCCCATGAACCACGTCGAACTCTCTGACATCATTCGGCGACTAGTTGGCGACAGGTCGGCGGCACAGAAGCTCGGCGCTGCCGCTGCCCAGTACGTGCAAGCTTCGGTCAGCTGGGATCACAATGTTTCGGCGACGCGCGAGTTTTTGGAAAACGCGTTAGCTTCGAGGCAGATTTGAAACTCGGCGCGTTGACGATGCTCGCCGACAATACTGTGCATGCTCTTCTAACATCGGTGCATATCCGGGAGTGCTGAGCGCGCGTTCTCGAGCCTGGCTCCCCAGCGCCGCTATCCGTTCTGGATGAGCGATTACCGCGGCCATGCAAGCCGCCAGAGGTTCGACATCTCGAGGAGAACAAACGTTCCCGGCGCTCCCGACAACTTCAACCAGGCCACCGATCGCTGAGGCAATCACGAGCCGACCGCGCATCATCTGTATCAACCCAAGGTCAGGCGGCTTCCCAAAATGTCACTATGCATCATCACCTGCCCAGCGACACAACGTTTGCACACAGATCACTCATGCCATCTACAAGGTAGCTGCCGCAGCAGAAATCAATGCTCGGGTTGAGTCCCAAGCCCAGGTCTTTTCCAAACCTCCGGAGCCGAACACGCGATGGCTCAAACAGACTGCCGGCCCTTCCCGACCAAGCGGCAAATGGGCATTTGTAATATGGCGCTCCGCTCGATTTTGACACTGCCAACTGAGAACATTTCGTATCCCATTTCCGCCAAATCGTCCAAGACACAACTCGGATCACCGCCCTCCGAGCGTATCATCTCGTTGTGAAGCTCAAGGAACAACAGCGGGGCAAAACGAGTCAGCGTTCTCTTTGCGCCACGTACGACCGCTGCCTCATATCCCTCCACATCGATCTTGATGTGTGTCGGTGGGCCGAACTGATCGGCCAACTGGTCTATCGTGACAGCCCTGGTTTTCGTCAGTTCGCTACTCGATCGCCCGCGAGCCATCCGCATGTAACCATCGGAGAATACACCGGAACTGAGCATCTCCGCCTCGCCGACGGCATCGCTGACACATGCTTCGACAATTCGAATATGTTTGTCATATCCATTGAGTCGAGTTTGCAACCTTATGAGCCGGGCAGCGATGGGAGAAGGATCAACAGCGACTGCGGTGCCTCCAAAGTGTGCTGCGGCGAAGCTGAAGGCGCCATAGCTCGCACCAATGTCGAACAGACACATCGTACCGTCGCAATAGTTCACAAAGTTGCTAAATTCCGCGCTCTGCTCGGGATCAGTTAGCTGGCAACGCAGAAACGTCCTGTAAACGCGCGGATGGCATACGAGAGGCCGGCCGGGCAAGAGAGCCAGTTCTTTTGTAGCTCCAAAGGAGAAGCAAAGCGAATCCCACAACCATTCAATTGACTTCGAAGGCGAGCGAAGCCAATTCCGCGCGCGCCTCGGCACAATAGTCTTTATTATTTTCTCGGTTCGCTGAGATAACAACCGGCAACCTCAGATGAACACAGGCACGCCCCACCGCACTGACTAACGCAGCCGAATCGATTCTACCCGTTCCCCTCTCAAGTCTTCAACTCTCGCGCTTGCATTGCCGTCAACTGCCGTCGTCTGGTTCTTCGCAATGAGCTCTTGGTCACGATTTACAGCGCGTTCGAGGGTGCCGCGGTCACGCTTTCTACTTCGACTAGGTCTCCCGTATTCAATGGCACGCTCGGTTTTACAATTTCAAGGTGACTCAGATGCGGCTTGTGGAGTCCTGAACAAACAAGTCGGGCTCTTCAGGGTCGCAGTAGGTAATCACGGCTCTCAGCCGTACCTCGTAGTTCTTCTTAGCTCCTTGGTGAAAGGCAAAGCAACCACTCATTTCTCTATGTGCTGGCTAATGAGAGTGAAAGACATTGGAGAGAGAGAAGATACACCGAATAAAGAAGAAAATGCTCACAGTTGCTCGTAGATCGCCTTCTATCAAAAAACCATAGTTATGACACTAGAGCCATATCTCGCGACTACCCTAACGGCTATTGCGGGCCACTGTTTTTCGTCACTCTTGGAGCTTCGAAGGGCTTCATCTGACTTCGCGGGAGTAACCACGGGGCGAAGGAATCCCCTGACCACCAGTCGAGCTGCAGTCTTCTCAACAAAGTTGTAACATTACGCGCTGTAATTCCATCCAAGTCAGAACCCCAAGCCCGTACTCAAGAACAGCGGAGGTAATCCCCACATGACAAGCTTTTTCGTAAATGGAAAGCCGG
>Ga0193733_1000411_pt1 | contig 14557 bp, 11 predicted proteins | sample U1s2metaG_FD_145076 | JGI IMG/M metagenome (GOLD analysis project Ga0193733, IMG submission 145076) | Soil microbial communities from a riparian zone of the East river system, Colorado, United States - U1s2 | ecosystem: Environmental > Terrestrial > Soil > Riparian zone | place: USA: East River...
CAGCAGTTGGGCGAAGCGGGTAAAACCAACCCGGCTTTCCAGAATCTTGTTGGCCCCTAGGTTCGAGGTCAGGCTCACGCCAGCCATCTGTGCCCGCGACGGAGCCACGGAGTTAAACAGGTCCGCTGGTTGGCCGGGACCGGGCGGCAGGCCAGCAAAGGGTGGAGCACTCTGCAAGCTGTCACCCAAAATGTAACGCGCGGCAAGGGAGTGCTTGTCGCTCAGCTTGTAATCGAATTTGACGCCAAAGGTGTTGGCGCTCGCCGTAGTCGGACTTCTGGCGATGATCGCCCCACTGGGATCGGTCGGGAAAAAATTCAGTAAGCCCTGGCCGACTGGATCCACGGTCAACCCGTTCGCGGCAATGTCGTCAATCGCGCCCTGTATCTCATCAGGGGTGGGAACAGTCCTGCTGCTCACCGCCAGCGATTTGTAACGCTGGCCCTCGTAGAACAGGAACATGAAGGCCTTGTCCTTGACGACCGGACCGCCGATCGTGGTGTTGAATTGATTATTGTGGATGGGGGTCTTCTGCCCCTGCGAAACATAGTTGGAAGCATCGCCGAACCCGCTGTGGTTGACCCAGGTTCCCGATCCGTGCCAGGTGTTGGTGCCGCTCTTCATGTTCAGCAGAATCGGAGCCCCGCCCTTGACCCCAAATTCGGCAGAGGGCGTTTCTTGAATGCTCAATTCCTCAATGGCTTCGGGAGGGAACAACACGGCGGGAATCCCTACGATGCCAGTTTCGCCGATGGCCGAATCGCCATAGTAGCGGTCGTTGTTATAAAGACCGTCGATAAAATAGTTGTTCGACTCGACTTTGCTCCCGTTGATGCTAATCGCCTGAAATCCACCGCCCGGAGTGCGCTGGACGCCTGGAGTAATGGCCAGGAGGGAGTTGAAATCACGTCCGTTCAGCGGCACGTTCTCAATCTTTTCATTGTCCACATAGTTGTTGTTATTGGGCGAAAGTTCTACCAAAGGCGCCGTGCCTTCCACCTCTACCGTCTCGCTGCGTTGACCGACAGTAAGCTTGAAATTAGCCTGGACGACGGCCCCGGCCAGGATGTCAGCATTTTGCACCGCCGTCTTGAAACCCTGTGCGGCAGCGCTGACCTTGTAGGTCCCGATGGAGAGTTCGGGGAGGCGGTAGTTGCCGTCACTACTGGTCGTTCCGCTCCGGATCGATCCTGTGGCCGTGTTGGTCGCAGTAATCGTCGCACCAGGCACGACCGCGCCGGTGCTGTCGGTCACGTTACCGGAAATGTCTCCCGTGATTCTCTGCGCAACCACCGGACGAACCACACAAAGGCCTATGATGAGAAGATCCAAAAATGAGCGCCGGAAGACCCGGTGTCGCCGCATAGTTTCCCCCTTGAGTGGGTCTCTACGAAAACGTTATCTCGCCGGAGTTTAGTGGCCGCAAGAGGCAACTATCAAGAAGAATTTGCTACACATAACTGGCTCCGACAACTTGACTGGAGGTCACGGTAACCCTCTTGTCTGACGTCCTGCTTCACCATCGAAATCTTGCCCGGCAGCGAGCCTCCACCAGCCGGCGCCAAACGCGCTCAGAACAAACGCTGGGGGACGCCGAGCGGAGGACTGCCCTAGAAGGAAAAGGGAGTCTAGACTCGCAGTCTACCCTCCCCTGGGATTCGGCCGGAATGCCAGGCTAGAAAATGAATTTCACCGCGAAGTTCATGTTCCGCGCGCCACCTTGGGCAATCACCGGATTGCCCACGCTGATGTCTGGCGTCTGGGTAATCGTTCCGAAGGCAGAGCTGCCGACTGTGTTGTTGGTAACAAAAGGCGCGAAATTTCCATGGTTCAGGACGTTGAACACTTCCCAGCGAAATTGCATGGTCAGATGCTCGCCGAGTTTGGTGTCCTTCAGAAGAGTGACATCCCACTGGCTGAGGCCTGGACCTCGCAGCATACCGCGCCGGGAGTTGCCGATCGTGCCATTACACGGAATATAGAAGGGCGAGACCGGCAGCGAGCTCTTGCCCAAGTCCGCATCAAATGCGGGATTGGGAGTCACGCCATCCCCCAGAGTTGCGAACGGACTCCGTCCGCAGGGATCCAACAAAGTGGGATCAAAGGTTCCGTCTCCTGGATCGGTGACGGAGTTCTCCACCACATAGGCATCGGGATTCCGGTGGTTGTACTGGACCGGGCTTCCATCATAGGACGCACGCAAGGAGGTTGCGCTCAGGCCCTGCCCCGACGGATCGCCGTTGATAAGCGGCGAGAAGGGCCTTCCGCCGATGGCCGTATAAATCGTACTGATCTGCCAGCCTCGTCCAATCAGCTTGGGCACCATGGGAAAGGTAGGAAAACTGTACAGGCCGCTCACGTTGAAGTTGTGCGTCACGTCATGATCGCACAGCCCTCGCGAGTCTCTGGGATTGAAGGGGTTGTTGGCCTGCGGATAGTCGCCCGCGCCGCCGCGATTCACCGAGTTTTCATCAAAGCACTTGCTGAAGGTGTAATTGTAAGTGAGATTGATGCCATGCCAGTTGCGCTGGCTGAAAGTAGCCTGCAGGCTGTCATAGCGAGACAGGGCGGCGTTCGTGGCCTGAATGACGTGTTGGAACAGGGGGCCGTTGGCGTCGAAGTAGACGTTGTCAAAGGGCCGGGTTCCGTCGCCCCCGATCGGGCTCGCGTTCAGGTCACGATACATAACCAACTTCTGGCCATAGCTGCCCGAGTAAGCTACCGTCAGAACCTGATTGGTCGCGATTTCCCGCTGAACACTGAGATTGTAATTGTGTGCTCGCGGCGTCTTGAAGTTTTTCACCACCGAAAAAGCATTGAAGGGTTGCGTGCCCGAAGGGCTGCTGCCAAAAACACTGCCGGAGGTCGCGCTGTCGAAGCAAACATAGTCGCCGCCGTTGTTCGGATTGTTGGGATCCAAACAGCTAGCAGCGGGATCATCGACCGGGACGCTCGCTGCACCAGACAGTGCAACCGCGTTGGAGGAGAACTGCCCTTGGAAAGGCTCAGTGAAAGCCCCGGCCCGGGCCCGCGAGAACGCGTAGGGAGCAGCAATGGCGCCAAAGTTCGGCACGTCGTAAGTCAGAGAATAGCCGCCCCGCAGAGCCGTCTTGCCGTTTCCGAAAACGTCCCAGGCGAAGCCCAGCCGAGGGCCGAAATCCCAAGCGTCTTTGTGGTAGAGACTATCAATTCCGCTACCCAGGGTGACCAGCCCGCGATCCGGGAAGAAATTGGCCCCAATATTGTCCTTCTCTCCTAAAGCGCCGTTCATTTCCCAGCGCAAACCTAGCGTGAGAGTCAGCCGTGGCCGAATTTTCCAGTCATCCTGGCCATAGAATCCTACCGCCTTCTGGAGGATGTGGCGGTGGGTGTCGCCAAAGTTGCGATCGGCCAGTTCCCCTTTGCTCAGCAGAAGTTGCTCGAGCTCGCCGACTCGGTCGGTCGAGTAACCGAGCGCAAGGCCGGTTCGGGCCCGGTTGCGCAGGCTATTGGTGTAGGCCGTCTGGTAGTTGCCACCGAACTTGATGCTGTGGTTGCCCTTCACCCAACTGAGGTGCTCGGACCAGTCGTAGGTCTGGTCGGGACGCGTGGTAATCGGATATCCCTGCACTCCGCCGATATAGCCGCCATAGCCAAGGTTGTAAAGGTAGACGTACGGCACACCCAAATCTGCCGCGGCGAGCGGGCCGGTGTCCACACCCAGGCTTTTCGGATCTATGTGGTTGTTGACGGTTATGATTTGGGCAAAACGCTGCCAGCCAAAGCGGCTCTCCAGCACTTTGTTGTTCCCGATATTCAAGGTGTAGCTCACCCCCGCCATCTGCGTGCGGGAAGGGGCAACGGAGTTGAACAGATCAGCGGGATTGCTGCCCCCTGCGGGCAAACCAGCGAACGCTGGCGCGCTTTGCAGGCTGTCCCCAAAAATGTAGCGGGCCGAAATTGCGTTTCTGGCATTGATATGGTGGTCCACCTTGACACCGAAACCGTTCATGCTGTCGGTGGTTGGCGTCTTCAACACCAAGTTACCGGTGTCGGAAGTGGGGAAGTAGCTGAGCAGAGCTTCGCCCGAAGCTGTCGTGGTGAGACCAGCCGCACCGATCGCGTTCCTGGCGCTGGTGATGTCTGCGGTCGAAACTACGGCTCGGTCGGTCACCGCCTCGGATTGGTAGCGCTGACCCTCGTAGTAGAGAAAGAAGAAGGTCTTATCTTTTACAATCGGGCCACCCACGGTTCCGCCAAACTGCTGATTGCGGATTGAGGTGGGGACGCAGGGGTCGGGATCGCCCCCGCAACCCGAATGCTTGGAGAAATAGTTGATAGCATCGGCGAAGTTGGTGTGGCGCACCCATTGCGCGGTGCCATGCCAGGCATTGGTGCCGCTCTTCATCACCATGTTGATCGGAGCGCCACCCTTGACTCCGAACTCCGCTGAGGGCGTTTCCTGCACACCCAGCTCCTCGATGGCCTCGGGAGGGAACAAGGTCGCCGGAATTCCCACCACCCCCGTCTGGCCCACGGAGGAATCGCCATAATAGCGGTCATTGTTGTACAGACCATCGATCAAATAGTTATTTGATGTGGTGCGCGCACCGTTGATACTGACTGCCAGAAAGCCACCACCCGGAGCCCGTTGCACGCCGGGGGTAATGGCTAACAGAGAATTAAAGTCGCGCCCATTCAGGGGGACACTTTCGATCTTGGCGTTGTCGACGTAGTTGTTGTTATTAGAAGATAGCTCGACCAGGGGCGTCGTGGCTTCCACTTCCACCGTCTCATTACGCTGGCCGATGGTGAGCTTGAAATTAGCCTGGATGACACCGTTGGCCACAATCTCGACATTCTGGACCGCTGTCTTGAAACCTTCCGCCGAAACACTGATCTTGTACGCCCCGATGGGAAGCTCAGGAACACGGTAGTTGCCGTCGCTGCTAGTGACACCGGTGCGCGTCAGACCGGTTCCCGCGTTCACCACAGTGACTGTCACCTGGGGCACGACTGCCCCCGTGCCGTCGGTCACGCTTCCGGAAACGTCTCCCGTGATCTTCTGAGCCCAGACGGGATGGCCGATGCACAACCCGACGAAAAGAACAAGAAACGATGCACCTCGAAAATCCAGCTGTCGCCGCATTTCGCCCCCTTGTGCGACCACGTTGTGTGACCAAGTTAGGCCGGAGTCTAGTGGGCGTGCGCAGCTACTATCAAGCGGAATCTACTGCACATAACAGGGTGTGTATGCTGAACCACTTGACTGGCGGTCACGAAAACCCTCCTTAGCTCGCGCCTTGATCGTTGCCAATCGAAATCTTGCATAGCAGCAAGCGGTTTTTTCCTCGAGACTGCGCACCGCAGGGCGAGCGGCCCTTAGCTCAGCGGAGAGTCGCTCATGCGGAAACGGGTGCGCACATGTTCGGAAAGCAGTTCGATGGCACCGCGGTTGGAGATGGGATCGGCCTGGGCAAGATACTTCATCGCCTCCACCAGCAGGCGTTGGCCGTCAACGTAGCGAGGATCGGAGGTGCGCTCACGCCGTCTGCGCCCTATCTTGGGGGGGACCGGGATGGTAAAAACCTTGGCCATGCAATTCAGGAGTTCAGCGCGGATTTTCAGGAAAGCCTTGAGCAGTATAACGCCCCGCTGCGGGTTTTTCAGCCTCTATCTTCAGAACTACCGGTTCGAGCTCGAGAAGTACCGGTTCGAGCTCGGGCGGAGGGTTCTCTCAACCCTGCGGCGAGATGAACTTGGTCTTGCCGGTGGTTTTCAGTTTGAACACCCCATCGGGAATCTTTTCGTTCACCTTAATGACGGAATACTTGGCTAGACGGTAATCGCCCGAGGGCCCGAAGAAAAACTGCTGCTGCACAGAAATTCCCCGGGCGGGGTCGATCCATAAGATGATGTGGTCAACGTTATTGCGGACGTTGGCTGCCTTGGGAACAAGTTCCAGCTTTACCGCGTCGTTACCGTCTATTTTTTCATCGCCCAAATACTTCACCTGGAAGGACTTCAGCATGTCGTGCCCGCGGCCGCCGAAGCCCAACACTAGAAAACTCTCGAATTCTTCGCGGTTCTTGCCGGTATTGTAAGCCGTCACCTGCTCGATTTTGGGCTGGTAGACCTGCACCTTGGAACCGCTGAAAAGCACGTATTTCTCATCCGGCTCGGTGATGTTGGCGGCCATCTGGATTTCATTCCCGGACCGCCGGAAATAAACTTTGCCTTTTTGGGTCTCGTGTTCGTCCACCACTTTTTGATATTGATCCCAGACGACGCTGGCTTCGGTGGTGTGAAAGTTTGCCGCAGCCGAATCCATCTGGCCGAGGGCTCGGTCCAGCGCCGCACTGGGGTCAGCTTGGGCCTGCGCCCACGCGCCAGGGAGCAGGCAGGCAACGCTCAGCAACCCGTTAAGAAGCCTTCCGGACTTCATGCTTCGCCGGGGCAAGTTTCGCCGCCGAGAGCGCAAGTAGGACAGCACTGCTTACTCCTTCTGTACCCACACCTTATAAATCGACACGCGGCCCTGACGATCGCGCACGGCTTCGTACCGGGTGATGCTCACTTCCCCGGAGATGGGCTCTACAATGCGCAGCAATTGTGCCTGTACCGTGGCCGGTTCTTTCCCGGAGATGGCAGCGCCATCAATCTGGTAGATAAATCCTCCGCCGGCGTCCGGAGTTACAACTACCCCGATTGGATGCGGATTGCGCTCCACCGGTTTATCGTGGAAGTTGATCCAGTAAGGGGAAAGGAAAACAAACAGCAGGATGAGGGTCACCATAATGTCGTATGGAATGGTGCCGCGCTCGTAGGACCAAAGAATGTAGTCGCGAATTGTGCGCCAGAAATTGGCCATGGGCACGGTGGGCGCGTCAGCAATGGTGGTGTTCATCTTGGACCCGGACAAGTCTAGTTTGTAGCTCTCCCCTTGGCAAACGGCGGCCCGAACCCTTGCCAGGCGGGCCTCCGGTCTGCGCCAATCTAGAACTTCTTCGGTTTGATGCGGTCTGTGCCCATGGCGGGCTGCAGCGCTTCGGGAACGAGAACACTGCCGTCGGCTTGCTGGAAATTCTCCACGATCGCCACCCAGGTGCGACCTACCGCCAGGCCGCTACCATTCAGAGTGTGCACGAACTCGGTCTTATTCCTGCCTTCGGGACGATAGCGGATATTGGCGCGGCGGGCCTGGAACGCCTCGAAGTTCGAGCACGAAGAAATCTCGCGAAATAATTGCTGTCCGGGCAGCCATACCTCGATGTCATAGGTCTTGGCGGAAGAAAATCCCATGTCGCCGGTGCTGAGGCCCACCACCCGGTAGTGCAAGCCGAGTTTCTGCAGTACGTCCTCCGCATGCTGAGTAAGCTTCTCCAGTTGCTGGTACGAAGTGTCCGGCCGCACGAATTTCACCAGTTCGACTTTCTGAAACTGATGTTGCCGGATGATGCCACGCACGTCTTTGCCATACGATCCGGCCTCGCTGCGGAAGCAGGGGGTGTAGGCGGTCAGCGATACCGGCAGGCGCGAAGCCTCCAGCACTTCGTCGCGGTAAAGATTGGTAACCGGCACCTCCGCGGTGGGAACCAGCCAGAGATCCTTCTCCCCATGGGGCACACGGAAAGAATCAGAGGCAAACTTCGGCAACTGGCCGGTGCCATACATGGACTCGGAATTGACCAGGTAGGGGGGCAGCACTTCAGTGTAGCCGTGCTCGCGAGTGTGCAGATCGAGCATGAAGTTGGCCAGCGTCCGCTCCAGCTTTGCCCCCAGGTCCCAGTACACGGCAAAACGCGCGCCGGAAAGCTTGGTGGCGCGTTCCAGATCCAGAATGCCCAGTTGTTCCCCGATTTCCCAGTGCGGTTTGGGGGGAAAGTCGAATTTGGGTGGAGCGCCCCAGCGCCGGACTTCGACGTTATCTTCCGCGGTCTTGCCTTCGGGCACGCTTTCATGGGGCAGGTTGGGAATGCCCCCCAGAATTTCACCCAGACGGGTTTCCAGTTCCGCTGCCACTTTCTCCAGTTGCTGGATCTGCTCGCGCCATTGCCTGGTTTCGGAGATTTGCGGGCTCGCGTCCTGCCCGCTCTTTTTCAGTTTCGCGATCTCTTCTGACGCGCGGTTGCGCCGCGCCTTGGTGGTCTCGGCTTCGGTGATGGCTTGGCGCCGCTGCGTGTCTACCTCCTGGAAGTCCTTCAGTACCTCGCCCGGATCCACGCCGCGCAGACGGAGCTTCTCTGCGACCAGGGGCAGATTGTCACGGACAAAGTTCAGATCAAGCATGGAAGTTAACTACTGTATCGAAAAACAGGCGGGAAGTGCACGCGCATGTTCAAGCTCCACGCGAGCGTCCCGCTCGGCATCTGACCGGGAATTCCATGCTTCATGATTTGGTCCGGCGTGTCGCAGGCTGTAAACTAGCCCGCAATGCAATCCTCTCTGCACTCCGCCCTCCTGGGATTTCTCCTCTGTCTGGGCCTCACCGGCGTAGGCTTCGGTTCCGCGTACAATGCGCGACCCAAGCTCATTGTCATCGTCGTCATTGACCAATTTCGCGGCGATTACCTGGAGCGATACCGCGACCAGTGGGGCGAAGGCGGGTTTCGTCTTCTGCTCGAACGGGGCGCTGATTTTACCGATTGCAACTATAACTACGCCAACACGCGCACCGCCCCCGGGCATGCGACTCTGCTGACGGGAGCCTATTCAAACGGCCACGGCATCATGTCCAACGAATGGTGGGATCCGCAGAAAAGGCACATGGTGACCTCGGTCGAGGACGATGGCACGAAACTCGTCGGCGTCGAGAGCAGCGGGCCGGGGGCTTCACCGCACAACCTGCTGGCGGACGAGCTGGGGGACGAACTTAAACTGGCGACCGAAGGCAAGGCGCGTGTCTTCGCCATCGCATTAAAAGACCGCGCTGCCGTTCTCTCTACTGGATTTGCGGGAAACGGCGCCTACTGGATCGACCAGAAAACCGGCGCCTGGATCACGTCGACCTACTACCGCAGCGAACTTCCCCAATGGGCGCACGACTTTAACGAGAGCAAGCGGTCGGAGAAGTATCTGAATCAGGAATGGAAAGACAGCAACGGGAATCTCCTGCGCACCACCAAGCCTGCGGAGGGCAAACCAGGTAGCTTCTACGAATTGATCGGTTCCACGCCTTACGCCAATGACTACGAATTTGAATTCGCGCGGGAGTTGATCACCTACGAAAAGCTGGGTAGCGGCCCGGCCACCGATTTGCTCATCGTCAGCTTGTCGGCCAACGATATTCTCGGCCACAAGGTGGGCCCCGATGCAGCCGAGATGCACGCCATGGCGCTGGCCACGGACCGGCAACTGGCTGGATTCTTCGACTTCTTGGGACATCAGATCGGGCTGGCCAACGTGTGGATCGCGCTCTCCGCCGATCACGGAGTTGCGCCCTTGCCGCAGGTGGCAGCGCGCTTGCACCTGCCGGCCGCCGGCCTTTCCACCGACAAAATGCAAGCGCAGGTGAACAGCGCGCTCTCTGCCCGGTTTGCGCACCCCGCCCAATATGTAAAAAATTTCGATTATCCCCTGGCCTGGGTGAACTCCGATGCGTTCGCCGCCCTCAAAATCAACGAACAAGACGGGGAGCGCGCGGTGGGAGATGCGCTAAAGCAAGTCGGCCTGCGCGCCTACTACACACGCTCACAGCTGGAGCGGAGCGACGTTCCGAACACGGAAACGGGACTGAAGTATCTACACAGCTATTCGCCACTCGGTGGTTGGTATGTGCTGGGCGTTCCCGTCCCATACACGGTGGGCACAACCAGCGGAACCGGTCACGCTTCACCGTATTCCTACGACACGCATGTGCCTTTGGCTTTTTACGGCATTCCCTTCCAGCCGGGAACTTACCGCACTCATGCCGAGCCGGTGGATTTGGCTCCGACTCTGGCTTCGCTGCTCGGCATCAATGCTCCTACCCATTCCGTTGGTCGGGTCTTGACTGAGATTCTGGCGCCGCCGCGGCGTACCGGGAATTCCTCAAACGGAGTGCCCGATCGAAACCTACCTAACGTCGAAGGCTGGGTCGACCGATCCGCCGCTGGCCAGACAGTTGCCTCGGACGGGAAAGCGGCCAAGACCAGGAACCCTGGACGTACCATGGCGGGAGGCACGCGATGACCCCTCCGGCGGCGCCAGTGGGTCCCGACCTAAGCGTCCACTTCGCTGGCGTCCGGTTGAAAAATCCGGTGATCGCGGCCAGTGGCACCTTTGGCTACGGCGTCGAATTCGAAGATGTGGTGCACCTTAACAAGCTCGGCGGTTTTGTAGTGAAGGGACTGTCCGCAGAACCTATGGCCGGGAATCCGCCACCCCGTTTATATGAAACCCCGGCCGGTATGCTCAACGCGATTGGACTACAAAACATTGGCGCGCGCGCGTTTCTCGACGAGAAACTTCCCAAACTGCGCAAAATGAAAAATATCATCGTGTTCGCGAACGTGTTCGGCTACAGCCGCGAAGACTACGAGCGAACCCTTGAGATCCTGAATGAAGGGGAAGATATTGCCGCCTATGAATTGAATGTGTCCTGCCCGAATACGAGCGCCGGCGGCATCCATTTTGGCAGCGATCCGCGGGCGCTGGACGAAGTCGTGAACACCGCCAAGCGGGTATCGCGGCGTCCACTGATTGTGAAACTTTCGCCGAACGTAACTAGCATCGCGCTGATGGCCCGCGTGGCTCAGGACGCCGGCGCCGATGCGATCTCACTGGTAAATACGTTCGTCGCCATGGCTATCGACCCTGAAACTCGCAAACCCCGCATCGCGAATGTCACCGCCGGGCTGTCCGGCCCCGCCATCAAGCCGATCGCCCTGCGCATGGTTTACGACGCATCGAGGGCAGTAAACATTCCGATCATCGGCATCGGCGGAATCTCGACCGCTGCCGATATCGTGGAGTTCATGTTGGCCGGTGCGACCGCGGTGCAAGTCGGTACCGCCAGTTATTGGGATCCGGTAGCGACCGAGAAGATCGTGAGCGAACTGGAAAGCTGGTGCGCGCTCCACCGAATCGAACAGGTAGCGGGGTTAACCGGTGCCATGGTGACGGAGTAAGAGTTGGGCAGAGGTTTCTGTTTGCGCCCATCGGCATAGCGAACCTCCCGCTCCACCTGCCGCCCACCCTGCCACTTTTCCCTCGACAGTTCATCTAATGTAGAGTCGCTATAATTCATATTATTAAAGGAGTCTTGTCCATGGCCAAAGCCACCTTTGCCGCAGGCTGTTTCTGGGGTGTCGAAGCGACTTTCCGCCAACTGCCGGGTGTAACCGCGACCCGCGTCGGCTATACCGGAGGTGAGTTCCCCCATCCCTCCTACAAGGACGTTTGCAGCGATCGCACCGGCCACGCTGAAGCCGTGGAAGTAGAGTACGATCCCGCCAAGCTTTCCTACGGCAAACTGCTAGAAGTATTCTGGGAGAACCACGATCCCACCCAACTCAACCGGCAGGGCCCGGACACGGGATCGCAATATCGATCCGCGATCTTCTTCCATGACGCGGAGCAGGAAACAGAAGCCCGGACTTCGAAGCAGCAACTGGAACAATCGGGCGCTTTTAAGAAACCGATTGTCACCCAGATCGTCCCGGCCGTGACCTTCCATCCCGCCGAGGACTATCACCAGCAGTATCTGGAAAAACGCGGACTGGCGACCTGCCATATCAAGTAACCAGAACGGTGTAGGCGCGACCCGTCGCGCTCGTGCGTCCCCGGATCCCGCATTCGCGGCGCCTGCACAAAGCCCGCACACCGCTTCGCGAGTATAATGCCACGTTCTGTGGGCGAGGAGCATTCATGACTCTTTCAGGCCGGGTTGCGCTGGTGACGGGTGCGTCGCAAGGTATCGGCCGCGCCTGCGCTCTGAAACTGGCCCAATCGGGAGCGACATTGGCGCTGGCGGCTCGCGGCCAGGAAAAGTTGAACGAACTGGCGGGTCAGATCGCAGCCTCCGGAGGCCAGGCGGCGGCCTTCCCGCTCGACGTCAATGAGGAAGAGCAGATCCGATCCACTTTCAAGGCCGTCCTCACCCAGTTCGGCAAGATCGATATTCTGGTGAACAACGCCGGCATTACTCGCGACCAATTGGTCATGCGCATGAAGCGTGCAGACTGGGACAGCGTGCTCAATACCAATCTAACATCGGCTTATTTGTGCACTCAGCAGGCGATCAGCTCAATGCTCAAGCAACGCTGGGGCAGGATCATCAATATCACCTCGGTGTTTGGGCAGACAGGTCAGGCCGGACAAGCGAACTATGCAGCCTCAAAAGCCGGATTGATTGGACTGACCATGGCGTTGGCCCGCGAGGTCGGCTCACGCAATATTACCTGCAACGCTGTCTCTCCCGGCTTCATCGAAACTGCGATGACCTCCGGACTGGGCGAGGACTTCAAGCAAAACGCAGTGAAAATGATCCCGCTCGGGCGCGTTGGCTCGCCCGACGATGTGGCCAGCGCCGTGGCATTTCTTGCGTCCGAGGGAGCGTCCTATATTACCGGGCACGTGCTGAACGTGAACGGCGGCCTGTTGATGGGCTAGACGGTGGGCCGCGATCGTGTCCCGATGGGTTAAGGAATAATCGCGTGGGGAATCCCCGACTTACCCTGAAGCAAGCGGAATCGCCCGCCCAGATTGCTCAAGCCCGCGAGCTTTTTCTCGAGTATGCGGAATCGCTCGGCTTCAGTCTGGGCTTCCAGAGCTTCGACCAGGAACTTTCCGGGCTTCCCGGAGACTACGCCCCGCCGGACGGCAGGCTGCTGGTGGCAGAGTATCGAGGGCAGCTAGCCGGCTGCGTCGCCCTGCACAGGTTGGAGTCCGAAGTCTGCGAGATGAAAAGGCTCTATCTTCGCCCGCAACTTCGTGGCAGAGGCGTGGGGCGCGCGCTGGCGGAAACCGTGATTGCGGAAGCCCGAGCAATCGGGTACCGAAAAATGCGCCTTGATACGGTTGCGCCCGTGATGCCCAACGCCGTTGCCATGTACCGACAGCTCGGATTCGTAGAGATTGAACCTTACCGCCTCAATCCGATTGCAGGCGCGTTATATATGGAACTGGCTTTGTGATGCACAGACAAGACGCCTTGGCGACAGCCGGCCGGAGACTGAAGCTCCGCCGAAGTCATCATAATCTTAGGTGCTCGATTCTTATCTCGAGTCTCTTGTTTTCGCCGTCTCTGCTCTGGAGCCGACGCTGAGACAGCGACAAAATCGTGATTTGTGCCGACGCCGGAAGAGACGCCAGCAATCCTCGCCCGCACACTCAATAAAGTGATCGGGCTCAACATAAAAAATCGAGGAGGCTGGAATGATTGATGACTAACCATTGACGGCAAAAGCCGTTTCACGGTTCACCAAGCTTAAGTTCGCGTTCGTACTTCATCACCACTCCTGGTGCAACGAAATTCTTCTTGCCAGAAGGTACTACTCTGGTTACTATGCACGTCATCATTGGGGGCTTGTCTTGGTTGCTTTCTCTATGAACATCGGCGAGACCATCCGCAACTACCGGTTGCAAAAAGGGATGTCTCAGGGCGACATCGAAAAACGCACCGGACTTCTGCGTTGCTACCTTTCGCGGGTGGAGAACGGCCACACCATCCCGTCTCTGGATACTCTCGCCAAGATTGCCGGCGCCATGGAAATCGCGCTCTCCCAGTTCTTCTCCGAGTCGGGACACACCAATGGCTCCAAGAATCTACCCCAACTCTCCGACGACGAAGTCCGCTTTCTCAGCCAGATCCGCCGCTATTCCGTCAGCCTGAATGACAGCGACCGTAAACTGGTCCTGGCCATGGTCAAAAAGATGGCGGCGAAGTAACCAGTCGTCCGTCAGCCCCCGGACCTCAGCAAGCTCTCAATCCCACAGACTCTTCAGTTTGCCATCCCAGAATGGGTGTGGCTTGGCCCGGAGGTCTTTGCTGAACTCCGACGCCTGACGCCCCTGGATTGGGTACTTTCGTTCCATCCCTCTCGTGGCCTACGGGAATCTCGTGCACCCGGCGGCCAAGCCCTACACTATCGCCAGGAGATCTCCGGGTGACCATAGACGAAGAACTGAGCGTACTAGATTCGCAGCTGCGCCGACTGAAGATCGAGTACGAGATTTATTTCAGCAACCCGGCCAAGAGACCGCCTACGGATGTTGAGTGGAAAGTACTTTCCCTGCTGCGCAAGTTCAGTGACGGCGGACGCATGAGTTTTTCGCAGCGCTTCCGCTACAACGAAATCGCTCAACGCTACGCCATTTATAGCGATCTGTGGCGCAAGAAAAACCGCATTCGCGAAGAAGGCTACCGTCGCCCACAGGATGCCATTCTCTCCGTGCAGGGTGTGCGCCCGGAAGAGCGGGAACCGGAACACAAAGTCTATGGCGTCGGTCATAGCGCAGCGGCCGCGGCCGGGGTCGCGGCGGCAAGCGAAGCAGGAACAGGAGCAGCCCAAGCCGCAAGCCCTGTCGAGGCACCCTTGGAAAAGCCTTTCAGCGTGGAGTGCGGCGATGTGCGGGCCGAACGCGATCAGGTGCGAAA
>Ga0193733_1000413_pt1 | contig 14533 bp, 11 predicted proteins | sample U1s2metaG_FD_145076 | JGI IMG/M metagenome (GOLD analysis project Ga0193733, IMG submission 145076) | Soil microbial communities from a riparian zone of the East river system, Colorado, United States - U1s2 | ecosystem: Environmental > Terrestrial > Soil > Riparian zone | place: USA: East River...
GTCGCCCTCCGGGCTCCTTCCGCAGCCCAGCTCAATGACCGCCAACCCTACCAGAGAAGACTCAAAGCTAATTCCAGATAACTACCACGCTCTTGTTGCCCGAAGAATATTAATCCGAACAGTTTCGAGAAAAGGAGAAGGAAAGAAATGAGCACAACGATGGTAGCAAGTGGAACGAAAGCAGTCCCCCTGTGGTTTCACGGTCTGAGTAAGTTCGCAGTGCGACTTTAGGAGCCTCGCTTTGGCGGGGCTCCTATTTCCTTTCATCGACGTATCTGGAACACGGAATTCAGCGCAGTGACTACTGTACGGCCGCAACAATGTCGTCGGCAGAATCCTTAAACTGTCCTACTGCCCAACATGGGGACGCCAAGCGAGTAGGTCTGGTTTGTTAGCCTCGGCACCTCTCAGACGCACAGCCAGAAGCAACTGAAAACGCGTTGGCGCGTGCCTCTCCGGAGGCCATTCAATTTGTTTAAGTATCTCGCTAAGTCGTTCGTCGTCTGTCAGGGTTCGCGCAACCTGGCCGAGGCAACGGGTGAAATCTGAACAAATCATCGTTACGGCACCTTCGCCTGAAGGATTCGGAATCCGTGTAACAACGGCGAAGACATCATGTTGAGGCTGATCCTGGAGTACAAGAGTTTCCCCAACCTGTTGGACGTTTTTTGGATAGCGTGTTTGCAGACATTGCGTTTCATCCGGATTTGGGTTTCGGATTTCCACGACGCCGAAGCGGTCTGGGTAAATTTGAAAATGAAGACCCTGTCCATCTTCCCTGAGAATGTCTCGCATGAATTGGTTAGTACGAGTATTTCCGAGCAAGATGGGTGAGGATTCGTCGATGTCCGCTTGGCTAATCCAGCGACTGGGAATCTTGCTGATTTTGAAATCGGTTGCGCCGGCGAACCATTCGTCAAGACAGTCCCGAGCCTCGATTTCACCTGTAAGAAGATAAGGGCGCGTTGCATAGACACCCTCGGTGTAAAGGTCCGGATGGTCTTGCTTCAGCCTCTGAACTGCGAGTTCAGCGTTCATCTCATCCATCTTGGTGTCTACAAAGCGAAACACCATGGACGCTGCGGAACGGTAGAACAATGGTTCGTTATAAATGACCTTAATGTCCCGAATTGGCCTTAAGTGAGCCCACCAGAATCCGAGCGTTACCGGGCGGACTTTTTCTTGGTTGATGAGCCTGAGCTTGTATCCCTCCCGAGGCAAGGCCCTTGGCAACTCACATCGCCAGCGCTGGCGCCTTCCTGCTTCAGAGGTGTTGTAATGGATCAGCGCCTCGCGAAGGTCTCGACATTGGTGTCGGACGGCACTTAGTCCGTCTTCGTAGCGGTTCGTGGACTCCTTGCCCTTTGGCGCGGTGTCAGACCCCTTTAGGTGCGGCAGCAAGTCGTCCAGAATCTGCTTGGTGGAAGCCCCCTCTTTGAGGTATCGCCGATCAAATAAGTACTTCAGGAGGTCGATTCGCAGTCTTGCTCCGACGAATTGCGGAGATCGAGTGATATCTCTCAAAAGCGCATTTTGTTCTTCGTCAGGTACCGGCATGTCACGCGACCTCACGGGATGCCACGGCATCCTATCGGGGGTATACCTTCGAGGTCAAGACGCCCGATTCAACACACCACGCTCCTCTTATTTGAATTTCACGATTTTGCTAATAAAGATGCCCCAGCCTCTCGAAGGTTCTAGTACGTCTTTTAACAGGAAAGAAAAGGTGCGTTTGCTGTCGCTTGCTAGTCTCCCGACACGCAAGTTCCGCTTTATCAGGGGCTTCACGCAAGCCGCAAGGGGCGCGCCGGACTCTCTTAAAGGATCGGAGCATGCCCAAATGAACGTGCTTAAGAAGCTGGATGCAGCAGTTCTCAAGCGGTCGGTCATTCTTCCAATGCTCTTGGGGGTTATCCTGACTGGATTCGCGGGACCTCTCGCGTTGGGGCACCCTTGCGTCCAGTCACCTGAGCCAGGGCAGACGAAACAGGACAAGAAGAAAGAGAAAGAGCGAAGAAAGCAGGAGATGAAGAAATACGAGGACGGGCTCCGCGCTGAGGCGCTTGATATTTTTCGCGAGGGGCAAGATCTTGAGGCCGCCAACGACCTCCACCGCGCATATTTGAAGTATCGGGACGCGGAAGCAAAGTATCGAACAAAGGAAATCTCAGAAAGTAAGAAGCGAGTTCGCGAGGCCATCCGCAAGAAAACGAGCGACCTCGTTTCGAACGCCGTCCGCCTCGAAAAATCAGGCCAATGGGACGCTGCGATTGCGGCCCTTAAGCAAGCGCAGCAATATGACCCGGGTTCGGCACTTCTCAGCTACGACCTTGCCGTCACTTATGCACACAAAGGCGAGATCGTCGAGGCCCTTCGGCAGATCGACGAGTCCATTAACGAACTCGGGCCAGGCAAGAAAAGAGACCAACTAGAGGATCTTCGCGTGCAACTGATCACGAACTCCTCCACCGGGAATATTCCAGCGGATGCCATTTCTGCCGTACTTGACCTGAACCGTGCCGTAAAGGGAGATAACACGGAGTTTAGAAGGATCGAACGGGACCCCACCGTGGGCAGGGAGCCCTGCAAACAAGTTGAAACGTTAAAGGCCCGCGTGAAGACCCCCAGTCTTACGTACGATCGGGCACGGTGTGCGGAGTTGGATCAGAATTTGACGAACGCCGTGAACCTCCTTGAGCAATATCTGTCCGAAGCTCAACACGCAGTAGATGAGGATCAAGTCCGCCACGATATTAGCCGCCTCCGCATGTTGTTGACATTACCCAAGAGCGAACCGGGGGACAACGTACGGCAACTCTACGCTGACTTTGAGCGTTATCTGGACAAACACCGCTTAGATTTAGCGACGAAGGCCCTTGAGCAGGCCAATACTCTCATGCCAGAGTTCACCGAGAGCTTGCTGCAGTTGGCGATGCTCTGCGAGCAGACTGGTGACGTAGCCGGCGCCCGACGCTATTATCGCGCGTTCATTGGCATAGAGAAAAACGACACGCGACGCACGGAAGCTGAGGCATCCGAAGCTCGACTTAACGCAAAGACCCAAACCTACAAAGCATACATTGACGATGCCCGGATGCCGCTCGCGGAAGTGGAGGATGAGTTCCTCCAGTGGGGACGCAAGCCACGTGTAGTGTACGTAGAAGAACGACTTGAACGCGTAGGTCAGGACTTGCAGGGAGCTATGAGCATCTTTCCGCTCGGTCCAGAAGTCAACGAACTGCTGTCGATGGTCTATTTGATTGCGAATAAGCAAGAATTGGCAAAGAGATGCTTCGACGTGCTTTGGAGCCAGGGATGGCCCGTCTCGTTTTTCACTGGCGGCGGATCTCGGGTCATCATCTCAGCTACAGGTGTCGCTATTGTCGAACGCGGCAGCTCCAGTTATCTCTGGCAATCGACGGTAATTCCGTTTGCTTCCGAATTAAAGGATGTGTCCTTCGCGACTGTCCGCGGAGTTGATGCTGGCCAGGGAATTGTCGCCATTAAGGAAGACAGCCAGACGGAAACTATCAGCCCAGCGAGATACGGACTTCCCGCATTCGAGAAGGGCCCATTTCCGCGTTCATATGCGAATCAGTACGCGCGTTTGTTCCAACGGTACCTTGACGTTCCGACGAACTTCGCTAGGGAGTCGCTGACGAAGAAGGAGATCGGAATGCTCCTCTTTTATGCTGCCGAGATGGCAGACTTCGCTTACGGAATTAGCCAGGCGGCGAAACTCTATAACGTCTACGAGACGCTCTACTGGGGCATAACAGCAACACACGCCTATGCTATCGCTGTGAACGTTCATATGCTTCTGCACCAACGACAGCTCGTTCTCCAAAACTCAGCGTTCAAACACGTTCCCACAGGTACCTCGAAAATTGTGATGCGTAGCTCTCTTTGATGGAGCGGGAGTTGGGTAATGAACGCCTTAAACTTCAATTCGCGCCTCTCGGGGTTCCTCCCTCCGAGAGCTACCAAGTGCGTTCTTGAAGCGATGGTGGTGATCGGGATAGCCGCACTACTCATGTGGCCTTCACCCGGGTTTGCGCAGCAGCCTACCGTGGACGTACGAAAACTCCCCGATGGCGTGACGGTATACGAGAAGCATACAAAGGAAGGCAAAAAATCTTGGCTTTGGGATCGGTTTGAAGACGTCTACAACGCCTTGTCACCGCCTCCGTTTGCGAAGAGTGTAGCTTTTCTCGTCGGCGTAGGACGTTATCAAGTTCCATTCTCACCACTGCCGTTCGTCGCGAACGACATCAACGACATGCGCACTTTCTTGCTAGGCGACGGTGGATTCGATGCCGTCTATGTGGTTACTGACGGCAATGCGAATCGTGATCTTGTCGAAGACTATATGATGAACAGGTTTCGCAAGCTTTCGAAAGATGATCGGTTGCTTTTCTACTATGCCGGTCATGGAGACGAATTCGGGGGAGAAACTGGATACATCCTTTTCTCTGATGCCAGGAAGGACGATTTTGCGCACGATGTCCTTCCGATTAGCCGCGTAACAGAGTGGAGCAGAGTGATTCCAGCAAAGCACATCCTGTTTCTCTTTGACACATGTGCTTCGGGGCTTGCTTTTTCGCCACGAGGTCGAGGTCCCGGCGATGCGGAGAAGTCGGCACTCATCGCCACGCTCAGCGGAGAAGGCAGTCGCGTAGTGGTGACGGCCGGGACGGGCACGCAGCGGACATTTGAAGTCGAGGACCAAAAGCATCGGCGAAATGGCGTGTTCACACGTGCTTTTCTGGATTCGATCGAGTCTTCGAGAAATGATGGCCTGATTACGATTGATGGCGTGTTTGCGAAGCTGCAGACACTCGTGGCGGACTATTCCGTGAAGGAGCACATGAAACCGGAGACGGCCCCTACGCCACGAATTTCGCATCTCGGAGGCGTTAAGGGGACATTCCTGTTCGTCTCGCCAGCAGACCGCACATTAACTCTGGACCCAGATTATGCAAAAGCCTTGAAGGCTACTCCTCGTTCCGCATCATTGCTTCCTCCCGAACCTGACAAACGACGAATAAACGACATAGATGGGCTTGCGTACGTTTGGATCCCAGAGGGGCAAGCGACTCTTGGGTGTGACCCCAGTCGCGATGTTCGCTCGGGTCGATGTTTCGAAAATGAGATGCCGAAGCATCTGGAAGTCTTTCGCGTGGGATTCTACATGGGCGAGACCGAAGTTACGGTCGAGGCGTTTTCAAAATTTAGTGCGCTGAAATCTCGTAATATGCCCGAATCTCCTTTCTTCAACGCGTCTTGGCGAGATACTGCGATGCCGATGGTCGGCGTTACTTGGAATGAGGCTCAGGAGTTTTGCCATTGGGCTGGCGGGGCGGTGGGCCGACTTCCGACAGAAGTGGAATGGGAGTACGCGGCTCGCGGGGGGCTCGATAACAGCATCTACCCGTGGGGAAATACGATCAGCTCGCAGCAAGCGGTGTTTAATAGCAAGTCTGGTCCAAAGAAGGCAGCCGATGGCCCTGTCAACGGCTTCGGCCTCAGAAACATCGTTGGCAACCTGTCTCAATGGACTGCTGACGGTTACCGTCGAGCTTACCCTCCATTCGAGGTCCTCCCAGGGTACCGTACCATTCGAGGCGGTTCGTGGGCCGACCAAGAACCATGGCTCCGAATTCCATCAAGGCGTTCGTCTCATGAGAGCGAGGGTGACCCAACTATCGGGTTCCGTTGTGTGGTTCCCACATTTTCAAGCGTCGCCAGGAATTGATCACCGGGCTTCGGGAGCAATGGGCTTCCTATTTGCTCTCGAACGAACATACAGTATAGAAGCGATCTACATGGGGGTTAAGCCTTGCCTCTGTTTGCCGCGCTGGTCATCACTGCATCGGCAGTCTTGTTCGTGGTCATTTCCGCCGTTAGGAGACCACGTGGATCAGGCGTTGGGAGATTCATCGTAGAAATCTGCATTCTTTGCGTTTACATCCTCCTTCTGATCGGGTTGTTCGGCATTCCGCGACGGGAGATCGTTTGGCGTGGTCAACAAGACGCGTCATTTCTCGCCTCCATAATAAAGCTCTACGGTTTCATGCTGGCTGGAATGGTTGCTGAACACGTATACCGCTATCTCGGGGGTGGGCACGAGGAGAGCGGGCACTCTGGGTGGGCCGGCTTGGCGCAGGCAGCGCTCGTGTCCCCAATGGTTTTCATTCCGCTGGTAGCTTCGTTGCGCGAAAACGGTTCAAGTCTAACGAAAATGGACGCCGCGACAGTCATGACGTTTCTCGTTGCTTTTGAGAATGGTTTCCTTTGGAAGGCGTATTTTGCCGCGCGACTGGCGTCCGAAGTCAAAGCGAGTAAGTCCAAGAACGCGCCTACAAAAACATGACCATACCATCGGGCATTCTCGTCTCAGCTTCGTATATTCAGTCTCTAAGGGTGCTGGAGGCGGGAGGAGTCGGACCCCTGGGCGAAAAGCGCTACGCCACGGAGCCTGCATGCCTATCTCAGTTCCCTTTGGTCGGGCATATCGTCGTCTAAGAGAAACAAGACGCCTTTGGCCGTCGAAAGCTCCGTTTTCTACGGGGAGCCTGCCCGTCCCTCCTCCCAGTTCTCGCTGACTTCAGTAAGCCGCCCTTTTTCTGCCGCGCATTTTCCTGGGCACTGCTCGGGCCAATTCCTGCGCCCGGCAGCTTCACGGCTTCTGCTTTCCCGGTTCCTCCCGAACGTGTGACTTGAACCATCGTTTGGCCATTTTGGAAGCATCGGTTGGCCGGGAGTGCAGAATCGGGAGCATCCCCTGACGGCTGGACTGGAAATCTCTCCTTGATTTTTGAGTACTAATATGGTATAATTACTAACGGGGATTCATGGCATGAGGTCAAAAAGCTGCTCCGTGGATGCCTATGCCGATTACAGATTGTTCGGAGGAGGAACACGTGACCATAAACACGCAAGCGATTGCATATCGCGACCGCGATACAGAGCTTACAGGACAGCTCACCTGGGATGCGGAACGAGGAGACAAGCGCCCAGGAATCCTGGTGGTGCATGGAGGGGCCGGCCTTGACTCACATGCCAAGGGGCGGGCAAAGCGGCTGGCGGAACTGGGGTTCGTCGTATTTGCTTGCGACATGTACGGCAACGGCGTGGCCGGGAATCGCGAACGCGTTATGGCGAGAATTGCGGAACTGCGGGACGACACTGCCAAGCTGTGCCAGCGGGCACGTGCGGGCATTGACGTATTGGTGTCGCATCCGCAGGTCGATGGGCGGACCGCGGCGGTGGGGTACTGCTTCGGTGGGATGGTGGCCCTGGAGCTGGCTAGGAGCGGCGCAGACATTGCGGGAGCGGTTAGCATTCACGGGAGCCTGAGCACGCCGCGACCAGCCCAGGCTGGGGCAGTAAAGGCGAAAATCCTGGTATGCCACGGCGCTCTGGACCCCCACGTCCCCATGACGCAGGTGAATGCCTTCGTCCAAGAAATGAACGAAGCCGGCGCTGACTGGCAACTAACTGTGTATGGTGGCGCAATGCATGGCTTTACGCATGAAACCGGACCCGCGATGCCAGGCGTCGAATACCACGCATTGGCGGACGCCCGCTCTGCGACTGCGATGCAAAATTTCTTCAGCGGACTATTCGACTGAGCGGCGAAGATCGTCAAACTAAAGGCGTAAAAACTTCGCAACCAGGAGACGAGGTACATTGAAAGTCTCCCGGAGTCGATCTCACGTGATGCCAGTGCCGCGCGACCGCGCTGAAAGGGCACTCGTTGAAGCGCTCAATAAGGATGGCCTCACCCATCTTCGAACGGCGGCATCTGTAGGATTGAGCAGCACACGACGCTTCTATAAAGACTTCCGTAACCTTCGTCTAGCCATCGTTGCTAAGAATCGTGAAATCAGAAAACAGCGGGTCCACCTGATCGCGAACACTACCCGGCCGCTCACCTTCAAGGTTAACTGACCGCAAGATTTCTTCCGGCCAACCGATGCTTCTGAAATGGCCAAACGATCGTTCAAGTCACAGATTTCTTGTGTTCCTCCCGAAAAGCAGCCGCTCGCTTTGGGAGCAGTATCCACTCGCTTTCCGGGTGCCCCAAGAAAATGGGGCAAGAAAAAGGAGAACAATTCATGTCTTACCTATATGTTAAGTGGAATAGCTTTGGCCAGCGGCTCAGCTATTAAAGCATGTAAGCCTTCGCCCTGGCCACTCCCGGAACGGAGGCCTGCGACGCTGTAGACGGCGCGTTTAGGCCGGAGTGGAGGGAGTGGCCAGCTGCGTGGAACAAAAGTGCTAGATCTCTCGTAATTCCACTTACGGGAGTGCCTAAGATGAACCGCGGCCCTTCTGGTTCGTCTATATAGCTGAGTTCAGGTCGCCTTTGGAGGGCATAATGAATTGCTTGGGGATGAGAGCGCGAACTGCTGTTGTGCTTGGGGCTATCGTTGTCGGTTTGCCTGTTTTTTCGCCGATGTGGCGGGCAAACAAGGCACCGGCGACACCCACCGAGGCAACAGTTCCGCAGCTGGAGAGAGATATTCCTGAACTAATGAAAAAAGCCGGCGTGCCAGGGTTGGCGATTGCTGTAATTCGCGCCGGAAAGACAGCGTGGCTGCACGGTTTCGGGATGAAAGAGGTAAAAACGGGCCAGCCGGTGACGGGGGAGACAGTTTTTGAAGCGGCTTCGCTGAGTAAGCCGGTGTTTACCTACGCCGTCCTGAAACTGGTGGAACAGGGGAAGCTGGGGCTGGACGTTCCGCTAACAACCTATCTGCCGAAGCCCTTTGTCGCGGGTGACGAGCGCCTTGCAAAGATTACGGCGCGGATCGTCCTGAGCCATCGAACCGGATTCCCGAACTGGCCAGCAGATGACGGCTCAGTCTCAATTTATTTCACGCCGGGAGAGCGGTTTAGCTACTCGGGTCAAGGCTATATCTATCTGCAGCGCGTGGTCGAGCAGATCACCGGCAAGTCGCTAAACCAATATATGACCGAAGCCGTGTTCACGCCGCTGGGAATGACCAGCAGCAGTTATGTGTGGCGGCCAGACTTTGATGCACTAACCGCTACGGGCTACGACTCAGACGGGAAGCCGACCGAATTGTGGAAGCCAACAGAGGCGGGAGCCGCTTCGACGCTGAACACAACAGCCAAGGACTACGCGCTATTTGTTTAGGCGATTCTCAATGGGAATGGGCTTAAGCCGGCGACTCTGCGCGAGATGGAAACGCCGGAAATCGCACTCGATCCGGAGTGCAGGATTTGCATCAAGCACGAGCCGAAGCAGTTATCGAAGAATCTATTTTGGGGATTGGGATGGGGCATTGAGCGCAAAGATGGAACCGATGCGCTTTGGCATTGGGGAGACAACGGTTCATTCAAGGGTTTCGTGATGGCAGAGCCGAAAACGAAGTCAGGTGTGGTGATGTTCGCAAACAGCGAGAATGGACTGGAGGTCGCGAAGCCATTGGTAGACGAGGTGATGGGTAGGGGCTCGCTGGCTTTCGAATGGCTCAAGTAAGACAGTTACCCGATGCGATACGCTGCTGACTGCGCGAGACCGAGCTGCGATTCATATTTTCTAGCCAAGCGACACGTGCACGAGATTGAGCTTTTAATCCGTTTTTCGCGTAGCTGACAACAGGGTCCGGTTCCTCATTCCCATTGTTGCTGAGTACAGTAGGCCACTCTTTTTCCGCCACTCATTTTCCTGGGCACGCTTCAGGCTAATTCCTGCGTCCTGCAGCTTCGCGGCTTCTGCTTTCCCGGATCCGCCCTTACACACCATTGGGTTCCCTCCCATAAAGCAGCTTTTGGGTGTCCCAGAAAAATGGGGCAGAAAAAGGAGACATTTTCATGTCCTACTTATATGTTAAGTGGAATAGCTTGCGGTGCGGTTCGCTCGCCGACGGTTCCGTCATTAGAGCACGGTTTGTCTTCGCTGGCCACTCCAGGAACGGAGGCCTGCGACGCCGCAGGCGGCGCGTTTAGGCCGCAGTGGAGGGAGTGGCCAGCGCCGGAGCCTTAGGCGACTTGTCGTCCCAACGGCATCCCGGCGAACACTGCCACCTCCACCGTTTGCATTACTTCCGCCTTGCGCCGGTCACTCGGGAACAATCGTCAGGAATACACACAAGTCACACGCGTTCATGCGAGGTAGCTCAAAGTACGGTTGGTCGCTCACATGCGCGTTGGGCTACTCGTATCTCAACGCCACCATGGGATCGACGCGCATGGCGCGGCGCGCGGGAAAATAGAGCGCCGCGAGCGCGGCCAGCAGCAAGACGAGTCCCACGGCTGCATACGTTAAGGGATCGGACGGCGAAATGCCGAACAGCATGTGCGCCATTATGCGGGTGATGGCGAGCGCTCCGGCGACGCCGACCGCGAGGCCCGCGACGAGGATTCGCATTCCGCGGAGCAAGATCATCGCGAGAATATCGCGCCGGTGCGCGCCAAGCGCCATGCGTATCCCGATCTCATTCGTGCGCCGGGCGACCTGGAACGACAACACGCCGTAGATTCCGACGCAGGTGAGCGCAAGCGCCAACGCGGCGAATACGCTGCAAAGCGCACCGATCAGACGATCTTCGTGGAGAGATTCGGTCACCTGATGCCGCATGGTCTCGATGGACTCGATCTTGACGGAACGATCCAGCGAGCGGATCAGATCGCGCGCCGCGGCTGCCAGCGCCGCGGGATTCCCGCTCGCGCCCAGCACCAGGCTGGCGCGAACAGTGGCTCTACTGTAGGGCAGGTAAAAGACGTCCGCCGGCTTCTCGCGGAGGCCGAAGTAAACGGAGTCCGCGACCACGCCAATGATCCCCAGCGGCGGCCGGGAGACTCCTTCCGCTGATGTGAGTGCGTGCCCGACCGGGTCCTTTCCCTCGAAATAGTGCTGTGCCATGGTGCGGCTAATGATCGCGACGCGCGGCGGCTGGACGGCCGCGTCCTGCGGCGTAAAATCGCGCCCTGCCAACAAGGGAATCCGCATGGCCTGGAAGTATCCCGGAGAAACGTCGTTGAAAAACGCATGGGTTTCCGCAGCAGAGCGCGGTGTATAACCCGGAACGGAGATATTGATTCCCAACACCTCGCCGCGCAGCGGGAGCAGCGCGGAATACGCGGCGGCTTTAACACCCGGAAGGTGCATAGCGCGATCCGACAATTGTTCATAAAACGCTGGGTTTGCGGCTTTGCCGCTGAGCGTAACGGCCACGACGTGATCGGCGTCGAAGCCGAGATTGTAGGTCTCAAGGTTGAACAGGCTGTGCAGGAGCAGACCCGCAGCGACGAGAACGATCGCGGAAATCGCGATTTGCGCACCGAGCAGCAGATTGCCCACGCGCGGGCGCGACGTAGGATGCGCAACATTCGCGCTCGAAACTTTCAAATCGGAGGTGAGATCAGCGCGCGTGGCGGAAATCGCGGGAATCAGGCCACAAAGCAGAACCGTAATTGCTAGGACCACCCCGGCGAACGCGAACACGCGCGCGTCGAGCGTGGCGTCCAATTGCACGGGAAGCTGTTTCGTGGAGAGTGCAGCGGTAAGCGATTTTGTAGTCCAATTGGCGGCGACGAGACCGGCTATGGCTCCCGCCGAGCCAAGGAGCACGGCTTCGGCGAGCATTTGGCGGATCAATCGCCAGCGGCCAGCGCCGAGCGCCATGCGGACAGTCAGTTCGCGCCTGCGGCTGATGCCGCGAGCGAGCAGAAGGTTCGCGACGTTGACGGAAGCAATCAACAGGACCAGCCCGACTACGGCCATGGCGACTTGCGCTGCCAGCCCAAACCTATCGCGCACGCGCGAAAGACCGTGCGGTATCGGCTCGACGACGAGCCCCGCCATATCTTCTTGTTTCTCCAAGCCGTGCAGCTTGGAATCGCGAACGGTTTCCTGGTAAATGGGCGCGAGGCTGGCACGGGCCTGCGCAAGCGAAATTCCTGGCTTAAGGCGCGCGACAATCGTCACGAAAGCGGGCGAATCGCCGCTATTTGGCCCCGGAAGGTACAGATCCGGGTTGCGGCCGACTTCGACACCAGAGAAGCCGGGCGGCGCGACGCCAATGATTCTGTAAGCGTGACTTTGAAGCGGGTCGAAGGACCAACCGGTGTTTTCGAGCGAAATCGTCTGGCCGGTCACTGCCGGATTCGACGCGAACGCGCGCTGCCAGTAGGCGTAACTGAGAACCGCTACGGGGCTAGCCGCCGCGCCTTCGCCATCCTGCGGCGCGATCAAGCGGCCGAGATAAGGCCGGACGCCGAGCAGCGAGAAATAATTCGCGGAAACCGTCTCGCCTGATGCGGAAGAAGCCTCGTCGCCGCGCGTGAGGTCGTATTCCTCCGTGCCGGTGAAAAACAGCACGCCAGAAAGGGCGCGATTTTCGTCTCGGTAGTGGCGATAGGCGCTGAGCTCGGAAATGATTGCCGTATCGTAATCCGCGCTGCGAGCCATGCGCCAAAGCCCTGCGTTGCCCAGAAATACGAGCGAATCCGGATCTTGGACGGGCAGTTTGCGAAGCAAAAGAGGATCGAGAATCGAGAAGATGGCGGCGTTGGCGCCGATACCAAGGGCCAGCGTGAGGATGGCGACAGCTGCCAGGCCAGGCGATTTCACCAGCGATCGCGCGCTATAATGGAAGTCCTGCCAGAGCTCTCTCATCCAGAATTTCCGTTTTGCCCACCTGGGAAGCGCAGTATAAGCCTATTAGCGCGCTCGCAGCCGTATTTTTGCGCTCCGGACGCCGGCGGGCGATCCGGACACTGGCGGCGTGCTCAGCGAATGGGATCGAGCTGCGCCCTTCTTTCGCGACGGCGGCCAGACCTTCCGCGAGTTCCAGATGACTTTTTCTCTTCCGCTTCACCTGCCCAGATGTCTCGGCTGGTACCGTGCCGATCTTCCCAGTTCAGCAGGCCGCCCTTTTTCTGCCACTCATTTTCCTGGGCACAGTTTCAGGCTAATTCCTGCGTCCGGCAGCTTCGCGCCTTCTGCTTTCCCGGTTCCTCCCGAGCGTCACGGGTCCCTCCCTTAAAGCAGCCGTTCGCTTTGGAAGCAGCAGCCCTCGCTTCTGTGTGCCCCAGGAAAATGGGGCAAGAAAAAGGAGAAAATTCATGTCTTACCTGATCAACTCAGTAACGATCATCGGCTTCGTCGGCGCAGACCCGGAGCAGCGTCAAGCACGGAACAACAACGGCTCGAAGTTCACCGTTCTTTCCGTCGCCACTCAGCGGTCGTGGAAGAGCACCGACGACGAATGGGCCTCGAAGACCGAGTGGCATCGCGTCTGCGTGTTCCGTCCGCGGCTCGCCGAGTTCGTTCTCAACAGCATCAAGAAAGGCGCTCACGTCCTCGTCGAAGGCAGCCTCGTCAGCACGACTTACGAGCGCGCAAACGGCAAAGGCAAGAAAGCCAAGGTCAACAAGCAGACATTCTGGTGCATTCGCGCCGATGTCGTGCGCAAGCTGGGCCGCGGCGAACCCGAACTCGAAACCGTCGCTTCCGGTTCCGCTGCGTCGAGTGAAGCGCTCGACGCCGTCTGATCCGGCTCCTTTCTAACGGTGGTCATTGAAGAGGGTCTCGGTTTCCGAGGCCCTCTTCGCTTTTCAGAGAATGTGTTACCGCATTGCCCCTCAAACTCCTTGTGGGAAAGATATGTGGCTTCGGATGAGGAATGTCGCTCGGCCTACGAACTCCTCCCACGCTAATTCCTGAAAGCTCGTGTTATAGGGCCATGGATCCCGGATCACCACTGACTCGTATGCGGATGCGCCGTCCCATCCTCGCCTATAGGTGATGGCCGTAACCACTACCGCGTGCAAACCGCCATCATCGTTCTTCAAACCTGCGATCAAAGGATTGCCGAACGACAGGTCGCGGATCATCTCGCGCCAGTGAGCTGGGCTCGATGCGCCCGTTTTTGCCTTCCAGTCTTGGCTTCTCCCCGGACGTGAGGAACCGTAGCGATCCATCCATTCTCTTGCCGCCGCCGCCCGGCGGCTTTAGTCCCACCCGCGCCGCGCCGTTCTAGGCCACTCACACTCAAAGGGCCTTGGCTTCGCGCCGGGGCCCTTTTTCTTGTCACCGCCACCTGCCACTAATCGCTGCTTTCGGACGTCGCCATCGGACCGATCCATGCAACGGAACCGACGCACTTATCTGTATGAAAGAGCGGCCCAAACCCCGCACAACCCGGCGAAACCCATGGGAAGCTCCGCCAGCGAAACTCCGGGGATTTTCTGGCGAAAGCCGTGGTTTAGCTCTGAGCAAGCGCGGCCCATGTTTCTCGGACTTCGTGGCGTCGTTTTGTCGAGATAGCCAGGCCCAAATCCCGGCGAAACTCGTGTGATCCACCGCCGGTCGAATGAGTGCCAGCGATGGCGAAACTCGTGGGGCAAGGAGCGGACTCGCGGTAGACTCGGGGCGTGACTCGTTTGACAGGAAGACGCCCGGCGTTGGGTTCGACCATTCAGGCGAAGCCCGATGTCTGCCCTGCTTGCCACGGACGCCGGATCGTCAGAGACGGCTTGCGCAAGAACAGTTTTC
>Ga0193733_1000415_pt1 | contig 14516 bp, 14 predicted proteins | sample U1s2metaG_FD_145076 | JGI IMG/M metagenome (GOLD analysis project Ga0193733, IMG submission 145076) | Soil microbial communities from a riparian zone of the East river system, Colorado, United States - U1s2 | ecosystem: Environmental > Terrestrial > Soil > Riparian zone | place: USA: East River...
ATTCAACAAAATTCTCACCCTTGTCAACTGCCGTCTTGAAGTGAACAAGAACAACGAAAAATCGATCGCGAATCAGTTTTCACGAATAATGTGGGCTAGGTGATTGAAAACTTGAGCAGCAGCCATCGATATTAACGACCCAGCGTACGCTATTGTAACCGCATCCCTCGATATCTTCATGAGGACATCCACAGTGGTCTGTATACTGGGGGCGTCAAGTACAACCAAACGTGGAAGAACTTTTTCAGAGAGTACCCGACAGCTGAAGAGCCCGAGATTCTTGAATTCTTGTAGCTGCTTTGCGGCAGGATTCCATGAAAGATTCCCAATCTCGATTTTGGAATCTCAGAGCGCCCAATATGGACGAGAAGCTCCTGGCGGACTGGGAGGAAGGGGGGGGCGAGTTAGAACAGGTAGTCTGCCCGGTAAACCCGAAACATCGAAGGGGTGGCAAGCGGACAACAAACCTCAGCGTGGTTTTCCACAGTAGCGAGCTCTTCGATGTCATGTGGACCTGGGGAGACGAATGCCTGATTCAGCAGCACGTCCTGGACGCATTTGAGCAGCAAGCCTTCAGCGGTTTCCAAGTCAAACCGGTTGAGGCGCGATTTAAGCATCCTGTTCCCAGCGAACCACCTCGATTATGGGAACTGGTGGTAACTGGCTGGGCCGGCCCCGCATCCCCTGAATCCGGAATCCGGCTCGACGAGGAGAGAAGCTGCCTCCATTGCGGAAGCCTTCATTATACGAGACCGACTGACTACTCTCGACTAATCGATGAAACAAAGTGGGATGGGAGCGACTTTTTCATGGTGTGGCCCTTCCCGAAATATATCTTCGTAACTGACCGAGTTCGCGAATTCATTCAGAAAAATGATCTCCGTTTAACTCAATTCACGCGCCCAGGAGACCTCCAGGACCCGATTCTTCAACAACTAAAGTCAGGCCCGAGCCCCGGCCGGCTCTCGTATTGGATGCCCGAAGACCGTGCTCGTGAACTAGGCGAGCCGCTAGGTATCTACTAATGGATAGAATGGCTAGTGGCCACGGCTGATTGGATGAGGGCGTCGGCTCCTTCGACCGAGTAGACATTGCCGGTTCTGCTCTAGTTGATGAACGCCGGTCATCGTTTTCTCCGCCTGTGATTGGCGAATTGTTATTTCGCCCATGATTCGCGGCCCTGCTAGCATTCTCCGATGCGCCATCCGGCCCAACTTCTGAATGTGAATCGACAACGTTGCATGAAGGCACGGCAAGACAGCTTATTTCTCGGTATTACTTAAATCGTCAAATCGCCTTTGTTTTTATTTGCTAGAAGTGGTGCGCCCGTGGAGATTCGAACTCCCGGCCCCGATTTGCCAATGCCGCTTCTCCTTGACAGTCTAGGGTCTAGGAGACCAGCATTATATTCCGAGCGTATCACCATGATGGATTGGCCGGGAACCACCGTCGGGACACAATTCAGGTTGGTCTTTCCTGTGACGAGCTTTGTGGTTCGGCAAGGCGCACTACCTTTGTGCGGAGGAAATCATGAGACCGCCATTCGTGTTCCCCGGCAGACGACAGTTCCTGCAAAGTTCCGCGGCGCTGTTCGCCACGGGAGCGACGACGCTCGCGCGACATTTTGCTGATACCGAGGCGTCGGAACAGTCAGACACATCGTTTGCTTCTCATCAGAAGAAACGCCGAAAAGAGCTCTGGGGTTTGCTGGGCGATCTTCCCTGGCAGCATCGCCCAGGCCCGCCGAAACTGCTGAGCACCGAAGAACACGAACACTACACAGCGGAAAGGCTGGTGCTCGATCTGAATGGCATCGAGCCTGTTCCCGCTCTCCTGTTGATCCCGCGCAGGCGGCAAACTCGCGCCCCAGGGTTGCTCTATATCCATTGGCATGGCGGCATGTACGACCTCGGCAAGGAGCAGCTTTTGCGGGGTGTCAAGGCGCAACCCGCCTACGCGTCCATCTGCACCGAAAAAGGGTTAGTCACGCTGGCGATCGATAGCTGGTGCTTTGGGGAGCGAAAACACGAGGCCGACGGAAGAACGGGGGAAGAAGATGCCTTCAAGCTGATGCTGTGGAAGGGGCAAGTTTTGTTCGGCATGATGATGTTCGACGAATTCCGCGCGCTGGATTATCTAGCCAGCCGTTCTGAAGTCGACGCCGGACGACTGGGTGTCCTGGGCATGTCCATGGGCTCTACCAAAGCCTGGTGGCTGGCGGCGCTCGATCCGCGAGTCAAGCTGTGTATGGACGTCTGTTGCCTCACCGACTACGAAGAACTGATCAAGGCGAATGGGCTCAAGGGACACGGGATTTATTATTACGTGCCTTCTCTGCTCAAGAGCTTCCAGACTACAGAGATTAATGGATTGATCGTGCCCCGTGCTCATCTGAGCGTGAATGGGCGCGTGGATTCCTTGACCCCGCCGGCGGGAGTCGAGAAAGTTCGTGATTACCTACTGCCTCTTTACCGCAAGTACGGCAAGGAATCGGATTGCCAGATAGAGTTGTTCGATTGCGCGCACGTAGAACTACCCGAAATGAGAACGCTGATTTTGGGATGGATGGATCAGTTTTTGGCAGGAAGTGCAGCGCATCCTCAGAGCTCCTGAAAAAAGAGGCCAGGTGCATTGGCTTAGCCTCTGAATCTCAAAATTGGCTGAGGGCGCCAGATTTGCTTGCACTGAGCTTGTAAAGGAACCGACGATCTTTGGCCCCAGAGTTTCGCGTTGTTTTCGCGAAACTCCGATAAAACATGGCAGCCCGCCAGGAGGTGGGCGCAAGCTTGCCTCTTCGCAATCCAAGAAGTCAGGACGAATGGTGGAGCGTGTTCATCAATACCGCTAGACGCTGGCGGCCTTCATCATCCTGACTACCTTAAAGGTGGCGCCCTTTCATAATGCGTTATATTTTGTTTGCCTGGCTAACTCACTTCAGTTTCATCGTTTCATCTTCTTGAATGTCGCGACGTTCCGACGTTCCGCAAAGAAGTAACAGAAATGGGTGGGCATTGGCTTTGAGTTCCCGACTCAAAGCAGCGTTGTTGCACCCAATGCACCCAAGAATTCGACCAACCTTCAGTAGTGAGTGTGGCCCAAGTGATTGAAAACTTGAGAGAAGAATGGCGCGCCCGGGGGTCTCGAACTCCCGACCTTCTGGTTACCGCGCCAGACGGTCCCAGTGAAGTTCGCTCTGATTAAATCATTTAGATTCAAAGAGTGGTGCGCCCGGGGGGACTCGAACTCCCGACCTTCTGGTTCGTAGCCAGACGCTCTATCCAACTGAGCTACGGGCGCATCCTTGGCAACTCCAATATTTAACACTACTTACGCGGCGACTTCAAGTTCCGGACCGAGCGAGATTTTGGAGCATTTTGGAGCAGCATAAGGAACATCGAATCCGACGCCGACTATTTCCGCTTCTTGGAGTCTCTGTTCTAATTCCTCATCCATACGGGAATAGAGTTCCGACATCGTCTGCGGTTTATGTCCCATCCAAAAGTTATTGATGTCCTCTTGGCATCGCTTTCCTCGCAGCCACGTCTTTCTGAATCTACGAAAGGCATGCCAGCCCATGCCCGGCTCATCAAGCCCCATCGCTTTAAGGCGCTCTGTGAGCCAGCGGGATTCGAGGTTGTTGTGTAGGTAAGGCGTGCCGTTCCGGGTCTCGAACAGTAGTCCATCCTTGCCGTCGATGAATGCTTGCAGGTACTCTGCAACTGGCGTAGTCAAGTCAACCTGACGATACGCCGCATCCGTCTTGAGATACGACACGATGCGGGGTGTATCGCGGTCCACCTGTTGCCGAACTTCGAGGGTGCGCCCACCATTGATGAAGTGCTTCGCCTCAAGAGCAAGTGCTTCCGAGATTCTTAATCCGGTCGCACCTTCTAGAACATACAACGCCTGCTCCTCACCCTCGCTTTCCTTCACGATTTGATTGACGGCCTTCGCTTTTAGTGCCGGGCGACGTTGCTGTTTAGAATTGACGAGCGGCAAGTCCATCACCGCGCTGTCCCACTTGCGGCGGTGAATAGGCTCCCCGGTCTCGCCATCCTTGAGCGAAGCAACTATCTGTTGAATGTATCCAACATACGTGTCGACAGACCGCGCAGACAAAGACTTTTTCATCCTGTCCACCAGTGGTTTGACAGTGATGTTGTTAACGTTTGCCAGTGGAACATCACCGATGGCCGGAAGAATCCATTTGTTGAGCGCAGCTTCGATGCTGCTCGCATCTTTGATGGGTTCTCGGTCACGAGTGATCGCCCAGTCGAGATACACCTTCGCTTGGTCTCGTAACGTAGCTTCACCGAGAACTATCCGGTTGAAACGCTGCTCCGAGTTTGCCCCGGACCTCTCGACGATTTCCCTCGCCATGCGCCTTACTTCTGGTGATGCAGGCTTGGGTTTGCCTTCCTTGTCGAGCACGACCGGGGCTATTTTCACGTTCATGTTCTGACGTTCTTTCTGACGTTCGACATCCAACCGCCATCTGACCCTGTAGAAGCCGGACTGGACGACGATGGTTCCGTTCTGACCGCTGCGACGAAGCATAGACTTGCGTCCCTTCCGTCGTCGCTTCGGTTGCGCAGAGGTAAGGATGCCAGTTTGCGCGTCTGGCTGCAACGGTGTGGGCAAGCACAGCATGTTGTGAAATGTGGCTTGCGATGCTAATGTCCAGGCTCTCGATTGTGTTGCTCCGCAGCGCGGTGCACAGGCGCGGGGTCAGATCCCTGAATGCCGAGTTCTGCCAAGGCCCTTGTTACCGTCCGGCGAGCGTAGTAATTTGGACCCTCTTTATCTTCCGAGCGGTAGTCAGCAATGCGGCGGATGACTTCTTCAGGGGCGTCGCCCCGCGCCAAGGCGCGCTTGGCGAAAGCCCAGTCGTGTTCGGACTGGCTGAGATTGGTGCGTGGCGGGGTTTCCCGCTTAGCGCGGTTGTCATAGTTGTGGTGAGGTGAGTCCTGGGAGTCGATGTGCAGTTTGAAATCGCGGAGGTGGTAGGTTTCCGTGGATTCCCTTCGAGCTTCGACATAGAAGTCTGTTTGATATTTCTTGTTCGCGAAACCCGGCAACCGGAGGACCCGTGTCGCATCGGTGGCGGCGGAATCTCCACTGAACTCGCGTGCCATGGCGTGCAGAAGTCCTTCTGCCTCGTCGAGACTCATGCCTTCCACCTTCCAGACGATTTGGAATTTTCCCGGCGAACTGGTCAGGACGTAATTTGGTTTTCGGACAGCACTGGAGTTTTCCACCGGTTCCAAAGCCTCCGGCCCGCCGTGATCCAGGTCGAGATAAACATGCCGGATGGAGTCGATGTCCTCCTTCGTTCGCCTCGAGGCGTCCTGCCGGAGGGGGTTTTGTCCTATATAGATGTCCGACCCGTTCGCGTTCTTGTAGCGGAGCCATGCTTGAAACTCGGGGCTCGACGCTTTCTGGGCGCTGGTGATGCGCTGGATCGTTTCTCCGAAGTCGCGGTTCAGCACGAGCATGGCGATCCGGTCGGTCGACTCGAAGTTATCGAGAATGTATTCCGAAGCAGACGGAACAAATGCAGTTGGGTTATCCACAGAATTCATAGAGGCTCCTTGTGACTATCGAAAATGAGTCTGTAGTTGTATTCATCCCTGTCGGGGTCGTAGCCGTGGATTTCCACGACTTCGGAAACGAAGCGCCGGCCAGGCCGCCGCTCCAGATGCACAACGACGTTTACGGAGTCACCGACGTTTGTCTTGATCGCGCGATAAGGCAAATCCACGCCGCTTTGCAATACGCAGCTCGTGAATCGAGCAAGGCCCTGTCTTGCAGAAGTCGCGTGTACGGTTGAAAGACTCCCGGAATGCCCAGTGTTGAGGAGTTGCAGGAGATCGAAGGCCTCTCCGCCGCGTATTTCACCCAGGATGATTCGGTCGGGCCGGTGACGAAGGGAGGCTTTGAGGAGATCCCGGATGGTGATGGCAGGCAGACCAATCTGCGGTTGCCGCGCTTCGAAACGGACCAGGTTGTCCTGGTCCATATGAATTTCGGAGGTGTCTTCGATGAGGAGGATACGTTCATCGGACGGAATGAACTTTCCGAGGACATTGAGCATCGTGGTTTTCCCAGATCCAGTACCCCCAGCGATGAGAATGTTTTTTCGGGCGAGAATGTAGTTTTCGAGTTGGTTGGCGAGCCACTGCTCCAGTGTGCCCGCCTGAACGAGGTCTTCGTCGCCAAAGTGTCGAGCGTTGAATTTCCGGATGGTCAGAGTCACGCCGTTCACACTGCAAGGTGGGATGACTGCCGCGACACGGCTGCCATCCGGGAGCCGTGAATCGAGGATGGGTTTCGACTCCGAAATGTCGTCGCCCAAGCGCCGGGCGATATTCTTCACGGCGACCATCAAGGATTTCTCGCCGAGATTCACACCCTCAACCGGCTCGATGAATCCCGCTTTTTCAATGAAGATGCGGTCCGGGCCGTTGACCATAACCTCGCTGATCGAGTCATCGAGGATGAGGTGCTCAATCGGTTTGAGAAAGGGCAGGATGGTTTCAAAGCCATTCATTACAGTTCTCCGTCCGCCAGTTGCCGGAAGTAGGATTTGTTTACGTTGTTGAAGTAGGGCTTGAGGTAGCAAAACATCGGAGGCATCGGGTTCGTGCCGTCGTAAGCGATGGTCACGGACTGCGCGTACGCAGTTCCATGAAGGCCTTCGTATCGAAGCGGAGATCGTGGTGCGGGCTGTAGCTTTTCGAGGCGGTTGTATTCGCCTTGTGAGAGAGGGCTTTGCCCGTGAGGAAGCTGACATTTGCATCGTGTCCGCTTTCGGAGAGATTGTAGCTGGCCTTCAGTCTGTCCTCTCGCCCGCAAAGCTCACTGGCGATCCGCGCCGAAAAGTCATCTGAAAGGGAAAGGAAGATCTTGGTGCGAAACGTCTGCAGCAGGGTCCGCCACGATTCCCCTGGTAGTGCGGACTTAAGGGAACTGATGCTCTGGGTCGCGATGATCGGGATACACTTGGGCTGCCGGGACAGACTGAAGAACTTCTCGTCGCCGGTAGGCTCACTCTCACCGACCGTGGCGAAATGCTGATATTCGTCACAAAGAAAAAGAACCTGCCGAAAGTAGCTCTCGGGATTCTTCTCCATCACCGGCACGCGGTTGAGCACGGCCCGCTCGAAGTCGAGTTTCATCATTACGCCGATGGCCTTGGCCAGACCGGGGTTCATGCCGATAGGAAAATTCAATCCGCACACGGCTCCGGTTTCAATCAGCCAGGAAAAAGAAGGCAAGGGCCTTCCGAATTTGAAGTCGGAGTTGGCCTGGGGGTCGTAGCATTCCGCGGGTGGGCAGAAAGTGCGCTTGACGTCTGGGTTGTCATCGAATAGCGAAAGAAATACCGAAATTCCCTCGACGATGGAGGTCCGGAGTTTGGGCTCGATTCTCTTCCAATCCTGAAAGAACCACCGCTTCACAGCTTCGAGTTGCGCTTTCTTTTGAGCAGGAACGGGATTCTTGCGAGATGCATTTTCGGCCTCCCACTGAATGGCTCTGTCCTTCAACACCGCGACGAGGCCTGGTGTCAGGGACGCCCGGTAGCGGTTGGACTCCTTGTCGAGCCGGAATTTGAATGGGTCGAGGTCGCGCGGATGCTTCAGATACTCTTCTTCCCACAGCAACGCGGAATCGGCTTCGATAAGCCGGCGCTCCGCCTCCTTTATTTTGCTTTCGAGTAGGTCAGAGTTGATCGCGCATTCATAGACATCAAAGAGTGTGACGTAATCGAAAGCGACCTTGTGAAGCAGGATGATGAATTTCACGAGATTGGTGTAGGCCTGCTGCCAGAAGGGCTCCTTGCCCCGGCCGAAGAGGTTGTTCAGCAATGAAGCGATGTTGTACGCAAGGGCATAGGCATCGAGGTCGTTATGAAGCGGGTTGTAACGGTACTCGGATTCGAGGCTGATTTCGACGTAGTCGCCGGCGCGTCCGTGCCGTGCGAGGATTTCCTGGACTTTACCGCAGAAGTCGCCTTTCACTTCCAAAATGAGTCCGCCGATGCGCCGGTCGGGGTCTGCGGCGCGATAGGCCAAAATCTGCTCGGCGAAGGGGTACATGCAGCTTGCCGTTTTTCCCGACCCGACGGCGCCCACGATGGCGATGCCTGTAAAAAGCCCTCGTTCCGGAATGACCAGCCAGCGGGGTGTTTCCGAGGCCATTTGCTTGCGGGGGTGATGTACCTCGCCCACCACGAGAGAAAGTTCTGTCCTTTTCCGGGGAGCAGGATAAAGAGGTAGTTTGCCTGCCCGAATCTTGCGGCCTGCCTTGAGGGCGAAAATGTAGATGCCGGAAAGCAGGATCGAGTACACGAGGTAAGGCGTTGTATAGAGGAAGAGGGTGTAGGAGTACTTGAAGAAGAGAAAGGCCGGCGCAGAGCGGATGGCCATGACCCGCAGAAAGATATTGTCTTCCGGGAATGGCGTCCCGAAGTAGAGCGCCATTCCCGTGGCGGCCGAGAGGAGACAGGCGAGGAAGTGCCTTGAATGGAGGACTCGTTGGATCATGCCCGCGCCGCCTTTGGCGCGGTGTGGCTATCCTTCCTGTCAGGCTGTGTCTGCTTGCGCCAGCGGCGGAACTCCACATCTCTCCAAATCACGATCTTCAGTGCGGAGTTGACGACGTGATCCGGCGTACTCTGGATGAAGGTCGCGTACTTCTCGACGGCAACGGCGATTGGCTCCTGCAGTTCGTATTCGCGCTTCACCATCTCCGGCGGTCTATTAATGATCGACATGATTTCTCCTTCCTCTCTTCCTGGCCTTACAGGACGCGGGCAAAACACATGGTGAACAGAGAATCATCCTGTTCACTGGGCTGGAGCGACCGCCATGGTTCCGGTGGCAACGAAGTGGGGTCGCTCCAGCCCATTCCGGTGTTTTGCCCGTGTCCAAAATCAACTGTCGCGTCTTGCGCAACCTTAGTGCTCTCAATAACTTCCGTTCACCGCGGAGGTGAACGGAACGGTGAACCAGGGAGTGAACCGCGTCTTTCATGCACCGTTCACCCCGTTTCTGTCTCTCTCGTCGAGAGGGGACCGCCCGTTCCGGACGAGATAGGTGTCAAAGAAGAGCGTCCGTTCCGGAGTCAGTTGTGAAAACTCAAGGCGTAGTTCCCGCTCGGTAATCCGGCCCGCGGTCCATGCTTCATAGAGATTCTCAAAGCGTTCGCCGTGAAAGCGGCGCCTCGCTTCGTTAAGGAATTCAAAGTCGGCTGTCACCGGCACAACGTACTCGTGCTTTTCCCACTTCCGGCGAATGCCGAAGTAGCGGAGTATTTCCCCGGACACGTCGGATTCGAGCGGCTGCTTGACGCTTGAGCGGAAGCGCTCTTCGGCGCGGCGAAACTCGGTGGCTCGCGGAGCAATGTAGAGCAGGCGAAAAGACTTCAAATGGCGGAAGAGCCCCTGATAGGCAGCGAGATGCGCGACAAAACCCGACAGGCTCCCCGTTCCGGAATCCACATAACCGAAGGTGACCACAGGCGAGGCGCCCGGGATGGGGGCCGCGAGAAAGAGTGGGAACTTATCCACAAAATAGCGAATGGTGGGATGGCTGCCAGGACCGCCCTCGTAGACTTTCGCGGGAAGAACGTCCTTCGGAACGGCAAGAGATTCACAGAAGAGATTGACCTTCTCACCTTCGGTCTCGAGGAAGTCGTATTCTGGGTTCTCAAGGAGAAAGTCCATCTGCACGAGACGCGTGCGGATGTAGTCGAACGAGTGCCGGCGGCGATTGCGGATGTTGTCCTTATCGATCGGACCGTAGATGAGCCGGGAAAACAGATGAAAGACCGACCCCGTACCCATGTAATCGCGCATGGTCGCGTGGGCGTGTTTCAATAGTTTGCGTGCGAAAGCCATCGAACGTTTTCCGCGGCTCACGCCGGTAAAGGTGTTGAAGTGACGGAGCGTGAAGTACCCGGAGTGCGTCGCCACCACGTAAAGAAAGCGGGCCTCTGATTCCGTGTAGCCGAGGTAGGCGATTCGTTCGACTTGGTCCTGGGGCATTTTCACAGGGATAAAATCTCCGCCGTCAATTCACGCTGATCCAAAATCCTCCTGAGTTTTGAAACGTCATCCGCATGCGCGTAAATCGAGAATCCGGCACGTACTTTTTCAGAGAGGTTCCTGCCGCGGTAGTGACCGGTGGCGAGTTCGAGGTCCACGCGAGCCCGCTCTCCATCGCGAGTTTCGTACTCGATTCGAACGTCAGGCACAGGAATCTTTCCGCGAACGACGTGGAGTCCGTGCTTGTCGGCGACGGCGTGTTTGGCATCGGATGAATTGCGCTCTTTGCCGAGCTTCGCGAGATCGCGATAGAGGTGCTTCTTCAGTTCGTAGTCGAGAACGACGCGAAGGTTTCGGCCCCCCTGGCGCTCGATCTTTTCGGCTGCCTTTTGATAGAGCCGGTAGAGGTCGGCATCGTGATGGGCCTCACGGGGTTTGGTGAATCCGTGGTAGAGGACCTGTCTCTGGCGAATTGTTATTTCGACAACCAGCCGAGCAGAATGTAATGCTACATTGCATCGAAAACATGCCACCGTATCAATTCGCCAGAGACCCGCCTACGGCCTGCGCGAAGGCCGCTGTTGCGAAAATGAGAGACGCTGAGAGTGCCCCGCACGCGGACCGGAGGAAGCGGGAGATGAGCCTTGTTTGAAAGCATTTCTTCATTGGGGCGAATTCCTTTCCTAAGATGCGAGCCATATTCGCATGGGGATTCGAAGGCAACCTCTCGCTGGATCAAGGTGCGAACGCGGAGAGTGGGAGCCGGAGTGGGGGTTGCGGCGAGCCGCCGCCAGGTCGCTCCCTCTGTCACGCAAGCGCGCCGATTCGCCATTAGCGGTGAGGCGAAGGTTGGCAGCAATTCCGATCAGGGGCGGAGGTGCTGTCATTTTCCATCACTATGCGCCAGCGAAGAATCCAGCGAGAGTTGCCTTCTATTCTTACTAATGGGCAAGAAGTCGACAAAATGTTTCAAAGAAAAATGTTTCACGTCTGAGCGGACTTTTTTCGCCATGTCTTGGTCGGCCCCGTTATTGGGCCGTTGGTTTTGGTATCGAGTGACATCGCCGCGTCATGAAGTCGATGCATGATTCTGTGGATGCGGAGGAGGACCGCACGCTCTGATAGCACCGTGTGGCGATCTTGAATCTCTTTGGCACTGAAGCCATCCACCTTGAACTTGATCAATAATTGGCGCTCGAATCGGGAGAGGATCCCCCGCTGGGAGCAATAGTCCAAAAAGTCGCTCAAAATAGAGATTGCTTCGAACGTGCCTTCAGAAGCTCTTTCCGCATCTTTCGTGCCTGTCTGCATCTCGTCCTGGCGCTTATGCAGGGCACGTTTCTCCTTCTCTGCCCAGCGGAATGTGTTCTTGCGCAAGCTTCGGGCAAGGGCGATTGGTAGCACAACGATGAGGTTTTCGACCGCGGCGGAAGCGACGAGTTCCAGAAAGAACGTAAGAATTTGCTGGCTATATCCTCCGGTTCGAGTTCTCGGAACCACGCGCTCACTTCCCGATACGTTCGGTGGATGGTGGGTGCGAAGACGAGCACCAAGACGGAGTGGATTACCTCCGAGTCAGGCACGGTCGCTTCTGTTCGGATCAGTGCGGTTAGAAGTTCACCCACATTCGAAGAGGCATAATCGCCGGTGCGCGGTGAGTGAAGGTAGGCGAGCAACTCAGATATGTTCGTGAACTTTGTTAGCAGTGGGGAACTCGCCGCTAATAATAGCAACCGAATGTTTCCTGGGGGTTCTGTTAGAGAAACGAAGAGGTGACGCTCGACCTCGCAGATATGGCAATCGCAGCGTAGATCGTCCCGCATGATTCCGATCTCCGAAACTGCTCCGCCCTGATTCGGCTCTATAGATAAAGAGGCCTTCCATGCGGGAAAACCTCAATTGGAGTAGAAAAGTGAAGTGATTTATTGTAGGTCTTTGCCGTGGTGGGCCTTGCTAGTGGGGAGGTATGCCAAGTGAATTATGCATATTTTCTAGCGCGATGGGAATACGTAGTTCCCTGTAATTCGCCTGGCACTCCCACGGGAGCGGTGCAACTGAAGACAGGGACGCGCTTACCAGTCGGAGTAGCGGGAGGCGTCGAGGGCGATGGCTTGAGATTTGGAATGCACATCAAAGACGTTCTTGCCGCCCCAGCTTGTGGAATCGGGATCGTCCTGGATGGTTTGGAGCCCCCAGTCGGTCTGGCCCGTCATTGGGTCCTTGGGAATGCGGCGAAGGAAGCGGATCTTGTGATCAGTACCAGCGCCGATGTTTACGCCCTTGACGAGCGTATCGAGGTCCGGAGGATAGCCTTCGCTGCCTACCTCGACGCGGACGAGGCCGCGATCACAGTAATCCTTGTAGCGGTCAATCGCGTCGCGCATCTCACGCAGGTCGCGGCGAAGTTCCGCTTCCTTTTGTCGAACGATTGTGAACCGGACAACGGGAAGGGCCGCAGAGGAGAGAATGAGAAGGATTGTAGTGGCGATGATCAATTCCAGGAGCGTCACCCCCACTTCGGGACCTGCGCGCGCCGGTTCCGGCCGGTGTGTGGCCCATTGCCGCATAAATAATCCTCAAGTGGCTCCCCGGGGCCGATTGACATCAGGTGGGAAAATCATTCGCGAGGCTGCAACCAACGGGATACCCATGATACAGCCGGATACCATGATCCAGCGAGGTAGAATGGATTCCCCATTCGCAGCTGAAAGCACGAGCTCTAACAAGAACGCGAACCCGACCCCGAGGCCAGCTTCCAGGATCGCCTTCACCGGCGAGCGCTCTCCTGTACTGACATAGGCGTCGCCCAGCATCAACGCACCCAATGCCAGGACCGTGGGAATTGCCAGACGAAGGGAGCTCCATTGCTGGCGCAGGAACGGCATCCCTCCCAACTTCCAGGCCGCGGCCAGAAATGAAAGGTACAGGGCCAAGGCTTCCGCCACGAACACTCGTGGATCTGTCACCCGGCGTATTCGGCTGAAAATCACGCAAGGCACGGTAACCAGCGCATCGTCGATGTACTGTCGCAAGCTGGTGAATCGCTCGTGAAGATCACCGAGTACATACTCGCGGCATGTGGGTGGGATCAGAAACCCTATCAGAAGCTCAGCTGCTTTGGGTGGAACCGGTTGCCTCAGCCCGCTTCCTTCCCCCACTGTTTTCCCCATTCCTTCGCCCACTCCGGTCCCCAGACTTCCGAGATCATGTCCCAGGTGCGCTTTGCGGTTTCGGTCGATTCCTGTAGTGCACGCTCGCCGAGGGCTTCCAAGCGATAGCAGCGCTTGGCCCGCCCGCCACGTTCTATCGTTGGGTCCGAAAGCCAAGACGACAACAAGCCCTTGTCCTCTAATCGGTCGAGTGTGATATATACCCTGCCGAGCGAAATTGTTCTTCGTTTATCCAACTCCGCCACTTTAGCGTAAATCGTAACGCCATACGCGTTTTCGCGCAGCGTCAGAATCGCTGTGAGGACAAACTTCTCAAATTGACCGATGGAATTATGTTTTTTCATTTATCCGAACATGTGAGTCAAAATCTTGCCCACATCCTATTTAAATAAACGAATCGACCAAAAAGAAATTAGCGAGCACTTTTGCGTTTGACAAGTATGAACGCCAAGAAAACAACTAGCATCAGAGCAGGAAGCACCCAGCCGCCACCCGCCATCACAGCACGCTTAATTATTCCTGCGAGAGGCACATTACGCGGCAGGATAGCTCGAACCTGTGACCCGAATGGTCCGAAAGGGTCGGTTATTAGAAAAGCTGCGATGATGAGTATAAAGAAAAATACCCAACGCCACTGAGTAATTCGCTTGTCGTCTCGGAAAAGGAAGAACAGCACAGCGAAAGGTAGAATCTGAATGACGGTACCTAGCGCCGCTTGCGCGAAGGTACGAGCACCATGAAGCCGCCAGAAAAAGAGCTGCTGCCCGACAAGCACGAGGACCAACATGAGCCACAAAGGCCAACGTCTCTTGAATTGCACCATCTGTCCCTCCTGATCCCGCGTCGCGCAAATCTCATTGGGACTGCGCTGAAAAAAACAGCCTTCCTCCCTTTCTTTGAGGAATTCAGGATACGGACCGAACAGTTCAGCAGTGTGAGTTAATTCCTTTTCGAAGCCTACCGTATCCTGTCCGACTGCGCACATATCTATCATCCACGTAAAATCCTGTCAGAGCAATACACTCGCTAAAGAACATACATTTCCGGAAAATAAACAATACCTATACCTCCACCGCCACCAAAGCCGCCATAGTCACCACCAAATACTCCACCTCCGCATGTGGGATCAAACATTGGATCACAGCCGCCACCCCCGCTCAAGCCACCCCCGCCCCCAGGGTGTGCGACAAATTTGTAGGTGAAAAACCGGCCGGATATCAGCCAGCGGCGCGTTGTTCCCAGAATTCTTCCCAGCGGCCACTGAGCTGGGAACAACGAAGGGCGATAATTGCGTTCGC
>Ga0193733_1000416_pt1 | contig 14503 bp, 9 predicted proteins | sample U1s2metaG_FD_145076 | JGI IMG/M metagenome (GOLD analysis project Ga0193733, IMG submission 145076) | Soil microbial communities from a riparian zone of the East river system, Colorado, United States - U1s2 | ecosystem: Environmental > Terrestrial > Soil > Riparian zone | place: USA: East River...
CGCATTCGCCCCGGACACAAAATGGCAGGCGGAATTTGAGCGCTCATTTCCGTTCCGCGAAACGCCGGATCAAATGAAGGCCATCATTGATGCAAAAATCGACATGGAACGTCCGCGACCGATGGATCGCCTGATCTGTGGCGACGTTGGCTTCGGGAAAACCGAAGTGGCCGTGCGCGCCGCGTTCAAGGCGGTCATGGCCGGCAAACAAGTAGCCGTGCTGGCGCCGACCACGGTTCTGGCTCAACAACATTTCGAAGTGTTCCGGCAGCGCATGCTCGATTACCCGGTGCGCATCGAAATGCTGAGCCGCTTTCGTTCGCAATCCGAACAGAAGAAAGTGCTACAACTGCTACGCGAAGGCGGCGTCGATATCGTTATTGGCACTCATCGGCTCATCTCCGGCGACGTAGTATTCAAGGACCTTGGCCTGGTGGTCATCGATGAGGAACAACGCTTCGGAGTTCTGCACAAGGAGAAGTTCAAAGAGCTCTTCAAACTGGTGGATGTGCTGACACTTTCGGCCACGCCGATTCCGCGCACTTTGTACCTTTCGCTTGTGGGCGTAAAAGATATGTCCACGATTGAGACGCCGCCGCTCAATCGCCTGCCGGTAGAAACCGTGGTGTCAGCCTACGATGAACGGATCATTCGCACCGCAATTGATCGCGAACTCGAACGCCAGGGCCAGGTGTTCTTTTTGCACAATCGCGTAGCGACGATCGATCGCGCGCGCGACCGGATTGTCCATCTTTGTCCCCAAGCCAGAGTTGAAATAGGCCATGGCCAGATGGACGCGGACGAACTCGAAGCGGTGATGGCCCGTTTCATTGGCGGCAAAACCGACGTGCTCGTTTGCACTACAATCATCGAAAGCGGCCTCGATATTCCGAACGCAAACACCATCATCATCGATCGCGCGGATCAGTTTGGTCTGGCCGACTTGTATCAATTGCGCGGACGGGTCGGTCGAGCCGAGCACAAGGCTTACGCCTATCTGCTCCTTCCCCGCGAGATGATGACAATCGGCGCAGCGCGCAAGCGAATCAGCGCCATCAAACAGTACAGCTCGCTGGGCGCGGGTTTTCGCATCGCCATGCGCGATTTGGAGATTCGCGGCGCAGGCAGCATTCTGGGCACGGCTCAGAGCGGCCACATCGTTGCGGTTGGTTTCGATTTGTATTGCCAGTTGCTCAAGCAGGCAGTGGCGCAGCTCAAGGGCGAGAAACCGCGGCTGCGGTTGGATGTCGATTTACAGCTCGATTTTGTCGTCACAAATGAAGCGGAGTTCGTTCCGGCCACAAAAACAAGGAGCGGCGGTCTCCAGTTCGCCGAAGCGCTTGGAAAAGCGCCTCTCCTCGAGCGAATCCCCGCTTTCATTCCAGTCGCCTATGTCAGCGATCCTGCTCTGCGAATACGGGCCTATCGCAATGTCGCGGAGGTAAATTCACATGAGCAATTGGATCGTCTGCGGCGCGATTGGCGTGATCGGTTTGGCCCTTTCTCTCCAGCAGTTGACAATTTATTTGCTCTCATCGAAATCAAGCTCGCCGCAGCGGAATCAGGAGTGAGTCGGGTGGAAGTACGCGAGCGCAAATTGATGTTGACGCGGCATGGAGATTTTATACTTGTCGCGGGCAAATTTCCCCGTTTAGTTGCAGCGAAAATCGATCAGTACCCCCGGGAAATACAGGAACTGATTAAAAAATTATGAGGAATCTTGTACGTCCATTTGCCGCCATTTTGCTTACTGGCTGTGGCTTTGCTCTATGGCCTTTTTATTGCGCTGCGTTTGCCCAGGAGCCCCAGGTTGTGGACGGCATTGCTGCGGTTGTGAATGGCGAGGTCATCACCTACTCGCAAGTACGCGCTTTGTCCGCGCCACGTGAAAAACTGCTGCGGTCGCAGTTGACCGGCAAGGATCTGGAAAAGAAGCTGATCGAACTGCGCGAGCTTGCTCTAAAAGATTTGATTGACCGACGCCTTGTGATCCAGGCGTTCAAAAAGGAAAGCTACCAAATCCCGGATCACATTGTGGACCAGCGGGTGCACGATATCATCCGGGATTCCTTTGGCGGCGACCGCAACACTTTCATCAAGACGCTCGAGGCGCAGAGCTACACGTTGGGCGAGTTCAAAGAAAAGGAACTGGAAAGAATAATGGTGTCGGCCATGCGCAGCCACAACGTCAAGACCAACTCGATTATTTCGCCCACGAAAGTCGAAGATTACTACAGGAAACATCACGAAGAATTCACAAGCAAGGAACAGATCAAGCTGCGAATGATCATGATTTCTGGCCAAAAGGACACCGCCAGCGCCCCTGCGCAGAAGGCGCTGGCGGAAGAAGTGCTCGGTAAACTGGCCGGCGGCGCGGAGTTCGATCGCACAGCCCAGGTTTATTCCGAGGACAGCACCCGCGACAATGGCGGCGACTGGGGCTGGATCGAGCGCAACACTCTGGCTGCCCCACTCGAGAAATTTGCATTCAATATGCCAGTCGGCCGAATCAGCAACATCATCGATTACGCCGGCAATTATTATATTATCAAAGTCGAAGATAAACGCGGCGGCACTACGCGTTCACTAGCCGAAGCGCGGGACGATATCGAGAAGAAACTGCTTCAGGAGGAAGCACAGGGTATTCAGGAACGCTGGATCGCCGGCCTGCGCGCAAAGGCTTATATCAAGACGTTCTGACGCGCATTCTGCTCTTCCTCTTTCGCTTAACCTCAGTCTGCCGTCTCTTCTCTTAATCCTGCTCGTGCTCGATTGAGCAAATTCGATTATCACGAGCAGGCGTTGGCTCACACACGAAATGCATTTGGTGTGTGAGCCGCCAGCTTCGCTGGCAGGAGCGAAGCGACAACGCCGGGTAGTGGCGAGCCATCCTGCCCGCCTTGAGCGCGAGCGAATAGCTGCATTAGTATCTTCTGTTTCTCGCTCCACTCGCGCCTGTTCCGGCTGGGCGTCCGCTCGCTCCTCACGGAGTCTCGCTATACCATTGGCGGCCAGCCTCCAGCAACCGAGGGCGGCTGCCACTCCACACTCTGTGTATGCTTGCCTCTTAACAGAGGATATTAATGTAGGAGCATGAGCACAACAAAACCGCGCATCGGCATCACGCTTGGTGATTGCGCCGGAATCGGACCGGAGATTGTCGAGACTGCATTGAAATCTGGTCGAGTCCCGAAATCAGCCGATTACAAAACCATTGGTAAATATCCTGACTGCACACCCGGACATCCCACGGCGGAAACTGCGCGTGCCGCTGGGGCTGCGCTCGAAGAAGCCGTTATACTCGGCAGACGCGGCGAGCTCGATGCAATCGTAACAGGGCCGATTCATAAAGCCCGGATGTACGACGTTGGTTTCAAGTTCCCAGGGCAAACGGAATTTTTCGCGGAACGTTGCGGCGTCAAAAATTTCGCGATGTGCTTGACGGGAGGAAAAATCACGGTCGCGCTGGTCACAACGCACATTCCATTGAGCGAAGTTCCACGCGCGCTTACGCAATCGGAGATTGTGCGCGTCGGTCTGTTGCTTGCGGATTTCTTGTCACGCCGCAGGTCGCCGCGGCGACCGAAGATGGATCGATCGAGTCCTGCAGCGCGAGGACCGCGTATCGCCGTTGCCGGATTAAATCCGCACGCCGGCGAATCAGGCAAGATCGGAAGCGAAGAAATCGATATCATCGCGCCAGCAATGGAGGAACTGAACCGATCACTGATCACGGATCATCCGTCTCTGTTTTCTGGTCCACACTCGCCAGACACGGTTTTTCACCGCGCCATTGAAGGCGAATTCGACGCGGTACTTTGCATGTATCACGATCAAGGATTGATCCCACTGAAGCTGCATGGCTTTCACGAAGGCGTAAACGTCACGTTGGGACTCCCATTTCCTCGAACCAGCGCTGATCACGGCACTGCGTTTGATATTGCCGGCAAGGGTCTAGCGCGACCTGACAGCCTGATCGCAGCGATCAATCTCGCGGTGGAGCTGGCGCGATGCCGTGTCGAGCGGCGTCGACACATCGCTGGCAAATAATGACGAAGCACGAATGCCGAATGTCGAAGAAATTCCGAATGCCCAAATGACGAACCGCGATCAAGGCGTGTTTAATAAATCGGATTTCGTCATTATTTCGTCATTCGTCATTCTGATTTCGTCATTGGCAGGCGACAGGAGAGCAGGAGTACGATTATGAGCAGGAGTATGAGCCTGCAGAAATACGCTTCGGTCTTTAACATCGGGTTGCAGAACACGTTCGTGTATCGGTGGAATTATTTTCTGCGCGCCCTCTTTGGACTGATTCCCCTGGCTGGCACGGTGTTTCTCTGGGGCGCAGTCTTCAAAGAGCGTGGAGGCGGCCTGCACGGGTACGATTACAGCTCAATGATTTACTATTATTTGCTCACGATCCTGGTCAGCAATCTCGTCGTGCCAACAGAGGACGAATGGCAAATTGCTGCGGATATTCGCGAAGGCCAGATCAACTCGCTTCTCACCAAGCCAATGAGCTACCTGGCTTACCGGTTCAGCATTTTTTTGAGTGGCCGACTCGTTTACGCATTCGTCACTCTTCCGCCAATCGCGCTGATCTTTGTTTATTTCAGGGATTACATCGTGCTGCCAGCCGATCCCCTCACCTACGTGTTTACGACGGTGTCGATATTGATGGCAGCATTCATTCAATTCTTTATCACTTACAGCCTCGCGATGTTCGCGTTCTGGATTTTGGAGATCACCACCATCGTATTCATCGTCTATTCGTTCGAATATTTCCTGGGCGGCCAGATGTTCCCCATCGACATCATGCCCTCCGCGATACAGGCGGTGATGAAATGGCTGCCGTTTTACTACGAGCTGTTTTGTCCGGTCGCGATCTTTCTTGGCCGATTAAAAGGAGCCGACCTCGTGCAGGCGCTGGCGATCCAGACTGGCTGGCTCTTACTCACATGTGCTTGCGCAAAGGCCATGTGGAAACGCGGCCTCGGCCATTATCAGGCCGTGGGCGGATAGGCAAAGCAACGTCGAACGCTCAACACCCAACGCTCAACGTTCAATTCAGCACTTCTGAGTTGGATGTTGGACGTTCAGCGTTGAACGTTGGGTGTTTCCATCCGAAATAGCACTCAATCATGGCTCGACTGCACGAATATCAAGGCAAAGCCATTCTTGCTGCGAACGGATTTAAGGTTCCACGCGGCCGCATGGCCTCATCTGCTGACGAAGCTGTCGCAGCAGCGAAGGAATTCGGCGGCGAAGTTGTCATCAAGATTCAGGCGTGGACTACGGGGCGCGCCGGCATTTGCGGTGTCGCGTTCGCGAAAACTGCAGATGACGCGCACTCGCATGCTGAGCGCATGCTGGCGATGAAAGTGGGACAATTTCCAGTCGAAGCGGTGCTGGTCGAAGAGAAGATCGATATCGAACGCGAGTTTTTTCTTTCGTTCGCGATTGATGACGCTGCTCGCGCGCCGGTTATTATTTTCGCCGTTGGCGGCGGAACTGGAATTGAAGAGCGCGCTGCTTCAACGAGGCGAATTCCTTGCGACGTAAACCGCGGCCCTCTCGATTCGGCCCTTAACGAAGCCGTTGATGGATCCGGCCTTTCTCCGGCACACGCGAAGCAACTCGGTGACTCGATTCGAAAATTATTCACTGCAGCGCGCAGCGTTGAAGCGCGCTCGCTGGAAATCAACCCGCTGGTGTTGAGCAAAAGCGGCGATTTCGTCGCGGCCGATTGCCGGATCACGATTGATGATTACGCAGTGGTGCGCCATCCTGAACTGGGCATCGAAATCGCACGCGAATTCGACCATCCGCCAACGCCCCTGGAGCGTATCGCGTACGCCATCGAACAAAGCGATCATCGCGGCACATTTTATTTCGCGCAATTGGCAGCGACCGCTGCCAAGGCTTCAAAAGGTTTGGTTGGTTTTCACGGTGCGGGCGGCGGCGGTTCGATGATGTCGATGGACGCGATCGTGACCGCTGGATTTACGATTGCGAATTTCACCGACACAAGCGGCAATCCGTCGGCGTCAAAAGTATATCGCGCTGCGCGAATCATTTTGGCGCAGCCGGATCTGGTCGGCTATTTCGGTTCCGGCTCCGGCGTCGCAAGCCAGGAACAATATTGGTCTGCCTACGGGCTGGCCAAGGCATTTTGGGAACTCGATCTCGACATTCCCGCAGTTATTCGTTTGGGGGGCAACACCGAAGACCGCGCCGTGGACATTTTGCGACGGATATCAAAACTCCTTCGCGTGCCGGTGGAGGGCTATCGTAAAGCCGATACACCGGCCATGATTGCCGCGCGCTTTGCGGAGCTCGTCGCTGAAGGAAAGGGCGCCAAATGGAAACCCGGCCTACCGCTGGTGCCGAAGTTTGTCAAAAATCGATCAGGCACAACGCTACCTGTGAAAAATGGTCGTGTCTGGATCGACACCGCACAATGGCCAAAGATTCGTCCCGTAGTCGAAACGCACTCGGGCGGATTGATCGTCGATCGCCAAGGTGCGCCCGCAGGAGCATTGCCGAGCGAGCAGTTTGCCACCAAAGATTCCGAGTTGCTTGCCTGCGATGTCGAATGCCGGCTCGCCGGAATCGAAGGCTTCTATTTAGAGCTCGATATTCCCGGACTGGATCAACTGCTGGCTAGCGCATGACCGGAGCACAAGCATCTTGTCCGCCACGGGACGGATTCGCTGTGGTGAACCTGTGCGGCAACCGGGCGTCTCGCCTGTTTGACAGGTTCCTCGGCAGGCGAGATGCCCGCCGGCCTCGCAGCCAAGATGGCTGTGCTCCATTCTGCAAGGCTAACCAACTTGCAGAACAGCCATGATTTCACCAACATCACACCGCGATGGCAATTTTGATTGACGAGAAAAAGCGCGTTCTGGTGCAAGGAATTACGGGGCGCGAAGGCCGGGCGCGCACGCGACTGATGCGCGAATACGGAACGAACGTGGTCGCTGGCGTAACGCCGGGCAAAGGCGGCCAGAACGTGCTTGGCGTTCCAGTGTTTAACACACCGCGGGAAGCGGTGGATTCGTTAGGGGAAATCGACATCTCCGTGCTTTTCGTGCCGGCGGCCGGTGTAAAGGACGCAGCCATTTCCGCGATTGATGCAGGAATCAAACTGACCGTATTAGTCCCGGATCGCGTGCCTGTTTGGGATGCGATGGAGATCGCGACGGCAGCGAAAGCAAATGGCGCGACGTTTCTAGGACCGAACACGCTCGGAGCGTTGAGCCCGGGCAAAGGTGTGATCGGCATGATCGGCGGCCGCGCGGAGAGCGCGCGCCAGTGGTTCAAGCCAGGCGTTCCGAAAGGGGTTGGCGTGATCAGCCGCTCTGGCGGCATGGCTTCGAGCACGGGCTATTATCTCGGGCAAGCGGGCGTGCGGATTTCGACGATCGTGCACATCGGTGGTGATGCGGTTATTGGAATTCGTCTCCCCGATGCAGCGCTGATGTTTGAGGCCGATCCGTTCACGGAAGCAATCGTTATCTTTGGCGAAATCGGTTCTTCACAGGAAGAAGAACTCGCACAACTCACTATCGACCGGAAAATCACGAAGCCTGTTATCGCTTACATCGGCGGCAAGGCTGCGCGCGAAGGCACACGCTTCAGTCACGCGGGCGCGATCATCGAAGGTGGTCGGGGCACGCATGCTGGGAAAGTGAAAGCGTTGCGCGAAGCCGGCGCCACCGTGGTTGATGCGTTTGGCGAACTGCCGGACGCGGTCGTGGAGATTCTCAAGAAAATGAAAGGAGAAAGTCTGATGAGTGAAGCCGACAAAAACGCAGTGTGGAATACCGCCATCACACGCGTTCAGCCCAACAAAGTAGCAGTGCGCGGATACGACATCGCCGAGCTCATGGGGCGCGTTTCAGTTGGCGCAGCGGTTTATTTAGTTTTGCAGGGAGAATTGCCACCGCCGGCCGTCGCGCGTTTGATGGACGCGATTCTGGTCTCGTCGATCGACCACGGCGCAACACCTCCCAGCGCGTTGGCTGCGCGGACAGTTGCGTCTACCGGCGCGTCGCTGAGCGCGTCAGTTGCCGCCGGCATTATGTCGATCAATCGACACCACGGCGGTGCGATTGAAGATTGCGCGCGTCAACTCAAAGCAATCGCCGACCTCGCAGCGAGTGAATCGATTTCAATGGACGAAGCTGCTACGCGCAGGCTCGCGGCGATGAGAGAAACAGGTGAGCGCATGCCGGGATTCGGCCATCGCCTTCACACGAAAGATCCGCGCACCGCGCGCTTATTTGAGTTGGCCGGTGAAGCCGGCGTGGACGGCGTGCACATGCGAGCAGCACGAGCAGTCGAGAAAGCGTTCGCCGTCGCAAAAAAATCGCTTCCAATCAATGTGGACGGCGCCATCGGCGCGATCCTCACCGATCTGGGGATGGATCCGGCGGCATTCAACGGCATTTTCATGATCGCGCGCACGCCCGGACTGGTCGCGCATGTCATCGAAGAACAAACCCGCGAGAAACCGATGCGCCGCATCGATCCAGTCAATCACGGCTACGACGGCCCACCGGCCAGAAGGCTTTCTGGTAAGTCGCCCTCATGGAACCCATCTCACGAATAGCCGGCCGTGGCGGGCAAGTTTTTAGTCGCTGAGTCGGCCCGGTTGCCTTGAACAAGGACCTGCGAGACCTGCCTTACATTCCGCCAGCTCCACAGATTCTACAGCAACGCCTGACGCGTTATCCACGGCCAGAGATACAAGAGCCGGCAAAGTCGGTGACGATCTCCGGCTTCGCGCAGTTCCAATCGTTGATCAAAGATTCTTGCGGTCGGTGCCCGAAATGCCGCCGCCGCTGCTGATTTGACGGGATCAATGCAGTTCAGGGCGGCGATCATATACAGGCACGGCGCATTGATTCACAAGGAACGACAACTTGCTTTGCATTCGTTAGGAATCGTCATTGTCGGAGCGGGGGCCATTCTGGTTTTTCCTCTTCGCCCACCCGGCCAAGACTGGGCCGTGGCCTTCAATTTCGTCACAATCACTAAGGAATTGGAAGACCAGAGGGGTTGCACGTCATCTCAATAACCGTGTACTGCTTCCTTAGTATCGCCAGTTCAGCCTCTTGACGCTTCAAAATCTCTTGATAGTTGCGCGGTGGATTTCCCCAGCACCCCGTCAGCTTATAGAAATAAATCTCAGTTCCCGCACCATCAACCAGTTTTCCGTTCTTGCAGTTCGCCTTCAATTCCGTCAGTTTTTGCTCGACAGTAATTTTTTCGACGAGAGTCCGACCATCGGTTTGGACGAGCCTAGTAGACACTACGTCGGTCGGTTTCACATATTGTGGTAAACACTGGACTGTCTCAGCACAGAGGTCGGCCGCAACGGTCAATGCCAGAGAGATAACCGCAGGTGCAAACTTCATCTTACTCCATTTCTTCAGAAGACGCTCCGTTGTAGTAAACGTCGTACATTTTACCACTTACGACAAGCGTTACTCTTATCGGCCTTCCGGGATTTGCTCATCGGTTGCACACCAAAGATCCGCGCACGGCACCTTGTTCGAACTCGCGCGTGAAGCCGGCGTGGGTGGCATTCATATGCAAGCGGCGCGCGCAGTTGAGAAAGCCTTCGCCGCCGCGAAAAAAATCGCTGCCAATCAACGTGGACGTCGCCATCGGCGCGATCTTCGCCGATCTTGGAGTAAATCCCGCGGCGTTCAATGGCATTTTCATGATCGCGCGTGCGCCCCGACTCGTGGCGCATGTCATAGAAGAACAAACCCGCGAAAAACCAATGCGCCGCATCGATCCGCTCAATCACGGCTACGACGCGCTGCCGGCCAGAACGCTTTCTGGTAAGTCGCCCTCATGGAACCCATCTCACGAATAGCCGGCCGGGGCGGGCAAGTTTCCGTCGCTGAGTTGGCGTTACCACCCGCATCCGTCAATCAAGGAGCCAATCCCGGTTCAAAGCAGCGCATGCCTCTGGCCCGCCGCGGGCGGGCGGGGACGCTTGCTCTACCTTCACCAAATAGCAAATCGCGATCTAAGAAAAATCGACTCCCCGCAGCTTGAATCTTCTCCTGGAAAAATTTTCTAAAATTGTCTTGACACTTTTGCGGCGCTTTTAGTAAAAGCTTCTAACATGTAATCTCCATGATCTGTGTGATGACAACCCAGAACAGATCAAAAAAAATCGTTGAGTGGCTTGCTGAGCTGCTCACTCCTCATCTGCCAGCGCGCGGGCGCCTTCGCGAAGGCGACGACAACCCAGCGAATCACGTGTGCTCTGGCCCATGCTCCACTTATGAAAAAGAAATCTAATTCACAATCTGCGTTTTTAAACCTGCGGGTTTTCATCGGTCTGTTCATCGCTCTTGCGGGCGTGTTTCTGGCGTTGCTGGGTGCCGGAGCGTTTTCGAGCGCGACCGCCCAGAGCCCAAGCCAGAATCAAGATAATCTGGCGCAAACCGGAACTCAAGCGCCCCTTTTCCACCCTTACCGGAGGACGCCTTGGACGCCGCGGACGCAGCCTTTGCCACCGTTGCAGGCGCCATTGCTCCCGACAATCCAGCTCAGCACGGTGGCTTGGACGGCAATCGGTCCTGCGCCGTTGAACAGCGCCACCTTTACCGGAAACGTGAGCGGTCGCCTCACAGGGGTCGCGGCCCATCCCACGGACGCCAACACGATCTATGTGGCGCCAGCCGGCGGGGGCGTGTGGAAGACAACCAATGGCGGAACAAACTGGACCGCGTTAACGGATACGCAGAGCACGTTGTCGATGGGCGCGGTGGCCATCGCTCGAAGCAACCCGATGGTGATCTATGCCGGCACGGGCGAATCCAATAACTCTGCAGATACCAATTTTGGCCGGGGCATCCTGGTCTCCACCAATGGCGGAACAAGTTTTACCTTGAAGACGGGGCCCGGCGGCGTGTTTGACACGAATCGGATGACCTGTTCGCGGATCGCTGTCCATCCAACTAACGCCAATATCGCATACGCGGCAATGGCGGACTCGGGCAACAACGGCGTCGTCACCGACGGCATCACTGGCGTCTACAAGACGACCGATGGCGGCTCGAATTGGACGAACGTGACGATGGCCGATGGAAAAGACTCCTTATTCCCCTGGTCGGACGTGGTGGTCGATCCAAACACGCCCAGCACCGTGTATGCAGCAGTCGGTGCCCAGTCTGGCGCCGCTAATAACGGCGTTTACAAATCCACCGACAGCGGCGCGACCTGGACGCTGCTCAATGCCGCCCACGCGCCGGTAGGAGCATCCTTTGGCAGAATTTCCATCGCGATTTCAAAAGCCCAGAACGCGAACGTGCTCTACATCGCGGCCGCAGAGCCACCCCCCCCCGCCCCCACCGCACCGCCAAGAGGTACCCCAACACCAACACCAACAGCTACACCGACACCTACCCCGACATCTACCCCCGCCGAGGCGCTGGCGAGATTCGTGCGCTCCGATAATGGCGGTACCAGCTTTACCGACTTGACGGCCGGGACGCCTAACTACATGGGCGGCCAAGGCGGGTACGATCAAACGCTCATTGTCGATCCTACGAGCTCGGCCATTGTCTATGCGTTTGGAGCGTCTGGCGCCAACAGCATGCTGCGCTCCACTAACAGCGGAGCAAACTGGACGGACATATCACATACTGACGTGATGGTGCAGCCCCACGTCGATCATCACGGGGTTGATTTCGATGCCAACGGCAAGCTGCTCGATGGCGACGATGGCGGCATCTATCGCCTCGATGATCCTACCGTCCCGACCTGGACCAATCTCAACGGCAACCAGAATACGATCCAGTTCCAGGGCATCGGTCTGCACCCGACTAACCAGTTCATCGCCATCGGCGGCAGCCAGGACAACGGCACCGAGCTCTACACCGGCACCCTAATTTGGATTTGCACCGATGGCGGCGATGGCGGCCTGGCCACATTCAGCCCCACCAATGGGATGCGCGCCTATCACCAGATTCCCTTTGGCAGCTTCGGCGAGAATTTCTTCCGGCGTTCCGACGATGGCGGAATCACGTGGGTCACCAAGACTACGGGGATCGTGGAAGATCAAAACGTGCAGAATTTCTATGCGCCATTCGCTGTCGATCCTGGCAACGGCAACCGCGTACTTTACGGGACAAATAAAGTGTGGGAGACCACCACTGCCGGCGACAGTTGGACGCCGATCAGCCAGGTGCTCAACATCAACGGCGATTTCGTGGATACGGTCGCGATTGCGCCCTCAGACGCGAACACGATCTATGCTTCCACTGGCGGAACATTTGCCTTGACCAGCCAAGTCTTCGTTACCACCAACCACGGGGCGATGTGGACGCAGCGCCCTCTGCCGCGGGGCAGCGATAGAGTCAATGAGATTCGCGTCGATCACGCTAACGCCCAGATCGCGTACGCAGTGGTCAACCGCTTTAGCACTGCGGGTCATGTTTTCCGGACTACGGACGGCGGCGCGAACTGGACGAACATCAGCGGCACAGGCGGCGGCGCGCTTCCCAATCTGCCGGTCTGGTCCATTCAGATCAACGACTCCACCTCGCCGAGCACGCTTTATATCGGAGCAGAGGATGGCGTTTATACCAGCACCGATCTGGGAGTAAGCTGGAGCCGCCTCGGCACGGGGCTCCCTAACGTTCAGGTCTTTCAAGTGGCGTTCAATGGCAGCCTGCGCATTCTGGGCGCCGCTACTCACGGGCGTGGGGCTTGGGAAATCCAGACCGCGGGGCCGACCCCGACGCCCAGACCTACTCCCACACCGCATCCGCACCCGACAGAAACACCGCCGCCTCGCCCATAGGCCGTAGCGTTATTTGGAACGATTAAGGCGAGAACTCCCGAGAGAAACTCGCGAGTTTACCGCTTGACATGCAGGCGGCGCGAGCGGTTGAGAAAGCATTCGCCGATGCGAAGAAATCGCTGCCCATCAACGTGGACGGCGTCATCGGCGCGATCCTCGCCGATCTGGGGCTGGACCCGGCGGCATTCAACGGCATTTTCATGATCGCGCGCACGCCCGGACTGATCGCGCATGTCATCGAAGAACAGATCCGCGAGAAACCGATGCGCCGCATCGATCCAGTCAATCACGGCTACGACGGGCCTCCGGCCAGAACTCTATAATTTTGCTCCGCGATACGGCTTTTTCATGCGCAGCAGACGAAGTTAAAGCGTTGATCTATCATGCATTTAGCGCAACAATCGACATCCCAACAAACCTCCACCATGAAACTCCACCATGAAAAAGAAATCCACTTCACAATCCGCACCTGCCCGCCGTAGCCCAGGCGAAGGGGGGTTCTTTAACCTCCGCACTTTACTTGCCTCAGTCTTTTGCCTGGCCGGCGTGTTTATCGCGCTGTTGGGCTTTGGCGCGTTCTCCGCCCAAGCGCAGCAAAACCATTCAGTTATCAATCAGTCCATTGATCCCCTTGTGCCTGCCATGTTTGATTGCTCTAAGATCCACGAGTTGGGTATCGATAAGCAAGAAAACATGCGGGCCGGCGCGATCATGATTTACTGCGGCGAGGCGCAGGGAGGCGCGGCTTCCCCTCCGCATAGCTTTTCCCGGCTTGTTCAAACACTGTTGACCCCCCTTGCATATGGCACGAGCGACGTAGACCTGATCACCGGCGCTGAGATTTCTCCCAATGTTACCCAGTCGGAAACATTCACTGCGAGTAACCCTGATAACCCCAACCAAATAGTGGTTGCCTACAACGATTCACGAGGACGCAATGTTAGCCCCATCAATATCTCTGGCGCATCGGTCTCTACCGACGGCGGGAACACATTTATCCGGCTGACCACCGGAAGTGGCCAAAGCCCCTTTTCAAACACCGTGGGCGACCCCGTCATTCTATACAACAAGGCAAGCCAGACTTGGTTCACCGTTTGGCTCGATGGGGGCTGCGGTGGTCAGGGCCTCGGCGGATACAAGTCCACTACTCCTTGGAACGCGAATAGTTGGACCCATTATTGCATTCACAATAACAACAACGACGACCGAGAGTCTGGCTGGGCAGATAACAACACATCCTCTCCATTCTATGGGCGGATGTACGTTTCCTGGAACGACTTTAATGTTGGGGGTGGCGCACTCTTCGTTCGCTACTCCACTGACAACGGTCTCACCTGGACTAACGCGCGACAGATCACCACCGGCACGCCCTTCATCCGCGACGTCCAGATCACCGGCGACCTGGCCACGGGCGACGTGTACATCGCCGGCATGAACGAGGGAGGCGGGGGCTTCCCCCACAACAACAACAACCTTTTCTTCAGGTCAACCGATGGTGGTAACACTTGGACCAATACCTACACCGGCCCCAGCTTTTCCGGTCCGGGCGTCACCGCTGTCGGTTACTTCGCCTGCATGTTTCCCGATGGCGGTGGCTACTGGCGGCACGAGGGCTGGGGTGAGCCAGCGGTGTTCAACCACGTGGTTTCGTACGTCTATGATCAGCAC
>Ga0193733_1000417_pt1 | contig 14468 bp, 9 predicted proteins | sample U1s2metaG_FD_145076 | JGI IMG/M metagenome (GOLD analysis project Ga0193733, IMG submission 145076) | Soil microbial communities from a riparian zone of the East river system, Colorado, United States - U1s2 | ecosystem: Environmental > Terrestrial > Soil > Riparian zone | place: USA: East River...
GCTGCGCGGGCGCCGCATTCCAGGCCGCCGCGCCAAACAGCGCCAGCCATACCACAGACTTCTTGACAACCATGGGGAATTTCCGCCGCTTCGCTGCTGTTTTGGAATTCGACCTGCGCGGGCGGCGAAGGTTCGCTCGCAGGTCCTGCCGAAGGAAGTCTAGCACCGTGGCTTGCGCCCACGCAGCCTCAGCCGCGCGGGTGGTGCTGCGAGTGCAGCTCTTTCAGGCGCTCGCGCGCGACGTGCGTGTAGATCTGCGTGGTCGACAGGTCGCTGTGTCCGAGCAACATCTGCACCACCCGCAGGTCGGCGCCGTGATTGAGCAGGTGGGTCGCAAAGGCATGGCGCAGGGTGTGCGGCGACAGCTCCTTGGCGATGCCGGCCTTGCGCGCATAGCGCTTGATGATGTGCCAGAAGGCCTGGCGCGTCATGCGATCACCGCGGCGCGTGGGAAACAGGTAATCGGTCTGGCGTTCGAGCAGGATCTCACCGCGCGCGCCCCGGTCGAACTCCTTGATCGCGCGCATCGCCTCCTCGCCGAGCGGAATGAGTCGCTCGCGATCGCCCTTGCCGAGAATGCGGATAACGCCCTGGTTCAGGTTGACCTGCCCCTGGCGCAGGTTCACGAGCTCCGACACGCGCAGGCCGGTCGCGTACAGCACCTCGAGCATGGTGCGGTCGCGGCTGCCGAGCGGATCACTCACCAGCGGCGCCGACAGCAGCGATTCGACCTCCTCCTCGCTGAGCGAGCGGGGCAGCGAACGGCCGATCTTCGGCATGGCTATCTGCGCGGTGGGGTCCTCGCTGATCGCGCCCTCGCGCATGAAGTAACGGAAGAAACGCCGGAAACTGGAGAGCTGGCGCGCCGTGGAGCGCGGCCGCGCGCCGGCGTGCACGCGCCAGGCGATGAAATCCTGCAGGTCAGCGCGCGAGGTACTCATGATCGGCACGCTGCGCTCGGTGAGCCAGCGGGCGAGAGCCGTGAGGTCGGCGCGGTAGGCGGCGAGGGTGTTCGGCGACAGGCCCCGTTCCATCCACACCGCGTCCAGAAAGCGGGACACCGCCGGATCGGCAGAGTCGGCGCCGGAGGTCACGGCGATCGCGGCAGACGGATTGGGCAAGCCTTAGTCTCGCTGGAAAGCCTAAGGTCTGCGCCCGCGCCCGATGTGCGGTGTGCGAGCCCCGGCTTCCCGGTAATGTGGTGACCGCAGTATGGTGAGCGCGACCCCGCTATCGACGTGATGACCTTCACATCTGCAATCCGGCATTAACATAAAGAGAACCAGTTCACATACCGTAGCGGCAACGGCTGCCCTGTCATGACCGGAAAGTCATCGTGAATCCGCTCGCCACCTTGCGGGCGCTGGCCCTCGTGCCGGCGCGGCTCGTGTACGCCCTGTGGACCGTGCTGGTGTTCGTGGGCGTGGGCCTGACCGCGCTGCTGCTGCTCGCGGTGCTGCCCGACGTCGCACGGCGCCGTGCGGCGGCACGCGCCGCGGCACGCACCTTCCTGCGCCTTGTCGCCATGCCGCTCACGGTGAGGTTCCCGGAGCACATCCCGCCGGGCCAATGCGTGGTGGTGTGCAATCACGCCAGTTACCTCGACGGCATCGTACTCACCGCGGCGCTCCCGCCGCGCTTCGGCTTCGTGATCAAGCGCGAGATGGCCGCCGTGCCGCTCGCCGGGGCGGTGCTCAGGCGTCTGGGCTCGGAGTTCGTGGAGCGTTTCAATCGCCAGCGCGGCGCCGCGGATGCGCGCCGCGTGCTGCGCAACGCCAGCAACGGGCATTCGCTGGTGTTCTTCCCGGAAGGCACCTTCGCGCGCACCCCGGGGCTGCTGAAGTTTCACACCGGCGCGTTCGCCACCGCGGCGCGCGCCGGCTGCCCGGTGGTGCCGGCAGTCGTGCGCGGCACCCGTCGGGCGCTGGCGCCGAGCGGCGCCCTGCCGCTCCCCGGGCCGCTCGAGCTGCAGATCCTGGCGCCCCTCGCGCCCGTCCCGGCCGCGCCCGACAAGGCGGCGCCGGAGCTGCGCGACCGGGCGCGCGCTGCGATCCTTGCCGCACTCGGTGAGCCCGATCTCACATGTTGCGGCGATACTGCCCGCCCACCTGATACAGCGCGCGCGAGATCTGCCCGAGCGAGCCGACTTTGACGCACTCCATCAGCTCCGCGAACACATTGCCACCGCCGGCTGCCGCCTGCTGCAGCGCGGTGAGCGCCGCCGCACAGCGCGGCGCATGGCGTGCCTGGAAGGCGCGCACCGCCGCGACCTGATCCTGCTTCTCTTCCTCGGTCGAGCGGATCAGCTCCGCCCCCTTGTGTTCGTCCGACGCATCGGCCCGGGACAGGAAGGTATTGATGCCGACGATCGGCAGCGAACCGTCGTGTTTCTTCGTCTCGTAGTAGAGTGACTCCTCCTGGATCTTGGCGCGCTGGTACATGGTCTCCATCGCGCCGAGCACACCGCCACGCTCCGACAACGCCTCGAACTCCTTGTAGACCGCCTCCTCCACCATGTCCGTCAGGTAATCGATGGCGAACGAGCCCTGCCACGGGTTCTGGATCTTGTTGAGACCGAGTTCGCGATTGATGATCAGCTGAATCGCGACCGCACGGCGCACGCTCTCCTCGGTAGGCGTGGTCAGCGCCTCGTCGTAGGCGTTGGTGTGCAGGCTGTTGCAGTTGTCGAACAGTGCATACAGCGCCTGCAGCGTCGTGCGGATATCGTTGAAGGAGATCTCGCGCGCGTGCAGGCTGCGTCCGGAGGTCTGCACGTGGTACTTGAGCATCTGGCTGCGCGCGTCCCCCTGGTAGCGCTCGCGCATGGCACGCGCCCAGATGCGGCGCGCGACGCGCCCGATGACCACGTACTCCGCATCCATGCCGTTGGAGAAGAAGAACGACAGGTTGGGCGCGAAGTCATCGATCGTCATGCCGCGCGCCAGATAGTACTCCGCAATGGTAAAGCCGTTGGCGAGCGTGAAGGCCAGCTGCGAGATGGGGTTCGCCCCGGCCTCGGCGATGTGGTAGCCGGAGATGGATACCGAGTAGAAGTTGCGTACCCGCTGGTCGATGAAATACTGCTGCACGTCGCCCATCATGCGCAGGGCGAATTCGGTGGAGAAAATGCAGGTGTTCTGCGCCTGGTCCTCCTTGAGGATGTCCGCCTGCACGGTGCCGCGCACCGCCTGCAGGGCCTGCGCGCGGATGCGCTCATACAGCTCGCGTTCCAGCAGCTGATCCCCGCTGACGCCAAGCAGCGCCAGCCCCGAGCCGTCGTGGTCGCGCGGCAGCACACCCTTGTAGCTCGGCGGCGCCACGCCGCGCGCGCTGTTCTGCGCGTGCAGCGCGGCGATTTGCCGCTCGGCGGCGCTCCATTTGCCTTCCGCCTTCAGATAGCGCTCGACCTGCTGATCCGTCGCGGTATTCATGAACATCGCCAGGATCATCGGCGCCGGTCCGTTGATGGTCATGGAGACCGAGGTCGAGGGCTGGCACAGATCGAAGCCCGAGTAGAGCTTCTTCATGTCATCGAGCGTCGCGATCGAGACGCCGGAATTGCCGGTGCGCCCGTAGACATCCGGGCGGGTATCGGGGTCCTCGCCGTAGAGCGTAGTGGAATCAAACGCGGTCGACAGGCGCGCGGCCCCGTGGCCGTGCGCCAGGTAGTGGAAGCGCCGGTTGGTGCGCTCCGGTGCGCCTTCACCGGCGAACATGCGCGTCGGGTCCTCTTCTTCGCGCCGGTAGGGATACACCCCGCCGGTATAGGGATAGGAGCCCGGCAGATTCTCCAGGAGGATGAAGTGCAGCAGCTCGCCCCAGTCCCGCAGTCGTGGCACGGCGAGCTTCGGCACCGCCGAGCGCGACAGGCTCTCGCTATAGTTCTCGCCCGTCACCATGCGGTCGCGCACCTTGTATGAATAGGTGGCGTCGGTGGCCGAACGTACGCGCGCCGGCCAGGCCTTCAGCTCCCCCACACCCTCGGCGCCGATCTCATCGAGCGCGCGGTTGTAGGCAGCGCGCAGTTCACGGCGCGTGGCGTCAGCCGCCGCATCGTTGAGCGTGTCGTGCGCAAAGCGCTCGAGCGGCCCGGGCAGAGCGGCGTCGTGCAGCGCCTTGAGGGACTCGTACAGACTGAACGCGCGACGCGCGGCTTCCACCTGCGCCTCGATGCGCGCGCGGGCGGCGCGAGCGCCCTGGGCGATTTCCGCCAGGTAGCGCGTGCGCGCCCCGGGAATCAGCGGGGTGCGCGTCGTGAGCTCGGTGGGGCCCGTGTCCGCGAGCTTCCAGGCGCCGGCGCCGATCTGCTTGGCGGCGAGCGCGGCGCAGAGTGCTGCGAACAGCCGGTTGACGCCGGGGTCGTTGAAGCGGCTGGCGATGGTGGGAAACACCGGCAGCTGCACGTCCGGCAGCTGCGCCCGCTCGGGATGATTGCGCCGCCACTGCTTCCTGACGTCGCGCAGGCTGTCCTCGGCGCCGCGCTTCTCGCTCTTGTTGAGCACGATGAAATCGGCGTAGTCGAGCATGTCGATCTTCTCGAGCTGGCTCGCGGCACCGTATTCGCCCGTCATGACGTACAAAGACAGGTCCACCAGGTCCACGATCTCGGTGTCCGATTGACCGATACCGGCGGTTTCGACGATCACCAGGTCGAACCCGGCAGCCTTGTACAGCTCGATCACGTCCTTCAGCACGGCGGCGGTCGCCAGATGCGCCCGCCGCGTCGCGAGCGAGCGCATGAAGACGTTGTCCGCCGACAGGCTGTTCATGCGGATACGATCGCCGAGCAGCGCGCCGCCGCTGCGGCGCCGCGTCGGGTCCATCGCCACTACGGCGATCTGCGCCTGCGGGAACTGCCGCGCCAGGCGCGTCAGCAGCTCGTCCGTGAGGCTCGACTTGCCCGCTCCGCCGGTGCCGGTGATGCCGATCACCGGCGTCTTGTGGCGCGAGCGGGCCACGGCCCGCCGGATCTGCTCCGCATCGGCACCGGCTGCGCCTTCCAGCACCGAAATGGTACGTGCGATGAGAGCGTGGTCGCGGACATTGAACGGCCGCAACTCGTACGCGGGCTTGCGCACCGCTGCGATGCGCTGCAGGACATCATCGATCATGCCCGCGAGCCCCATGCGCCGCCCATCCTCGGGCGTGTAGATCTTCTCCACGCCGCGGCGCTCGAGCGCCTCGATCTCGTGCGGTGCGATGGTGCCGCCACCGCCGACCACCACGCGGATGTGCTCGCAGCCGCGTTCGCGCAGCATGTCCACCATGTAGGCGAAATACTCGTTGTGGCCGCCCTGGTAGGAGCTCACCGCGACCGCGTCGGCGTCCTCGTCTATGGCGGCGCCCACGATGTCGGCAACGCTGCGATTGTGCCCGAGGTGCACCACCTCGGCGCCGCGCGCCTGCAGCAGGCGCCGGATCATGTTGATGGCGGCATCGTGGCCGTCGAACAGCGAGGCCGCGGACACGAACCGCAGGGGTGACCCGGAGGCGGCCGCATCGCTGCTGGGCGCGGCCGCGCCACCCTTGAGACCGGCGTTCAATGTGCTTGCGCTCATGGGGTGCGTAGTCCCTACGATGGATGGACGCGCCTCTATACCCGAAGGTAGGATACCTACCCGTGAGTATGGTCGAGGCTCCGACGGCCGGTCAACGCGGCTGCCGGCCGTGCCGCCCGCCGCGCCAGTCACGCTGCGGCCGGCCGCACCGCTATAATACTCCGTAAGCAATGAACAGCCGCCGTACCAGCCCGCCTGCCGCGGGCAAACCACCCGTAGCGGTCGACTCCCCCTGGCGGGCGAGCCGCGAGCGGCTGCGCGACCGTGCGGTGAAGCGCGAGGCGGTGATTCGCGCCGCCGCCCGCGAGTTCAATCGCAAGGGCTACCACAACACCTCGCTCGATGACATCGCGGCCCGGCTCGAGGTCACCAAGCCCACGGTGTACTACTACGTCACCAGCAAGGAGCAGCTGCTGTTCCAGTGCTTCGTGGCGGGAGTCGAGCAGATCCGGGCGGCGTTTCGCGATGTGCGCCACCTCGAGGTGCCGGCGCGCGAGCGCCTGAATGCCGTGCTGCGCCATTACGGCCAGGCGGTGGCATCCGAATTCGGCTGGTGCATGGTGCGCGCCGAGGACCAGGACCTGTCGCCGGCGATGAGCCGCCACATCAAGGCACTGAAGTCCGAGATCGATCACGGCATCCGGCGGCTGATCCGCGAGGGTGTGCAGGACGGCTCCATTCAGCCGTGCGATCCGAAAATGACCGCGTTTGCGCTCGCCGGCGCGCTCAACTGGATTGCGCACTGGTATCGTGAGGACCAGAGCCTCACCGGTGCGCAGATCGCCGAGGCGTTCGTCGCCGTCTTCGAAGGCGGGCTGCGGCCGCGGGCCGGCGCCGCCCCGCTCGCCGCCCGTCGCGGCACGCGCCGCCGGGTACGCCGCGCCGCGCAGGCTCTGGGCCGCTGAACATCGCGCTCAATCTGAGGCTCCAACATGTCCAATCAGGATGTAGTCATCGTCTCCGCCAAACGCACTCCGATCGGCGCGTTCCAGGGCGTACTCACGCCCCTCACGGCGGTGCAGCTCGGCAGCGCGGCGGCGAAGGCCGCCATCGCCGCCGCCGGCATCGACGCGGCCGAGCTTCAGGAGGTGATCATGGGATGCGTGCTGCCGGCCGGACTCGGCCAGGCGCCTGCGCGCCAGGCCGCGCTCGGCGCCGGCGTGCCGGTCAGCGTGCCGTGCACCACGGTCAACAAGATGTGTGGCTCGGGGCTGAAGGCCGTGATGCTGGCTGCGGACCAGATTCGCGCCGGCTCGGCGCAGGTGGTGCTCGCCGGCGGGCTCGAGTCCATGAGTAACGCGCCCTATCTGCTGCCGAAGGCGCGCAGTGGTTACCGCATGGGCCACGGCGAGGTCCTCGATCACATGTTCTACGACGGCCTGCAGAGTCCCTGGGACGGCAAGCTCATGGGCTGTTTCGCGGATGCGACCGCCGCCCGCTACCACTTCAGCCGCGCGCAGCAGGACGCCTTTGCCACCGAGTCGGTGCAGCGCGCGCTGCGCGCAGTGGCGTCCGGGACCTTCGACGCCGAGGTCACGCCGCTCACCGTCAAGAGCCGCCAGCGCGAGACCCTGGTGGCGCGCGATGAGACGCCAGGCACCTGTGATGTCAGCAAGATCTCGGCACTGAAGCCCGCGTTCGGCAAGGACGGCACCGTCACCGCCGCCAGTTCCTCCTCCATCGCCGATGGCGCCGCAGCGCTGGTGCTCATGAGCGCTGCGGCGGCGCGCGAGCGCGGCGCGAAGCCTCTCGCCCGGGTGCTGGCTTACGCCAGCCACGCGCACGAGCCGGAGTGGTTCACGACCGCGCCCGGCGGAGCCATCAAGAAGGTGCTCACGCAGCTGGGCTGGAAACCGAACGATGCGGACCTGTACGAGATCAACGAGGCGTTCGCCGTGGTCACCATGGCGGCCATGCACGACGTCGACATTGATCATGCGCGGGTGAACATCAACGGCGGCGCGTGCGCGCTCGGTCATCCGATCGGGGCAACCGGTGCGCGCATCCTGACGACGCTCATTCATGCCTTGCGGCATCGCGGCGCCAAGCGCGGGATCGCCTCGCTGTGCATCGGCGGCGGCGAAGCGGTCGCCGCGGCGGTGGAAATCATCGGCTAACCACGCCGCTTCAGGGGGCTGCATGAAAATTCAGGACGCGCGCGCGGTCGTCACCGGCGGCGCCTCAGGTCTCGGCAACGCGGTCGTGCGCCATATCAGCGCACACGGCGGCAAGGCGGTCATCCTCGATGTGCAGGAAGGACCCGGGCGGGCGGCGGCCGCGGCGCTGGGCGCGAACGTTGGTTTCGTGCGCTGCGACGTCACCTCCGAGGCCGAGGTCAACGCGGCCATGGATAGCGCGCACACGCGGCTGGCAGGCCTCAACCTGCTGGTGAACTGCGCTGGAGTGGTCGGCGCCGGGCGGGTGCTGGGCAAGAACGGCCCGATGGCGGGCGAGTTCTTCACCAAGGTGATTCACATCAACCTGATCGGCACCTTCCTGTGCGACAAGGCCGCCGCCGCCATCATGCAACACAACGCGCCCGGGCCCGACGGCGAACGTGGCCTGCTGATTCACACCTCCTCGGTCGCCGCCTTCGAAGGCCAGATCGGCCAGACCGCCTACTCCGCCACCAAGGCGGCGGTCGCCGGCATGACGCTGCCGCTGGCGCGCGAGCTGGCGCGCTTCGGCATCCGCTGCGTGTCGATCGCCCCCGGCATCTTCCATACCCCGATGATGGACGGCATGCCCAAGGAGGTGCAGGACTCGCTCGCGGCCCAGGTCCCGTTCCCGGCGCGGCTCGGCAGGCCGGAAGAGTTTGCGCAGCTCGTCGCCAGCGTGTTCGAGATCACGATGTTGAATGGCGCAACGATCCGCCTGGATGGCGCGATCCGCATGCAGCCGAAATAATCGCCGCACGCACTTCGGCGGCGGCGGTGCCAAGGGGGCAGGCAGTGACTGAGGCGAGCAGCGCAGCAGGCGCGAGCGAACGTGACGTCATGCAGTATGACGTCGTCATAGTGGGCGCGGGCCCCGCGGGCCTGGCATGTGCGATCCGCCTGAAGCAGCTCAAACCCACCGCCAGCGTGTGCGTTCTGGAGAAAGCCTCGGCGGTCGGCGCCCACTCGCTGTCGGGCGCGGTGCTCGAGCCCGGACCGCTGGAGCAGCTGCTGCCGGAATGGAGCCGCGAGTACCCCGGCATGAAGGTGCCGGCGGCGCAGGATGACTTCCGCATCCTCACCCGCACCGGCTCATTCAAGCCGGTTCCCGATTTCCTGCTGAAGCTGCTGCCGCGCTCGATGACGTACTCGACGCCGTTCAACAACCATGGCAACTACATCATCTCGCTCGGCCAGCTCACGCCGTGGCTCGCGCAGAGAGCCGAAAGTGCCGGCGTCGAGGTCTTCCCGGGTTTTGCAGCCGCGGAGGCCCTGTTCGATGAGCGCGGTGGTGTCAAGGGCGTTCGCATCGGCGACATGGGGCTGGACCGTGACGGCAAGCCCGGCCCCAACTTCACCGCCGGCGTGGAGATCCACGCCGCCCTCACGGTGCTCGCGGAAGGCGCCCGCGGCTCGGTTTCCAAGCAGCTCATTGCGAAATTCGATCTCACCCGCGGGCACTGCCCGCAAACCTTTGCCTTAGGGTTCAAGGAGCTGTGGCAGCTGCCCGCCGGGCGCGTGCGCCCGGGGCGCATCGAGCATGCGCTGGGGTGGCCGGCGGACTCGCACACCTACGCCGGCAGCTTCCTCTATCACCTGGACCACGACCGCGTGTACGTCGGTTATATCGTCGGCCTCGACTACCGGGATCCGCGCCTGCAGCCGTTCGAGGCGTTCCAGCAGTACAAGAATCACCCGAGCGTGAAAGCACTGCTCGAGGGCGGGGAGATCGTCTCGGCCGGTGCGCGCGCCGTGGCGGCCGGCGGCTGGCAGTCGACACCGACACTGGAGATGCCGGGCGCGATCCTTATCGGCGATGCGGGCGGGACGCTGAACTTCGCCAAGATCAAGGGCGTGCATCAGGCGATCCGCAGCGGTGCGCTCGCCGGCGAGCACATTGCGCAAACCGGCGCCGGCAGCGGCTTCGACGCCAGGTGGCGCGCCTCCGAGGGCGGGCGCGAGCTCAAGCGGGTGCGCAACTTCAAGCCCGCTTTCAAGCGCGGCATGTGGCTCGGGCTCGTCAACTCCGCCTGGGAAACGCTCACCTGTGGCAAATCGCCCTGGACGCTCAAGAACAGCGCCGACTGGTCAGCTCTGCACAAGCTCGATGAATTCGCGTCTCCGCAGCGCCACTGGGTCGAGCGCACCCTGCCGCCGCGTGATCGGGTGTCGTTCGTGTTCTTCGCCGGCAATGCACACGACGAGAACCAGCCGGTGCACCTGAAAGTGGCCGACACCAGCATCTGCGCGCAACGCTGCGCCCGGGAATTCGGCAATCCGTGCGAGCGCTTCTGCCCGGCGAGCGTCTACGAGATGGTGGACGACGGTCACGGCGGACGCCGGCTGCAGATCAACGCCGCCAACTGCGTGCACTGCAAGGCGTGCGACATCAAGGACCCGTACCAGATCATCACCTGGACTACGCCGGAAGGGGGCTCAGGTCCCAACTACCAGTCGTTGTAGCCTTGGTCGCGAAGTGCCCGGATGAATCGCGCACCGCGGAGCTTTCCATGTCTGAACTGTGGCGACCCTCCCCCACGCGCATCGCGGATGCGAACCTGACACGCTTCATGAGCTGCGTGAATGCGCGCCGCGGCACGCAGCTGCGCGAATTCGGGGAACTGTATGCCTGGTCAGTGGCTGAGCCCGAACACTTCTGGAGCGAGCTGGCGCGCTTCGCCGATGTGCGCGCGCAATGGGGCGCCGGGCCGGTCATCGAGGAAGCCGGGCGCATGCCAGGGGCGCGCTTCTTTCCCGGCGCCCGGCTGAACTTCGCCGCCAACCTGCTGAGGTTCGACGACGATCAGCCGGCCCTGGTGTTCCGCAACGAGCGGGGCACGCGGCGCACACTCTCGTACCGGGAACTGAGGACGCAGGTGGCACGGGTGGCCGATGGACTGCGCTCTGCGGGCGTGGGGGCCGGTGACCGCGTCGCCGGCTTCCTGCCGAACCTGCCGGAGGCGGCCATCGCGATGCTCGCCACGGCGAGTGTCGGCGCCACCTGGTCATCGTGCTCGCCGGACTTCGGCGTGCGCGGCGTGCTCGATCGCTTCGGGCAGATTCAACCTAAGGTCCTGTTCACCGCCGACGGCTACTACTACGCCGGCAAGCAGCTCGATTCGCTGCAGCCCATATCAGAGGTGCTGGCGACGCTTGCGGCGGTCGAGCACGTGGTGGTGATCCCGTATGTCGATCCGCGCCCGCAGCTCGCAGCGCTGGGGGCCGCGGCCCGCCGCGCCAGCCTGTGGCAGGAGTTCGGCGCGAGCGGCCGCGCCGCCGAGTTCGCACAGCTGCCCTTCGACCATCCGCTGTACATCCTGTATTCGTCCGGCACGACCGGCGTGCCTAAGTGCATCGTGCACGGCGCCGGCGGGACGCTGCTGCAGCATCAGAAGGAGCACCTGCTGCACACCGACCTGAAGCGCAGCGACCGCCTGTTCTACTTCACTACCTGTGGCTGGATGATGTGGAACTGGCTCATGAGCGCGCTCGCCACCGGAGCGACGCTGGTGCTCTACGACGGCAGTCCCTTCCATCCGCAGCCGGGAGTGCTGTGGGACATGGCGCAGGAAGAGCGCATCACGATCTTCGGCACCAGCGCCAAGTACCTTTCGGCGCTGCAGAAGAGCGACTTCGTTCCGGCGCAGGCGGTGGATCTGACGGCGCTGCGCACCGTGCTGTCCACCGGCTCCCCGCTCCTGCCGGAGGGCTTCGACTACGTCTATGGCGCCATCAAGGCCGACCTGCAGCTCGCTTCGATCTCCGGCGGCACCGACATCGTGTCGTGCTTCGCACTCGGATGTCCCACGCGGCCGGTGTATCGCGGCGAGATCCAGTGCCGCGGACTGGGTATGGCGGTCGACATCTTCGACGACGCCGGCCGGCCAGTGCGCGGCGAACGCGGCGAACTCGTGTGCACGGCGCCGTTCCCCTCGATGCCGGTCGGGTTCTGGAACGATCCCACCGGAGCCAAGTACCGCGCCGCCTACTTTGAGCGCTTCCCGGGAGTCTGGTACCACGGCGACTACGCGGCGCTTACCGAGCATGATGGAGTGGTGATCTACGGCCGCTCGGATGCGGTGCTGAATCCGGGCGGTGTGCGCATCGGCACTGCGGAAATCTATTCCGCGGTCGAGAGCCTGCCGCAGATTCTCGAGGCGCTTGCGGTGGGTCAGGACTGGCAGGGCGATGTGCGTATCGTGCTGTTCGTGCGCCTGCAAAACGGGGTCGAACTCGACGAAGCCCTGCAGAAGCAGATCCGCACCACCATCCGCACGCACACCACTCCAAGGCACCTACCGGCGAAGATCATCGCCGTGCCCGATATCCCGCGGACTCTGTCCGGCAAGGTCACCGAGCTGGCGGTGCGCAACGTCCTCCACGGGCTGCCGGTCAGGAACCTGGATGCACTCGCCAATCCCGGCGCGCTCGCGCATTTCCGCGATCTGCCCGACCTTCAGTCCTGAAGCGCGTGAGCGACGCCCCTCCGCGCGCGCCTGCCGCGCTGGCTCACCGGGCTCACTGCAGCGCGTGCGCCGCTCACGGGGCGGTACCTGTTCAAGGGCCGCAGGCCCTTGCAGCCCATCGACTAGATCACGCCGCGCCGGATCTGGTCCTGCTCGATGGATTCGAACAGGGCGCGGAAGTTGCCCTCGCCGAAGCCCTCGTTGCCTTTCCTCTGGATGATCTCGAAGAAGATCGGACCGATGACGTTCTGCGTAAAGATCTGCAGCAGCAAGCCCTCGCCCTTCTCGGGATTGCCATCGATCAGGATGCGGCGGGTGCGCAGCTCAGCCAGGGATTCCCGATGGCCGGGCACGCGGGCGGCGAGGTTCTCATAATACGTGTCGGGCGTGTCCTGAAACGCAACCCCGTGCCGTCGCAACACGTCCACCGTGCGGTAGATGTCCCCGCTGGCGAGGGCAATGTGCTGGATGCCTTCGCCGTGATACTCGCGCAGGTATTCCTCGATCTGGCTCTTGTCGTCCTGCGACTCGTTGATGGGGATGCGGATCTTGCCGCACGGACTGGTCATGGCGCGCGACAGGAGCCCCGTGTGCTTACCCTCGATGTCGAAGTAGCGGATCTCGCGGAAGTTGAACAGCTTCTGATAGAAGCCGGCCCATACATCCATGCGCCCGCGGCCGACGTTGTGCGTCAGATGGTCGATCAGGGTGAGTCCTGCTGCTTCGGCCGGCGCGCCTCCTGCCGCACCGCCAGTCACGGGGCGAAAATCCACGTCGTAGATCGAGCGTTCGCCGTACAGGTCGACCAGGTAGATGAGTGAGCCGCCGATGCCCTCGATGCAGGGGATGTTGAGCTCCATCGGACCGGCGCTCTGCGGTCCGGGCTTGGCGCCCAGCTGCAGGGCGCGGCGGAACGCTGCGGCCGCGTCGCGCACCCGAAACGCCATGGCGCACGCCGATGGACCATGCTGGCGCGCGAAAGCCTGTGCCAGGGACTGCGGTTCGGCGTTGATGATGAAGTTGATCTCACTCTGGCGGTGCAGCGTGACGTTCTTGGAGCGATGGCGCGCGACCACGGGGAACCCCAGCCGCTCGAACAGCGTGCGCAGCAGCTGCGGGTCGGGCGCGGTGTATTCGACGAACTCGAAACCATCTGTGCCCATGGGATTGTCATGCACGTCGCTCATCCGATATATCCTTGCCCGTTCGGGACATCGAACGCCGGTCGAGGGATCCACCGGCCTTCAGGCCGCGTAAGGATGTCAAGTATAATCGCGGGCCGTTTACCAGCAGAATATGCGCCACGTGCACACGATACCGCCGCTTTCCCGAGCAGGATGATTGGGCATGCACGCGCCAGTTGCGGTCGAAGAAAACCGGCTGCTCCGCAGCATCCCCGCCGCGCGCGTCGCGCTGATCGAGCGCATCGCGCGCGCCGCGTCCGGCAGCGGCGGGCGCAACGAGCTGCCGCAGCGTTTCCTGCGCGCCTACTTCCACGGCGTCGCGGACGAGGACCTCGCCGAGCGCACGCCGCGGCAGCTCGCCAAGGCGGCGCTCGCGCACCTCGCCTTCGCGGCGCGGCGCGCGCCGGGCCGTTCGCTGGTGCGGGTGTTCAACCCCGATGCACATCGGGACGGCTTCGAGTCAGCTCATACCCTGGTGCTCACGGTCACCGACGACATGCCGTTCCTGGTGGACTCCCTCGGCATGGCCTTCAGCCGTGCGGAGCTCGCCGTGCACCTGATCGTGCACCCGGTGCTGCAAGCGCGCCGCGACCGCCGCGGGCACCTCATTGATATCGGCGCCAACGGCGCCCAAGCCGTACACCCCGAGTCGTGGCAACTCTACGAAATCGACCGCGTCAGTGATCCGGCGCAGATCGAACGGCTGCAGCGCGATCTGGAAGTGACACTGGCCGACGTGCGCCTCGCGGTCACGGACTGGACGGCGATGCGCGAGCGGGTGCGTGAGGTCATCACCCGGCTCGAAACCGACCCCCCGCCGCTGCCGGCTGCCGACGTGAGCGAGGCGGGCCACCTGCTCGACTGGATGGAAAGCCGGCACTTCGTGTTCCTCGGCTACCGTCGCTACCGGCTCGAGCGCGGCCGGTCCGAGGACCGCCTGGTGCCCGACCCGCGCTCCGGTCTCGGCATCCTCAGCAGCGCCCGGCGGCAGGGTCGGCGCCCGAGCGTCACGACCCTGCGCGGCGATGTGCGCGCGCGCGCGCGCGAGCCGGAGCTGCTGATCGTGACCAAGGCGAACTCGACCGCGACCGTGCACCGCGGCGA
>Ga0193733_1000419_pt1 | contig 14391 bp, 22 predicted proteins | sample U1s2metaG_FD_145076 | JGI IMG/M metagenome (GOLD analysis project Ga0193733, IMG submission 145076) | Soil microbial communities from a riparian zone of the East river system, Colorado, United States - U1s2 | ecosystem: Environmental > Terrestrial > Soil > Riparian zone | place: USA: East River...
TTCGACCGATATAAATCGAGCGCATCCGCATCGGAAATACGTTGTCTCGCCTCGATTTTTTCGGCGATCGGTCTAAGTTCTTTTGGTATTAGAAGGAAATTCATTCGCACCCGAAATCACATAAGACTGCATAAGTAGCATGCACAGACGGCTTCGGGCTTGCAACAAAAAGCATGAGGGCGGATCAAGGCGAAGGTGCTTTGGAGACGCGGTGGATGTCGCCGAACCCGACCGAATCGGGCAGCTCCTTCAAGGAAAATCAGCCGACGGGCAAAACGAAACAGTTGGAAAGAGCTGGGTGACCCAGCAGATTGATTTAATCGGATGCCCTTTAGGCGCACTGCCGGTCGGTCTTGCCACGGGCGCGCCGGTTCGAGTGTTTATCTGAGCGATGCCGCGTCAAGACACACAACCACAAGGCCGATCGGAGGATGACGCAGAGGACGTGCGGCTTATGGCTTTAGTGGGTCGCGGCGATACCGCAGCTTTTGAGGACCTAATCGAGCGCCATCAATCCTTGGTCGCCGGAACCATCGCGCGAATGCTCGGGAGCAATTCCGACGTTGAGGACATTGCCCAGCAAGTCTTCATTCGTGTGTGGAAAAGCGCTGGGCGTTATGTGGCGCGTGCCAAGTTCACGACCTGGCTATTGAAAATCACGCGCAACCTTGTCTTCAACGAGCTGCGCCGCTCGAAACGGCATACCCATGTTCCGCTGCAAACCGAACCAGGCGCCGAGGAAATGCCCTTGCCAGACGATGTGGCAAGGGCGCCGGACGCGTCTTTGTTAGAAACGGAACTCCAGCAGGCGATCGAACACGCGATCGTGCAGCTTCCGGAAAGCCAGCGCATGGCGCTGATTCTTCGCCGCTACGAAGAGATGAGTTACGAGCAGATTGCGGAGATTCTCGATCTTTCGGTGCCGGCAGTGAAGAGCGTTCTCTTTCGTGCCCGCACCGAGCTGCGCGAACGTCTGCGTAGTTACCTCGAGAAATAGCAAAGAGGGCGGAAGTCTTTCGAGCATCCGCCCCCTCTCAACCCCACATCTGCAAATTTTTAGAAGTCGCGATCTTTGACCGAACTTTTGAACTGCACGTCGTTAGTCGTCTCGGGAGCCGGAGGAATCCCAGGCTTGGCATAATCGGCTGCGAGCTGCCGGTTCGCCGTGGGGACAAGGCGAACCGCGCCTTTGGCGTTGTTCCGCCAACCGTTCGGATCAGCGTATTCTTCTCCAGTATGATGCACCCCGGACACTTGATCTTCCAGTCCGGTCCCGTAGCGCTGGTCAATGATGGTTGGCGTCACGAACACGAGCAGGTTGCGCTTGTGACGCTCATTCGTGCGACTTTGGAACAAGTAACCCAAGAATGGGACATCTCCGACGAGAGGAACTTTGGTTCGCGATTTGGTTACTTGATCCTGCAGCAGACCGCCGATCGCGAGGGTATCGCCACTCTTGATCAAAACGTTGGAATCCAAAGTGCGCGTGTCGATGATCGGACTGAAAACGTCAGCGCCCCCGAATTGGAAATGGAAATCCGAAACCTTGTTACTGATCTCGGGTTTCACGGCGAGCGTGATGAAGTTGTCTTTGTTGACCGAAGGACGAACGAGAAGGGTATTTCCAAATTTCTTGTCCTGAAATCCGCTGAAGACCGCCTGGGCGGTTTGTTCATTAAAATTCAATTGCGGGACCGGCTGAGAACGAGTGATCTCGATCTTGGCCTGTTGGTTGTCGGCCGTAACGACACGCGGATTAGCCAGAAATTCCGCATCCGAGTCTTCGTTCAGCGCAGTCATGGTCGCCGACAACTGCGGGACAGTTAGAATGGCGTACTGCCCGGCAAGATGTGAGAGATTGCCGAGAATATTGTTATTGTTGGGATTCCCCAATCCGAATCCAGTGGTCGGTGGGTTCTGGCCAGGAACCGGGCTGCCGCCCGGTGCAGCCGCCCCGTAACTGACTGTCTTCGGAGCGGAGGCGCTTCCCACGGTTCCAGCCCAGTTGATTCCGTAACTTTGGATCGGATCGGCGCTCACTTCGACCAAGCGCGCTTCAATCATCACCTGCTTGGTCGGCTTGTCGATCTGGACAAGAATTTTGCGGATGTTATCGATGTTGCTGCGCGTTTCGCGAAAGAAAATGGTGTTGGTGCGCTCGTCAATTTGCGGCGGATCTTTGCTCGCGAGTTGTGAAGCAAGCAGCGGCGCGACATCTTTGGCGCGAGAATAACTGAACTGATAGCTGTCGCTTTCGGTCGGCTCGGCCGTGCGCTCCGTTGCCGTCTTTACGTAGTAGACATTGTCGATCTTATCCATGAAGAGGCCTTTGGATTTCACGATGATTGAGATCGCTTGCAGTGCACTTACATCTTCCAAACGCATGGTCACGTTACCGGTAACCGCTTCGCTCACGACCATGTTGACCTTTGCCTGGCGCGCGAGCAATCGCAGAACTTGCCCTACTTCATCGCCTTGAAATTCACGAACGCCAACCCCGCCACTTTCAATTTCGGGGTTCGGTTCCCCCGCAGTTGCGCTGGTTGAAGATGTGGTCGTCGTGCCGATGGTCTTGGTTGGAGCAGTTGGGGCGGAGGCTTGAACGACTAAGAGATCGCTCGATTTTGCCGGCGAATTGCCTTGCCCTGCGGCTGGTTGGGGAGCAGCGGGACTCGTGCTCGCGGCTGGGACGACGGGGTTGGTTTGTGCTTGCGACAGAGACAATGCACCGAGTAGCACCGCTGTCGCGCAGCTCAATCGTTTGAAAGGAGTAACCATAATTATATCCGGAATGATGTAGTGCGGCACTGCTTAAAGCAGGAAGCAGACCACCCCCCGTCGGCTTTCCAGGCCCGGTCTAAATCGTCGATCCGAGGCGGGCAATTACCATCTAGCCCCCAAAGCCGCATCGATAAAGGCTCGCATCCGAGCGTGATCCTTTCGCCCGGGAGAAGATTCCACGCCAGTCGTCACATCGACGCCAAATGGGCGAGTTTCTGCTACTGCGGAGCCGACATTTTCGGGCGTCAAGCCGCCGGCCAAGACGATTTTCAATGCCGGCTGGGCTCGCGCGAACTGGCGAGCAAGCTCCCATGGAAAAGTCTGTCCGCTGCCTCCAAATTGACCTTCGCTCGTGGAATCGAGAACGATTGTCGATGTATGGAACGACGCTGCCTTTTCTAGGGAGGCTTTGTTTGAGACCGGAATCGCTTTCGCGAATTGAATTCCGCGTTCGACCAGGCGATGGCAGAACGCCGGCGACTCATTTCCGTGCAACTGCAAGGCATCGATAAAAGGGAGCTCCGCCACCGCAATGGCCTCCTCCAAGCTTGGGCCGGCCAGGATCGCAACCTTAGCCGCACTCGATGGCAACGTTGCCAGCCAGTCTGCCGCAGAGCTTATATCGAGGTACCGTTTGCTGTGCGGAACGAAATTGAAACCGAGAGCATCCGCACCGTAGTCGATTGCCGCCAGCGCATCGACCGCGTTCGTAATTCCACAAATCTTAATCCGAAGCCGCCCCTCGGCTCCGCTCTCTCTCTTGAACATAATGGCCGCTCTGAGAAGATTATTCAGGCGGCGCTGGCCAAGCCAATCGATTTACTGAAGTCTGGCGCAGGCAACTCATTCACCAACTTGATGATTCCGTTCTGCCATCTGCGACTGATCTCCTGCAAATAAGGATCATCTTCATCGAGTCGCGCGCGCATATGCGAGCGCAGTGAATCGAGTTCATAGCACAAGATGTCGATCGGTGGACCGACCGAGACATTGCTCTGCATAGTCGCGTCGATCGAGACAATACCAAATTTCACCGCGTCGCTGAGCGACGTTTCATAATTGAAGCCGCGATCCAAAATCGGTTTCCCGTATTTTGTTTCGCCGATCTGAAGAAACGGACAATCGCGCGTGGCGTGAATGCTGTTCCCTTGCGGATAAATCAGGTGCACTTCCGGGGCGAGGCCGGCGATTTGTCCGCCTACGATCAAATGGATATTGAAATCAAAACCGTCGGCCTCGAGCGCGACGCGATCGCGCTTTTCTATTTCGCGGACCTTTGAGCCGATGTAACGCACCGTTTCGTAAAGCGTTTGGCGATTCATGATGTGTTCGCGGTGGGCATCCGTTCCGCCCAAAAGCAGATCTTCATCGATCAACGCGAGCGTGCCCTGGGTGAGCGAAAGATTCCCCGAGCTCATCACGCAAATCACTCTGTCGCCGGGTTTCTCGAAAATCCGCATCTTGCTCCGCATGGTGATGTTGTCCATCCCGGCACTGGTGCGCGAATCGGAGAGAAAGACCGCGCCGCTGCGACAAAGCATCCCCAGGCAATAAGTCATTCGGTATAGCCTCCCTTGGGATCGACTACGCGACCCTGCACCCGCTTGATTTGGGCGTGGTGCGTAAGCACATGCACCTGCCCATCGCTGCCGCGGAAAAACGCGCTCAAAATCCAGCTGACGATGCTAATGATAATCGCGCCCCAAAACGCGCTGCCAAAACTGTCGACGTGAAAACCGCTCACGAGATTCGGCACAAAGAGCAACATCAATCCGTTCAGGACCAGAACAAAGAAGCCAAGAGTTAAAAGGATTAGAGGCGCACTCAAGATCAGAAGCACGGGACGAACAAATGCATTTAGAATGCCAAGCAAAAGGGCTGCGCCGATCAACGACCCAACGGTGTCGTAACGAATGCCGTGAATGATCGAGGCCGCGACCATCACGGCCACGGTGGTTGCGATCCAGCGGAAAACGAAGTGACGCATAGGCAAACTTAGTTAAATGACACTCTTCTGGCAAAAACGAAGTCCAGAAACTACTTGCGAATCCTTTCGTCCGCGATAACCGATTATTAGACCAGCAAAATCTGTGACGGAAAAAAGCAAAATTGTCCAAGACGAAAATGAGGGATTAGCCGTGAATGCGGTCGCGTCCGGAAGCGGAATCGAGAAGAAGGCAATCGCGCCAAGATCGACAAGCACCAAGAAATCGACGGCCGCTAGCAAGAAAAAGCCAGCCGCGAAAACGAAAGCCGTGAAGAGTTCCAAGCCGGTGCCAGCCATTGAACCGAGCGATGAAGAAATCCGAATTCGCGCCTATTTCGTTTCCGAACGCCGGCAGCGACTAAATTTGAGGGGCGATGCGAACACCGATTGGCTGGAAGCAAAGCGCCAGCTTCTTTCCGAGGTCGGGCCCCGCTAATTAATTCCTCCTTCGAATAATTGGAGCCGGGACGCCCTCGTCCCGATAAACGGCGCGAGGGCGCGCCGTCTCCAAGATGCGCTGCATTATTGAAGCGATTCCAATCCCGGCACGCATTGCTTGACCTTGTCGAGCAGCCGGTTCATCGGAAACGGTTTGGCAATGAGCCCCGCCACGCCGGGTTCCTTTAACAATTCCTGGGCGCGTTCTTCATCCGCTTTCCCCGAGATGAGCAGCAACGGCGGCAGGTCGCGCGGCGGCTGTGCATTGTTGTAGACCTTACCAATCAGGAAAAAGAGCATTGCTCCGTCGATCATCGGCATTTGAAAATCGAAGAGAAATAGGTCGTAGTTTTTTTTGAGAGCGAGTTCAAAGGCGTAGTCGGGCTTGGGAGAAGTGTCCACTTCGCAACGCAAACACGACGTCAGCGCCTCACGAACGATGCGAAGAAGCGTGACGTCGTCGTCCACCATCAAAAACCGCTTCGGTTCCGATGGCTGCGTTCGTTGCTCTCCACCTTCGTTCATTGATGCACGCTTGCGCGAAACGACGAGGCGTTTCAAGCTTATCTTTCAAAACAGTCTCCGAACCAATGGAAAATGTACTTGTCGATCTTGCCAAAGCCTTGCGGGAACGCCTTGCCATTATTCGCGATGAGAAAAGCCGGCGCGATCCAGACGCCCATATGGCGCGATTGCAAGCTATCTCGGACAAGATCGACAAGTTGCAAGCGGCCTTGCCGCGTCCGTTCGATCCGCAACTGGCGCATTATCTACAGCACCGTAGCTACGACAAAGCGCTCGAGTTCCTAGATGGCGCTGCGCCAAAATATTAGGGACACGATAGTGCCGCGTCTCTCCAAATTAGCGCGAATACAACTCGACGATCAACTGTTCGTTGACGATTGGCTGCATCTCTTCGCGCGACGGGATGTGCGCGACTTTGCCTTTAAGGCTGTCGCGATCCACCGTCAGCCAATCCGGCACCGGCACGATTTGCGTAAGGTCGAGATTGCGCAAGGCGAGCTGGCGCGATTTCGGTTTGTCTTTGATCGCGATTTCATCGCCGGCTTTCACATTGAACGAAGCGACATTGACGTTGCGGCCGTTCACCTGCACATGGCCGTGTGACACGAGCTGCCGCGCGCCGTTGCGCGTATTGGCGAGCCCGAGCCGGAAAATAACGTTATCGAGGCGCGTTTCTAAAAGTTGAAGCAGTCTCTCGCCGGTGACGCCGCGTTTGCGCAGAGCGTTTTCGAAGATGCGGCGAAACTGACGTTCGAGCAGGCCATATTGATAGCGGAGTTTTTGTTTTTCTCCGAGCGCGATGGCGTATTCCGATTGCTTGCGCCGCGCGCCTTTCGGCCCGTGCATACCGGGCGGATAATTCTTTCGCTCGAGCGATTTCGATGGTCCAAAGATTTGCACGCCGTAGCGGCGGCTCACTTTGGTTTTTGGTCCAGTATATCTTCCCATGATAAATACGATGTCGATCTAGACGCGACGTTGTTTCGGTGGACGGCAACCGTTGTGCGGCACTGGGGTAACATCACGAATCAAGGTGAGGTCGAGTCCGATCGCCTGCAAAGCGCGCACCGCTGATTCACGTCCGGCGCCAGGTCCTCTTACCAATACTTCGACTTCTTTGAGGCCATGTCCCATGGCCTGCCGCGAAGCGTCCTGTGCGACCATCTGAGCGGCGTAGGCGGTGCTCTTGCGCGAACCTTTGAACCCGACCTTTCCCGCGCTCGACCACCCGATGACGTTGCCTTTCAAATCGGTAATCGTCACGATCGTGTTGTTGAACGTGGAAAGAACGTGCGCAATTCCCGAGTGAACGTTCTTGCTCCCTTTCGCTTTGACGATTTTGAGCGGCTCAATGTTGTCGCCGCTGAGCGAGAGATTCTCAGCCGGAGCAGCTGGCGCCGCCGCGGCGGACGTTCCCTTCTTCGGCGCAGGGGCTTTCTTTTCCGGTTTGGGCGCAGCTGCCGGTTTCGCCACCGTTTCCGCCGCAACCGGTTCCGCTACAATTTGAGGCGTTTCCGGCGCGGTTTCCGCCGTTACTTGAAGGGATTGCTCTTCGGTCGCCGCGGCTTGCGGGGTCTTTGCCTTTGGCTTATCCGCTTTGGCCTTCGATGGTTTTTTTGATTCTGGCATTGAGATTATTGTTAAACTTTGCCTGTCTTCGCTTCTTTGTTGCGAATCACGCCGACCGTCTTGCGCGGCCCTTTGCGCGTGCGCGCGTTTGTCGATGTGCGCTGACCGCGCACAGGCAAACCGCGGCGATGGCGCACTCCGCGGTAAGAATTGATCGCCTGCAAACGCTTCAAGTTGCCCTGCACTTCGCGGCGCAGATCGCCTTCGATTGTAATTTTATTGTTCGTGATCGCGTGAATGATTTCGTTGAGCTGCTGCGGAGACAGATCTTTCGCACGCAAATTTGGATCGATGTTCGTTTGTTCGAGGATGCGTCGGGAAGTGGTCAACCCGATCCCGTAAATGTAGGTCAGCGACGCTTCGATGCGTTTATCCGCTGGAATTTCAACTCCGAGTAATCTTGGCATGCTATTTAATAAATGATTGGCAACTGCATTTTGAAATCGCTCATTCTCTTAATCGCTAAATCGTTAAATATCTTTCAGCCTTGGCGCTGTTTGTGGCGCGGGTTCTTGCAGATCACCCGCACAACGTTCTTGCGCTTCACTATCTTGCAAGATTCACAAAGTCTTTTTACTGATGGTCGCACTTTCATAAATTCAATGGTCGATCTAACAAAAAACCCGGAGGCCATCTCCGGTTGTCACTTCTGGCGGAAAGTGATCCGCCCCTTCGACAAATCGTAAGGGGAAATCTCTAGCATAACTTTGTCTCCTGGCAAGATACGAATGAAGTGCAGCCGCATTTTTCCCGAAATATGGGCCAAAACCCGGTGCCCATTCGGCAGCTCGACCCGAAACATGGTGTTCGGCAGCAGCTCAACAACGGTGCCCTCTACTTCAATTGCGTCTTTGCGCGCCATGTCAGGATTTCGGGGTCGCCTTTCGTAATTAAAACCGTGTGCTCGAAATGGGCCGATGGCATCCCATCCGCCGTGCGCACCGTCCAGCCGTCTTCCAAGAGTCTGACGGCAGCCGTGCCCATATTAATCATCGGCTCAATTGCGAGGGTCATTCCCGCCTTCAATTTCGGGCCGCTGCCGCGTTTGCCGTAATTCGGGATTTGAGGTTCTTCGTGTAATCTGCGCCCCACTCCGTGGCCGACAAACTCGCGCACGACCGAGAAATGATTGCGCACGGCTTCGTCTTCAATTTCGGCGCAAAGATCACCCAGCCGAGTGCCTTCTCGGGCCGCCGAGATGGCGCGGTCGAGCGCACTTTCGGTGGTGCGCAACAGTTGCTCGATTCGGTCGTCAATAATTCCAACCGCCACCGTCTTGGCCGTGTCCCCCACCCAGCCATCTTGAATCACGCCAATGTCGAGCTTCACGATGTCGCCGTATTGAACCCGGCGTTGACTGGCGATGCCGTGCACCACCTCGTCGTTTAATGAAATGCAAATGTTCCCCGGGAAAACGCGATGACCGAGCCGATAACCGAGAAACGCGCTTTTCACGCCGGCTTCCTCCATCAAATCGGCTGCGGCTTCATCGATTTCTTTTGTGGAAATCCCCGGCCGAACCAGGTCGCCCACACGATCGAGGATATCACTGGCGGTGCGACATGACTTTCTCATCTTCTCCACTTCCCTTGCGCTCTTAATCGGGATCATGCCGGCGACTTTTGCTCGATTCGTCGAGAGATATCGGCGAAGACCGCGTCGCGGTCCCGATTTCCGTCGATCTTATGTAAGATCGACATCTTATCATAAAAAGAAGCGAGCGGTTGCGTCTTGCTATTGAATTCTTGCAGCCGTGTTTGCAGGACCCCGGCATCGTCGTCCGTCCGGCGCACGAGCGGCCCATCGCAATATGGACAGATCGGACGCTCCGCGAACTTGGCGCTGGAAGAACTGGTCGTGAACCCGCATCCACCGCATTGCAATCGGCCGGAAATGCGGTCGCGCACGGTTTGCTCCGACACTTCCAACCAGATGGCGAGATCGAGAGCGGTGCGCAGCCTTTTCAAAATCGCTTCAAGGCTTTCCGCCTGGGGAAGAGTTCGCGGAAAACCGTCAAAGACAAAACCGCTCGCGCCATGCAAACGAAGCCAATCCTCAATTAATTGCACGATAATCTTGTCCGAAACCAAACCTCCATGTTGAGTTGTCTCGGCCGTTTCGAGACCGAGTGGCGTGCCCAAGTCTTTCTCACGACGCAAAATCGCACCCGGAGAAGTCACCGGAATTCCGAATTGACGCGTGATCATTTCCGCCTGGGTTCCCTTGCCGGAACCTGGTGCGCCCAGAAGAACAAGTCGCCTTTTCACCTAGCGGCCGTAAAAGAAAACGGCCACGCCGCCGATCACGATGACGGCGATGCCGACATAGAGCCACATGAGCGCGCCACTGCCCGCGGCTTCTCCACGCGCATAGGAAGCACGATCGAACGAGCGGCCGCGGATGCGACCCTTGCGCAGAAAACCGTCGTAATGCCGCTGGATCAAATGCGTTTCCACCTGCCGCATCGTGTCGAGCATCACGCCTACGATAATCAACAAACTCGTCCCCCCGAAAAATTGCGCCGTGATTTGCGGCACGTGCATGCCCTGGCTAAGAAGACTCGGCAGGACCGCGATGATGGTTAAGAAAAATGCGCCCGCAAAAGTGAGCCGCGTCATGGTAAAATCGAGAAAGTCCGAGGTCGGTTTTCCTGGCCGAACACCGGGGATGTAGCCGCCGTATTTTTTCAGGTCATCCGCAATTTGCGAAGGTTGAAATTGCGTCGCCACCCAGAAATAACTGAAGAAAAAAATCATTCCGGCGAGCACAACGTAATGTAGCCAGCCGGTCGAAAGCAGTTCGGAGATGTGTCGAGCCGTTGGACTATTTGGGAACGTCCAGCTCACAATCTGGTTTGGGAACAACAGTAGCGCCCAGGCGAAAATGATCGGCATGACACCCGCGTAGTTCACCTTCAATGGCATGTACTGGGTTTGTCCGCCGTACATTTTTCGTCCGACCACACGCTTGGCGTATTGCACGGTAATCTTTCGCACACCCTGCGTGATCGCGATCACACCGGCGATAACTAGAAACAAGAACGCCACCATCAAGACAAGAACCATCGGATTCACCTGGCTGGTGCCGGTTATTCCCGACGGCACAAATGTCTTCCACGCTTGCGCCAAAGCGGCTGGCAATCTCGCTACAATGCCGATGGTAATGATGAGCGAAATGCCGTTGCCAACACCGCGCTCCGTGATTTGATCGCCCAGCCACATCAGAAACAGAGTCCCGGTCGTAAGCGATACCACTGTAACAACGCGAAAGGTCCAACCCAGATCTTCCACCAGCGGAATGCCGAGACTTCTAATCGTGTCCGTTATTCCCGGCAACGTCGTGTGATACGACTCCGGGTGCTGAAAAGAAATCGCGAGCAGATAACCCTGAAAGATGCACAGCACCAAGGTCATGTAGCGCGTGTACTGCATGATCTTCTGGCGGCCACCATCCTCGCGCGCCAGCCGTCCAAGGCGAGGAATTACCGCCGTGAGCAGCTGCATCATGATCGAAGCGCTGATGTATGGCATGATGCCGAGAGAAAAAACCGCGCAGTTTTCCAGCGCGCCACCGCTAAATAAATTGAGAAGTGCCGCGACACTGCCGCCCGATTTTTCCGAAAGCGAAGTGCGGAACCACTCCTGCAAGACCGCCTGATTGACTCCTGGCGTTGTGATGGCTGCACCAAGACGCACGATCACGATAACCTCGAGCGTGAACAAAATCCGCCGGCGCAGTTCCGGTATCTTGACCGTGTTGAGAAACGCCGAAACCATTTGCTAAGTCTGGAGCATCGAACGCGGAGCGCTAGCTTTTCCGTGATGTCTTCTTTGCCTTCGCGGGCGATCTACTTGCCGCTTTTTTCTTTCGCCCGACCTTGGCATCGCCTTCCTTCACCAGATCGACATCTTCATGTCGCGGTGATTCGAGTCTGGCACTCGGCTCGCGCAACGTGATTGTTCCGCCAGCTTTCTCGATTTTTTCGCGCGCCGCGGCGCTCACTTTGTCGACTTCGATCTTAAGCCCGTGCTTCAATTCGCCGTCACCAAGAATCTTGACCCCTTCAAAATCTCCACGAATCAATTTGGATTCGCGCAATGTTTGCTCGTTAACCATCGCGCCCGTTTTGAATTCATTGAGCGCTTCGAGATTGACGATCGCGTAATGTTTATGAAAGGCGGCGTTGTTGAACCCGCGTTTCGGCAGACGTCGAATCAATGGCATCTGCCCGCCTTCAAACCCGAGGCGGATGCTGCCCCCGGAGCGCGCTTTCTGTCCCTTGTGACCTTTGCCGCTCGTCTTGCCGTGACCGGAGCTTTCCCCACAGCCTAAACGCTTTACGCGGTGGCGTGAGCCGGGACGCGGACGCAAATTGTGTAAACGCATCATGATTGTGCCGGTGCCTTTCCATCGCCGCTCTTAATTCCGCGCACTTTCAAAATCTCATCCTTCCGGCGCAGTGAACGCAGCGCTTCAATCGTCGCTTTAACCACATTGGCATGATTGCTCGAGCCGAGCGATTTCGCGAGCACGTCGCGAATTCCCGCCGCTTCCACCACCGCGCGCACGCCGCCGCCTGCAATGACACCGGTACCGGGTGACGCCGGCCTCAACAAAACACGGCCGCCACCAAATTCACCAATCGTTTCGTGCGGGATCGTGTTTTCGTGCAATGAGACTTTCTCCATCGCTTTGCGCGCCGCCTCCGATGCTTTGCGGATCGCTTCCGAGACTTCGTTCGCTTTGCCAAAGCCGCAGCCGACTTTACCATCGTGGTCGCCCGCCACAATCAACGCACTGAAGCTAAAGCGGCGGCCGCCTTTTACGACTTTGGCGCAGCGATTAATGAACACGACTTTTTCGGTTGTATCGCCCTTCGCCGCCGGCGTTTTGTCCGGACTTCGATCGGGTCGTCTACCTTGATTGGGTTGTGCCATGAATTTAAAACTTCAAACCGCCCTCACGCGCCGCGTCTGCGAGAGCCTTTACTTTGCCGTGATAAATGAAACCGCCACGATCGAACACGACATTATCGATCTTTTTCGCCTTGGCGCGTTCCGCGAGAGTTTTGCCGACCACCTCGGCGCTTGCGCGATTGGAGGCAGATTTATTTTTTCCGAGCATCGCCTTCTCCGTCGTCGCAGCGGCAATCAAAGTTTTTCCAGCGTCATCGTCCACCACCTGAGCGTAGACATGTTTGCCGGAAAAGTGCACACAGAGGCGGGGCCGAGCTGCCGTGCCGGTAACTTTCTTCCGGATTCGTTTGTGAATACGGTCGCGAACAGTTTTGCGATTGATTGCCATGACTACTGGACGGTCTTGCCTTCCTTGCGCCGAACCTGTTCGCCCGCGTAACGCACACCTTTTCCCTTGTACGGCTCCGGCGGATAGAACCGGCGGATGTCGGCCGCGACTTGTCCAACGAGTTTTTTGTCGATCCCCTGGATCGTGACCTTCGTGCTGTCGGTCACGGTGATTTTAATTTCTTTTGGAATGTCGAACAGTATTGGGTGCGAGAATCCCAGGCTCAGGTTCAATTTCGAACCCTGCACGGCCGCCTTAAAGCCCACGCCCTCGATCTCGAGATTTTTGGTGAAACCCTGGCTCACGCCCTGTACCATGTTGTTGACGAGAGCGCGCGATAATCCATGCAACGCTTTCAGGCTGCGTGTCTCCGCATCGCGGACGAGCGACACGCGATTGTCTTTCACGCTGCCCTTAATTCCGCGCGGCAGAGTCCAATTCAGTTTCCCTTTCGGACCCTCGACCGACACCGCACCCGCGTTGTCGATGTTGATTTTGACTTTGTCGGGAATCTCGACCGCCTTGTTTCCGATTCGTGACATAAATTACCAAATATAAGCGAGCAGTTCGCCGCCAACTTTTTGTTTCTTCGCTTCCCGGCCCGACATGACACCCCGTGATGTGGAAAGAATGGCCACCCCCATTCCGCCAAGGACGCGCGGAATTTCATCGGCCCCGACGTAACGTCGTAACCCTGGCCGGCTCACCCGTTTCAGTCCCGTAATCGCGCTGGAACGGTCGACCAATTTATTCGTGATTTTTATCCGCGGATGTGCCGCTTTCGTGTCGACCTCGTAATCGGTGATGTAGCCTTCATCTTTCAAAATACGAACGATCTCGGCCTTGATCTTCGAGTACGGAACGAAGATGTCGATCTTCTGCGCGTGCGTGCCATTGCGCACCCGTGCCAAAAGATCAGCGATGGGATCTGTAACTGTACTCATGAAATTGAAGCGGTTTGCGCGGCCGGTTTCTTTGCCCGATCACTGAACGGCATTCCCATTTCGCTCAAAAGCGATTTGGCTTCTTCGTTCGTCCGCGCCGTGGTCACGATTGTAACATCGAATCCGATGTTGCGCTTAACTTTATCGAGCTCAACCTCGGGAAAAATCGACTGGTCGGAAACGCCCAGTGTGTAATTGCCATGGCCGTCGAAACAGCGCGGTGAAACACCACGAAAATCGCGAATGCGCGGCAACGCCGCTTTGATCAGGCGCTCGAGAAATTCATACATGCGCTCGCCGCGCAATGTCACCTTGGCGCCGATGGCCTGCTCTTTGCGCAACTTAAAATTCGCGATGCTTTTCTTGGCCCGCGTCTCCGCTGCGCGTTGACCGGTAATCAACGCCAGTTCGGTCTTCGCATCTTCCAATGCCTGTTTCACGTCGGCCTGTGAGCCGACCGAGGTATTGATCACGACCTTCTCCACCTTTGGGATCTCGTGCAAGTTCCTATAGCCGTGCTGCTTCTGCAGCGCCGGCATGACGCGCTCTTTGTAATCTTTGTAAAATTCGTTTTCCATTACGCTGCTTTTTTCTCAGCCTTTTTTGTCGGCTTCTTTTCCTTCTTCGCCGCCTTGTCAGCTTTCTTCTCCCGCTCGATCAACTTCACATTCGAGATATGAATTGGGCCTTCGCGCTCCGCGATCTTGCCGCTCGGGTTGTCCTGCGACTTGCGCAGATGCTTCTTGATAATTCGGACACCTTCTATCAACACGCGTTGCTTCT
>Ga0193733_1000420_pt1 | contig 14379 bp, 10 predicted proteins | sample U1s2metaG_FD_145076 | JGI IMG/M metagenome (GOLD analysis project Ga0193733, IMG submission 145076) | Soil microbial communities from a riparian zone of the East river system, Colorado, United States - U1s2 | ecosystem: Environmental > Terrestrial > Soil > Riparian zone | place: USA: East River...
CGGCAGTGCTCGGAGTTGGTCTGCGCGAACATCATCAGCTCGACGTCGCTCGGATCGCGCCCCATGCGCGCGAAGCTCGCCAGCAGGTAGTCGATCTCATCCGACGACAGTGCCAGCCCGAGCGCGCGGTCCACCCCTTCGAGCGCCGCGCGGCCGCCGCTGAGCGACACCCGCGCGAGCGGATGCGGCTGCGCATGCGCGAACAGGCGCGCCGCCTGCGCGCCATCGAGCAGCGCCATCTCGGTCATGCGGTCGAACAGCACCGGCGCGAGGCGCGCGAGCCGCTCGTGCCCCAGGGGCCGGGCGGCGCGCACGCGGTACTCGATGCCGCGCTCGATACGGCGCACGCCCTGCAGTCCGCACACCCGCGCAATGTCGGTGGCCTTGCTCGACCAGGGCGAGATCGTGCCGGCGCGCGGCACCACCAGCACGCATTCGCCCGCGCCCGCCTCCAGCTCCATGCGCGGCCCGTAGCTCAACAGCTCGGCCAGCACCTCGCGCTCGGGCGCGGACAGGGGTTGTGCGAGGTCGGCGAAGTGCATGAAGCGCGCGGCGAGCCCGGTGACGGCCGGCTCGCGCGCGCCAAGACGATCCAGGAGCTTGGCGATGCGGAATGCGGACAGCGCCGGCGGACCGGGAATCTGCAGCATGGACTAGCGGCGCCTCACTTCTTGTCGCCCGGCGGCGTCGAATACATCGGCATCGGGAACTGCGCGACGTTGGCGCCACCTTCGAGCACGGTGATCTTGGCCGGGCCGTGCTTCTTCACTTCGTCGATGCGCAGGATCGAATGCATGGGAAGAAAGGTGCGCTTCACGCCGGCAAATTCGCCCTTGATCCGCTCCTCCGCAGGGTCGAGGACCACCGAGGAGCGCTCGCCAAACAGCAGCTCCTCGACCTCTATGAATCCGAACAGCTCTCCATGACTCACTTTGTGGGCATAGACCTCGTAAACCTTGCCCTGATTCACGAACATAATGCGGAAAATGTGACTGGTTGCCATGGCTTATGCGGGGGTCGCTGCTAGTTTTGACGCTGGCATTATATGTCCGGGGCGCGCCGGGGACGCTGCCGCGCCGGATTGTTCTTTGAGTCGGGGACCCATGCTCAGGCTGCGTATCATCAGTGATCAGCGCCGTTCGCTCGCGGAGCGCAGCAGCGCGACTTTTTCCGTGGAAGGCGGCACCATCGGCCGCTCCGCCGATAACGACTGGGTGCTGCCGGATCCGGCGCGCTACGTCTCCGCGCATCACGCGCGCGTGCAGTTCCGCGAAGGCCACTTCTACCTGCAGGACGTCAGCACCAACGGCGTGTACGTCAACGACGACATGGAGCCGCTCGCCAAGCGCGGCTCGAGCGGCTACCGGCTCGCCGATGGCGACACGCTACGCATGGGCGAATACCACATCGTCGCAGCGCTCGAGGCGCTCGAGGCGCGCCAGGCGCAGAACGACGCCGCAGCCGCCGTCCCGACCAGCATTCACGGCCTGCGCACCCTCGGGCGCGCGGCCGACCATGACATCGGCGCACCGCTGGATCTGCAGCAGCTGCTGCTGCCCGGCAACGATACGGACCCGGCGCTGCCGGTCAGCGCCTACGGCCAGTCGGTCAACTCCGGACGGGTGCGCGCGCTCGGCCGGACTCAGGAGCCGGAATACATGCCGGAGGTGCACCCCCAGTTGCCGTTGCCGCACGACCTTGATCCGCGGTCCTTCGGGGAGCGCATGGCGCGCCTCGCCGAGGCCGTCGGACGCGAGCCGAAGATCGGCGTCAGTGCGATCGCGCTCGAGGACGTGCGTACGGGACTGGACGCCTTCTGCCGGGGCGCCGGCATCGAGCCCGAGCGCCTGCCCGCGGAGGCGCAGGGGCGGCTGCTGCATCTGGCCGGCCGGCTGTTTCGCGAGGCGCTGGTCGGCTTCAAGGATCTGGAGCGCAGCAGGAGCGAAACGTGCAACCGCTATCGCATCGAATCCCCGCCGCAGGAGCCCGATGACCCGCGTCCGTCGCTGGCCGACTCCGTGGTCGAGGAGCTGCTGATCGCGTTGTTCGTGCAGCACGAAGGCCGCCGGCTCGACTCGGTGCACTGGCTGCGCGAAGCGGTCCTTGAGGCCAAGCTGCACGAGACGGCCACCGCGCAGGCGACGCGCGCCGCGTTCGTCGAATTCCTCGACCGGCTTGACCCGGCGGAGCTCGAGGCGCGCTTCGAGCGCGCCGCACGCCGCGGCAAAGCGCGTTCCGCCGACAAGGCGCAGTACTGGGACCTGTTCACGACGTTCTACCGCAATCTCATCGAGATGCCGGCGGAGCATCTGCCCCATACGTTTGTCGAGGCGTTCGCCGCGGCCTACCGCGAGGCGTCGAAGAAACCGGCATGAGCGGATTGCGGTACTCATGGCGGAGAGGGTGGGATTCGAACCCACGTGCCGGTTTTACCCGACCATCCGATTTCGAGTCGGCGCCGTTATGACCGCTTCGGTACCTCTCCGGCTCCGCACGGGTGTTGCGGGGCTGGTATTCTAACGGAAAGGCCGCGTGGCGAGGGGAGGGTTCGTGCGCGCATTTACGCTCACCGCCGTCGTCACCTTGCTTGGCTGGCTCGCGGGCTGCGGCAGGATTGCAGCACCCTCCACTTTCGATGAGATCCGCACGCGCGGCGAGCTGCGCGTCGTCACGCTCAATCTGCCGACCTGTTACTACCTGGGGGCGCAGGGCACCGAGGGGCTGGAGTTTGCTCTGGCGCGTGCGTATGCGGCGCGGCTGGGCGTGAAACTCAACATGTACCCGCTCGCCAACGAGGGCGCAATGCAGGCGGAACTCGCCGCCGGCCGCGCCGATATCGCCGCGGCATCGCTCACCGACACGCAGGACTGGAGCCGCGCAGGGGATGCGGCCCAACCGTACGCGCGCATCCCGCAGCTGGTGGTCTACCAGCGCAGCCGCGTGCAGCCGCGCGACACGCTGCAACTGGAAGCGGCGAAACTCGCGGTGCGCGCCGGCAGTCCGCAGGAGCGGATCCTGCAGCGCCTGAAGAGTACCGTCGCGCCCGCCCTGCAGTGGGTGGAAACCGCGCCGAGCTCGGCCGACCCGGTGGAGGACGTGGACGCCGGCGGCGCGGATTACGCCATCACCGACGCGCGTGAATTCTCCTTTGCCCATCATTTGTACCCGAACGTGCGGGTGGGCTTTGCGCTGCCGCAGGAGCGGCCGGTGCAATGGCTGGTGCGGCACGGCGCGCCGCAGCTGCTCGCGAGCGTCAACATTTTCTTTCACGACCTGCAGGCCTCAGGCGCACTGGCGCGGCTCGTGCAGCAGGCATCCGGTGACACGCGCCGCTTTGCATATGAGGAATCGCGCGAGTTCCAGGGCCACGTCGGTGACCGGCTCCCCGCTTACCGTTCGTGGTTCGAGCAGGCGGCCGCGCAGTCGGGCACCGACTGGCGCCTGCTGGCCGCGATCGGTTACCAGGAGTCGAAATGGGAGGCGCGCGCCGAATCCGGCGACGGAGCCCTCGGGGTGATGATGCTCACCGCAGACACCGCACACGCCATGGGCATCAAGGACCGCAGCAACCCCCAGCAGAGCATTTTCGCGGGCGCGCGCTATCTCGCCCAGGTGCGCGCCATGATCCCGGAGCGCATTGCGGAGCCCGACCGTACCTGGCTTACGGTTGCCGCCTACAACGTGGGCTTCGGGCACCTGGAGGACGCGCGCATCATCACCCAGGCACTCGGCAAGAACCCCGACTCCTGGGAAGAGGTGCGTGCGCGCCTGCCGCTGCTCGCGCAGGAGCGCTGGTACGCGCGCGCCAGGCGCGGTTACGCCCGCGGCTGGGAACCGGTGCAGTTCGTCGATCGCATCCAGCGTTATCTCACGCTGCTGGAGTGGCAGCCCGGAGAAGCGGTGTCCCACGGCGCGACGGTCACCCACGCACCCGCCAGCCAGGTCGGCCCGGTCCCGGACATGTTCAGCCACGCAATTCCCGGAGCCTGAGGCTTAGATGCACACACGCGCGCCCCGGCAGTGCGGCGCTCGCGCACCCAAGTCACTCGCGCCGTTGCACGAAAAACTCCTGCAGCAGGCGCGCGCAGTCGTCCATGAGCACGCCACCGAAGACATCCACGCGATGATTGAGTCCCGGCAGCGTGAACACGTTGGTGATGCTGCCGGCCCCGCCGGCGCGCGCATCCCAGGCGCCGAACACCAGCCGGCGAACGCGCGCGTGCACGATGGCGGAGGCGCACATGACGCACGGCTCGAGCGTCACGTACAGCGTAGTGTCGTTGAGCCTATAGCTGCCCAGGGCCTGACCGCCGGCGCGCAGCGCCTGGATTTCCGCGTGCGCGGTCGGATCGTGGCTCGCGATCGGCTTATTTGCGCCCGTAGCGATGATGTCCTCGCCGCGCACCAGCACGGCGCCCACGGGCACCTCGCCCCCCTCGCCGGCGGCGGCCGCGTGCCCGAGCGCGATGCGCATGAAAGCGCCATCGCGAGCGCCGTCAGCCGGACCCGTCATGTGACGCGTCCGTGGGCGGGGCGAGCGGCGCCATAAACAACGCCGGATCGACGAACGTGGCATTCAGCGCCACCCCGAAGTGCAGATGCGGCCCGGTCGCGCGCCCGGTGGATCCCACCTTGCCGATGAGCACGCCCGCCTTGACCTGCTCGCCCGGCTTCACTGCGATGACGCTCAGGTGACAGTACATGGAGACGAGGCCCGCACCGTGATCGAGGAACACCGTGTTGCCGTTGAAGAAATAACGGCCGGTGTCGAGCACGCGGCCGTCCGCTGCGGCCACTACCGGCGTCCCGGCCGCCGCGGCAATGTCCATGCCGCTGTGGGGACTGCGCGCCTCATCGTTGAATATGCGGCGTGAGCCATAGGAGCTCGAGCGGATGCCGGGAACCGGCGGCACGAGCCTGAGAGTCGCCGGCGCACTTTCCGAGAACGTGCCGATGGCCCGCAGAATGCGCGGCCGCTCGCGGGTGACGCGCGCCAGATCCTTCGCCGACAGGTTCACCTGGCGCGGTGCGACCGTGAGGCGCTGCACACTGTACTGCTTGTCGGTGACTTCGAAGTCCACCGCGGTGTCGGCCGATGTGCCCTCGTGCACCCGCAGCTGCGCGTGGCCAGGGGCCTGTGACAGGCTCCTGCTGGGGCAACAGCGGCGCCGCGGGCGAATCGAGAGCGGCGGGCAAGTCCGGCACCGCCGCCCCGCTCGTAACGAAGGCGCCCGACAGCAGCGCCAGCACGACCCGGCGTGCGCCTGGCACGCTAGCCTTCCTGATTCCGAGCGGTGACGCGCGCCCTGAGGCTGCCGCGGGCGAGACGCGCCTCGATCTCCTCCCCGGCCAGCACCGCGGCGGCGTCGGTGAGCAGGGTACCGCCCGCGGCGCGCGTCACGATGGCGAAGCCGCGCGTCAGCGTCGCGAGCGGGCTGACGGCGTTGAGTGCGCGCTGCGCCAGAGCCAGGCGGTGCTGCGCGCGCGACAGGCATTCCTTTGCGGCGTGGTCGAGCCGAGCCTCGATACCCTGGTGCCGCGCGCGATATTCCCGCACGACATGGTCCGGCGAGCGGCGCACCAGACGCGTGATGCTCTGCGCGACGCGCATCTGATCACGCTGCAGGCCGGCGCGCGCCGCCCCGCTGAGGCGCTGCGCGAGGTCATCGAGACGCTGCATCTGCTGCTGCAACCGTACCCCCGGATGCGCGAGCTTCAGGCGCCGCTCGGTGCCCTCGAAGCGCGCGCCATTCGCGCGCAGCTCGCGGCGCATACCCGCGCCCAGGCGCAGCGCGGTGCGCGCCAGGACCTCGAGACACGCGCTGCGATCCGGCACCACCAGCTCCGCGGCCCCCGAGGGGGTGGGGGCGCGCGCATCGGCCGCGAGGTCCGCGATGGTGAAGTCGATCTCGTGCCCGACCCCCGAGACCACCGGCAGGCGGCACGCGCGTATGGCGCGCGCGACCCGTTCGTCGTTGAACGCCCACAGATCCTCGAGCGAGCCGCCGCCGCGGGCGAGGATCAGCACCTCGCACTCGGCGCGCGCCGAGGCGGTCTGCAGCGCCGCGACCAGCGCCGGCACGGCGGCCGCCCCCTGCACCGCCGCCGGATAGATGAGGACCCTTGCGGGCGGATAGCGCCGCGCGAGGATATGCAGAATGTCGCGCAATGCGGCCCCGGATGGCGAGGTGATCACGCCGATACGCTGTGGAAACCGCGGCAGACTTCGTTTGCACTCGAGCGCAAACAGACCTTCGGCTGCCAGCTTCGCTTTCAGGCGCTCGAACTCGCGCCGCAGCGCGCCGATACCCGCCTCCTCCAGGTGCTCGACGATGAGCTGGTACTCCCCGCGCGCCTCGTACACGCTGATGCGGCCGCGGACCAGCACCTGCGCGCCGGCGCGGGGCGTGAAGCCGACGAGCGAGTTCTTCATCCGGAACATGGCGCAGCGCAGCTGCGCGTCCCGGTCCTTGAGCGAGAAGTACCAGTGGCCGGAAGATGGTTGCGAGAAGTTCGACAGCTCCCCCTCCACCCACAACGTACCGAGCCCGCGCTCGAGGAGCACGCGCACCTCGCGGTTCACACGGGTGACGCTGTACACGTCCCGGACAGGCTCGGCCCGGGCGCGGTCGTCAGGATTTACGGGCATAAAGCACCTTAGCACGAGGTTTACCGGTACGGGCCGAGCGCATATAATTGCGCATGCGCATTCTCGAAGAAGCTCTCACCTTCGACGACGTCCTCCTGGTTCCGGCCTACTCGGAAATTCTGCCACGCGAGGTCGATCTCTCCACCCGCGTCACGCGCCGTATCCGCCTGAATGTGCCGCTCATGTCCGCGGCCATGGACACCGTCACCGAAGCGCGCCTCGCCATCACCATGGCCCAGGAAGGCGGCGTCGGCATCATCCACAAGAGCATGACCATCGAGGCCCAGGCGCGCGAGGTCGACCGGGTGAAGAAGTTCGAGAGTGGCGTCATCAAGGACCCGATCACCGTTTCCCCCAACATGAGCATCCGCGAGGTGCTGGACCTGACGCGCTCGCGCGGCATCTCCGGCGTGCCGGTTGTGGTCGGCAAGAAGGCGGTCGGGATCGTCACGCATCGCGATCTGCGCTTCGAGGACAAGCTCGAGGCTCCCGTCTCCTCAGTCATGACGCCCAAGGAACGCCTGGTGACGGTGCGCGAGGACGCGCCCAAGGACCAGGTGCTGGCGCTGCTGCACAAGCACCGCATCGAAAAGCTCCTGGTGGTGAACGGCGACCACGAGCTGGTTGGCATGATCACCGTGAAGGACTTCCAGAAGGCCAACGAGTTTCCGCGCGCCTGCAAGGACGACGGCGGCCGCCTGCGCGTCGGCGCGGCGGTCGGCACCACGCCTGATACCCTCGATCGGGTCGCGGCCCTCACTGAAGCGGGTGTCGACCTGGTGGTCGTGGATACCGCGCACGGGCATTCCAGGGGCGTGCTCGACACGGTGAAGCGCATCAAGGCGAAGTGGGCGGACAGCCAGGTGATCGCCGGCAACATCGCGACTGCCGAGGCTGCGCAGGCGCTGGTCGATGCCGGTGCGGACGCCGTCAAGGTCGGCATCGGGCCAGGCTCGATCTGCACCACGCGCATCGTCGCAGGCGTCGGCGTACCGCAGATCTCGGCGGTTGCCTCCGTCGCGCAAGCGTTGCGCGACGCGGACGTGCCGGTCATCTCCGATGGCGGCATCCGCTTCTCCGGGGACATCGCCAAGGCGATCGCGGCGGGCGCGCATGCGGTCATGATCGGCGGCCTGTTCGCCGGCACCGAGGAATCCCCCGGTGACGTCGAGCTGTACCAGGGCGCTTCCTACAAGTCCTATCGCGGCATGGGCTCGCTCGGCGCGATGGGCGAACGTCACGGCTCGGCGGATCGTTATTTCCAGGACGCGGCCACCGAGCTCGAGAAGCTGGTGCCGGAAGGCGTGGAGGGGCGCGTTCCCTACAAGGGGAGCGTGGTTACCATCCTGCGTCAGCTGTCGGGCGGACTGCGGGCGGCCATGGGCTATACCGGCAGCCGCAACATCACCGATATGCGCACGCGCCCGGTGTTCGTGCGCATCACCACCGCCGGCATCCGCGAGAGCCACGTGCACGACGTCAGCATCACCAAGGAAGCCCCCAACTACCGCGTGTCCTGAGCCCATGGCGAGCGTTCCACGACCTGCCGGCATCCCCCACGCCACCGCGGCTGCAGCCGCCGGCAACGCGACGCACGCGGGCAGCGCCACCGCCGGCAGCGCCCCACACGCCGACATCCACGCGCACCGCATCCTGATCGTCGACTTCGGTGCGCAATACACGCAGCTCATCGCCCGCCGCGTGCGCGAACTGGGCGTGTACTGCGAAATCCACCCCTGGGACGTGAGTGACGCCGAGGTGCGCGCCTTCCGGGCGCGCGGCGTGATCCTCTCCGGCGGTCCGGAATCGGTGACCGATGCAAACCCGCCCCGGGCGCCGCCCGCGGTCTACGAGCTCGGCGTGCCGGTGCTCGGCATCTGCTACGGCATGCAGACCATGGCGCAGCAGCTGGGCGGGCGGGTCACGCCGGGGGCCGAACGCGAGTTCGGCTACGCGGAAGTGACCGTGACCGGCGCGTCGCGCCTGCTCGATCACCTCGAGGACCGCCGCAACCCGGCCGGGGCCGCGGTGCTCGATGTGTGGATGAGTCACGGCGACCGCGTGGACGCGTTACCGCAAGGGTTCGTGGCGACCGCAGCCACCAGCACCATTCCGTTCGCCGCCATGAGCGACGAGCGCCGCCGCTTCTATGGCGTGCAGTTCCATCCCGAGGTGACTCACACGACGCAGGGCGCGCGGCTGCTGGAGCGGTTTGTCCGCGAGATCTGCGGCAGTGATGCGCTGTGGAGCGTCGGCAACATCATCGAGGATGCGATCGGGCGCGTGCGCGCGCAGGTCGGCAAGGGCAAGGTGCTGCTGGGACTTTCCGGCGGAGTCGACTCGTCCGTGGTCGCCGCCCTCCTCCACCGCGCCATTGGCGATCAGCTGGTGTGCGTGTTCGTCGACCACGGCCTGCTGCGCCTGGGTGAAGGCGAACAGGTGATGAACACTTTCGCGCAGCATCTGGGCGTGCGTGTCATCCGGGTCGACGCGCAGGCGCGCTTCCTCACGGCTCTGGCCGGTGTGACCGACCCGGAAGCCAAGCGCAAGATCATCGGTCGCACCTTCGTGGAGGTGTTCGACGAGCAGGCGCACAAGCTCCGCGGCGTGCAGTTCCTCGCTCAGGGGACGATCTACCCCGACGTCATCGAGTCCGCCGGCGCACGCACCGGCAAGGCGCACGTCATCAAATCGCATCACAACGTGGGCGGACTGCCCGAGAAGATGCATCTGCAGCTGCTGGAGCCGTTGCGCGAGCTGTTCAAGGACGAGGTGCGTCGGCTCGGCATCGAGTTGGGGTTGCCGCGCGAGATGGTCTATCGCCATCCGTTCCCCGGACCCGGCCTGGGTGTGCGGATTCTCGGCGAGGTGCGCGAGGAATACGCCGAGCTGCTGCGGCGCGCCGATGCCATCTTCATCGAGGAACTGCGCAAGCACGATCTCTACGACCGCATCAGCCAGGCCTTCGCGGTCTTCCTGCCGGTGCGCTCGGTGGGCGTCATGGGCGACGGGCGCCGCTACGACTACGTGATCGCGCTGCGCGCGGTGGAGACGGTGGACTTCATGACCGCGCACTGGGCGCGCCTGCCGTACGAGTTTCTCGACCACGTGTCGCGGCGCATCGTCAACGAGGTGGCGGGGATCTCACGCGTGGTCTACGACATCTCGGGCAAACCGCCGGCGACGATAGAGTGGGAGTAAAAGGGATTTGCTGACTGCGTTGCGTCAGTCGTCCTTCGATACCGGTGGCATGCCGAGGCGCTTCAGCAACGCGGCGTAGCGCGGATCGCTCATCAGCGGCGCGAGCAGAAAGTCGCGGCGGACATAGATGATCCCCGGGTCGTGCAAGGTGCGCGCTTGTTCGAGCCAATAGAAAGCCTTGTCCTTGTCGCCGAAGAATGCGTAGGTCTCCGCGACCTGAAACTCTGAGCCCTGTGAGTTCGCCACGATGGCGGCGAGTGCTGCTCGTGCCTCCTTGTCATGATGCGTGACGAGGTTGCCGAGCGGCAGTCCGAAACTCCTCCAGGACGGATCAGGCTCGGCCTCGAACGAGGCGCGTGCAGCCTCCGGCTCGTTGAGCATCAGCAGCGCGCGTCCCTGCTCGTAGTGCAGGCCGGGGAACTGTGGATTGAGTTCCATGGCGTGGCGCAACGCGGCGAGAGACTCCGTCGGCCGGCCCGCATAGTGCAGCGCTCTGCCAAGATACTTGCGGTGCAGTAGATACAGCGGATCGAGGTCGACGGCGCGCCGGAAATGAGCCACGGCAGTGCTTATTCGGCCGACGGCTGCACTCAGATGACCGCCGACCTGATGGGCCAGCGTATTGTTGGGGTCGAGTTTCGCAACCTTCGCCAGCGCCTCTGAGGACGCCGCCCAGTTGTGGTCGTATTGCAGGTGCGCGACGGCCAGCATGACGTAGGGCTCGGGGAGATTCGGATCAAGGGCGATGGCGCGCTGGGCGGCGCTCGTAACTTTCTCGTAGCCCGCGCCGGTCGTGTCCTGCCCCTGGCTGACGCGTCGCGTATGGCAGTAGGCCAGCCACGCCCAGGCGGGCGCGTAGTTCGGGTCGATGACCAGCGCCTGCTGGAAGAGCAGTACCGCCTGATCGAGGGCCGCCGGCGTATCGCGGTCCATCACGTAACGTGCCTGCAGGTACAGGTTGTGCGCCTCGCTACTGGTTGTCTGTTTCGGCGCTGCCGGCGCGTGGCCGAGCAGGCTGATCTTGAGCTGCTCGGCCACTGCGTGGGCGATATCGTCCTGCACGGCGAAAACGTCACGGACGTCGCGGTCGTAGGTCTGCGACCAGAGGTGAAACCCGTTATCGGCGCGCACCAGCTGTGCCGCGATCCGCAGGTGCGCCCCTGACTTGCGCACGCTGCCCTCGAGCACGTGTGTGACCCCCAGAGCACGCGCGATCTCACCGACTGTGGTCGCCTTGCCCTTGAACGAAAACGAAGAGGTACGCGCCGGGACGCGCAGATCGGGAATTCTCGTCAGGACGTCGATCAACTCTTCGGCAAGGCCGTCGGAGAAGTACTCCTGATCGTGCTTCTCGCTCATGTCGGCGAATGGCAGGACAGCGACTGACTTATCCATGGAGCCACCGGAAGCATCCGGTGCCCTCGGTCTGTCGCTCATCATCCGCCACGACTGCCATGCGACGAGGGCTGTCATCAGCACCGCCAGGAGCAGGCTGGCGACGATGAGGCGCGTGCGCCGTGATGTCGCGGCGACCTGCGACGGCAGCCCGGGGCTGACCGGCATGCCGCGCTCTGCCGGCGCCGGGGTATTGACCACGGAAGTCCCCAGAAGAGTCGCAATCCGCTCGACAAAGGCGCGCGGCGGCGTGCCTCGGGGAAGGCGCGTCCATTGCACGCGCAGGAATGACTCCGGCACGTCCGCGCCGGCATCGGGGGTCGTGTCTACACACACCGGAACAATGAGGGTCCTATTGCGCGCCATCATGTGAGTACGGTGGTCGGCGAGCCCCCATTCGAGGCGGAAGTAGCCCTCCCCGCGCGAGGCGGTGTTCGCGGAGATGATCGGCACGAACAGCGCGCAATCGCGGATCTGCTGGCGGATCTTCTGGTCCCACACATCACCGCCGCGAAGCTCGCTCTGATCGAACCATACCTCGATACCCGCGCCCCGCAGCGCCTCACAAATACGCCGCGCCGCATCCGCATCCTGCGATGCGTAGCTGAGGAAGACGGCCCGTGAAGGTTCGCTCACCAAGTGTCGTTGCTGGTCGCGGCTTGTAGCGTTACGCGCTCCGGCTATCCTAGCAGCCGGCGCCGCGAGTAAGCTTCGGCGGGCAAAAGGGGACAGCCAGGCTGCACTCAGCCCGCTTGCAGCACGCGGCTGAGGCGGCGGCCGAATAGCACTATCACCAGCAGCTGGTTCACCATATCTTCAGCGGCGCCGCTTCGTCGCCACGCGCCGGTGCGACCTGCCGGGGCGCGGCTGCACGCGCCGCTCGCGCTCGTATGGATTGGCATCCGTGCGGTACTCGATGAACACCGGAGTCGCGAACAGATCGTAGGTCTTGCGGAATACGTTGGCGAGATAGCGCGTGTAGGCGTCGGGTACGGAGGCGGTCTGGTTGCCGTGGATCACGATGCGCGGCGGGTTGCGGCCGCCCTGGTGCGCGTAACGCAGCTTGATGCGCCGGCCGCGTACCAGTGGTGGCTGGTGGACAGTCAGCGCATGCTCGAGCGTGCGCGTCAGCTCGCGTGTCGGCATGGCGCGCATAGCCGCCTCGTAGGCGCGCACCGTGGACTGCATGAGCTCGCCCACACCGCTCCCATGGCGCGCAGAGATGAAATGCAGCGGCGCAAAGGGCACGAAGTCGAGTTTCAGGGCCAGCTGGCGCTCGATCTGCTCGCGCTGCTCCGCTGCAATCCCGTCCCACTTGTTGACCGCGACGATGAGCGCCCGCCCGCGCTCGAGCGCCAGTCCCAGCACGCTCGCGTCCTGCTCGGCGACCGTGTCGTGCGCATCGAGCACCATAATGACCACGTGCGCTTCGTCGATGGCTTGCAGCGTCTTGGCGACGCTCGCGCGCTCGACCAGATCCTCGATCCGGGCGCGACGCCGCACCCCGGCGGTGTCGATCAGCAGGAACGCGCGCCCATCGCGTTCGAAGGGCACCAGAATGCTGTCGCGGGTGGTGCCGGGCTCCTCGTTCGTGATGACGCGCTCCTCTCCCAGCAGGCGATTCACCAGCGTGGACTTGCCGACGTTCGGGCGGCCGATGATGGCGATGCGAATGGCGTCGGAGTCGTCACCCCCAGCCGGGTGCGGCTCGAAGCCGGCGAGCACCCGCTCCATGAGCTCCTCGCACCCCTGACCGTGGCTCGCGGAGATGGCAAGCGGCTCACCGAGCCCCAGGGCATGGAAGTCTGCGGAAACGATGTCGGCGTCGAGCCCTTCCGCCTTGTTGAGGACCAGCGTGACGGGCTTGCCCGAGCGGCGCAGCTCGCGCGCAACGAAATGATCCTGCGGCGAGAGTCCAGCGCGCGCGTCGGCGAGGAGTACCAGGCAGTCAGCTTCTGCGACGGCGCGCTCGGTCTGTGCGCGCATCTGCGCTTCGATGCCGGTCGGGTTCTCTATCAGACCACCGGTGTCGATGACGATGCTGGGTACGGGACCTAAACGCCCGAAGCCATACTGCCGGTCGCGCGTGAGCCCGGGCACATCCGCCACGATGGCATCGCGCGTGCCCGTGAGCACATTGAACAGCGTCGACTTGCCGACGTTCGGCCGGCCGACCAGGGCGATGACGGGCAACATGGCTTAGGCGCAACCAGGCGGCCGCTCACGCTACTTGCTTTCCTCCGGCTTCGGCGCGGGCGTTTCCGGCACCGTTTTCCTGCCGGCGGGGGCCGCGCGCGCGAGCGGCGTCACGCGAAACGCACTGATCTGCCCGCGGTCGTTGATGACCAGCACCATGTTGCCGACGACCACCGGCGCCGTGCTGATGCGCACCTTACCGGTCGCCACGCGCGCGGCGAGCGCACCGCTCGCCTTGTCGAGCCAGTGCACATAGCCCTGGAAGTCCGCGGCGACGACCGCATTGTCCATGATCGCGGGTGCCGACAGCCCCCGATGCAGCAGCGCTTTCTGCCGCCAGATCTCCGCTCCGGTGCGCGCCTTCAGCGCGAGCAGCTCACCGTCCGCTGTCGCCACGTACAGCGCATCCTCGTCGAGGGTAAGCCCGCGGTAGCTGGAGGCCTCGTGCGACCACCAGATCTGCCCGGTTTCGAGCGCCAGCATGGCCACGCGTCCCTGGAAGCCGACCGTGTACACGTCCTGGCCGGACACCCGCACGGCTGAGTCGATATCGGCGAGGCGCTCCAGTTCGGTGCGGCCGTGCGGAGGTGTAATCGTCGCCTCCCACTGCACCGAACCGTCGTTCATGTTGGCCGCCAGCACCTTGCCGTTGTCGAAGCCGCACAGCACCAGATCGCCGGCGATTACCGGGCGTGCCGTGCCGCGCAACGACAGGCGCGGCACCTGCTGCTCCTGGGACCACAGCTCGTGCCCGTCCGAGGGACTCAGCGCATGCAACTTGCCGTCGACCGTGCGCACGGCGATCAGGCGCTCGGAGATGGCCGCTGGCGCCAGCACCTCCCCGTTCAGGCGCACTTTCCAGCGAATCGCACCGTCGGCGGGGTTGAGGGCAAATAACTGCCCGTCGCTCGCACCCACCAACACCAGCTCGCCGCTCG
>Ga0193733_1000423_pt1 | contig 14337 bp, 11 predicted proteins | sample U1s2metaG_FD_145076 | JGI IMG/M metagenome (GOLD analysis project Ga0193733, IMG submission 145076) | Soil microbial communities from a riparian zone of the East river system, Colorado, United States - U1s2 | ecosystem: Environmental > Terrestrial > Soil > Riparian zone | place: USA: East River...
CTACAGAATCAGTTTCTGGCGCAGGTCAACGCCAAGTTGAACCCCAGCGCGACTCCCGCGACCCCCTTCACGCCGCCCCCCGGGTTTACTCCCCCGGCGCCTCTGCTCGAGGACGCAAAGAGCCAGTTGAGAGGAGAGCTCGTGTCACTGCGTGCCGATATTCGGCGAGCCGTACCGAAGGCTTCAGATCGAGAGACGCGCCTGCATCTCGAAGCAGCGGATCACGAAATTGGAGATATCCTCGACCCGAAAAAATGACCCGGGCGGCGACGGAGCATCGAGAGCGAGGCCATAGATTCGCTCGCCGCTCTCGATAGCGCACAAATGAAAAGAGGGAGCGCCTTTCGACGCTCCCTCTTGTTCAAACGATAACCTGATCAGGTGCAAACGATCACACCGGTGGCGTTGGCGCAGGTCTTAGCTGACTGCGAGTGCGTTGCGGTTGCGCTCCAGCCCTGGGGCGGACCAGCAATCAGCACTGCTACGATCGTCACGTTCTGCGACGGGGTGAAGCCCTGGATCGGTGCAGCCATCGTCGCGGTTCCTGCGAAGTAGGCGCCGTTCTGGTCTGCAGCGTACTGCTCTTCGTAGGTCGCAAGATTGCGAAGGTCAGACTTCATCGCGGCGACATACGCCTTGTCCTTCGTGTTCGCGAACTTCGGAATCGCAATCGCGGCAAGAATACCGATGATGACGACCACGATCAGAAGCTCAATGAGTGTAAAACCCTTTCTATTGCGCATGAAATGTAATCCTCGAGAGAAAAGCGGTTGGAGTTCGGAGCGGAGTTGGGTGTTACGGGGCCGTAAGTGAGAACACAATGGCGAGGCTATAGACACCTGGCGCGTTGCTGGGCTGGGTGAATCCCGCCGCCCACACGGTCTTGAAGAACGCCGCCGCCGCAGTGCCGTTGGTGGCTGCTAATCCGGAAGTCAACAGCGCGTCGCTGGTGCTGATACCGACGTAGGTTCCAGCTGCTGCGTTCGACCAGGTCAGATCGCTGACTGGCTTGGTACCGCCAAGCGTTCCGACATAGGTCCAGTTCGCTGGGTTCGAGGTGCGAACGTTCAGCGTCCAGCTGCGATTGGCCTTAACCGTGAAGGTCGGGCCTAGATCGGCGAGTACCGCGCCGGTTTCGATCTGGTCAGCTGTTGGTGAGCTCAACGTGGTGGTGGTCGCGCTCATAGTGAGCTTGACCAGCGCATTGACGGTCGCGGACGCGGTGTTCACCACGAGACATCCACCAGCGTTGCCACTGCACTGCAATTGCGCATTTGCCTGGCTAGCGCTGATGGCTGATCCGAGCACCATTGCGGCCAGAAGAAAACGGGTCGCCTTCATCGAATTTGCTCCAAAGTTCACGGGTTTTCGACAGCTTTCGGTTGGAATTCCCGACTGTCTCTTTCTACCGATAAGACGCGATGCCCGGCATGGTCGCAACGCGAAAAAGCGCGACAAATTGGAGTCGGGGCGGTCAGACTAAGTAGTTGTCGCTTCTATACTTAGATATATCACAAATATGCGCTTATGGCTCCGTTTTTGGCGATTTGCGGCAGCCGTTGCACACTGCGACAGGCGCGCAAGCTCGGGCTCCCGTCGGGTGGCCGTGCGTGTTAAGATGTGTCTGTCTCCCCCGAATCGAGGGAGATAATTCGTTTTTCGGGGCGTAGCGTAGCCCGGTAGCGCGCCTGCTTCGGGAGCAGGAGGTCGCTGGTTCAAATCCAGTCGCCCCGACTGTGTTCAAGTGCTGGCGCCGTGCGGGCTTCCTCGCGCGGCGCTAGTTCGTTTATGGATCAGTGTGTAGGTTCGAAGTCCAGGTCGAACGCCCTCCTTTGCGTGGAACTGTCAACGCCACGAGCACGTTGGGCAAAGGAACGGAAACTTCAACTGACTATACCTGCCAACGGTGTCCAACGCCGAGAAGGAAACCTGACATGGTACCCCAAGTAATCGTCATGCTAGGCGCATTCGCCACCGCCATCGTCTTTGCGATTGGAATTCCACTGGTGAAAGTGTACTCGCGAAAGATCGACGCAGAGACCAAGAATCCGCGCATCCCGTCGGATGTCACGGATCGTCTCGAGCGAATGGAGCGGGCGATCGAAGCGGTCGCCATCGAAGTCGAGCGCATCTCCGAGGGGCAGAGATTCACGACCAGGCTTCTCTCCGAAGGCAGGAGCGCAAAGGAGAAGAGTCTGAGCTGAAGAGCGCGACCGTTGCCACTTGGCGTAGGAACCGGTCCTAGAGAAGAATTGCGTCGGCAATTCGTCTAAAATCCCTGACTGGAAACCAACTCCCTTGCTAACGCCGGTAACTCCTCTCAAGAAAGCACGGATGCTCGTCTCTGTGCTCATTCCCGTCTATAACGAAGTCGACACCGTTGCGGAAATAGTGGAACGCGTCAGGGCGACCCCTTACACGACGGAAATCATCTGCGTCGACGATTGCTCGACCGACGGAACGCGTGACGTCCTGGCGCGGCTTCTCTCTGATGGAATGATTCAACAAGCCATCTTTCAAAAGGAGAATCGCGGCAAAGGCGCCGCTGTCCGAACGGCAATCGCCGCGAGTCACGGAGACATCGTGATCGTTCAAGACGCCGACCTCGAGTACAGCCCATCCGACTGGCCGACGCTCTTCGAGCCACTCGTGCAGGGACGCGCTGATGCGGTGTTCGGATCGCGCTTTCTCGGCGGCACACACCGGGTGCTCTACTACTGGCACTCGGTGGGTAACGGGCTCCTTACTACGCTCAGCAACATGTTCAGCAATCTGAACCTCACCGATATGGAGTGCGGCTACAAAGCCATTCGAGGTGAACTGGCCCGGTCCCTTACTCTCAAGTCCGGACGCTTCGGGTTCGAGCCAGAGATTACGGCCAGGCTCGCGCACGCAAATGCCCGGATCTTCGAAGTCCCGGTGGCTTACTCGGGCAGAACTTACCTGGAAGGAAAGAAGATTACGTGGCGCGACGGAATGGCTGCCCTCTTTCACATCCTGCGCTACAACCTGTTCCCTTGAGCTCCTCCAGCTAGCCGTTCGGCCACAACGATTTGATACCCACGTCGTACGGCACGAGCTTGGGAGATCCCTCTTTTTCCGGTCTGAACAAGACCATCGGCACCCGCGCCGGATACCGAGCTATCAACTTGGCATTTTCTTCTGGGCCCAAGTCACGCACGATCATGGTGCCGGTTCCACTCAGGCCTGGCAAATCGCTCTGCCAAAGAAGCGGAGCAATGTCGATGATTCCCAGAGTGTCGGAAGCAACCTGTCTCAAACAGCCCGGTGACAAAGGCTTTCCCTGGTAGTATCGGATCTCGTCGCCGCGAGCGATGTCGATCCTTTGCGTTTCATTGGGCGTGGAAAAATCGAAGTTAAGTGGAGGAGCATTTCCGGAACGCTCGCCCGGCTTTGCGGCGTACCAGTTAGCGAAGCTGTGAACTTCGCAGGTAGGGTTGAGCGCCATCGCCGCTTCAAGCGAGTCGCCGCGCAACCCGTGTGCGGTGAGGCGTGTTGCGATCCTTGTCGGCCAGCCGCCGTGAACGAAGACGAGCGACGGGCCCGCCGTCCGGGGAATTTCCATCCTCGCGCTAGCCATCCACGAACCTCCATAACGAGCGAGGCGCTCCGGGCCGAGGTAGACGATCGCGGCAAACCAGGCCAGCAACAGAGCGATAGCCAGCGCCGCGCGCGGCGAATAGTTGCCTAACGTCTTCTCCTTCGGAATGCGACGAACGAGCCCGACCGCCGCGGCAGCCGTCAGCAGCGCCCAGGCTGGCGCCCACTCGTTCAGCATACGGGGGCCCATGAAGATTCCGTGGTGCCAGTAAAACGCGTTCGCCAAAACAGGGAGAAGGGCCCACAAGGTCACAACCCGTGTCCCGCGCGAGAGCGCCGGCGCGAACAATAGATACAAGCCGACGACACCAACTACCGGAATGGGCGTCTCCAACAGGTACAAACTCAGCGTGACCAGATCGGAGGACGTGTATCCGAGCGCCTGAAGGGCACCATATGCATGACCGCTGGGATCTCGATGAAAACCCGGACCGACGAGTGGGCCCACCTGGGCGGCGTACCCGAACCGGAACGGGCTGCCGAAGAAATGTCGATTGTAAGCCGCGATCGCCACGAGAAACGGCGCGATCCCGATAACAGCCCCGAGCGTCGGTCGCAACAATCTGACAAATGCTTCACCCGGTCGGCTCGAGGGCGTCATCAGCCAGATAGCAGCAACGATCAGCGCGGCTACCACTGCCGTTAAGGGACGAATTGAAAAGACTGCACCGACCGCGGCGCCGGAAAGGATCGCCCACCAGAAACCTCCACCGTCGCGACTTCCAAGCGCACAGTACACAGCGATTGAAATGAACGCAGCCGCACCTATGTGATTCATGAACGCGCCGGAGAGGCCGATCAGGAACGGGCTAAGCGCAAGCAGTACCGCGCCAAGCCGCGCTACGATCTTGTCATCGGGGAATAGTCTTTCCGCGGCAAGCGTCGTGAAGAAAACGGTGACACCGACGAGTAGCGGCCCAATGAGCTGCGGCACTCCGAGTCGCATGCCAAGGGCAAGCAACACCACGTACCCCGGTGGGTATTGGGAGACCCAACCGTTGGGGGTCACCATGGAGTTCGGGAGGTGCCAAAACTCCGAGAACGCGTCAACCGGCCCGCTCAGCTGACCCGCGGCCACGAATCTCGCGTGCGCCAATTGCACCATCGCGTCGATCAGATTCGGCTTCCCCTGGAGTACAGACAGACTGAACACCAGGGTGATAAGCGCTGAAAGGAGCGCCAATGATCCGGCGTACCACAGAGCCGGAATCGAGACCAGGCGACGCCCGATTTTCTCGAGCAGTCGGTCGAGGGCAGACAGATCGATCACCCTGCTCGCCAGCACGCCCAAGGTCAGCGTGATCAAGGTGCCGAGCAGCAAGAGCGTACGCGACAGGTCAGCGGCATAAATCACATCACCCGCTATTCGATCGGAATCCGCCGTCGCGACGATTCGATAAAACGGCACGACGAGAAGCACGAGCAGCAAACCGCCGACGAAGCGAAAGAGGTAGCTGGTCATTCGATCCCCGGGCATACGCTCGGCCTTCAGGTCGTCAGGCATCTTCAAGAAGTGGCGGGTCGGGCGGCGATTGACGACTTGCGGGCAATCGCCAGCAAGCTTCGACGCAACCAGGGGATTACCCAGCGATCATAGAAGCGCACTTGTCCTCGCCCGAGAGTGGTTCGGTGGAAAATGCGCCCCGACGCGAACCAGGCGGCGACCCCGACGAAGTTGACGTAGTGGAGCGTTTCAATCCTGAAACCCGCGGTAAGCAACAGGTCTTCGAGTCCCGAGCGCGTATACCGTCGGTAGTGATCGAACGCCTTGTCGAGCGATCCATAGATCCCCGGTACCGCGGGCACGAGAAGGAGCAGGGCTCCGTCGCGGACTAGGGTGAGGTGGGCAGCACTCAGGAATTCGTCGTCGCGCTCGACGTGCTCCATTACGTTCACGGCAATCACTGTATCAGCGGTAACGCTGTCGCCCACATCTTCGAGATAGCCGTGGTGAATCCTGACACGCGGATCGTCATCGAACCTTCGCCGCAGGCTCGGAATATTGTTCGCAGCCGGCTCGATCAGTAGCAGCTCTTTTGGAGCCGCTCGCCGAAGAACAATATCCGACACCGTTCCAATGCCCGCGCCGGCCTCCACGATGCGCTCACCAAACGCTCCGGCGAAGGAATCGATAATCCAGCTGTAGTAATTGGTTGCTTCGGCGACCGCGTCTAGCTCGGTGCCGGAATACGAAAACTCGGAGATAGTGCGGGCCGAAGGAGGGACTGGCCGAATCTAGCATCATGGAGACGTTCTTCAACAAAAGGGATGACTCACTCGCTTCAGGAACTACGGGCGCTCGCGGGGTTCGCGCGAAGTCCGGACCCACGCGAATTAGGGAGCCTGAACTGTTGCAGCTTGCAACGACGGACGCAAAATGCGGCGATTCCGGAGTTGATTGGGCGCCGAGCGTAGTCTCGTAAGTGGTTGTTGGACAGTCACTTACCACCTACTCGCGCAATCTGGATTGGCTGTTGCGAGATGGTTAGCGTTGCCTTGAATTAAGGCGCCGCGTCTTTTGCACATGCTGAAGGCCCAGAAAGCCGGCGGCGATTTACTAACGCTTCAGGAGAGTCTCAAATGAGCAACAAAAAGGGTTTTACACTCATTGAGCTTCTGATCGTGGTCGTCATCATCGGCATTCTTGCCGCGATCGCGATTCCGAAGTTCGCGAATACGAAGGACAAGGCGTATGTCGCCGCGATGAAGTCCGATCTTCGCAACCTTGCGACCTACGAAGAGCAATATGCCGCCGACAACAACGGTGCGTACTTCGCCGGAACCGCGACGATGGCTTCGCCCCTTCAGGGCTTTACGCCTTCACAGAACGTGACGATCACGGCTGTGTTCGCAGCGGGTCCGCCGCAGACTTGGAGCGCGACTGCAGTTCACTCGCAGTCAGCCAAGACTTGCGACAACACCACTGGTGTGATCGTCTGCACCTGATCAGGCTCATCGCCTGAGCAAGAAAGAGGGTGCGTCGAAAGACGCCCCCTCTTTTTTGTTTTTCGCCCGAAGTTATCCGCCATTCACTTCGCGCTGAGGATGAGGATCCGACCTCACCCGAGCGCGGAGATCAGGAATCCGCTTCAACAACACTCGCCTCCACGTGGCGGCCCAGCCGGGTGTCCGAAGGTCACGTTACCATGCCCTTGGGTTCCGATCCAGATCGCGCCTCCCACGATCGCTCCGGCGATCAGCAGTGAGCGCGCAACCTGCACGTGCTTCCGCTCGATCCCCGCGATGTAACGCGAAGGGATCGTTACCGGCTCTCCGTGAAACTGCTCAGCATCCGACGAGGCACGACCTACTTCGCTGACGACGATGGTCACCGCCGAGTCGCTAATCGAGCGGACCTCGCCCTCGACCGACGTGACCTGCGCGCCGAGCGGCCCAAGCGTTTCGGTGCGTCCGGCGTCATTCATCGACAAGCGAACCGTTCCGCTCGTTGGTGCGAGCGTCGGCGAAATCGCTGTGTACGTCGAGCACGCGACAATCAGTGGAACAATCGCGAGTATTACTTCAATCATTCGTGCTCGCCCTTGCACTGTTCCCCCAGCGTGAATGTGTCTGAGTCCGGCCCGCCTGGACGGCGAAACCGGACTCAGGGTCAAGATTTGAATGCGCGTCAGGTGACTAGCCGGCCAGACAGGGCTGACCGGTTCCGTCGGAAACGGCATTCGCCGGGTCGTCTGGATTTCTCGTCCCGTTGAACCCCTGACCTGCAGGCGGAATGTTGGTGTTCGTGAGACGCTCGTTGGGATCGTAATACATGCGTCCCGGCATCTTCTGGCCCGCCTGCGTCGGCTGAAAGTTTGGAGTACAGGTGCGTTTGTAGTCGTTCCACGCCTCGTGGCCCAGCTGGAAATTGGCGATGTACTTCTCGAGCAGGATCTCATTCAACAGCGCCTGGCCGGCGACGGCTTCGGCCGGCAGTCCGTGATTCGCACGCTCTTCATTCAGCTTGATGAGCGCCGTTGCCTGGTCGCCGGTTCGATACGCCGCCTCGGCCCAGATCAGGGTGTTCTCATCGTACGTGACGAATGGTTGGGCAAAATCCGGCGCGAGCCTGACCGCGCTCAGCTTCGTTGCAGCGGCGTTGAAGTACTCCGCCCGCCGCGGGTCATTCCGGCTCTGGAGCAGTGCCACGAATTGCTGATCGGGAATGAGATACCCTGCCCGCGCCGCCGGCACCTCAAACTGGTAGTAGAAGTTCTGCTCCGCAGCGTTCGATGTGAACGCGCCAAAGTAATTCCCGGCATCTGACGAGATACCGAGCTGTGCTTCGGTCAGAGCCTGGGCGTAGGCCGCTGCGCGGACCTCCGCGGTGTGCATGTAGAACCGCGCCTTGAGAGTGTGCGCGAGGGCGGTCCACTTCACGAGATCGCCACCGTAAACCAAATCCGCGGTGGCTGGAGGCGAGCTGGTCGCGGCGGTTGACGCCATGTTCGGGATTGCCGCGCTCAGAACCTTCTGCACGGAATCGTATACGGTCAGCTGATCATCGAGCTTGGGATTGGGCTTGTTCGACAGAGCCTCGGAGTAAACGAGGTTTCCGAACAGGTCCGCACCGGTACCCATTGTGATTGCCTCCTGCACCTGCACGATGCCGAGCAGCGCGTCGTTCTTCTCGGCCTTCGCGATCTGCTGTGCGCGCACGATGTCGACCAGACCGCCGGCTGCATAGAGACCGGAATTGAACCCGCTCTGCACTCCTTCATCGTACTGATAATTCCAAATGCTTTGGTACTGGTTTTGTCCGCCCGCAAACTCCCGCGCCCACATTCCAGTGACGCGCGCGGGATCGCTTCCGAGAAGTGCCCAGATCGCGGCCTCCGAGCCTGCGAAAAGCTGGTTGGCGGTAGCGGTACTCGGACGGTTCGGGTCCGTGCTCAGCTCGCCGCCCGTCAGGAAGTCCCCCTTGCAGCCGATCGGCAACAACGCGGCGGCAAGGGAGACGAGATATCGAAGTTTTATCACTGCAATTCTCCTTTGCATTACCGGTTGAGGCTGAACGAGACAACAAACGATCTCGTGTGGGGATTGGCGAACCAGTCGAGTCCCTGCGTGAGGTATTCCGAGCCGGCGTTGTTCACCTCCGGATCGAGTCCGCGATACTTCGTCCACGTCTTGAGGTTGCGGCCGGCGATGCGGAAATCGACCGAGCTGAACCCCGTGAGGTTCTTGATGAACGGCTGATCCAGCGCGAAGGTGAGAGAGAGCTCACGGAGTTTCACAAACCCCCCGTCCTCCATGAACTGCTCCGACGGGCCAGCGAAGCCACCGCCTGTGCCGACGATGCTCATCCAGTTCTCCCAGTCGACGGGCGTCTTGAGTCCGACGACTCCCGTGCCGGGTCCCGCTACGTTGGGAAATGTCTTGGTATCGTAGTTCACGCCGTACTGTCCCTGCGTATTTCGCCGATCGGTATCGACGTGAGTTCCGAACACGTAGAGCGCGCCGCGAGTTCCGTTGTAGACGTCGCCACCCTTTCTGACGTCGAGCAGGCCCGACAGCGTGACTTTGTTCATGAGCTTGAGCGAGCTCGTGTACGACATGGTGTATCGCGGATGCGGATCACCAAGCACTCGGACCTGCGGATCCGCGACTGGCAATCCGTTCGGCGCGAGAAACAGGGCGTTCGGCTTATAGCCGCCCGGTGTCGCCGCGCAGAGCGCATCGATATCCTGGGGGACTGTGCCCCCAGCGATGCCTGGAACCGGGCTCTGCGTTCCCTGACCGCAGTGCACGAATCCCGTTCCGATTATTACTCCGGGGGCGTACCCGATGACATCCGCGCCTTCAGCCGAGTTCGCGCCGAATCCTTCAAGCAAGTCGAAGATCTGCGCCCCGCCGAGGTACGTCACGTTGCCCTTGTTCCGGCCGTACTGCACGCCAACTTCCCACGCCAGATTCTGCGTCGTGAATGGCCGCGCATTCAAAGTGATCTCAACACCCTTGTTCGTAAGCGCTCCGGTGTTGCTGAACGCGCTCAGGAAGCCGGTCGAGCCGGAGTTGACGGTGATGGGAAGTATCACGTCGGTCGAACGCTTGTTGTAGCCGACGACAGACAGATCGACTCTTTGATTCAGAAAACCGAAGTCTCCACCGAATTCAGTCTCTTTTTGCAGCTCGGGACGCAACGCAGTGTTACCGAGACGAGTGGCGCTCGTTATGCCAGCTACGCCACCGACCGAGCTCTTGAGCACGTCGCCGTAACCTGAGCCGAATTGTGTCACCGTGCTCAAAGCGTTCAGCGCTGCATAGACGTCGGGCTCGCGCCCAGTTTCGCCGTAGGCAGCCCGGAGCTTGGCAAAGCTCAATAGGCCAGTCTGGTCTCCTCCGCCCAGCAGGTTCGACACGGTCCATGCGGCGGAGGCTTTGTAGAAGTTGTGGCGTCGCTGCGAGGCGCCGAAGGTAGAGAAGCCGTCGTTGCGTACACCGGCGCTCAGATAGAGCTGGTTGTAGAGATTCAGCTCGCCTTGCCCGAAATAGCTTTCGATGTGACGCAGCGATTTGATCTCCAGCCCCGTTTGCGAGACGGTATTCTCGATCGCGAGTGGTGCGGGCGCGATGAGTCCTTCACCCTGGCCCGCGAGGGAGCGATACCGACGCGAGTTGAGATTCTGGCCGACGGTGATCGTGCCGTTCAGGTTTTCTCCCCGTGATCCCGTCGCCGAGGCGATCAGATTGTGATCGATTACGAGGTTGGTCTGCTCGGCGCGAATGACGCTGCCAGCGGCATCGTTTGCGGATGTGAGCGGAAGCGCCTGCAACCGTGAGTCACTGTAGTAGTCACCGCCCAGCGTCTCTTTCACGTCGAGCCAGGTCAGTGGCCGCCAGTCGATGTTGAAGTTGGAGATCGTGCGTCCGAGCTCGCTGCGGTTGCCCGGGCTGTTGATGACGAAAAACGGGTTATCGTAGTACGCGCAGCAGTTGAACGCGTCCACGCTGGTGGGATTCGGGAATCTGTACGGCCGCTGCAGGCCGCCGGCCGTCAGATAGTTCTCGTTGTTGAACGCCGGGGGAGTGCGCAGGGCGCCGAGCAGCAGGCCAGAGACGTCGTTGCCATGCTGGACGAAGTTTCCTCGTGAGTCCACGTAGTTGAAGTTGCCGCTGAGGGTCAGTTTGCTCCCGACCTCCTGCGATCCCTTCAGCCTGAAGCTCGCCCTGTTGTACTTGTTGTTCGGTCCCTTCACCACTCCGATCTGGTTGGTCAGACCGGCCGACGCAAAGAAAATGGTACGGTCGTTCCCGCCGGAGACCTGAAGGTTATTGTCCGCGGTTGTGCCGGTGTGAAAGAGCTCGTCGATGTGATTGTAGGTCGGGGTTCCAGCCGGCAGCAGGGCACCCCAGGACGTTCTGCCTCCTGTGGGCGAGCAATCCGGAGTAGCGCCGCACGTCGCGGCCGCATCCGGAATTGGCGCTGGGTTTACGCCCACGGTTCTCCCCATCGACCCCTGTGCGTAGTCATGCTGGAGGAAATCGGGCAGGCGGGCCTGGTCAAAATTCACGGTCGACGAAAAGTTTATCCGGGTCGGGCCTGAGTGCCCGCGCTTGGTCGTGATGAGGATCACGCCGCTGGCAGCTCGTGCACCGTATATCGCTGACGCGGCCGAGCCTTTCAGTATCTGGATGTTCTCGATATCGGCGGGATTGACGTCCGCCGCGCGGTTCGGCGTCGCGGTGCCTCCCTGGCGATCTCCGAGCGAGCCTCCGTTGACCGCGAGGAACGCGGTGGAGACTGTCTGGTTATCGATCGGTTGTCCATCGACGACGAACAGCGGCTGATTTGTTCCGGTGAGCGATGCGGCGCCCCGAATCAGCACGGACGCGCCGGCACCCGGCTCTCCCGACTGAGTGCGGACCACGACGTTGGGCGCTTTACCCGCCAGAGCTGATATGATGTTCTGCGGTTCGGATGCTCGACGGATGAGAGCGCTGTCGACCGTATTGATCGTGACGCCCAGCTTCTCACGAGTCGTCGACGTGCCGGCGCCGGTCACCACCACTTCATCGAGATGGAATGGGTTGACGGGAAGCGCAAAGCTCTGATCGACGGTGCTGCCCGGGGTCAGCGTAATTGGCACCGAGCGGGCTGTGTAACCGATGACGCGCGCCGTCAGCGTCGTCGTTCCGCCAGTAGCCCTGCTGGCCGGGACGACGAAGCTGTAGCTCCCATCGTCTTTCGTTTGTGTGCCGAGATTCAACCCGGGGATGAAGACGCTCGCACCCCCGAGGGGCACGCCCGCATCGCTCGTTACACGGCCGGTCACAGTCGTTCCGCTCTGGGCGAACGCTGTCGACGCCGTCATCGCGAATGCGGTGATGGCTGACAAGAGTAGTTTTTTCATACTGCCCGCCTCTCCTTGATGGTGATCAGCGCAATGTGAGAGTGAGGACAGAGACGTGTAAGAGATTTGGGGGTGCCGAAGCTGTGAATAATTCGTAGCGAATTTGTATACATTTTGTGCAGCCGCGAGGAACGCCAGCTGTTTCCAGCCGGCCCGCGCCATATCGCTCGCGAGTTACCTGGCGCCAGGAGTCATCCGGATGCCGTGCGGACAATTTTTACAATTCGCATACATCGGTAGCGGGGGCGGATATCCGGCCGGCGGAGTATTGTATCTTCGCTGCCACCCGTCCAAATACGATGTCTATAGCCAGTCACATGCGAGCATACGGAGCCCGGCCATTCCTGCTTGGCGGTGCGCTTCTCGGCATTGTCGTCGTTTCGGCTCTCGCCGTGCGGGAATCCATGCGCAACGCACAGGAACGGAAAGCAGCCGCTGAACGGACCGTCAGAGACTATGCGAAGTTCGCGAGCTACCTCTACACGACTCGCGCGTATCTCTCAGCGCGCGAGCGTACCCTGTTCCAGGCGTATGTGGCGATTCATCCGAGTGAGCCCTGGGTCCGGAGCGCGCTACCACCGGTAACGGCTATTCCGGCAATCCCCGACACGACGGAGCGGTGCGGACCAAGCGCGAACTGGCCGATCTACAGATTTCGTCTGGATATGCCCTCGCACTCGGTCACGTACGCCGGTGGGCGCCCAGCACCGCAGATCGAGCCAATCATCCGTGATTCCATTCCGAAGCTCGCCAATGCGCGATGGGTCAGAATGTCCCGCTTCGGCTACTTGTTCGTCGACGCGCCAGACGGAAGAGAAACCGTCGCCTATGCCCCCGCGTACGATTCAGCTGACAGGTTGCTAGCCGTGTACGGATATCGCTCGTGCTACGGCGTGCGCGATACAATGGATTACTCGCAGATGTACAGGGTTGTCCGCGTTCTGCCCCCTATGGTGCCTGGCTACGTCGAGGAGGGATCTCGATCCACGGTCGACACTGCTCGCAGCAAGGATTCCGAGCAAATGGTCGGTAAATGGCCCCTCGGAATGCCCGCCGAGTCGTTATTGACGCTGACCGTTACGGACATGGCGCACAAGACGATCTATCAGGCTCCGAAGGGCGGACCTTCCTCGGAAAACTTCTACGGAGTGACGCCGCTTGGTTACATCGGTGGGACGATCTATTGGGTTTCGCTCCGGCCAGACGTTGCCCGATTCCTCGTAGTCGGAGGAATTCCGCGATCGCGCGTCCCCGCCTCTCTGCTCCTGCTGGCGGGGAGCATAGTGCTGGCGATCGCCGGCTTCGCGTCTTTGCGCAGCGAGGTGCGTCTCGTCAACTCCCGCGAACGGTTTCTGGCCAACGTGTCGCACGAGCTGCGGACACCGCTGCAACAGATCCTGCTGTTCGTGCAGTTGCTTCGTCTCGGTCGCACCCGAACCGAGTCCGAGCGCGAGCGGTCACTCGAGATCATCGAACGGGAAACGAATCGCCTCATCGCGCTGTCCAACTCCGTGCTGGCCGCCGCGAGACCGGAGCTGCAGCTCCAGTCCACTCCGGTCGACGTCGCGCGCGTAGTGCAAACGACGGCAGATTTTTTCACACCGTTGGCGGAAGCCCGCAAGATGCGCATCGAGCTGGACATCCCAGAACCCGCAATCGCGCGTGGCGATCCCGGCGCAATTCGCCAGATCCTGATCAACGTCCTGGACAACGCCGCGAAGTACGGACCGGTGGGACAGACAATCACGATCGGGGTCCGCAACGATGGAGACGTCGTTAGACTATGGGTCGATGACTGCGGGCAGGGAATCCCGCCATCAGAGCGAGTCAACGTCTGGAAGCCATTCTTCCGAGTGGGTGGCACGCTGGACGACAGCACGGGCGGAGCGGGGCTGGGTCTTTCGATCGTGCGCGATCTGGCAACGGCCATGGACGCGGAGGCGGACCTTATCGAGGCGCCGGGCGGAGGGACCCGCTTTACTCTCGCCCTTCAGGGCAGTCGGAACGGTACGGAGTCATGACGCATGCGTGGCAGCCATCCGGTGGCAATGATGTCACGGTAGATCGTTCAATTCTGATCATCGAGGACAACGAGACGCTTGCCCTTGGCCTTCGGACCAGTCTCGAGGTCGAGGGCTACAAGGTCGAGTCCGTCACAGACGGAAACGAGGGCCTGGTCTGGCTCGAGCACCACAGTCCCGACCTGATCATTCTAGATCTGATGCTGCCGGGTTTGAACGGTTTTGAGGTGCTCCGACGATATCGCGGTCGTGGCGGCGCCGCAGCGGTCCTCATTCTGTCGGCGCGTGATCAGGAAGTCGACAAAGTGCAGGGATTCCGCATCGGTGCCGACGATTACGTC
>Ga0193733_1000425_pt1 | contig 14280 bp, 18 predicted proteins | sample U1s2metaG_FD_145076 | JGI IMG/M metagenome (GOLD analysis project Ga0193733, IMG submission 145076) | Soil microbial communities from a riparian zone of the East river system, Colorado, United States - U1s2 | ecosystem: Environmental > Terrestrial > Soil > Riparian zone | place: USA: East River...
CTGATATTCCTCCAGCACCTTCGCGCCGGGATTGACGATCAGCACGCCTTCGCGGCCGTCGACGATCACGAGCTCGCCTTCCCGGATCATGCCGCGCGCGTGATGCAGGCCCACGATCGCCGGGATGTTGAGGCTGCGCGCGACGATGGCCGTGTGGGAGGTGACCCCGCCGAGGTCGGTCACGAAGCCCGCGTACTGGTGCTGCTTGAACAGAATCATGTCCGCGGGCGACAGATCGTGCGCCACCACGATCAGGTCTTCCTCGTGCGAGGGCTCAGGCGGCGCGTGCCCCGTGCCGAGCATCGCCTTCAGCACGCGCTCGACCACCTGCACGATGTCCTGCTTGCGCTCGCGCAGGTACGGGTCTTCCATCTCGTCGAACTGCGATACGAGGTAGTCCATCTGCAGCACCAACGCCCATTCGGCGTTGCAGTGCCGGTTGCCGATCAGCTCGCGCGGGACAACGGAGAGATTGGAGTCATTGAGCAGCATCGCGTGCAGGCTGAGGATCGCCTTCATCTCCGCCGGCGCGCCGGTGGACACGCTCGTCTGCAGCGCGGCAAGCTCGCCCCGGACCTGCGCGATCGCATTGTCGAAGCGCGCGATCTCCGCCTCGATCCCATGCGGTGCGATCTCGTAGTGCGCCACTTCCAGGCGCGCAGTCGAGACGAGGTGCGCGTGGCCGATCGCAATTCCCCCGGAGACGCCTGCGCCGTGCAGGGTGAAGCTCGCGCTGCTCGCCTGAGGATTCTCGCCCATTTTCACTGAAAGCCTACTCCTCTTCCCCGAAGCGCTCTGTGATGAGCCGGACCACCGCGGCGAGCGCGCTTTCCGCGTCCTCGCCGTCGGCTTCGATGACGACACGGCTGCCCTTGCCCGCGGCGAGCATCATGACGCCCATGATGCTTTTCGCGTTCACGCGCCGGCCGTTGCGCGACAGCCACACTTCCGCGGCGAATTTCGCCGCGAGCTGCGTGAGCTTCGCCGCGGCGCGCGCGTGCAGCCCCAGCTTGTTGACGATTTCAGCTTCGATTCGCGGCATTGCACGCGTCTGAATTCAGGTGGACCACGCCGTCCCGCCCGCCGCTCCTCGCCTTCTCGACCACGGCGGCGAGCGGTTCATCGCGGTAGGTAAGCGCGCGGATCAGCATGGGGAGGCTCGCCCCCGACAGGCCTTCGACCTTGCCGGGCTTGAGCAGGCGCGTAGCGATGTTCGAAGGCGTAGCGCCCAGAATATCGGTGAGCACCAGCACACCGTCGCCGCTGTCGAGCTGGCGCACGAGCTCCTGGGCCTGGGGCAGGATCGCGTCGGGATCGTCATGGACCGTCACGCCCAGTTGCTGCACCTGCAGCGGCCGCTTGCCGAGCACATGGCTCGTGCCGTGGATGAGCGCCTCGCCCAGGGCGCCGTGCGCGACGATGAGAACTCCGACCATGATTCCCGTGTCCGAAGTGACTGCGTTCCGGCCCAGTCTAACGACCGCTGCCGGAACGATCAACTGGGAAAGGTCTCTTCTACCTTACGGCGGCTTCGACAGCGTCGAGAAATATCCCGGCGACATCGAAGCCGGTCTGGTCGGTGATTTCCCGGAAGCAGGTAGGGCTGGTGACGTTGATCTCCGTGAGCCAGTCCCCGATCACGTCCAGGCCGACGAGGAGCAGCCCCTGGCGCGCGAGCTCCGGCCCGAGCGCGTTCGCGATTTCCAAGTCTCGCCGCGAGAGAGGCTTTGCGACGCCGGTGCCCCCGGCGGCGAGGTTGCCGCGCGTCTCGCCAGGCTTGGGGATGCGCGCAAGGCAATGCGGTACGGCTTTCCCAGCGATCAACAGGATGCGCTTGTCGCCCTCGCGGATTTCCGGGATGTAGCGCTGTGCCATGACCGATTTTGCGCCGTCGCGAACCAGCGTTTCGACGATCACGTTGCGGTTGGGATCGCCAGGGGCGACGCGAAACACCGATTCCCCGCCCATTCCGTCCAGGGGCTTGAGCACCACGTCGCCGTTCGCGTCGATGAATTCCTGGAGTTGCCCAGCGAGCCGTGTCACCAGCGTCGGCGGGGAGAACTGCGGGTATTTCGCGATCGCCAGCTTCTCGCTGTGGTCGCGGATCGCGCGCGGTTCGTTGAACACCTTCGCGCCATCCTTTTGCGCGAGCTCCAGAAGCCAGGTGCTCGCGACGTATTCGGCGTCGAACGGCGGGTCCTTGCGCATGAGCACCACGTCGAATTCAGCGAGCGGCGTCTCCTTTGGCGGCGCGATCCGATACCAAGGGTCCTTGTCGCCGGTGAGGGTGAGGCGGGAAGTTTCGCCGATAACCCGACCTCCCTTCCACATGAGGCCTTCCTGCAGCATGAAATACAGATCGTGACCGCGCTTCGCGGCCTCGACCATCATCGCGTAGGTCGAGTCCTTGTAGATCTTGAACGAGGACAGGGGGTCGGCGACGAAGGCGATTCTCATGTGACGAAGCGCGTGCTCAAACGGCCCGCTCTGAAATCTCCACCAGGTTGCCGTCCGGATCGCGTACGTACACCGAGCGGATCGGTCCCTGCGCTCCGGTTTTCATCACCGGTCCCTCTATGATAGGCACGTTGCACGCGGCAAGGCGAGCGATCACGTCCTCGAGCCGTAGCGCCGCGATGAAGCAGATGTCGAGCGTCCCCGGGGCAGCGAGCGTTGCCCTGGGCTCGAACTCTTTTCCCTTTTCGTGGAGATTGATCTTCTGGCCGCCGAACTTGAGCGCCATGCGGCCCTCGCCGAAGCGCTCGAATTTCATTCCAAGCACCCGCGTGTAGAAATCGATGCACTGCTCGGTGCGCCCCGTCGTGAGGACGATGTGATCGAGATGGTCGATCACTTCACCGCGCCGAGCATGTAGTCGACCGCCGCCTTCACTTCCGCATCCGAGAGCGTCAGATTACCGCCCTTGGGCGGCATCGCGCCCTTGCCCTTGAGCGCGTTCTCGTACACATGCTCGGTGCCGTGCATGAGGTGCATCGCCCACGCCTTCTTGTCGCCGAACTTCGGCGCGTTCGCCACGCCCGCGCCGTGGCAGGCCATGCAGGTGGATTTGTACACCTCTTCCCCGGTCCTGAGGACCTTGCCGGCCGGTCCGACCATGCCCATGTTCACCTCGGCGACCGGCTTGATGCGCTTTGCGACTGCTTCGGGCGCCATGGCCTCCTCGTCGTAGATCCTGCCGCTCGTCGCGAGTTGCGCAAGCAGGACGATGACGATGACCGGCACGGCGAACGCGAGCACCAGCACGATGACGAGCTGCTTGGGAGTCTTGATCGGGGATTCGCGCGCGTTTCCGCTCATCTGGCGCCTCGGGCGGGCGTCGAAAAGCGCGCATTATAGCGGTTGCAGATACACTGCGCCTTTCATGATCGATCCCCTCGTCGTCGAAGAACTGATCGACCGGGCGCTCGCCGAGGACATCGGCTTCGCCGACCTCACTTCGGAGCTGGTGATCCCCGCCGACGCGCGCGTGGAGCTCGCCTTGAACGCACGCCAGGACATCGTCGTCGCCGGGATCGACGTTGCAGCGCAGGTTTTCCGTCGCCGCGTGCCGGAGTGCCGAGTCGAGCTGCGCGTGAAGGACGGCGATCGCGTCAAGTCCGGCACGGCGATGGGGCGATTGGAAGGCCCGGCCCGCGGGCTGCTCGCGGTGGAGCGAACCGCTTTGAATTTCCTCCAGCACCTCTCGGGAGTCGCCACCCTCACCGCGCAGTACGTCGAGCGCATCGCGGGCACGCGCGCGGTGCTGATCGACACGCGCAAAACGACGCCGGGCATGCGCGCGCTGGAAAAACACGCCGCGCAGCTGGGCGGGGCGCGCAACCACCGGTTGCGCCTGGATGACGGCGTGCTCATCAAGGACAACCACATCAGCGTGTGCGGCTCGATCGCGCTTGCCGTTCGGCGCGCCCGCGCGGGTGTTCCCGTATTGACCAAGATCGAGGTCGAATGCGACACGCTCGAGCAGGTGAAGGAGGCGCTCGAGGCGGGGGCCGACATGATTCTGCTCGACAACATGAGTCTGGAAGACTTGCGGCGCGCGGTCGCGCTCTCGGGTGGTCGGGTTCCGCTCGAGGCCTCCGGCGGCGTGAAGCTGGAGACCCTGCGCGCCGTCGCCGAGACCGGAGTCGATTTCATCTCGGTGGGCCGAATCACACAATCGGCGCCTGCGGTGGACATCGGCCTCGACGCAGTCGTCAGGGTCTGACATGGCAAGACACTCGGTGTGCCTGTTCTGCTCTGCGGTCGAGGATCTCCCGGTCGCCGCGCGCAGCCTCGCCGCGGAATTCGGCGCCGCTTGCGCGGCGCGCAGATTGCGCCTGGTATACGGCGGCAGCGGCCGCGGGCTCATGGGGATCGCTGCGCGCGCTGCTGCGGCCGCCGGCGGCGAAGTGCTCGGCATCATGCCGCGCCACCTCATCCGCCCGGAGCGCGCCGCGGCCGACCTCGGCACGCTCAAGATCGTCGAGTCGCTTGCCGAGCGCAAGCAGCTGATGACGGAATGTGCCGACCTGTTTGTCGCGCTGCCCGGCGGGATCGGCACCCTCGACGAGCTGCTCGAGATGCTCACGATGAACGACCTGGGCCTGCAGGACAAGCCGGTGATCCTGTGCGCAAGCGACGGCTTCTGGCAGCCGTTCATCGCGATGATCGAGCGCTTCCGCGCCTACGGCGTGCTGCGGCCGAGCGTGGAGCGCGGGCTGCGCGTGGCCGCTTCGGTCGCAGAGGCCATGCGCCTTATCGAGGACTATCTGTCGTCTGCGGAGCACGGGACACAGGGCGCCGCGTCGCGCAGTGTATAATTTCCTCTCCCGCGCCCGTAGCTCAGGGGATAGAGTGATGGCCTCCGAAGCCATAGGTCGCGCGTTCGATTCGCGCCGGGCGCGCCAGACACCCCAGGTCCGTTTTCAGTCGGAGACTCCGATGCAAAGCTGCGCGGCCCTTGCGGTTCCTTTGCTTCTGCTCGCGACCGGTGCGCTTGCCGGCGGATCGAACTACGGCGTCGTCCCGGGGGCGAAGCAGCTCACCGGAAAAGTTTCCGAGTGGCCGGTGCCGACCCCGAAATTCGCGCGCGACCCGGCCCCGGGCCCCGACGGCAATATCTACATCACGGTGATGCAGGGCGACCGCATCGCGCGTTTCGACACGAAGTCGCAGAAATTCAACGAATGGGATCTTCCCTCCGGCGCTCATCCGCACGGACTGCTGGTCGACAAGGAGGGCAGGGTCTGGTACACGGGCAACGGCAACGGCACCATCGGCGAGCTCGACACTGCGACCGGCAAGGTCCGGGAGCACAGGGCGCCCTCGGGCGGGAGTCCGCATACGCTGGTGATCGACGATTCGGGCGCGATCTGGTTTACCAGCCAGTCCGGTTACGTCGGCAGGCTCGATCGCTCGAGTGGAAAAATCTCGGAGTACAAAATGTCGGGCGGCCCCTACGGACTTACGCTCGACAAGCGCGGCAACGTTTGGGTGTGCCGCATGAACGCCGACAAGATGGGGATCGTCGATTCGAAGACGGGGAAGATTTCGGAGCTGTATATGGGTCCGGGGTCCCGACCGCGGCGCGCAGCCACGGCCCCCGACGGCACGCTCTGGATCACCCTCTACGGCAACGGCAAGCTCGCGCACGTCGATCCGGCGGCGGTCAAGATCATCAAGGAGTACGAGATGCCCGCGGGCCCGAACGGCGGGCCGTATACCGTGACCATCGACGGCAACGGGCGCATTTTCGCAAACGAGATCCAGACCGACACGGTGGCGATGCTCGATCCGAAGACCGAGCAGTTCCAGGTGTTCAAGCTGCCCTCGAAGAACGTCGGAATCCGCAAGGCGATCGTCGATGCGCAAGGGCGGTTCTGGTACATGGGCTCGCACAACGGCCGGCTGGGCGTGATCGAGTAGGAAGGCAATTCACAGAGGAGCAATTTCACATGTTAAAAATTCAAAAACTACTGGGATGTCTGGCGCTGGCCGCGGCGACGATGACCGGAGCCAACGCCCAAAACTACCCGACCAAACCGATCTACCTGTACATACCGTTCGCCGCCGGAGGGCCGACCGACACGCTCGGGCGCAATCTCGCGCAGGTGATGGGCAAGCCGCTCAAGCAGCAGATCATCGTGGAGAACGTCGTCGGCGCGGGCGGGACCATCGCCGTCGCCCGCGCGGCCAAAGCAGCGCCGGACGGCTACACCGTGCTGCTGCACCACATCGGGATGTCGACGGCGCCCGCGCTGTACCGGACGCTCAGTTTCGATCCGCTCAAGGATTTCGAGTACATCGGCGAAGTGGCCGACGTGCCAATGACGATGATCGCCCGCGGCAACTTCCCGGCCGCGAACTTCAAGGAATTCCTCGCCTACATCAAGGCGAACAAGGACAAGGTCACCTACGCGAACGCGGGCCTCGGAGCGGCCTCGCACCTGTGCGGCCTCTTGTTCATGACTGCGATCCAGACCGAGTTCACCACCGTCCCCTACAAGGGCACGGCACCGGCGATGAACGATCTCTTGGGCGGGCAGGTCGATTTCATGTGCGACCAGACCACCAACACCACCGGCCAGATCCTGGGCGGCAAGGTGAAGGCGTACGGAGTCACCAGCAAGAAGCGCGTGCCTTCGCTGCCGAACATTCCCACCCTCGATGAACAGGGCTTGAAGGGATTCGAGGTCGTAGTCTGGCACGGACTGTATGTGCCCAAGGGCACGCCGAAGCCTGTGGTGGACCGCTTGAACGCTGCGCTGCAGGACGCGATCAAGGACGCGGACTTCAAGGCCAACCTCGCGAGGCTCGGCGCCGAGCCGGTGAGCGCGGATCGCGCGCGGCCCGAAGCCCTGCACAAGTTCCTCCAATCCGAAATCGCGAAGTGGGGGCCGATAATTAAAAAGGCAGGGCAGTACGCGGACTAGCGTCCGCGTACTGCAGTACGCTCTAGTCGAACAGAGGGCAGGGAAGTATCCCCGCCCTCGGTTACCTCCCTACCCCTCGATCGGCGGTCCGCCGAGTTCGCGGTGCGAACGGATTATCAATCGCGGTCGTGATGACCGCGGTCGCCGCCCCGGAGTTGGCCGCGGATTTCCCCGGACCCGAAGGTCGCGGAGTGCACGTTGGCGTAGACCCTGCCGGCGCGGATCGCGCGGACGACTTCATCGAACTCCCCGGCGTCGATCCCCTGGCCGGTGGCGGTGATCACCTGCGCAGGGACGATCGTCCCGGTCACGGTGCTCGCCCGGGGACCGCCGCACATCGGCGTGAGGCCGGCGACGGCCGCGGGAGCCGGCGTGCCCGCAGTCTGGCAGAGCCAGACCACGATGCCGCCGACCGTGTGCCGCTGGCCGAAGTGGATGTGCGACTGGGTGACGTCGGCCTCCAGGCCCTCGAAGCTCAGCTCGTAGTGGATCATTTCCGCTCTGTCGTCGATCATCGCGCGGAAACTCCCGCGGGCCTGGGTCGAGATGGCGCCGCGGAGCGCAGGCGTCGGCGCGGCGATGAAGTGAACCTCGTTGTAGCCGGAAAGCCGTGCGGCGAACCTGTCGCCATCGTTCCTGTCCTCCGCCGCTGCCGCAGCGGAGAAGCCGACCGTGAGCGCGGCGAGCGTCGCCGCAACCGACCGTGGTGTGAGCGTTGTCATGTTTGTACCCCCGTATAAGGATTGGCGCTGCGAAGCCGTCAACCGGAGACGGCGGCGAAAGGCGTCCGCTGCGCGGACAAACCCCGCTATGCGGCGAACATCCGCCCGCCACTCACTATTCCATCCGCCGCTTCGCGCGATTCGTATGAACCATGAGCCGAGCGAACCAGGTACCTGGCGAGCTTGCTGCGCGGGCGGTTGTTTTTACGCCACCCCGTTCTTCCTGAACCAGGCGAGCATGCGCTTCCAGCCGTCGTCTGCGGCTTCCTTGCGGTAGCTCGGGCGGTAATCGGCGTGGAAGGCGTGCGGCATGCCCTCGTAGACGTGGATCATCGACTCCTTGTCCTTGCCGAAGGCGAAGAGCGCCGCGCGCAAGCGCTCGACCGCGTCGAGGGGAATACCCGGGTCGGCGCCGCCGTAGAGGCCGAGCACCGGGGCGTTCAATTTGTCCGCGACATCGATCGGCGTGAACGGTTGCGCAGGCGGGTTCGGATTGAGACCGCCGTACCAGGACACTCCCGCCTTGATCTTGTTGTTGTGCGCGGTGTACATCCACACGGTGCGCCCGCCGCGGCACATGCCCGTGATGCCGAGCTTCTTGGTGTTGGCCTTGGGCTGATTCTCGACGAAGGCGACCAGCGCATCCAGGTCCGACAACATCTGCTCGTCGGCAAGGGTGTTCGCCTTGCCTATCACTTCCTTGATATCGGCGATCTTGGAGAGGTCGCCGATGCGGAAGAACGGATCGAGGGTGATGGCGTAATAGCTGGCCCTGGCGAGGCGCCGGCAGATGTCCCTCTGGTATTCGTGCATGCCGAAGACCTCGGGAACCACGATCACGGTCGCGTACTTGCCCGCCTTCTTCGGCGACGCAAAGTAGACCGGCAGGCCGCCTCCGGAAACCGGGACCTGGGCGGCGCCCACGTCCAGGCCGTCGGCGGGGGTGATGATCGCGGTTTGCGCAACGACCGGTCCGGCAGCGAGCGCGAAGCCCGAAGCGAGGCTCGAGGCGATGAAGCCGCGCCGGGTGAACGGCACCCTCGGCAAGAGACTTTCGAGATGGGGGTCGTCGAACTTGGCTCGGTCGTTCATTCATCCTCCTTTTTGAGTGTGCAGGGAAAGCGCGGCTGTAAACAGATATTCTCGGTTGTTCATTCCATCGTCGCTAGTCCCCTGCGGGATTCAGCGGCGGCGCGAAAACACGCGCATCAGCCAGAGCGCGAAGGCCGCGAGAATGACGGCCGAACCGATCAATCCGTAACGGCGCATCTTCTTCTTCCTGCGCGCGGTTTCGGCGCGTTCCTCGGCCATGAGCTGCGCCAGGCGCTCGGCGGGGCTCGCCTTCGGCCTCTCCTCGGCGGCGGCCGGCGCTGGAGTTGCGGCGCGCTCGGCGCCGCCAGGCGGCGGATTTCCGCTCTTGAGCGTCTCGGCCTGGCGCCGTGCCTGGGCGATGAGCGCGGCTTCCCGGGCCGACAGTTTTTCCTTTTCCATGGGCTACATGAGAATGATATCGAACTGCTCCTGGCCGTAGCTCGTCTCGACCTGCATCGACACGGGCTTGGCTATGAAGTCGCCGAGCATCGCCAGGGATTGCGATTCCTCCTCCAGGAACAGGTCGATAACCGATTGCGAGGCGAGGATGCGGAACTCGCGCGCGTTGAACTGGCGCGCCTCGCGCAGGATTTCGCGCAGGACTTCGTAGCACACGGTCTGCGCGGTCTTGACCACGCCGCGTCCGCCGCAGGTCGTGCAGGGCTCGCACAGCACGTGCTCGAGCGATTCCCGGGTGCGCTTGCGGGTCATCTCGACCAGCCCCAGTCCGGTGAAGCCGTTGACGCTGATCCGGGTCCGGTCGCGCGCGAGCGCCTTGTTCAGCTCGGCGAGCACCGCGACGCGGCGTTCCGCGCTTTCCATGTCGATGAAGTCGATGATGATGATGCCGCCGAGGTTTCTCAGGCGCAGCTGGCGCGCGATCACCTGCGCGGCCTCGAGATTGGTCTTGAAGATCGTATCGTCGAAACTACGGGTGCCCACGTAGCCGCCGGTGTTGACGTCGATCGTGGTCATCGCCTCGGTCTGCTCGAGGATGAGGTAGCCCCCGCTTTTCAACTCGACCCTGCGCGCGAGCGCCCGCTCGATCTCGTCCTCGACGTTGTAGAGATCGAAAAGCGGCCGCTCGCCGGTGTAGTGCTCGAGCTTCTCGAGCACCTTGGGCATGTACTCGGCGGCGAACTCCTGGAGCTTCTGGAAGTTTTCGCGCGAGTCGATGATGATTCGGCCCGTGCTTTCGCCCGCGATGTCGCGCAGCACCCTCTGCGCGAGCGACAGGTCCTGGTAGAGCAGCGTCGGCGCGGGCGCCGTGAGCGCGCGGCCGCGGATGCCGTGCCAGAGTTTTTTCAGGTACTCGATGTCCCCGCGCAGCTCCGCGTCGGTGGCGGTCTCCGCCACGGTGCGGATGATGAATCCCCCGGTCTCGTCGGCGGACAACAGCTGCGCGAGCTTCTCGCGCAGCAGCTGCCGCTCGGTCTCGTCCTCGATCCGCTGCGAAATGCCGATGTGGGGGTCCTGGGGGAGATAGACCACCAGCCGCCCGGCGATCGAAATCTGGGTCGAAAGACGCGCGCCCTTGGTCCCGATGGGGTCCTTGATCACCTGCACGAGCCGCGACTGGCCTTCAGAGAGGATGCGCTCGATGGGCTTTGCCGGCGCGTCGTTCAGTTGCGTATTCTGACGCTCCTCCCAGATGTCCGCCACGTGCAGGAATCCGGCGCGCTCAAGGCCGATCTCGATGAACGCCGATTGCATGCCCGGAAGCACCCGCGCGACTTTCCCGACATAGATGTTGCCCACGAGGCCCCGGTTCGCCGCGCGCTCGATGTGCAGCTCCTGCGGCACGCCCGCCTGCATCACGCCGACGCGGGTTTCCTGCGGGGTGCAGTTGATCAGGATGTCCTCGGTCACGCGCCGAATGTCCTGATCAATTGCGCGGTCTCGTACAGCGGCAGCCCCATGATGCCGGAATAGCTGCCGTGCAGCTCGGTGACGAAGGCCGCGGCGCGGCCTTGGATCGCATACGCGCCCGCCTTGTCGGTCGGCTCGCCGCTCTCGACGTAGGCTTCGAGCTCGGGCTCCGCGAGGTCGCAGAAGCGAACCCGGCTCTCGCTCACGGCGATCTCAATGTGCGCCTCGAACTTGAGCGCGACCGCGGTGACCACGCGGTGCTCGCGTCCGGAGAGGAGCCGCAGCATGCGCGCCGCGTCGGCAGAATCGGCGGGCTTGCCGAGAATTTTCTCGCCGATGCAGACGACGGTGTCCGCGGCGAGCACCGGGAACCTGCGCAGCCGGCGCTGCACGACCCGGTCCCAGCCCACGTCCGCTTTGGCGCGGCAGACTCGGCGGACGTAATCGTCGGGCAGCTCGTCCGCCAGCTGCGACTCATCCACATCGGGGCCGCCGCGCGCCGGGTGCTCGCGCAGCACCAGCACTTCGAACGAAACGCCGATCTGCTTCAGCAGCTCGCGCCGGCGCGGGCTGCGCGAAGCCAGATAGATCAAGGTTCTCGCCGGATTTTTGATCATTCGCGGTGGTAGGGATGGTTGTGAAGAATGGAACTCGCGCGATAGAGCTGCTCGGCGAGCAGCACCCGCGCCAGACCGTGCGGCAGCGTCATCGCCGACAAACGCAGAACGAGTTCCGCGCCGCTCTTCGTCGCGGGCGCGAGACCGTCTGCGCCGCCGATGAGAAAGGCGGTATCGCGTCCGTCCCGGCGCAGCGCGGTCAGCCAGCGCGCAAACCCGGCGGTGCCGAGCTCGCGCCCACGCTCATCCAGCGCCACGCGCGAGGCTCCGCGCGGCACGGCTCGTGAGAGGCGCCCACCTTCCGCCTCGAGCAGTTGCGCAGTCGATTTGCCGCCCGAGCGGGGCTCGGGGCGGACTTCGATCAGCTCGATCCTCAAGTCGCGTGGCATGCGCCTTGCGTAGTCATTAAACGCTTCGTCGACCCAGCCGGGCATGCGCGACCCCACGGCGACGACCCAGAGTTTCATCTGCCGCGCGCCGACGCCGTCTTCCGCCGGGCGCGCGCCTTGCGCGGCTTCGGCTGGTCCCACAGCTCCTCGAGATTGTAGTGCGAGCGCACCGCAGGCTGCATGATGTGCACGACGATATCGCCCAGATCGAGGAGCACCCAGTCGCCTCCGTCCTCCCCTTCCACGCCGTAGACGCGGCCGCCCGCCGCCTTCGCCCTTTCCTGGACGCGGTTCGCCAGAGCCTTCAGCTGGCGGGCCGAGTCCGCGCTCGCGATGATCACGCGGTCGAACATCGAGGTGAGATGGGTCACGTCGAAGACCTCGACCTCGCGCGCCTTGATGTCCTCGAGCGCCGCGAGCGCGGCCTTCTGGAGCTTGCGAAGATCCATCATCAGGGAGCGCCGCTCTCCTTCGCGTACAGTCCGTGCGCCTCGATGTAATCGAGGACCGCCGAGGGCAGCAGGTAGCGCGGGCTGCGCGCCTGGGCGAAGTGGGCGCGGATGGCGCTCGCGGAGATGTCGAGCGCCGTGGTGCCGTAAGTGACGACGTTTCCCCCCGGCCGCTCGCGCAGGACATCGGGGGTGCCGGCGCGCTTGCGCCACTCGGCGGCGAGCGCGGCCGGCATTCCGCCGGGAGTGAGCGAATGTCCGGGACGCTGCGCGACGAAGACGTGCGCGAGGGGAAACAGGTCGCGCCAACGCTCCCAGGAAGTGAGGTTGCGGAAGGCATCCGTCCCCAAGAGCAGCACCAGAGAACGCTGCGGGCCGAATTCGTTTCGTAGCCGCTCCAGTGTCTCGACGGTGTAGCCGGGCGCGGTCTGGCGAATCTCCGCGTCGTCCAGCTCGAAGAGGGCGTTCTTGGCTATCGCGAGGCGCACCATCTCCAGGCGATGCACCGCCGGCGCACGCGGCGCGCCGCGGTGCCAGGGCTGGCCGGCAGGCACCCAGCGCACTCGCTCCAGACCGAGAATTTCGACCGCCTCCTGAGCAAGGCGCAGGTGTCCGAAGTGCACCGGGTCGAAAGTGCCGCCCATGATGCCGATGGGCGCGCTTTTTCGCGGCGCAGCGGCCCGGCGGCGGTCAGAGGGTTTTTTCAGAAGGCTCTCAGACGCGAATCTGGCCGCTGCCGAACACCACGTACTTTTGCGAGGTGAGGCCCTCGAGGCCCACCGGGCCGCGCGCATGCAGCTTGTCGGTCGAAATGCCGATCTCCGCGCCCAGGCCGTATTCGAAACCGTCGGCAAAGCGCGTCGAGGCGTTCACCAGCACGGAGCTCGAATCGACCTCGCGCAGGAAGCGCTTCGCGTGGGCTTCGTCCTCGGTCACGATCGCGTCGGTGTGCTGCGAGCCGTACTTGCCGATGTGGGCGATCGCTGCGTCGAGATCCTTGACCACGCGCACCGCGAGGATGGGCGCGAGGTACTCGGCGTACCAGTCCTCCTCGGTGGCGGGCTTCATCCCGGAAACGAGCGCGCGGGATTTCTCGTCACCGCGCAGCTCCACGCCCTTGTCCGCGTAGATCTTCGCCAGTTTCGGCAGCACCTTCGGTGCGATCGACTCGTTCACGAGCAGCGTCTCCATGGCGTTGCACACGCCGTAGCGCTGGGTCTTGGCGTTGTCGGCGATGCGGATCGCCTTGTCAACGTCGGCGCGCTCGTCGATGTAGACGTGGCACACGCCGTCCAGGTGCTTGATCATCGGGATGCGCGATTCGCGCATCACCCGCTCGATCAGGTCCTTGCCGCCGCGCGGCACGATGATATCGACGTATTCGTTCATCGAGAGGAGCATCCCGACCGCCGTGCGGTCGGCGGTTTCGATCACCTGAACCGCATCCTCGGGCAGGCCGGCGGCGCTCAAGCCTTCGTGCACGCACGCGGCGATCGCCATGTTGGAGCGGACCGATTCCGAGCCGCCGCGCAGGATGCAGGCGTTGCCCGCTTTCAGGCACAGCGCCGCGGCGTCGGCGGTCACGTTCGGGCGCGATTCGTAGACGATGCCGATCACGCCCAGCGGCACGCGCATCCGGCCGACCTTGATTCCGGAAGGCTGCTCCTTCAGTTCGCTGATACTGCCGACCGGATCGGGGAGCTTCGCGACCTGCTCCAGGCCCTCGGCCATGCCCTCGATCGTCTTTTCGGTCAGCGTGAGGCGGTCGATGAAAGCCGCGTCCTTCCCGGCAGCGCGCGCCGACTTCACGTCCTCGGCGTTCGCGGCGAGAAGCTTCTTCGCATCGCGCCTCATCGTCTTGGCGGCGGCGATAAGCGCGCGGTTCTTGGTTGCCGTGTCCGCGCGCGCCACCTCGCGCGACGCGGCGCGAGCGCGCCGGCCGACTTCGAGCATGTAGGACTTGATGTCCAAGGGAGCGTTCATGGGGGAATTTTACGCCGTGCGAGCGGAAGGCGTCATTTCCCCTCCTGTATTTAAGGAGGGGTGGCGCGAAGCGCCGGGGTGGTCAGGTTTTGCTTGTCGGCGATGCGAACATCGGCGATCCAGTTGCGCTTTCTGCGCGCGAGACGAGATTCAACATCTTCGCCTTCGAAGTCAGCGGTGGCCCGGCGAAGCCGTGATGGGTCTACATTCTCGAACACGTTGACGTT
>Ga0193733_1000427_pt1 | contig 14251 bp, 11 predicted proteins | sample U1s2metaG_FD_145076 | JGI IMG/M metagenome (GOLD analysis project Ga0193733, IMG submission 145076) | Soil microbial communities from a riparian zone of the East river system, Colorado, United States - U1s2 | ecosystem: Environmental > Terrestrial > Soil > Riparian zone | place: USA: East River...
CGTATCTGAAAGGATTGGATCCTCCCCGTTCCTGCGGAGTTCCTCGCCGGGTTTCGAATTCAGATTAAGGCGAGCATCATCCAATCGGTTCCGGTAAGGGCAATGGCGGCGGTTCCGGCGGTGGGGGTGAAACCACGGGCGGCGGTGCAGGATGCAGCAGCGCGTCCAGCGCGGGATAGCGCGAAGCAAAGAAGTAGATGGCATAGGCGGGGAAGAACACCGCGGCCGGTACCGAGACCAGTGAAAGGATGTACAGAATAAAAAAGATCGCACAGCATCCCGCCACCACGGTAAGCGTAATGGTGTAAAGGTTCCAGGTCAGCCCGGCCGCCATGCCTGCGATCACGGCCACCGCACCGAGTCCGCCGACCGGGATCAGAAACAGCAGCATCACGATGGCGGAAACGATGGAGAGAACGATCGCAGCCCCGATCGCCAGCACGATCTTCATTCCAATGTAGCCGGCGTAGCTGCCCTTCTCGGCTTTGATCTGAGGCCAAAGCCGGCGCCATCCCTCGATGGCGCCGATCTCTTCCAGGGCCATTTGTGGCACCACGAAATCCTTGGTCATGACATGCACCAACAGTTGCGCGAGCACGAACACCAACACCACAGAGAACAGGGCCATGCCGCCCAAGATCAGGGGAATTAGGTGTTCACGGGGATCCTTAAGCCAGCCGACGACGAAAGCGAAGCCTGCCGGGATTCCAATCAGAATGGTGAAGCCTACAATCCAGGACAGGAAGAGTAGAATCTGCCAGAAGAAGTAGCGCCGCCCCGGGCCCTGGCGCCGGCTCCAGCTTTCTCGAATGCGGCATTTCTTCGCCACCACACTATCAAATAGAACGAAGCGCATTACGCTGTTCGCGTACAGAAACAAAACCATCAGGACCAGCCCTACCACGAGGAGCACGGCAATCAGCGAGGCATACAGCATGGGGTCGACTCCCGCCATGCCAATCTCGAAAAAACGTGTGGAGTGATGGGGGGGCGTGGGCAACTGGAGGCTGCTAGGGGAACAGCCACCACCTCCCGAGCTCATTTCGCCGGCCAGCAGCCCTACCAGTCCCAGTTTGGCCCATTGGCTGGCGCGAAACGGCTGCAGAAGCTGTTGCCGGGCGTGCTGGAAAGCCGGAGTAATTGCATCCACGGCGGAAATCGGCAAGACGCACCTCGTTGGTGGCGGGCTCCCGGCAAGGTACTGCGAAGCGGCAGCCGGGTCAATGGATTTTTGACAGAGGATGGGTGAGAAACGAAGACGGCAGGCTGGCAGATCGTCCAGCGACTCTCACTTCTAACATCTCTAATCCAGATCTAATCCAGAGATGTTCCATCCGAAAGCCGGAACTACAATCTAAAATCGCCCTCACTCGTACCTCAGCGCTTCCACCGGATCGAGCTTCGAGGCACGCCAGGCCGGTACCAGGCCGCTGCCTACTCCCACGGCCAGCAGCACCAGAGTGGAAAGCATGACCGTGGCCAGGGAAATTTGCAGATGGATGTCTGCTTTGCCGGAATCGTCTTCGAACAACGGCCCCATCAGGGGAAGTGTGCCTACCGCAGCTGCCACAGCATAAGAAAGCAACACACCGGCGGCTCCGCCCAAGAGCATGATGAGCAAAGTTTCGGCGAGGAACTGGAGCTTGATCTGCCACTTCTTGGCCCCCAGAGCGCGCCGCAGGCCGATCTCCCGGATGCGCTCATCCACCGAAACCAGCATGATGTTCATCACCCCGACGCCGCCGATGCCGAGCGTCAGAGTGCCGACAAAGGTGAGCAGCACTTGCAGCCCAATGGTCAGGCCGTCGATCACCGGACGGAACTCATCGCGCCCGAACATCTGAAAGGCCTTTTTGTCCGTGGGAGAAAACTGCTGGCGGGTCGCGATGGCAGCCAGCACCTGGGCCGAGGCTTTCTTCTCGAACTGGGGCGCGATGGGCTCGAACACCATGACCGCCGCGTATTTTGTGTTCCATAGGTCCCCGGCGGCGCTGTATGGAATCCAGACGGAATCATCATCGCTGGAAAAATAATTGCTAAGTTGAATTTTGCGGGCCATCACGCCGATCACGGTGAAGTGCACCCCGCCGATCTGCACCGTTTCACCCACCGCGGGCCGCCCGCTAAACAACTGTTCGCGTACCCGCGCGCCCAAAAAAACCACGCGTCGACGCTCCAGTTCGTCTGCGGAGTTGAGCCAGCGCCCCTGTGCCGCGACTTCGTTGCGCATCTCCCCATATTCGGGGCATACGCCGCGGACCGCGGCCGTCCCCACGATCCGCTCGCCATAGCTGATGCCGGGGCGCCCCACCGTTTCCAGGCAAACGTGCTTCACCAGAGGAGCCATTTCCCTGACTACGTCCAGGTCCGCCTGCTCCAGAACCACCTTCTTTCCGGCGCGTTGCCCACCGGGCTGCTCGCTGGTTTGCTGCGGCCAGCAGACCACCACGCTTTTTCCGAAAGCGTCGAAGCCGTTTACCAGAATGTGGCGGAAGCTGCTGCCATAGGCAATTAGCAAAGTAACCGTAGCAATGCCCCAGACAATGCCCAGCATGGTCAGCAGGCTGCGCGTGTAGTTGCGCTTGAGCGCGACACAGGCTTCGAGCATGATTTCAATAAGCATGGTTCGGCATCACCACGGCCCCAGGAGGGCGAGCCCGGGGCCCGGCCCTCACAAGCTATCCTCCCGCTTCATAGCGCAGCGCTTCAATGGGATCGATCGACGCCGCGCTCCGCGCCGGATACAAAGCCGAGACCACGGCGATGATTCCCAGCAGCCCGCAAGCCAGAAGCCCGGACTGCCAAGTCGCCAGCAATCCGGCAAAGAAATCCGGCATGGGCAGCAGGTTCACCAGAAAACAGATTCCGTACGCAACCCCCATGCCAATGGCGCCGCTGATAAATGCGATCAACAGGGCCTCGATGAAAAACTGTTTGAGGATGGTGCGGGCCGGAGCTCCCAGCGCCTTACGTACGCCGATCTCCCGGGTTCTTTCCCGCACCGCCACCATCATCACGTTCATTACGACCAGGCCAACCAGAAGAAGGGTCACGATGCCCACCGCACCCAGAAAATACTTCATGCCGTCGGTCATTTGGCGGAACGCCTTGGCTTCCTGCACCGTGTCCCAGATGGGACAGGCTTCCTTGTCATGCGGATCGAAGTTGTGCCTCCGCCCCAGCACGGTCTGGATTTGGTGCTTACAGGCCTCATGCTGATCCACCGACTTGGGCGTGACCAGCAGCTGGTCGAATGTTCCGGACGTGCCGGGTGCTTTGTCCGGAAAATCGCGCCGCATGGCGGCAAAAGGAATGAATATCTTGTTGACGTCCCATCCGTCGTAGCTGGAGTCTTGCTTCTTTGCCGCCATTACGCCGATCACATCGTAAGGAAAGGCGTTCAAGTAGACAGTTTCGCCAACCGGGTTTCGGCCGGGAAACAGTTGCTTGGCCGCGTCACTGCCCAGGAAGGCAACCCGCCGTGCTTCCCTGTGATCGTCCCAGTTGTAGAAGCGGCCTTCGCCCACGTCGAGGCTGCGAATGTAGGCGAACGGCGGATGCGAACCGGTGACCGTGAAGGAGGCGTTATTGTAGCTGCTGTGGGCGCGGACGTCCCCTCGCTCCAGTTCCGGGATTTCGTATTCGCAATCTGGCGCCTCGGCTTGCACCGCCACAACGTCGGCGTCTTCCCAGTGCACTTCGCGTCCCGCACGCGCTCCGCCCGCTTGCAGGCTGGTGCGGCCGTGAAAAACAATCAGGATGTCTTTGCCCAGGTTCCGGGCCTGGTCTGCTTGTCCTTTGCGGAGGCCTTCTCCTGCCGCGACCATCAGAACGATGGAAACAATGCCCCATGCGATCCCGAACATGGTGAGGAACGTGCGCAGTTTGTGGGCCCAGAGAGTGCGGAGCACATCGCCGATGAGATCGCGGAAAACCATTGCTGATTGGACGGGGACGGGCCCCGTACGTGAGCCGGGAAGGGCCTCAGGTCCCTGTGCTCATATACGAGTCTCCGGATAGTTTTGTTCAGGATTATTGGCACCGGCCAGGCCCTCGGCGGTTTGTGCCGCCGCCTGCCATGGAGCCGAGCCGCCGTCTAAGCCGCCGCGCCAGCGTGGCACGTCCGAATCAAGGGCCGGGAAACCTCACAGCGGATAACGGGGCGCAAGGACTTAGGCCACCTGGGCCTGCCTCAGCTGGCGGCGGCCACGGGCGCTAGCGCGGCCAGCCAAAAATCAAATTCCCGCAGCGCCAGCGCGCATTGCTGCCGGTGCCGCTGCTGCCGGTCGCGGACTTTGGGCTCGAGCGGCGGCAGCAGATCGAAGGTGATGTTCGCCGGCTGGAAGTTCCTGGCGTCGGCGTGGGTCACGTAGTGCACCAGGGAACCGAAGGCGGTCGGACGCGGCGGGGCCAGCGGACTTGATCCGGAAGCGAGCGTTGCCGCGTGAATCCCCGCCATCAATCCGGTGGCAATGGACTCAACATATCCCTCTACACCGCAGATTTGTCCGGCAAACATTACCGATGGACAGTTTCTCATCTGCAAGGATTCGGATAACAAAGTCGGAGCGTTAATGTAAGTATTGCGGTGAATCTGTCCATAGCGCAAAAACCGGGCATTCTCCAGGCCCGGAATCAGTCGCAGGACCCGGGCTTGCTCTCGGAAGTTCAGGTGATTCTGAAAGCCCACCAGATTGTAGGAATCGGTGCGCAGATTTTCCTGCCGCAGCTGTACCGCGGCGTAGGGGATGCGCCCGGTGCGCGGGTCCTTCAGGCCGACCGGCTTCATGGGGCCGAAGCGCAGGGTATCGCGGCCTCTCCGGGCAATTTCTTCAATGGGAAGGCAGCCTTCGAAATAATTCAGTTTTTCCCAGTCGCGCTCCTCCGCCGATTGCCCGGAAATCAACGCGTCGCAGAAGCGGTCGTACTCCGGTTTTGACAGGGGACAGTTGATGTAGTCGGCAGAGCCCTTGTCGTAACGCGCTGCCAGGTACACTTTCGACATGTCGATGGAATCGGCTTCGACGATGGGACTGATTGAATCGAAGAAATACAAGTGGCGAGAACCAGTCATTCGGGCGATTTCCTGCGACAGTGCGTCCGAGGTCAGCGGCCCGGTGGCGATGACTGTGATTCGGTCTTCGCCGATATGGCGAACCTCTTCGCGCCGGATCGCGATCAGGGGATGGCGTGAGATGGTCTCGGTCACCTTGGCGGCGAAAGTCATGCGGTCCACGGCCAGCGCATGCCCGGCGGGGACGGCGCACTCGCGGGCTATGTCGAGCAAGAGCGATCCGGCTCGCCGCATTTCTTCTTTCAGGAGCCAGGGTGCGGTGTTCTCGCTGTCGGATTTCAGGGAGTTCGAGCAGACCAGTTCCGCGAAGTCGGCGGTTTGATGTGCCGGCGTCAAACGCACGGGACGCATCTCGCAGAGTTCGACAGCAATGCCCCTCCGGGCGCACTGCCAGGCCGCTTCCGATCCCGCCAGCCCCGCGCCGACAATGCGAATCGCTTCGGTCATCGTGCGCTTTCGGCCACCTGCTGGAGGGCCTCGCCCTGCAGGCTTACTGTTTTCCACTCATCCAGGAACCTGGCGCCCAGCTGGTGGTAGAAATGTATGGCCGGAGTGTTCCAATCCAGCACCTGCCAGCGGACGCCAAAGCAGTTCTCCTGTTGCGCTACGGCCGCCACCCGGGCGAGCAGTGCTTTTCCAATGCCCTTGCCCCGGTAGAGGTCCCGAACGTAGAGGTCTTCGAGAAACAATCCGGCGCGACCCTCAAATGTTGAATAGTAGTCGAAGAAAAGAGCGTACCCAGCGCTGTGACCATCCCACTCGGCTATGAGCGCTCGAAATTTGGTGTGTTCGCCGAAGCCATCGCGCAACAAGCTGACGTCAGTTACCGAGGCGGGGAGGCGTTCGAATTGAGCGAGTTCACGAATCAGCATGTTCAATACAGACACATCGCCGGCATGGGCCGGGCGAATTGCAAGCATCGGCGAATTCCTCCAAGTAGGTCGGACTTTGTCCGGACATCGGTCACCGAGCGACTGATCCTGGGTCACGCATCGCCAGGCCCGGCTCTGAGTGAAATGGCCAGAAGCAAGAACGCGGCTACAGTGACTTTCGTCGAACCGGCTCAGGCCGCCGCGGAATTCATGAGCGCTGTGACCTGAGACCGAAAGCCGGCTTGGTCAATTTATGTTCTTATTATACGGACACCGATTTCAGTCCCGAGGACTCCATGGCTCGAATCTCTCTCATCGAACCCGCGCAAGCCACAGCTGAAGTGAAAGAAATCTACGAGCAGAAGCTGAAGGGCAAGCCTGGCAACGTACAGAAAGCGCTGGCCCATCGCCCGGATACGCTCAAGAACTTTCTCGGTTTCTATGCCAGCGTAGGGCGCTCGCTCGACCGCAAGCTCTATGAACTGATCTATATCCGCGTGTCCATGATCAATGGATGCCGCTACTGCCTGCAGCACCATCTGGCTTCGTCCCAACGCGTCGGCCTGACGCCGCAGGAGGGGAGCGCCCTTAAGCAGGGAAACTATTCCCGCTTTAATGAAAAAGAAAGAGCGGCGCTCGTATATGCAGAGAAATTGACGCGAGCTCCGCACGAGATTACCGACGCCGCCTTCCATGAATTGAAGAACCATTTTTCCGATCCGGAAATCGTGGACCTGCACCTGCTGATTGGCCTGGCAAACTTAACCAACCGGTTCACCGATCCGCTGGGACTGGAACTGGAAATGCCGGAACAGAAGATCTAGGTATAGACTCCCATCGGATCTCGCGGATCAAACCCGATTGCACCTTAAAGCGGTTCATCCGTGGGAACCCGTGAAAATCTCTGGGCCCCGATTTCGCCTGCTAAAGAATGACTCTCTCATCTCCCACCCGCCGGGTCACGCGTTCGCGGTCGAGATACTCCAGCAGCGGTATGGCATATTTGCGGCTCACTCCGGTCAGGTCCTTGAATCGGGCCACGTCGATCTTTGGCGACTTTGCCTTTTCTGATGCCATGCGTTTGCGCAAATCCTCCAAGGCGCCGCGATGAAAGACCAGATCCTCTGAGATCTTCACCAGGACTTTGTCACGCAGCAGTAACGTGACGATCTTCTGGGCGCGGGCTTGGTCTAGTTTTAGTCCGGCGAGCACGTCTTTCAACGCCGGCACCTTGAGGTCGGCCGAGGCAAATGCTGCCTCAATGATCTTCTTGGACTCGGTTTCTTCGTCTTTCATGACCACACCGCGTCCCGGCAAATTGACGATTTCTCCCGCGAGCGCCAGTTTCCTCTCCCGGACCAGCATGTCCATCGCGGCCGCGAACACTTCCACCGACGATTGCACGCGCGCGCGCAATTCTTCCTTGCCCATGCCTGCGACCAATGGATTTTCCTGATGAAAGCTGGCGACAGTGCTCGTCATCAACAATTTCAACCCCTCCAGCGCGGGCGTGTCGACAAACCGGTCGCCGACGCGAAGCACCTGGCCTTGTCGTATGGGGTCGACCAAAAGTCCTTCGACCGCCTTCCCCGGCCAGCCGGTTTCGGCAATCAGGGGTGCAAGAGCGATTCCGTCACGATTTCGCCGGGCGATACGCGCCCCTAGAATCGACGGCCCATTTCCCCCCGCCAGAATTTTTAAAAAAGCTTCCAGCCCGGGCATCCGCGGGACCGGTGTCGCATCGAGCACTACGCCTCCGCCGATTGTCACCACCGGCGAAAACTGCCGCACGATGAAGCGGTCTCCGGGCAACAGGAGCGTGGGTTCAACCAGGCGCAACTGCGCCAAGGCGGTTTCTCCCGGCAACACCTGTTTCTTACCGTAGAGAGAAACCCTGGCGATGGTTTCGAACGTGTAGGCGTGCAGATGCAGGCGGGCTCGGTCCTGGAGGGGCTTGGCGGAAGGCAGCATCGCGAGCGACACGTCCAGGCGCGAGCAGGAGTGAAAAAGCGAGGGGGGCGCCAGCATCATGCCGCGCGCTAGTTCTTGCCTGCTGACACCCACCAGGTTCAAAGCCGTGCGCTGCCCTGCCACCGAATGCTTGGCTGGTTGCCCATGCACCTGCAATCTACGGACGCGTACCCGTTGCGCTGTGGGGAAAACTTCCAGTTCGGCCTCTTCACCGATCGTGCCCGATATCAGGGTTCCGGTTACGACCGCGCCGAAGCCTTTCATGGTGAAGACCCGGTCAATCGGCAAGCGCGCCAGCGCGGTTGAATCTTTGGCTGGAATTCCCGAGGCGGCTTTGACCAGAGCCTGCCGGAGCTCATCCAGGCCTGTGCCGGTCAGCGAACTGACGGCGACAATCGGCGAAGAAACGGAATCGAGAAAGGAATTGCGCAGGAATTCTTCGACCTCCAGCCGCACCACATCCAGAGTCTCGCGGTCCACGAGGTCGGATTTGGTCAGCACCGCGATGCCCCGGCGCAGACAAAGCAGGCGGCAGATATCGAAATGCTCCCGCGTCTGCGGCTTGATCGATTCATCGGCTGCGATCACCAGCAGGACAAGATCGATTCCGCCCACGCCGGCCAGCATGTTACGAACAAAACGCTCGTGCCCAGGAACATCCACAAAGCCGATGCGCAGCGTGTCCCCGCCGGGCAAGGGAAGCTCCAGGTGCGCGAAACCAATATCAATGGTGATGCCGCGGCGCTTTTCTTCTTCCAGGCGATCCGCGTCGATGCCAGTGAGGGCCTTTACCAGCGCGGTCTTCCCGTGGTCGATATGCCCGGCGGTACCAATGATCACAGACTTCATGACGGAACAGTATAGTCGGCGACCGGTGGTGGATAGGCGCCCGGCCGGGTACGCTGGCGTCCCGCCCGCTCCTCCGGCCAGAGTCTGGCGCTACTTTGCTACCGAGCCGCTATGCGACAATAGACTCTCCGAGCCCCCTTATGAACCTGTCCGCTACCTCTGCCTTTACTCCGCAGCTGATCCGGGAGCACGGCCTCACGCCCGACGAATTCGAAAAAATCAAACAACTCCTGGGTGGACGCGAGCCCACGCTGACCGAGCTTGGCATTTTCAGCGTGATGTGGAGCGAGCATTGTTCCTACAAATCGTCACGCGTACACCTGAAACGGTTGCCCACACGCAGCCGTTGTGTGGTGCAGGGTCCCGGCGAGAATGCGGGCATCGTGGATATCGGCGACGGCTGGGCCTGCGCCTTCAAGATCGAGTCACACAATCACCCCTCGTTTATTGAGCCATTCCAGGGTGCGGCCACGGGCGTTGGCGGAATCCTGCGCGACATTTTCACCATGGGCGCAAGGCCGGTGGCGGTAATGGATTCGCTGCGATTTGGGCCGATTCAGGATGGTGCGGGGCCGGGTCTGGGGCTGGGGCCCTCGGTCAAAACCGGTACGCCCGGAAGGTCCGCACCCACAGCGGAGATTCGCAAAAACCATTCCGTGCTGGAAGGCGTAGTAAGCGGGATCGCCTCCTACGGCAACTGCTTCGGCGTTCCCAATCTGGGGGGCGAGACCAAGTTCGAGTCTTGCTACTCGGGCAATCCCCTGGTGAATGCGTTTGCTTTGGGACTGGTGCGGCGCGATCAGATTTTTTATGCCAAGGCAGCGGGTGAAGGCAATCCCGTGATTTACGTTGGCTCGAAGACCGGCCGCGACGGCATTCACGGCGCCACCATGGCCAGTGAGGAGTTCAGCGAGGCGTCCGAGGCGAAGCGGCCCAATGTGCAAGTAGGCGATCCGTTTCTGGAGAAGCTTTTGCTCGAAGCCTGCCTGGAAGCGATGCAGACCGGCGCGATCGTCGGTATTCAGGACATGGGTGCCGCGGGCCTTACCTGCTCCACCTGCGAAATGGGCGCTCGGGGCAAGGTGGGCACTGAAATCGAGCTCGATCTTGTGCCTCAACGCGAAACCGGCATGACTCCGTACGAGATCATGCTGAGCGAGTCGCAGGAGCGCATGCTGCTGGTGGCGCAGAAGGGCCGCGAGCAGGAAGTGTTTCGCGTCTTCGAAAAATGGGGACTGGACGCCGTAGAAGTGGGTCGCGTCACCACCGATGGCAAGATGCGTGTGCGGCACCACGGAGAACTCGTCGCCGAGATTCCCAACCAGGCCCTCACCGACGACGCGCCGGTTTACCAGCGACCGCTGGAGCGGTGGGAGCCACCGGTGGCCCGCGAAATGCCGGCACACATCAGGCTGGCCGAAGCTTCCGGTCTCACCTCCAATCTGAAGCGCCTGCTGGCGACTCCGAACATTGGGGGCAAGCGCTGGATCTGGCAGCAGTACGATCACATGGTGCAAACCAATACGGTGGAAGGGCCGGGGGCAGGCGACGCGGGCGTGATTCGCATTAAAGGTTCGCAGCGCGGCCTGGCCATGGCACTCGATGGCAACGGACGCTGGTGCTACCTCGATCCGCGCTTGGGTGCCATGCATGCGGTTGCTGAAGCAGCGCGCAATGTGGCATGTACCGGAGCGATTCCGATTGGCGGCACCAACTGCCTGAATTTTGGCAATCCCGAGAAGCCCCACATCATGTGGCAGTTTTCGCAGGTGGTGGATGGCATCACCAAAGCCTGCGAGGAATTGGAAATTCCCATAACCGGCGGCAATGTCAGCTTTTATAACGAGACCTTGGGCGAGGGAATTTATCCCACGCCAGTGCTGGGAATCGTCGGCCTTCTCGAAGACGTGCACAAGGCGGTGCGTCCCGACTTCCGCGAATCACGGCGTGCGATCGTACTGCTGCGCGCTACCGAACCGGGCGATGCCACCGATGCTGAGTCCGAATTTGGGTCGTCGGAATATGCCAAGGAAATTCTGGGCGCGGTTTGGGGCTATCCGCCCGAGCTGGAGCTGGAAAAGGAAGCTGCGCTGCAGAAGGCGCTTGTGGAAATGGCCCAAATTGGCATTTTGGATTCTGCCCATGATTGTTCCGAGGGTGGGATCGCGGTGACGCTGGCCGAGTCGGGATTCGCTAAGGGCATTGGAATGAGCATTGACTTGACCTCTCAGGGGCTGCCTCCAGAGTTTGCCCTCTTCGGGGAGGATGCCAGCCGGGTGGTAATCTCTTGCGACCGCGATAAGATCAGCGTAATCCAACAAGTAGCGGTAAAATACGGCATCGCAGCCGAGTTGATCGGAGAAACCGTACCCGAGCGGGTGGAAATCAGGCTCGATGGCCGGGCGGTAGTGTCAGCGCCGGTTTCCGAATTGGTTGAAGCCTACGAGGGCGCGTTAGAGCGGGCGCTGGGGGCCGAAACGGATGCGGTGGCGGCGGATTGAGCAGACCTGCGATGCTGGGCTCGGCCAGGCAGCCGGGGGCGGCGTCTCAGCGCGACTCATTTTGGGCTAGGGCTGATCGCTAAATGCCTTTCGACAAATTCCATGACGAGTGTGGGGTGGTAGCGCTCTACGCTCACCCCGAAGCAGAAAAGCTGGCTTATCTCGGCATGCATGCGCTGCAGCATCGCGGGCAGGAATCGGCTGGCATCGTCACCTCCAATGGCCTGACCTTGCGCGCCCATCGGGCGATGGGGCTGGTGGCTGATATTTTTACCGAGGAAGTCTTGTCGCAAGTGCACGGCTCGCTGGCCATTGGACATACTCGCTACTCGACCGCCGGCGACTCGGCACTGTTCAATGCTCAGCCCATCATGGTGCAATCAAACAAAGGCATGATTGCGCTAGCCCACAACGGCAACCTGGTGAATGCGCAGGAAATCCGGCATCGGCTGGAGGCCCAGGGATCGATCTTCCAGACCAATAGCGACACCGAAGTCATCGTTCACCTGATCGCGCTCTCCAAGGAACAGACCTTACCGGACGCGATGGCCGATGCGCTGCGTCGCGTGGAAGGCGCATTTTCGCTGGTCATGCTCAGCTCGGATCGTGTCTTTGCGGCGCGCGATCCGCGTGGTTTCCGTCCCCTGGCCATGGGAAGAATTCCGCGTCTCGAAGGCCAGAAGCAGGACACCATTGTTTTTGCTTCCGAGACCTGCGCCTTTGACCTGATTGGCGCGACATATGAACGCGAGGTCAAACCGGGCGAGCTGGTGATCGTCGGTCCCGAAGGCATTATCTCGCGCTTTTATGCTCCGGTGGCCGCGCAATCGAGTTGCATTTTCGAACACGTATATTTCTCCCGGCCCGACAGCGTGGTGTTCGGACGCCCGGTGCAAGCCAGCCGCGAGGGCTTGGGAAGACAATTGGCGCGGGAAGCGCCGGTTGAAGCGGATGTTGTCGTCCCGGTGCCGGATTCTGGCGTAACTGCAGCCGTGGGCTATGCCGCCGAGAGCGGTATTCCTTTCCGCTTCGGACTCATCCGCAATCACTACGTGGGGCGCACTTTCATCGAGCCTCGGCAAAGCGTTCGCGACTTTGGTGTGAAGTTGAAGCTGAACCCGGTCCGCACCTTGCTCGAGGGCAAGCGGGTGGTGCTGATCGACGACTCGATCGTGCGCGGTACCACCAGCCGCAAGATCGTGCGCATGATTCGCAACGCGGGCGCCAAGGAAGTGCACATGCGCGTCTCCTGCCCACCTACAGTTTCGCCCTGTTTTTATGGGGTGGACACTCCCTCCAAGAAGGAACTGATTGCAGCCAACAAGTCGGTGGATGAGATTCGCGAATTCATCGGCGCCGATTCGTTGGCCTATCTTTCGCTGGAAGGAATGAAAAAGGCCTGCGCTGACGGCGACAAGACCACCTACTGCACCGCCTGCTATACCGGCATCTATCCCACCAAATGGGTCGACGTGGAAGAGATTCAGCCAGCCGCGATCAGCGACCCTTAGCAAGTGGGGCTTGGGCGGGCGCGAGTCGTGTCGTACGCTTCCAAGATTCGGATCCGGCTTTAGAATCTGCTGCGGTTCCCTATCTATCCCTTAGCGCCATTTCCGCGTCGGCTGGCGGTGAGGCGCACGCAAAGGCGTCCGGGCCTGCCTGGATCGCGCTGAAATCACGCGAGCTATTCCCTGCAGATCATTTGTTACCTGCACGTCATTCCAGTCGGCCAGCAGGCGCCGCACCTCATCTGCGATCGTGCCGCCAATTTCCATGACCAGCCAGCCTCCAGGCTTGAGCGTGTCCCGAGCCTGCGGGATCAGGCGGGCAATGACTTCGAGGCCGGTAGGACCAGCGAAAACCGCCTGGCGCGGCTCAAATTTGCGGACCTCGAGCTGGACCTGATCTTCTTCCGATTCTCCCACGTAGGGCGGATTGGAAACGACCATATCGAATGCGCCGGGTTCGAGCCCTGGCAGCAGGTCCGTTTCATGGAACCGAACTCGGCCTTCGAGTTGGTGGCGCGCGGCATTGGCGCTGGCGATTTCAAGCGCAGCCGAGGAAATGTCGGTCGCATGGATTTCAGCTTGTGGCAATTCCTTGGCCAGGGCCAGAGCGATGCAGCCCGAGCCGGTGCCGACATCAATCAATCGCAAAGCGGCGGGCGAGGGCGCCCGCCCCAGGCGAGCCTGTCCCAAGCCCAGCAGTTGCAGCACGGTCTCGATCACGTGTTCGGTTTCAGGGCGGGGGATGAGAACCGCCGGCGTGACGATAAGATCCATGCCCCAAAATTCCTGGTGGCCGGTAATGTACTGCGCCGGCACGCCGCCGGCGCGCTCGGTCAGAGCTTCATCGTATCGGGTTTGTTCCGCCACGTTCAGTTCGCGCTCCGGGTGGGCAAACAGATAGGCGCGGTCGCAGTCCAGAGTGAACATCAGCAGTAGCTCGGCATTCATGCGAGGAGAGGGGACGGTGGCGGCAGTCAGGCGATTCACCGCTGCCGTCAGGGCATCGCGGAGCAGGAGCACGATCCTATTTCACCACAGTGCGTGCCAGAAAGGACGGTCCCAGACCATCACGTCAGCGCGCAGGTTCGGCCAAGGGCGGATTGCGGCGGACTATTCAGCATTCAGCAGTCCTGCAAAGGCGACCCAGGCGTAAGGAATAAAAGCTTGCGAAGCGGCCCGGTCTACCTTGCGGGCTGCGGCGATGTAACCCAGCACATAAGCTTCGAGCACCACCAGATCGGCAAGCGCCAAATCCGGGCGATGCTGTCCAAAGAACAGCTTGGACCACTCTGCATTGGGGAGAGTTGAGAGAACCACAGGCGCAGGGCGCGGGGAACGGTCCACAGAGGCGGGGGCGCTCCAAACCCGCCATCCTGACCACGCCATCATCGTGTATAAAGCATGTCCAGACAATCGGGGACACCGCGTTAGGAGGCGTGAATCTAGGTTTGTCCAGCCCGCGGTACCAGGCACGCG
>Ga0193733_1000428_pt1 | contig 14228 bp, 11 predicted proteins | sample U1s2metaG_FD_145076 | JGI IMG/M metagenome (GOLD analysis project Ga0193733, IMG submission 145076) | Soil microbial communities from a riparian zone of the East river system, Colorado, United States - U1s2 | ecosystem: Environmental > Terrestrial > Soil > Riparian zone | place: USA: East River...
TATATGTCGAAAATGACAAACGCCAGCGTTTGACTGGTGCCGCTCAGTTCAGCGACGACCGCCCCAACTACGCCAAGCAGTATGAGTGCCTTGCGTTCCTCGAAGTCGCTCAGCGGATCTCGCAGTGACGCGCGACGCGGATGCCATGCGATTGCGAAGGCACAGCCGACCGCCAAAGTAAGACTAAGGAAGAGTCGTAGAATGAACGAAGGATGGGCGAACTGCTCGAGACTTTTCTCGATCGACACCCATGAATTGCCCTTGGGATCGATTCCTCCAGTGGCTCCCGCCTTGGCCATCTCTTCCGCGGGGTTGGCGCCGAATGCTGCCGAGCACAACACACTGAGAAAGGCGATGACAACTACGACCCCGACGGTACGTAGCGCTCGTGAAAGATGGCGATTAAAGTAAAAAAGATGTGCCGGCATCAGTTACTGGTTCCTTCTCAAAACCAAATTCCCTCCCGACCACGCTGCAGTATAGGAGTAGGTCTGCCCAGCTTGTACAGTTATGGTTTTTCGTCCCGGACGCTTACCGGCCTGAAAGGGATCAACGCGGGCGGTAATGACATGCTGGCCTGCCGGCAAGTAGCCATCGTAGTTTCGGCCCTCGGTAAAGCTCCCCACGTCCTTTCCATCGATGGACAGGACAAGGCTGAGATCGCTCCCAAAATTTGCCACCCGAGTAACGATTAAATGACCTGAATTCGCAGGTATTGGCGCGGTCCCTAAACCAGCCTGATTGGTTGCGCACCCGGTGAAGATCAGGCCGGCACAGGCCAGACTGACGATGTGAGTGATTGAACTATATTTTTTCATGTGTTCGACTCCTATCGTTTGAATGCGCCCATCTTGTCCCTCAAAAATTCGCCCGTCAATAAGACTTTAGGGCAATATCATCGGCTACAGGCGACGGCGGCCTGTAGTTCAGAACCGACAAATTCCTATTTCACAAGCTCGATCTCGCTCGGGCGCCACTTCTTGGTAAAGAACGACTCCTTCTGGCTTTTGGAGGCGCAGAAATATTCTACACGCTCAGTGCTTCGACTGGAACGCCAAGCCACTTCGCGGCGGCGTCGCGTTCCGTAAACAGCGAAACATGCAGTGGCGAATGGTCAGTCAACAGGGCGTGCAATTTTGGGTAGTGGGCGGTGGCGGGGCTCGTGACGTAGAACGCCGTCTTGACCGGCGGATGCGACTCAAAGGCGAGGCGGCGGTGCAGCGCGATGTGAAAGACGAACCTGAAATTGAGATCGACCGCGTCGAGCGCCGATAAGTCTGCGAACCGGTTGAACGGCTTTTGAGCTCTTTCTTCGGCAGCTTCGACAAACGCGACGATTTCATTCACGAGTGCCTGATCCAGAATGCCGTGCGGCTTCCAGACCATGAGCGATAACTCTTTGCGAAACAGAACGTGGGCGGGAAGTTTCAAGTCACCTCATCGGCTTTGTTGTTTGGAGTTCGCTTTGTGGGAAACGGTCCTTTTCGCCAGCGTGAGAGACGGGCCACGGATTTCACGACCGATGCGACCATTACTTCACCAGCTCGACCTCGCTCGGGCGCCACTTCTTGGTAAAGAACGGTTCTAGCGGGCTGTAGAGGCGCAGGATCACGAACCAGCCTTTGTTCGGATCGGTCTGGATCCAGTTGCCGCGCTTCACGCCGTCGGGTTGTTTCGGGCTGAAATAGACCGTGGTGGAGCCGTCGGCGCTCGCTTCGGCGGCGGGCGAGGGATAGCTCTGGCTGCCGGCGCGCGGGAAGCGTTGCGGCGTATCCAGCATCGAACGCGACATGTTGTCGTAGACCGTGAAGGACCAGAAGTTCGACTCCGGGACGTCCTTTGGCAGTGTGCATTTGTAGGTCTTGGCGCCGTCGAAGTAATTCTTCTGGGCATCCGCCATCGCCAGCAGATACTGCGACCCGACGTTAGTCAGGCGCATCGCCATCGCGGGCGTGATGCCGGTGATGCCGTAGAAGAAATACGTCCGCGCGTCCATGGTGCGGTAGCCGGTTGGTGGATACGGCTTCACGCCTTCCTTTGTGATTTGCGGAATCTGTGTCTCGAACTCGTAGCCGGTTTGAAACAACAAGTTCGACCACGCCGAACCGGGGTAGTAAAACCAGCTCGGGTCGCGCGGATTCATGAACAGCGTGCGCGAGGTAGCGTTGGCGAGCGCGAGCGCTTCGGTCATGATCTTCTTCATCCGCGCGTCGGGCGAGAAAGGCTTGCCCTTGACGATGCCGAGCGCGGCCACCGGCCCCATCAGTTCCGGATCGAGCGCGGTGGCCGGTTCCTTTTGCACGACCTCGTTGAGCATCTCGTAAAAGGTCCAGTCGTTCGGTGGAAGTGTGTTCATCACCTTGCCGCTGCCTTCGTGAAACACCGTCGCCGGCGGTGGGGTGACGCGGCCCAGCGCAGTCTTGCCCGTGAGGAACTCGGCGAGGGACGTGCCGACGCCGCCGGCTTCGTACGGATACACCTTGGTGAACTTCCTGATCCCTTCCACCACTGGCTTGGGATCGCTATGATTCTCCAGGAACGATCGGCCGAACCACACGATGGTGTTGGTGCGCGCGCGCGCGACAAAGAATCCACCGTCCGGCAGCGGGCCGGTGTAGTCCGGCCCCACGATCAGATACTTGCCGCCCTCCCCGCGGTCGGGCCCGGGCAAGCCCACGTCGGTGACCCAGCGGAACCAGGCATCCTGCACCGCGCCGAGAAACTTGGGCGGTGTCTCCAGCACCACGGGTCCCTTGGTGAGATCGAGGAAGCCCATGACGTAGATCGTGTCGGCGTTGGCCGTCAGGAACAGCGACTTGGCATCCATCAACTCGGAGTAGACGAGGACCTCATTTTCCTTCATCCCGATGTTCATCATGCCCTTGCGCAGCGCGTGAATGCTGACACCCCGCAGGTTGTCCATGAAGGCGCGGTACGCGTACGTGAAGTCGAGGTTGTCATAGACTTTGTCGAGCGTGGCCTTGCTCGGCAGGCCGTCCTTGAAGTCGAGCGTGCCGATGCGCGTCTCAACTTTGTCGGGCGTGGTGATGGACGGCGGAATGGCAGTGGTCGCCTGAGCGTGCGCGGTTTGCGTCGCGCTGACAGTGAAAATGGTTAGAGCGCTGGCACCAGCCAACGCCGTGCTAATGAATGTGCGTTTGGTTGTTCTCATAGTTCCTTTCATTCTTGCTTTGTTGGCCTAACGAGTCGTTATGACTACCTAACTATTAATGGTAAAGTTACTCGCTAGCCTTCTGTTCTGTTGGCTTTCTTCCACCAGGCGTTTCTCGCTCGCTTAATCATTCACTCGGGCAATGGCTTCGGCCTTGGCCTTCTGGTCCTCAGCCATCATCTGGCTCGGTCCGAGTTTGATGGTCAGCTTGTCGAGTTTGCCGGTAAAACGGAACGGCGGCTTGTAATCCTTGTCGTCCACGCCCGTGCGGGTATCAACCCCGACATCGAAGGACTCGTCGATAGTAAAGAGGGCCGGGACGGTGTGCGGGATCTTCTTGTTAGCCACTTCCTTGCCGTCCACCGACAGGACGCCGGTGCCACCCTTGGCCAGGCCAGGGCCATCGTATTTGAAGTCAAACACGATGGTGTGTTTGCCGGGCGTGAGCGCCTGCGGGCCTTCCCAGCGGAACTTTTCCAGAGCTAGCAGATTATAGGTGAACACGGGTTTGCCCTTGACCAGGTAGAGGCCGTAGCCGCCGAAGCGGCCTCCGAGCGTGTTGAGCATTCCCTCTGCGCCGCCCTTTGGGATTTCGACCTCAGCGGTGATGGAGAAGGACCTGGAAAGCAAGTTGGGGGCGCTGCCGTCGGGCAGGCCGGACACTTCGCTCGTATACGTGAACTCGGTTCGGCCGGCGACCGCACTCGGCCGCGGCGCAAGGATGCGCTCGAGGATCGAATTATCCAGCGGGAGCACCTGATACTTTCTGGCCTCATCCATGAAGAGCCCCTGCAACTCTTTCAGCTTATCGGGATTCTTCGCGGCGAGGTCGTTGGTCTCCGAGAAGTCGTCGGCGATGTTATAGAGTTCCCATTTGTAGCCGGTGAGCACATCGGGCATTTTGACCGTGCCCATGAGCCACGGGGGTTGCGGAGGAACAGTGGTAGCGATCCAGCCATCGTTATAAAGTGCGCGATTGCCGAACATCTCGAAATATTGGGTGTCGCGCTTCGACGGGGCCGTCGCGTTCGCACTATCGAAGGTATAAGCCATGCTGATGCCTTCGATTGGTTTCTGGGCAATGCCATTGACAGTCGCCGGCGCCTGGATGCCGGCGACTTCGAGAATTGTCGGCACAATATCAATAATGTGGTGGAACTGCGAGCGAAGGCCGCCCAAATCCTTGATGTGGCCCGGCCATGAGATGGCCATGCCCTGCCTGGTGCCACCGAAGTATGACGCGATCTGCTTGGTCCATTTGAACGGCGTGTCGAAAGCCCAGGACCACGCCACTGACATGTGCGGGGTTGTCAGGTCGGAGCCCAGGACATCATAGAACTTCAACTGGGCATCAACGGGCATGTCGATGCCTTGGATCGCGGCGAGATCGAACGTTGTGCCGATGGCCGAACCTTCGGCGCTCGTGCCATTGTCCCCGCTAATATAGATGATCAGCGTGTTATCGAGTTTGCCCAGGTCTTCAACGGCCTGAATCACCCGGCCAATCTCATGGTCCGTGTAGGCGGCGTAGGCACCGAATATTTCCGCCTGGTGAGCGTACACCTTCTTCTGAGTAGGATTGAGCGTGTCCCACTTCGGCAGGAGATCCGGCCAGGGAGTGAGCTCGGTATTCTGCGGAATAACACCGAGCTTCTTCTGGTTTGCAAAAATTTGGTCGCGCAGGTCGTTCCAGCCCATGTCGAATTTGCCTTTCATCTTCGCGATCCATTCCGGAGTTGGGTGATGCGGCGCGTGCGTACCGCCAGGCACGTAGTAGAGGAAAAAAGGCTTCTCCGGCGCGGCGGCATTCAATTCCGTCAGATACTTGATTGCTTCGTCGGCCATATCGGTGATCAGGTTGTAGCCGGGCTTCCCGATCCACGGGAAGATCGCGGTATGATCGCGGAAGAGATAGGGAGTCCACTGATTGGTTTCACCGCCCATAAAGCCGTAGAAGTACTCGAAGCCCATCCCGCTGGGCCATTGGTCGAAGGGTCCAGCCAGGCTGTAGAGATAGGTAGGCGTGTTATGGTTCTTGCCGAACCAGGACGTAGCGTAGCCGTTCTCCTTCAGGATCTCGCCGATGGTCGCTTTGTCCTTGGTAATGATGCTGTCGTAGCCCGGGTAGCCGGTGGCCTGCTCGGAGATCACACCAAAACCCGACGAGTGATGGTTGCGACCGGTGATCAGGGCCGCGCGCGTGGGGGAGCAAAGCGCGGTCGAGTGGAACTGCGTGTAGCGCAATCCCGCCTTCGCGATCCGGTCCAATGCCGGCGTCGAGACCACGCCGCCGAAGGTGCTGCAGACCCCATAGCCCTGGTCGTCCGTCATGATCAAAAGCACGTTGGGCGCGCCCTTGGGCGGCACAATCGTGGGTGGCCAATACGGTTTGGAATCTACGGCGCTATCCTTGATCACGCCGCCGAACTGCGGATCGGGCGGCGGGAGTTGTTTTCCGTCAATGGTCGTCGTCGCGCCGGGCGAACCGGGCGTGCCAGTGGTTTGGATTTGTGCTCTTGTGGAAGGCGCAACCGCCATGACGGCGGCAGCGAGCATCCCGCCAAGGAGGATGTGTCTTGGTGTTTTCATAGTTTTAATCTGGTTTGTTGTTGCTCATCTCACGCATCTGAATAAACGCAATTTGTCACGCTAGCCGCGATCAGCATATAGGACTTTAGGGCAATGCCATGCGCTGTCCCGCCGTGCTCAAGGTGAGGCTAAGTGCGGTCAGTAGGTCGCAAGTGTTTCATAGCTTGTTGAACTCATCACTTGGTTTCTTTTTTCACTCTCGCAGCTGTGGCAGATATGCGGGGAGAAGGTGATGAGGCGGTCGCGGGGGCAGTAGCCTCAAGTTTCTTAACAAAGAAGGCCTTGATGTTGTTGAATTCTGCCGCGCGGGAGTTATCTGGAATAACTCTGGCGCCCGAAGCATCTACTGCTATCGTTCGGCGAAGAGTTCCAGATCTGTCCGTCAGCCAGGCAGTGCCTACGGAATAAATTTCCATCTTTTCTGCTATTGTTTTGAGTGCAGAAATCACGATGCCCTCTTGCTTTGGGTTAGTGCTGACAGCAAATGTGTAACTAATACCCCCCGTCGTGCGATACGACTTTAGCTTCACTGGAAGACGGTCACTGCCAAGTCCGAGTATGGCCGCCAGCTCTGGGGCTATCGATTCTACAGCGCCTTGCGACAGCACCCACTCTTCCACCTTGGAAAGTTCGGCCTGGCCAGCATAAGGAGGTGTTGGAGCAAGACTCTGACCTAGCAAGGCGGCGGGAATGAGCGCCAAGGCTGCGATCAGAAATCTGCCGTAGTGCTTTTTCAATGGCGATTTGTTACTCGCTGCCGTGGCTCGTTAGTTAATGAATTTGTCACACTCTCAGTCATCTGAAAGGCTTCGCACCAGACAAAATCATCTGGATTTAGATCACACGAAGCGGGATCGGGCGGTGCGGAGGTTATTGCGCTCTAAAACGGAACAGGCCCTCCCATTGGGCCCCAGACCCCTTCCCCTCCGCCCCATAGACTCCACTGCATCTCTGAATCCTGATACATTTCGGCGGTTTCGAGATCCTCCTTGGTAAGCTTATTTTCAGCGCGGAGTTGTTGGTAGGCCTGGTACTCCCTGGGTCCGCCTATATATGCTTGGTTGTGAGCGGGGTCCGGGAAGATGTAGAAGGTTTTGCCGCGTTTCTTAATCATGGTTACCTTGCCTGGTGGAAGGTTTTGGAGCTTTTGCTGATGCGCGGCCGTCGTGGGAGTGATCACCTTAAAGCCGGAGGCCACCAGCATGCTCTCTCTGTTCTGGGTGGTAGTCTGTGTGGTCGCGCAACTGACTAGCAACGCCGTGTACGCCGCCATGATAGTGGCGAGCACGATATATCTTAATGGTTTCATAGGTTACGATCTGGTTGTTGTTACTTGTTTTTGTCGATAAACGTCGCGCAAGCTTGGCCGCTTGCTCCCTCAATTGGTTAAGTTGACCTCAAATGCTTGCGCTCCCAAGGAGGAGGCCAGGCCCTCGGTCTGGCCGGCGAGATACATGACCACGCCATTCTGGTTCGTCAGCTTGGCGTGCATCTTCCCCTCGATCAGGGTGAGTCCTCGGCTGATGCCATGGTAGGTTCCGGAAAAGTCGGAGAGCCTGTTTAGGTTATAGACCTTGCCGGTGGCAGAGACCTTTTGGGCGCCCGAGCCCCCAACGCCGCCACCAGAAATGGTGAAATGGTGCCGCCCGCCGTTGTAATACAGGGTGCCTTTTCCGGATTCAGCCTGAGCGTAATAGGCAGCCGACCACTCTTGAATTCTCACAGTGGCCGAGGGCGTTGTACTCGGGGCCTGAGTCATTGATGCGCATCCGGCGATAAGGAGGATTGTGATACTGGTGAAGGCGAAATTGATGAAGTTGGTTTTCATGGTTTCTAGGTTTCTGATTAGTTTTTACAGGCGTGATTTTTCTAGTGGTGAGTCACGTATTTGCCACGCCGACGAGGAAATAGCTATAGGACTTTAGGGCAATAGGTTTCACAGCAGTTTGCAGGCGTTTGTTGCTCAGAAATTCATCCCAGTCTGGAGAAATGGTCCGTTCAACTCGTTCTTGTCCGTGAACCCGTTCTTCCTGAAGTCGTACTTCATGTAACGCCACCCGACCTGCGTCCAAATGTTACGCGTGAGTTGAAATTCCAGCCCCCCCGCCAACTGGTAGCTCCAGTCGGTACTGTCCACTGATTCTCGCACGATGCTCCGCCCCTCGCGGTGCAGTTCAAATGCAGTGTCAGCGTTGGCGTTAAATCCACCGACATCGCCTTCCGCAAAAATCTTTGTGGCTTTCCAGATCCTCACCCTCCCGCGCATGCCGATCACGGGGTCGACCCAGTCGATGGAATCTGAGAAATCCAAACGCTTCCGGATTCCCAGTAACTCGCGGAGACGGACGAGCCGCGCATCGCCATTATCGAAAATGCTCAGATCCCCCTCCAAATAGGTCCACCGGGCGCCAGCAAAGAGGGTAAGGTTTGCGTTGTCACAATTAATCAGCCGATAACCGACGAATCCTTCGGCGAGCGCGTTTTTGATGTGCACATTGGCGTCGGTAAAAAGCAAACCGGGCAGCGTCGCAGAAGTACCCACCTCAATGTACTGACCATCTACCCAGAATTCCCAACGCTGATAACGAGCGTTGATGGACAGCGCGACGGGAAAATGCGTCAGATGGTGGACCAACTGGTCGAAACTGAGATCCGCGTTGGCGACGACGCCCTTGACTCCACTTTCGCCTGACATACCTGCCAGCCAGCCGGGAGCACCGATGCGGATTTCGAGCGTCGGCGGCGTTTCGCACCAAGACTGTGGCGGTGGAGACGGAGTTTCTTTTGAAACGTCGTACTCCGATCCCGCTAAAAGGACTGGCGTCGAAAGGACGATCGTGGCGAATACTGCCCTTGCAACGAGATGCAATTTTGTTTTCACGAGCCGATTTTTACCGTCCCCAACGCCCAAATCCGAGAAAAATAAAGTGTCCATTATTCGGATATGTCTCACTGGTTTCAGTGTTCTTAGTCCTGTTCGCTGCCACTGATTTGAGCGCAATCGTGCGATGGCTGGCGCGATGCGTCTATAGGACTTTAGGCCTATAGGAGCGTTGGGCTGACAACACGTAATTTCAAAAAAAATCGGCCTCCCAACGAAAGGAGGCCGATCAACTTAACCAGGGGTAATTCGGTATGCCTCTAAAAGTGGACCCGCACGCCGGCGCCCACCAAGTGTTGCCGAAGATCGCGATCCTCCCTGGTATCGATCTGAGTGCTCGTGTAGTTCAGAAAGTGGTATTCTATGAAGGTACTGAACTTCGGAGTCCAATAGTAATCTGAGCCGGCAACAATCTGCCACGCGAGGTCCGCATGACTTCGCCCCCCGCCAGTGTTAAAGGTGCCACGAGGGCCTTGGAACTCGGCGCCAGCGGATTCCGCGTAGTAAATGCCGACCCCGGCGCCGGCGTACGGCTGGAATCGTCCAAATGCGAATCTCCCGATAAAGTTCCCCATAAACGCGCCCGTGTTGATCCACGTAGTCGCGCTGCTGCTTCTGAGTACGTCCCCAAAGGGATCCCTCAACGTGAAGTCAGCGCCACCCCGAAAGCCATTGTAAAAGAAGTCGCCTTCAAGCGTTGGACGAAATACGCCCGTGCCAAAGACATAACCGAGTTTGATGCCGCCGAAAAAGCCGACGTCATTCTTGGGTGAGACAGTGAGAGTGTCTCCGAAAAAAGGTGAATCCAGATTATCATCCGAAAACGTTCTGTCTCCGCCGCGGTTTTGAAAGACATTGGCACCCATGTCGATCGCTCCGTAGAAACCGAGTCCGTAAAGTTCGGGTGGCGGCGGCGGCGCGACCTGCTTGTAGACTTCCGTTCCGGCTTGCAACGGAGCGGCGAGGAATCCAATCAGGATTGCTGTTGAGAGAAGTGATAACTTTTTCATGATTATATCCCCCAATACCTGATAAGAGCTGATCCTCCTAATAATATCTTAAGTTTTTTCCGATCGCTGCGGGTTTTCTTCTATTCCGCAGCCACCATTCAGCGATCGCTGGAGGGATTATCTATGGGACCTTGGTCGTACCCCGAAACAGCCGGGGGAATAAACTGATCTCCGATGCACCAGATGGGAGATGTTACGGTGCAATCAGGCCACTTGCGCAAGTACGGGGGCGATAGTTTGCGAATAGGATTTTCGTATTGTGCAAGCGGGCGCCAACCGAAAGAGGCCGGACCTTAATTCACGGCCGCGAGCCCCATGCGAATCGCGGTGAGAAATTCCTCGTCGTCGAATGGCTTGGTGAAGAATGCGGATGCCCCTGCATTCAACGCGGTGGAACGGACCAGCGGATCTTCCTTTCCGGTAAAGATGATCACCCTCGTCGACGGAGAAATCTGGCGGAGCCGCGATTGCACTTCGAGGCCGTTCATCATCGGCATCCAGACATCAATCACGGCAATCGGAGGGCGATGAGTCTGGGCATAGCTCAAAAACCCTTTCGGATCAGAAAATTGTTTAACATTCCAGCCTGCAGAGGAAAGCAGACGAGTTATCCCTTTCAAAACAGCGGGATCGTCATCCAGCAGGCAGATCGTAGTGGCGGGGTGAAACACAGCGTGTCGAGAATAGACCCCCGATTATTAGTGCGAAATTAGACCTTAGTCCTATGCCCAGGTTTTAAGTGCAACGGGCGCTTTTTGGTCAGACGCACCAATTTGGAGACCGATTAGGCGGCAGTGCTTATCGGCAGAGTAAAATGGAATCGTGCACCTCCGCCCTCGGCGTTTTCTGCTTCAATGATGCCGCCGTGTGATTCGACGATTGAACGCACGATCGCGAGGCCCATCCCTAGTCCCTTGGCCTTCGTCGTAAAGAATTGTTCGAACACGCGCTCGCGCACTTCCTCGGGAATGCCGATCCCGTGATCGCGCACGCTCGCGCGAATTGTGCCGTCACCATTCTGTTCCGTCGCGATCACTACCTTGCGATGGGGTGCCGACGTGTTGTGCATGGCATCGAAGGCGTTGATCACGAGATTCAGCAGGACTTGCTGCAGCTGAATGGGATCAGCTTCGATCGCCGGCAAATTTGACTCGAGCAAAGTTTCCAGTTGGCACGATTGAAGCATGGCATTCGGGCTTACCATGCGCGCCACATTCACTACAAGGTCGTTCAGATTCACGCGCTGCCGGTTCGTGACGCCTTTTTTTACCATGCTCCGGATGCCGCGAAGCACATCGCCAGCCCTACGTCCATCCGCAATGATGTCGCCGAGCAGTTCGCGAAGCTCGCGAAGATCGACATCGCCGCGATCAATAAAACGCTGTCCCGCACTGGCGTTGCTGATGATTCCCGAAAGCGGCTGATTCAGTTCATGGGCCACGGATGCCGTCAGTTCACCCATCACTGCTACCCGGCTGAGATGGCCTAGTTCTTCGCGATGCTGCAGCGCTTCTGCTTCAGCGAGCTTGCGCGGCGTTATGTCTATGGAAACGCCAATGAGCCTGGCGCCCTTTCCATTTTCCCCGGTTAGACAGCGTCCACGCCCGCCGATCCAACGCAGATTTCCATCAGGTAACAAGATCCGATATTCGATTTCGTACTCACGCTCCGTTTCTATCGCGCGTTTGATGGCGGAATCGCGAAGTGCACGATCCTCCGGGTGAACGCGATCTTGAAGCGCCGCGTGGTCGAGGCGAGGCTCGGAATCAAATTGAAACAAAGTGCGCGCGCTGTCAGACATCCAAACCTCGTTGGTGTCGGGGTCCATCTCCCATACCCCCAGATGAGCTGCTTGGGCCGCGAGAATGACGCGTTCCTCGAATTCGCGCAAAGCCTCTTCCTTCCTCATTAATTCTGTGACGTCCACGCATGAGCCGATGTAGCCGGCGAATCCTCCTTGCGCAGAATGGCGTGCCACGCCCTGATCCGAAACCCAACGATACTCGCCATCGTTTCGCCGGAGGCGGTATTGCATAACGAATGGCTGCCGCGCATCGAATGCCTGCGTGTAAACCTCGAGGCACTTTTGCAGATCGTCCGGGTGCACGCCTTCGGCCCAGCCATTTCCCATTTCCTGCTGTATCGTGCGACCGGTGAATTCCAGCCAGGGTTTGTTGAAGAAAGTGCAGAGCTTGTCCACGCCGGCCATCCAGATCAGGACGGGCGCAGCATCCGCCACGACCCGGAAACGTGACTCGCTTTCGATAAGCACGGTATCTCCAGTTCTGCGCTCCTCGATTACCGTCGCCAGAAACAACAGCGGAATTGCCAGGACGATTAGAAATATTTGGATCGAAAGAGCGTCTTGTTCAGGTGGTCCTCCGGAGAATGGCCCATGCCCGTGAGCTGCGCTCCAGATCGCCAGGAAGCTAACAGCCGAAATAGCAGTGCTCGCTCCCAGAGATCCGAATCGTACCGCCGCCCAAAGCAGGAATGGCAGCGGGAGGAAGAGAAGAGCCGAATCCGTTCCCGATCCAAATTTATAAAGGACAGCGTAACTTACCAGCAACAGACCAACAAACAGCGCGCATGCCTCAAGGTAACGCGAGAGTCGGCCTGTCCGCAGGAACTGGATTCCACTGGTCGCCCAGGTTACAACCATCGGCACAACTATCAACGCCGCGAGGGCGTTCGAAAAAAGGCGTATTCGGATCAGCTCCCGATAGGTGTCCTCGCCCCAATTATTCCATACCACAAATGCGGCGTCCAAAAACGAGGACAAACACGGACCGATGACCACCACGCAAAGGCAAAAAACGCCTACGTTGCGAAGCGTTGTGAAGCGAATCGGACCGCCGACCAGGTAGCGCGTCAAGCCTGCGCCGATCAGCGCTTCGCAGGAGTTGCTGATGAACCAGCATAAAATCATCAGCGGTGGAACATGACTCTGCAATTGCGCCGCCCAATGCGCCGGAAATGCAGCCAAAAGTACGAATCCCCATATGCGTGGCGGCGTCAGCAAAAGTGCCGCGACCAGAATAGAATTCGGAGGCCAAAGAACGGAAACTGGATGTGGTGTAAGTGTGAGCGCAAAACCGATTTTGCAGCCAAGATAATATCCAGCGAACACCCAAAACCCGATCACCACCAGGCGCCACTCGAAGGAACTACTGAAACTGTTTTGCGTCCGCGGTTGTGATTGAATGCCCGCGGCTTCGAAAGATACGGAAACGCTCTTCATCTTCAGTAAACCTTACGGGTTTTCGAAGTCCAATGTCGGCTCAAAGGCTTTCTCCGGTGGTAGAGAAAGACTATTCCGGAAAAACCCGCGGTAGAAGCTATTCGCGACGTGACTTGCGGCCGTTGCAGCGTAAACCACACCATAGTACGCGTTTCGTACCACAAAGTCTTTCCCCAGCATCCCAGAATTATACGATGGCCTGCTTCGGGGAGAAACCCTATTTTCTTAGGGCGAAACTCCTAAAAAATTAGCTGGCAATCGAAGCAATTTACAAACATTCACGGATGAGCGCGGCCGGAGATCGTGAACAGTACAACGCCGATCCTCCAGGAAGATTAGACCGCCGCGCCGCTGCTATTTCCCTCAGCGCGCCGTCTGGCGAACGCGCTCATATGTTTGCATCGGGTGATTAGGCTTCCCGTCGCCATCGCGGAAGAAAGTACGACACGGGAATCCCCAAAAGAGTCGCGACAAGGCTGACGAAAAAAATTGGAGCCGCATGTCTGACTAGAAAGAAACGCGAATAGCTCTGGTAAAGATCAAAGCCGGGAAGGTACCTGTTCCATGGCACCAGAAGCACCAGCAATAAACCAAGAGCCGAACAAACCAGCATCCCCAGTGCGTTATAGCGGCGAGTATTCCACCAAAACGCGCCGCTAAACATAAGTGACGTCAGAAATGCCACCAAAAGGCACAGTCCAGCTACACGACGGAACATCGCGCCACCAATCGTGGTTGAATAGCGAAGAAGATTGTTCTCAAACAGGTTGATTATTGACTGGACCTGATCCGCAGATTCGCCGCTTACCGAGATCCGACGCGAGTAGTCGCTGAAATCAAGCGTGACGGCTGAGATGGGCTTATCCGATAGATAATACGTATAGCGAAACCTGAAAACTTCCTTCGGAAACGCAAAGGCGCTGGCCATGGAGAGGTGCGGTATCTCGATCTCTTCGCCGCGAACGCCAAGTTTCACAGTCTCCCGACCGGAATCTTGCTCGCCGGAAGGTTAGATCAGGATGTGGCACACAGGAGCGCATCGGTGACGCCCACGATTTCGTTACGATGACAGACATTCCCTTCGGGAAATCTTGCTCGTGTTGCCAACCAGGCCGCGTGCTGCTGCACGCACTTGCGGGTCCGACATTCGATAGACGCTCCGATCAAGCAAATAATGAATGAATCCTGTCGCGAATCCGAGAGCGAGCAGCACAGGCACCCACGTGGATGTTCGTAATTGGGTCGCAAGCGCACCAAATATTCGGTCGCCATAGTAAGTGCCGGTCTCGCGATTTGCTTCCACCTCAAAAATGGGGAGCAATACGAGCGACAATG
>Ga0193733_1000429_pt1 | contig 14214 bp, 9 predicted proteins | sample U1s2metaG_FD_145076 | JGI IMG/M metagenome (GOLD analysis project Ga0193733, IMG submission 145076) | Soil microbial communities from a riparian zone of the East river system, Colorado, United States - U1s2 | ecosystem: Environmental > Terrestrial > Soil > Riparian zone | place: USA: East River...
CCTTGGCGAGGAGCCGGCCGAGGCGCTCGGCTTCCGCGCCGGCGTCGATGAGCCCGGCCATGGGCACGAGGATGGTGAGCGTGCCCACCAGCGCCGCGGCGGACTGCGGGGCGGCGGCGCCGGGCGGGAGCACCGTGATGCTCGCCAGGCCCGCCAGGCGTTCGAGCCAGGCGCGGTGGCGCGCGGTGAAGGCCTGATCCTGCGCGCTGGCATCCTTGAATAACACCGCGATGCGCCGGGCGGGGCTGATGTTCATCTCGCCGCGGATCTGGCGCACGCCCAGAACGACCGCCTGGATCCAGGCCACTTCGCGTTCCGCTTCCTCATCGGCCGCGAAGTCGCTTGCGACCGGATAGGCCTGCAGCATGACGCTCTCCCCGGTGCGTGCCGCGAGCGGCGCCACCCGCTGCCAGATCTCCTCGGTAATGAAGGGCATCAGCGGATGCAGCGCGCGCTGCAATGCTTCCAGCACCTGCACGAGCGTGCGCTGCGTGCCGCGCCTGGCTGCCGCGCTGATCCCTTCCCCCTGCAGTACCGGCTTCGTCAGCTCCAGATACCAGTCGCAGAAGTCGTGCCAGGTGAACTCGTACACGGCGCTGGCCGCGTAATCGAAGCGGTAGTCGCGGAATGCGCTCTCGAGCGTGCCGAGCAGGCGGCCGAAGCGCGAGCGGATCCAGCGGTCGGCGATCGACAGCTCCTGCGTCTCGCCGCCCGCTGCAGGTGCGCTCTCGCCCACAGCCATGGTGACGAAGCGCGCCGCATTCCACAGCTTGTTGCAGAAGTTGCGGTAACCGGCGACGCGCGCCAGGTCGAAGCGGATGTCGCGGCTCGGGGAGGCGAGCGCGGCAAAGGTGAAGCGCAGCGCGTCCGTGCCGTGGGGCGCGCTGCCCTGCGGGTACTGCCTGCGGGTCGCCCGTTCGATCGCGGGCGCGAGCTGCGGCTGCATGAGCCCGGCGGTGCGCTTGGCCACGAGCGCCTCGAGCGAGATGCCGTCGACGATGTCGAGCGGATCGATCGCGTTGCCCTTGGACTTCGACATCTTTTCGCCGTGCTCGTCGAGGATGAGCCCGGTGATGTAGACGTCGCGGAACGGCACCTCTCCCATGAACTTCAGCCCCATCATCATCATGCGGGCGACCCAGAAGAAGATGATGTCGAAGCCGGTGACCAGCACGCTGCCCGGATAGAACCTGCCGAGCTCCGCGCTGGCATCCGGCCAGCCGAGCGTCGAAAACGGCCACAGCGCCGAGGAGAACCAGGTATCGAGCACGTCTTCGTCCTGGCGCAGCGCGACCCCGGCGGCAAGCCGGTGGCGCGCGCGTACCTCGGCTTCGTTGCGGCCGACGTAGATGTTGTTGTCGCTCCCGTACCAGGCCGGGATGCGATGTCCCCACCACAGCTGGCGGCTCACGCACCAGTCCTTGATGTTGCGCATCCATTCGAAGTAGGTCCGCGCCCAGCCCTGCGGCACGAAGCGGGTGCGGCCCTGCTCGACGGCCGCGATCGCCGGGCCCGCGAGCGGCGCGATCTTCACGTACCACTGGTCGGTGAGATAGGGCTCGAGCACCGCGCCGCTGCGATCGCCGCGCGGCACCACCAGCCGGTGCTTCTCGACGCGCTCGATGAGGCCGGCCGCTTGCAGCTCCGCCACCACGCGTTTGCGGGCCTCGAAGCGCTCCAGACCCCGGAAGCGCTCTGGCACCGTGTCGGTGAGCGTGGCGCGCGGCGTGAAGATGTTGATCAGGGGGAGGTGGTGGCGCTGCCCGATCTCGTAGTCGTTGAAATCGTGCGCCGGCGTGACTTTGAGGCACCCGGTGCCGAAGGCTGGATCGACGTACGCATCGGCGATGATCGGGATGGCACGCTCGGCGAGCGGCAGCTGCACGAGCTTGCCGATGAGGGGCTGGTAACGAGTGTCGTCGGGATGCACCGCGACCGCAGCGTCGCCCAGCATGGTTTCCGGACGGGTGGTCGCCACCACGACATGACCCGCGCCGGCGGCGAGCGGGTAGCGCAGGTGCCAGAGCTGTCCGTCCTCCTCGTGCGCCTGCACCTCCAGGTCCGACAGCGCCGTGAGCAGCACCGGGTCCCAGTTGACCAGACGCTTGCCGCGGTAGATGAGGCCCTCCTCATGCAGCCGCACGAACACCTCGATCACGGCGCGCGACAACCCCGGGTCCATGGTGAAGCGATCGCGCGACCAGTCGACCGAGTCGCCCAGCCGGCGCATCTGTGCGCTGATGGTGCCGCCGGACTGCTCTTTCCACTGCCACACGCGCTCGAGGAAGGCCTCGCGGGTGAGGTCGGTGCGTTTCACGCCCTGCGCGTTCAGCTGCCGCTCCACCACCATCTGCGTGGCGATGCCCGCGTGGTCGGTGCCGGGCTGCCACAGGACATCGCGGCCGCGCATGCGCTGATAGCGGGTGAGGGCGTCCATGAGCGTGTGCTGGAACGCGTGCCCCATGTGCAGCGTGCCGGTCACGTTCGGCGGCGGGATCATGATGCAATAGGGCTCGCCCCGACCGCTCGGCGCGAACCAGCCGTGAGACTCCCAGCGCTCGTAGATACGCCGCTCGATAGCCTGCGGCGCGTACACCTTTTCCATTTACGGGTCAGAGGTCCTGCGGCAACGTCGGGGGATTATAGCGGCTCGAGGCGCGCCGCCTTCGGTGCCGGGGAGTTAGGTGGCGTGGCGGCGCCGCCGCGTCGGCTGCCGCCGCGGACGGCAGAAGCGCACGTGACGCAGTTTGCGGTTGTGGCTCGCGCCGTGGCGCGTCAGCGAGCCGCGCGCTGCAGTAGAAAGTCCGCGAGCAGTGGCGTCGGCCGGCCCGTACTGCCCTTCTGCGCACCGGCCTGGTAGGCGGTGCCCGCGACGTCGAGGTGCGCCCATTTGAGTCCCTGGGTGAACTTGCTGAGGAAAGTCGCGGCGGTGATGGCGCCGCCGTCACGCCCGCCGACATTGGCAAAGTCGGCGAAGTTACTCTTCAGCTGCTCCGCGTATTCCTCGGTCAGCGGCAATTGCCAGCAGCGGTCGTCCGCGCGTACCCCGGCCTCCAGCAGCTCGCGCACCAGCGGCTCGTCGTTTCCCATGACACCGGAGTGATGATGCCCCAGGGCGATGACGCACGCGCCGGTCAGCGTGGCGATGTCGATCACCGCGGCGGGATGGAAGCGGCGCGCGTAGTGCAGAGCGTCGCACAGAATGAGCCGCCCTTCGGCGTCGGTGTTGAGAATCTCCACCGTCTGTCCGGAAGCGCTGGTGGCGATGTCCCCCGGTTTGACGGCCCTGCCGCCCGGCATGTTCTCCACCGCGGCGATCAGGCCGACCAGATTCAGGCCGAGGCGCAGCTGCGCCGCCAGGGTGAGCGCGGCGATCACCGCCGCCGCGCCGCTCATGTCGAACTTCATCTCATCCATGCCGGGGGGATCTTTCAGCGAGATGCCCCCGCTATCGAAGGTGACGCCCTTGCCGACCAGCACGAGCGGCGGCTGCGCCTTGCGCGCGCCGCGGTGTTCCAGCACGATGAAACGCGGCGCCTGCTGGCTGCCCTGCGCAACGGCGAGCAGGCAGCCCATCTTTTCGCGCCGGATAGCGGCTGTGTCGAGCACCCGCACGCTGAGGGAGCCGGAGCGCTTGGCGAGTGCACGCGCCTGCTCGGCGAGAAACGTCGGCGTGCAGACGTTGGCGGGAAGATTCGCCAGATCACGCTGCACCTGGGCGGCGGCTGCCACCGCCGCGCCGTGTGCCAGGCCGCGCTCGGCGGCGGCGGCCTTGCGCACCGGCCCGGCCAGTACCTTGGCAAGGGCGGGCGCGGGCGCCTTCTTGCCGGTCTTCAGATCGTTGACGCGATACAGCGCCGCGCCGGTGAGTTCCGCGACCGCCCGGCCGAAATAGTAGTCATCCAGCTGCTTCGCCTCCGGGCGGTCGATGGCCACGGCGCAACTGGCGATGCGCGTGCGCGCCAGCGCCGCCGCTGCGGCCGCCCAGGCCTTGCGCCAGCTCCTGCGGTGGAAGTTTTTTTTCGCCCCCAGCCCCGTGAGCAGCACGCGCGAGGCCTTGATGCCCGGCAGATCGGCAATCAGCAGCGTGTCGCCCCCGCGGCCGGCGAAGTCTCCGCGGTCGAGAAAGTGCTTCAGCCGGCCTGCGCAGGCCGCATCCACGCTGCGCGCCTCGCCGCTGAGCTCTCCTTCCTCGAACACGCCGAGGACCAGGCAGTCCACGCCGAGTGTTGCCAAGCCCTTGGTCCAGACCCCGAATTCCATGCCATATCCCCCTGCCGTTGAGGCGCGCGTGCGTTACGATTTACCTTGGTCGCGCCTCTCGAGCGCCTCGCTCCGTTTGGTGCTTTATGAGCGCGCGAGGCGCCGCTACGGCCGCAAGCGGCGGCAAGTGTAACTCAAGAGCCCGCCGGGTTTCCGGTAGGCAAGCGAGTAGTGCGTTGGGGAATACCCTCGGTCGCTACGTTCTGCGCGAAGTGGTGACGGCCTGGCTGGTCGTGACCGGCGTGCTGCTCGTCATTCTGCTGGCGAACCAGGTGGTGGGGGTGCTGGAGCGCGCCGCAGCCAACCAGTACCCGCAGGGTGTCGTGCTGGAACTGATCGGCCTGGGCGCGCTGCAGAACCTCTCGCTCCTGCTGCCCGTCGGGCTGCTGCTCGGTGTGGTACTGGCGTTCGGCCGGCTGTACCACGACAGCGAGATGGCGGCGGCGCTGGCGTGCGGGGTCGGGCCTGCGAATCTGTATCTGCCCGTGGCGCTGCTCGCGGCGCTCGGCACCGTGGCGTTGGCATGGCTCACCCTGGTGCTGGCGCCGGATGCCACCGCGCGCGCGCTCAGTCTGCGCAGCGCGGCGCTGCGTGCCGGACAGTTCGCTCCGGTTGCGCCCGGGAAGTTTCGCATCTTCAGCGGCGGCAGCGCCGTGGTGTACGCGCAGGACGTCAATCCCGACGGCACACTCGCCGACGTGTTCGTGGAGCGCAATCGCGGCGCGCTGGTCGAGGTGGCGCTCGCCGAACGGGCGCGGCACACCGTCACGGCGGATGGCATGACGCACATTCTCACTCTCTATAACGGTGAGCGTTTCGAGGGCGTGCCCGGTAGGCCTGAGTTTCGCATCGTGCGCTTCGCCGAGCACGTGGTGCCGGTGCAGGTGCCGCCGGTGATCGGCGAGGGCGTCAGGAATCTCGAAGCCCGACCCACCGCGAGCCTGCTCGACTCGGGCGATGCCAGCGAGCGCGCCGAATTGCACTCGCGCATCGCCATGCCGCTCATGTGCGCGGTGCTGGCGTTGCTGGCGGTGCCGCTCGCGCGCCTCAAGCCGCGCCAGGGCCGCTATGCGCGCGTGTGGCTCGCGGTCGTGATCTTCTTCCTGTATGTCAATCTCATCTCCGTGGGCAAGGTGTGGATCGCGCGTGGCACGATTCCGGAATTCCTCGGGCTATGGTGGACACACGCGGTGGTGGTGCTGCTCGCGCTCATGGTGATGGTGGGGCCGGGGCTGGGTAACCGGCTGCGCTACCGGGTGCGCGGACTATGAGTGTGCTGGACCGCTACATCGTGCGCGCCATCCTGGGTTCGGTGCTGCTGGTGATGCTGGTGATACTGGCGCTCGGCGCACTGTTCGTGTTCATCGATCAGCAGGATGACATCGGCACCGGCCACTACACCGCGCTCGGGGCCTTCTGGTACACGCTGCTCAATCTGCCGCAGCTGGCCTACGAACTGCTGCCGATCACCGCGCTCATCGGGTCGCTCCTGGGCCTGGGCGCGCTGGCGCGGGGCAGCGAACTGACGGTGGTTCGCGCCAGCGGCGTGTCGATCGCGCGCCTGGCGGGTATGGCGCTGCTGGCCGGGCTGCTGCTGATCTTCGTCGAGCTGCTGCTGGGCGAGTTGCTCGCCCCGCCGCTGCAGCAGGCAGCCCGTGAGCAGAAGGCCTTCAGCAAGCTGAGCAACGTCAGCTTCGGTGGCGGCGGCGGCGCCTGGGTGCGCGACGGCGACCTGATCCTCAACGTGGCCGGGCAGTACAGCCAACGCCAGTTCGGCAGCATGCAGATCTTCGAGCTGTCGCCGCAGCATCGGCTGATCGCCCTGGGGCACGCCACGCGCGCCACCGCCGGCTCCAGGGGCAGGTGGCTGCTGAGTGACTACACCGAGTCGCGCTTCGCGGACGATTCGGTGACGACCCGCCCGCCCGGGCAGCGCCTGCTCGCATCGAACGTCACCGCGGGGTTCCTCGGTCTCGCCGTCGAGGATCCGAAGCAGCTCACCAGCCGCGCCCTGTGGCGCCTGATCAGCTACTACCGTACCAATGCGCTCGATACCCGCGAGTACCTGTTCGCGTTCTGGTCGCGCATCGCGCGCACACTCGCCATCGCCTTCTCGGTGCTGCTGGCGATTCCGTTCGTGCTCGGCTCGCTGCGCTCCGCGGGCGCGGGCACGCGCATGATGCTGGGGCTCATTCTCGGCATCGGCTTCTTTCTGCTGCAGCGGCTGATCGAGAGCGGCACGATCGTGTTCGATCTCAACCCGGTGGTGCTCGCCTGGCTGCCCACCACGCTGCTCGCGACGGTGACCGTGGCGCTGTTGGCCCGCGCGCGCTGATGAACTGCGCTCAGCGCCAGGCCAGCCGGTGCGTCATAGGGGTCCTGCGGAAATGCCGGCGGTGAATTGCGGCCGGCCGTCGTCGATCGACACCCACGGCAGCTTGTCGCCCACCCACAGGTGCATCTGCGGCGCGAGCAGCGTCGGGTCATCCAGGGTCGCGAGCGTCACGTCGATCTCGGCGGCGCGGGCATCGTTGCGATAGCTCAGCGCGGTGCCGCACGCCGCACAGAATCCGCGCGTGACCGCCGCCGATGAGCGGTATTCGGCAAGGCTGCCCCGGGTGAGGCGGAAATTCGCACGCGCAAACGTCCCCCAGGAAACCATGGGCGCACCGCTGGCCCGCCGGCAGCTGGCGCAGTGGCAGAAGCACAGGGTGCTCGCCGTCCCCGACACCCGGTAGCGCACGCCACCGCACAGGCAGCCGCCGAGATAACAGCTCTCGCCCATGGAGCGACGTTACCACTCGTTGCCTGGCGGAGCCATTCAGTCAACAATCGCGCCCCTGTTGTATCCGCTGCGAGGTCCGAAGATGAAAGCGGCATTGTTCAATGGCGTGCTGGTCGCGGCGCTCATGCTCGCGACCGCAGGGGGGCAGGCCGCGGATCTGAGGGTGCGTGTCGATGCGCGCGAGGTCACGCGCAAGCGCGTGCATACCGATCTGACACTGGCCGTGCGAGAGGGTCCGCTCACGCTGGTGTTTCCGAAATGGATTCCGGGAGAACACGGACCGAGCGGGCCGCTCGAGTCCATCATCGGGCTGGTGATCCGCGCGAACGGCGCGCCGCTCGCGTGGCGGCGCGACCCGCGCGACATGTACGCGATCAGCCTGACGGTGCCGCGTGCGGCCGCGCACCTCGATATCGCGCTCGATACGGGGCTGGCAACCGAAGGCGGCCATTTCAGCACCGGGCCGACCAGCAGCGCAGCTCTCGCAGTCCTGCCGTGGAACGAATTGATCCTGCTGCCCAAGGGGCGCGACGCCGCCGGCCTCAGCACCGAGGCCACGGTATTCGCGCCGCCGGGTTGGCAGCTCAGCTGCGCGCTCGAGCTGCGCCCGCAGGCGGACGGGAGCGTGCAGCTCGAGCCGGCTTCACTCGCGCGCCTGATCGACTCCCCGCTGCAGATGGGCCGCTACGCGAAGCGCATCGAGGTGCAGGGGGCGGCCCCGTTTGCCGAGCTGAAGCACAGCATTTCGCTGGTCGCCGACAGCGCCGCGGCGCTCGCGGTGCCCGGGGACTTTGCCAGCGGGTACGGCCGCCTGGTGGAGCAGGCAGGGGCTGTGTTCGGGACCCGCATGTACCGCCACTACACCTGGCTCCTGTCGCTCTCGGACCACGTGGCACACTTCGGGCTCGAGCACCACGAGTCCAGTGACGACCGCACGGACGAGAATGCGCTTTCGGAGGCGCCGCTGCGTGAAGGCGTCGCGGAGCTTCTCGCCCACGAGTACGTGCACAGCTGGAACGGCAAGTACCGCCGTCCGGCGGGCCTGCTGAGCCCCGACTACCAGCAGCCGATGGATGGCTCGCTGTTGTGGGTATACGAAGGCCTCACCCAGTTCTGGGGCACGGTGCTGCCGGTGCGCGCCGGCCTGGTCACACCCGAGAGCTACCGCGAAATGCTCGCCAGCCTGGCGGGGAGCTTCGACATCGAGCCTGGGAACCGCTGGCGGCCCATGGCCGACACCGCGGTGCAAGCGCAGGTCCTGTACAACGCTCCGGACGCCTGGGAGCTCAGCCGCCGCAGCGTCGATTTCTACGAGGCGTCCGTGTTCCTGTGGCTCAACGTCGACGCCGAGCTGCGCGTTCACAGCGCCGGGCGCGCCTCGCTGGATGATTTCGTCAAGCGCTTCTACGCCGGAACGGGCGGAGCACCGGCGCTCAAGCCGTACGGGGAAGCGGACGTCTACGCCACGCTGGCCGCCGTCGCACCCGGGGACTGGCGCGCGCTCGTTCGCCGCCATCTCGACACGACCGGTACGCAGGCGCTGCTCGCGGGGCTGCAGAGCGCCGGCTGGCAGCTGACCTATTCGCCTGAAAAGAATTCCTACATCGAGACCCGGCAGAAGCGCAGGAAAACCGTCGAGCGCAAATGGTCCATCGGCGTCACGATCAATGACAAGGACGATGACAAAGGCACGATCATCGACACCGTCGAGGACCGCGCGGCCGCGCAAGCCGGCGCCGGCCCCGGCATGAAGCTCATCGCCGTGAACGGTCACAGGTACTCCGTCGAGGTGCTCGATGCGGCCATTGCCGCGGCGCGCGAGACCCGCAAGCCCATCGAGCTGATGGTGGAAAGCGGTGATTACTTCCGCACGCTCAGCCTCGCGTACTTCGACGGCGCGCGCTATCCGCATCTGGCGCGCATCGAGGATCGCCCCGATATCCTGGCGGAAGTCCTGAAGGCGCGCAGCAACTGAGCCTCTGACTTGGCTGTTGGTGAGTCCGACCAATGGGTATAAAATGTTGGGTTCGCGGTGCGTCGAGCAGACGCGCCCACCATCTTAAAGGGGAGTCTCATGAGGATCGTAATTTCAGCACTGCTGCTGCTGGTGCCGGCGGCTGCGCTCGCGAGTAGCGCGTTTGATGGCACGTGGAAGACGCGCACGGACTCGATGAAAGTGACCGGCAAGCCGGACGCGTTCGCCGTCGCGGACGGCACCTACACCTGCTCGAGCTGTAATCCGGCAGTCAAGATCCAAGCGGATGGCGCGGATCACAAGGTCACCGGACACGATACCTACGACTCGAGGGCGGTGAAGGTCGTGGACCCGAAGACCGTGGAGATCACCAACAAGCTCGCGGGCAAGACGATCAGCACAAACAGCATGACGGTTTCCGCGGACGGGTCGACGCTGAGCGGCAAGTTCACGGACTACTCGGGAGCGAAACCCGCCACCGGCACCTACACGGAGAAGCGCGTGGCCGCGGGCGCCGCGGGTGCACACGTGATCTCCGGCTCCTGGCAGCCGGACCAGATGGGCGAGGCGAACGATGCGTTGCGCACCGTCAGCTACAAAATGGCCGGCGATCATTTCAGCATGAACTGGAACGGCCAGAGCTATGACGCGAAGTTCGACGGCAAGGAGTACCCGGTCACGGGTGATCCCACTCACACCGTCGTGTCGCTGAAGAGGATCGACGCCAACACCGTCGAAGAGACCGATCGCCGCATGGGGAAGGTCACCGACGAGATTCGCATCGCCGCCTCCAAGGACGGCAAGACGGTCGAATATACCGACAAGGACGTGCTGCGCGGCCAGACGACGACGTTCACGCTCGAGAAGCAGTAACTGTGCTGCGCGCCGGGAGCCACGGGCTTCCGGCGCGCGTTCTGGCGGCGTCAGCCCTTCAGTGGCGGTGCCCGGGGAACAGCCGGCAATAGAAGCAGTCCGCGCCGGTCGGGTTGTCGAGCATGAAATGGCGCACCCAGTAGCCATCCCCACTGGAAGCCGCGTGCTCGAAGGTTTGGTTCTCGAGGTCGTGTCCGACCACTTCCAGCGCCCCTTCCGTTTCGAGGATCTCGGCGGCGCGCGCCGTTTCGATCGCGCCTCGCGGGTGAACGGCGATGGTGACCGCGCCGCCCTCGACACGCTCGGCCAGCAGTTCCACGAACGGCCGCTCGTCGTCCGTGCTCAGCAGGGTGCTGAAATACTGCGCGAACTTCGCGCGCGCCGAGGCTGCGGGATGCAGTCCCGCCCGCCCCGGCTCGCACGACGCTGTCAGCTCGACCCGGTCGGTTGGAAACCCGTCGCCCACCAGCCGGGTGCGCACGCGGTCCGCGACCCCGTACTCATCGAACACGGCGAGTAACACGGCGCTCATCGTCTCTCCTTGCCATCGCTGCCAGGTGAGTTGGGTGGGGCAGCTGGAAAAATTCTACGCCCCGGCCCCAGGCGCGGACATGCGCTGTTCTGCTAGTGCCCCTGGGGCTTCCGCCTTAGTTGTTGCCTTGCAGCATATTTCCAGGGGAGGTCATTCGGCCCCCGCAGCTCAGGATCCAAGCCCCGAGCGCTATTCCGGCGTGTCTGGCGGGGAGGCGTTGTCCGGCGGCGAGTCCTTGCCCGGTACGCTCGCCTTGCCTGGCGCAGTCGCTTCGGTGGTTTTTCTCACCGGCTCGGGCGGCTTCTTGAGCAGATCCTCGAGCGGACGAAAGATGGCGGCGTACTTGTAGTCGGGAATCTCGAACTCCCAGCCACCGAGGCGCGCATTGAGTCTCTGCGCCTCCGCTTCGGCTTGCTTCGCGGTGGCGTGCGTGCTGAGGGTTACCAGCGAGCGCGTGCCGTCCTTGCGACCTGCGACGTCCACCTCGAGCCCGTCGAAGGTGCGGAACAGGGCGTGCGCCGCCTTTGGCGTCGCGGCGGCGCCCGCCTTGCCGACGTTATCGAACGTCAGCGAACTCACGGAGCCCGAAATCGGGCCCGCGGCGCCCGGACCGGTCAGCTCGCGGCCCTTGGGCACGGGCGTCACGGTGAAGTCGGTCTGCTCCTTGCTGTCGCGCGTGGCGCTGAACGCCGCGCCCTCGGTGGGTCTTTCTTCGACCCGACGCACGCGCTCGGGCGCCAGATCGATCAGCGCGCGGTCAAGCCAGCCCTTGGGGTCGGCATCCACGGTGAGCAGCGGCGCCGCCAGCAGACTTTGTGACGCGTTGGCAACGCGTACATACCCGGACTTGGCGCCCGAGGACTTGCCGACTATGAGCGCCCAGGTTCGCGCGGGGCTGATCACCTCGATGCGCGTCCCGGTGGCCTTGGGCGAGCTGACGTCCTGCACGCCGAGCTGCGGGTAGTTTGCCGGCAGCCGGGTCTTCTCCTCGACGATGTTGAGCGCGCCAAGATCGAGCAGCAGCTTACGTACCTTGCCCGGATCGGCCGGCCAGCCGCGTTCGCCGACGCTCCAGCCGGCGCTGTCCTTCTTCAGCGTGGTGCGGGTGCCGTCGCCCTTACGTAGCCCGACCTCGGTCACGGTATTGACGTGGCGCTCGAGGTCCGGCAACACCAGGTCCCCGGCGAGCGTGGCGCGCTCCAGGTGCCGCTGCGACGCGATCCACATGGCGAAGGCAACCAGCGCGAGCCCGGCGACAAGAAGCGCGGCGACACGGCGTGCACTCATGGCTCACTCAGGGGCGCGTTGGCCGGTGCCATTCGCCGCCGGCGACGCCACGCGGCCATGAGCAGCGCCACCACGGCGAACAGCGCCGGCACCACGATGATGTTGATGACCTTGAGGGTCGCGCCCAGGCCCTTGATGTCCGCGTCCAGCCCGGCACGCACGGCGCGCAGCTCCTTGCGGATGCGCAGTTTCTCGGTCTGGAAGTGCCCGATTTCCTGCTCCTGCTCGGGTGTGATGATGAGCGCCGACTGATTGCCGCCCTTGGAGTGCAGCGCGGTGAGCTTGTCTTCCGTTTCTCGCAACTGCCGTTCGAGCTCCTGCTCCTTCGCCCGGAAGCGGTCATCTGCGGCACGCCGCAGTCTTTCCACGCGCTCGAACGGTCGCGTGAACGAGGCGCGGCCGCGCACACTGATGAGGTCGGTGCTGCCGGCGAGATTGTCGAGCGCGTTCTGCACCAGATCGCCATTGCTCGCCCAGGCCTGGGTGAGGCGCTGGCCGAAGAAATTCTGCTCACGCACCCAAAGATAATCGGACAGCAGGTCGGTGTCGGCAAACACGACCAGACTGAGAGGTCGTGCGGATGCCTTCAGGTCCGTCTGGCCGGGGGCCAGCGTCACGCCCGCCGGTGGGCCCGCAGGGAAGGCGCTGTGCACGTTGCCGCTGATCCGCGCGGCGATCGTGTAACGCCGGCCGGTGGGCTTGAACCCGTCGCGCAGGGTCGCGGGATCGAACAGCATGCGGAAGCGCGCGACCGGCAGTGGCTGCGCGTCGGTGCTCGACTGCAACAGCGGCTCGAAGTGCACCTGCGCGCCCTTCACGGGTTCGAGGTAACCCGCGCTGGCCACGTTGACGTTCGACAGTCCGGCGGTGATCACGTCGTCGGCCGTGAAGCTCCCCTTGTCGAGCCCGAGCACGCCCAGGTGCGCCACCGGCTGCTCTCCCTGGCGCATGGTCACCGACAAGGCGTGGCCACGGTCGGCGACCACCTCGCCCGTGTTGAACTGTACGCCCCAGGCGTCGAGCAGTGCGGCCAGGTGCGATGACTTGTCGGCGCCCATGGCCGCCATCGGATTCTGCGCCTCGGCGCCGGACTGATCGGACTGGGCGAGCGGGTCGACGAACACCAGGATGTGTCCGCCGCGCAGCGCGTACTGGTCGATGGCGAATTGCGTCGCCGGTGACAGATCCTTCGGGTGCACCAGCACCAGCACGTTCACGTCCGGCTCGATCCGGGTCGCAGCCGGTTCGAGCGGCCGCAGGTCGAAGAGCTGCTGCGCCTCGCTGTACACGACCCACGGCTGGCGCATCTGCCCGCTCTGCGGATCGAAGGCCGGACCCATCGGCAGCGAGGACAGCCAGGCCACGACGGGCTTTTTGGGGTTGGCCAGCTGATAGACGAGCTTGACGACGTCGTATTCGAGGAACTGCTCCTTGTTGGGATCGAAGAACTCGATTGCCGCGCGGCCATCGGTGGAGTTGGTTCCGGCAAGGCCGAAGTAGAACTGCGTACCGGTGGCTCCCAGCGGAGTGCCGCGCACGCCGAGCTCGGAGGCGCGGTCTTCCTCCTCCGAGAACGGCTGCGGGTCGATCACGTGCAGCCGCAGCCGGCCGCCGGAGCGCGCGGCGAGCTCCTCGAGGAACTCGCGCACCCGCACGCCGTAGGTCTTCAGCTGCGGCAACTGCGCTGCGGTCTTTTCCGAGAAAAAGAAATACAGGTTGATGGGCTCGCGGATGCTGGCGAGGATCCGGTCGGTTCCCGCCGCGGTGGTGTAGAGACGATGCTGCGTGAGATCCAGCCGCCAGCCGCGCAGCGCGTGGTTGAACAGCATCGTGAGGCCGATGAACAGCAGCGCGAGTGCCAGCAGGGTGCCGCCGCCGAGTGTCGAGCGTCTGTTCATAGGTCTTTGCGCAGCTCCAGCGCGATCGCGGTCGCCAGCAGGAAGAAACCGATCAGCATCGCGAAGTACAGCAGGTCGCGCACGTCGATGACGCCCTTGGCGATGGACTCGAAATGGGTGAGGAACGACAGCGAGGCGATCGCATCCACCAGCGCCTGCGGCGCCCAGCTGCGAAAGACATCGAGCACCATGGGAAAGCCCGCCAGCAGAAACACGAAGCACCCCGCCACGCCGAGGATGAACGCCACCACCTGATTGCGCGTCAGCGCCGACATGCACGAACCGATGGCGAGAAAGCCGCCGGCGAGCAGCAGGCTGCCGAGGTAGGCGGCCAGGATCGCGCCGTTGTCGGGACTGCCCAGGTAGTTGACCGTGATCCACAGCGGGAAAGTGAGCGCGAGGGCGAGCGCGGTGAATATCCAGGCGGCGAGAAACTTAGCTAGCACCGCGTCCCACAGCCGCACCGGCTGGGTCATCAGCAGCTCGATGCTGCCGGACTTGCGCTCCTCGGCCCACAGCTTCATCGACAGCGCCGGAATCAGGAACAGATACAGCCAGGGGTGGAAGGTGAAGAACGGGTCGAGATCCGCCTGGCCGCGCT
>Ga0193733_1000432_pt1 | contig 14159 bp, 10 predicted proteins | sample U1s2metaG_FD_145076 | JGI IMG/M metagenome (GOLD analysis project Ga0193733, IMG submission 145076) | Soil microbial communities from a riparian zone of the East river system, Colorado, United States - U1s2 | ecosystem: Environmental > Terrestrial > Soil > Riparian zone | place: USA: East River...
CACCCCCAATGCAAGGACATCAAGGATGTCGTCGACCCCTCGCCGTTGCACTTGCAGTCAACCGTCGCGCAGCAGAATCAACCGTGATCCATCCCGCGCGCTGCCAATCGCGCCATGGCCGCCGCGCCATTTATCAATGGCTTAGGCGCGGCAACCTGACAGTGTTGTGCTATTCAAAGCCAGACGCGCGATTAACCTCATTGCGCCGTTAGTCTTACTCAGATCGGCTGGTCTATCGATTTGGCCAGTTGCGTGAAAAGTTTTGGACCGGCCTCGGTCATGAACCAACAATCTTCCAGGCGGATACCGAATTCTCCAGGAATGTAGATTCCCGGCTCGTCGGAGAAGCACATCCCGGCCTGAAGTGGAGTTGCATCGTTACGCACGAGATAGGGCGGCTCATGCCCGTCCATTCCAATCCCGTGGCCGGTGCGATGCGACAAACCCGGTAAGCCATAGTCTTTGCGCCAACCCTTCTGCTCGTAGAACGCGCGGACTGCCTGGTCGATGGCGCCGACGGGGGTGCCGAGCTTCGCCGTCTCGAGCGCGATCTCCTGGCCGCGCTTCACCGTGTCCCAAACCTCCCGCTGACGAGGCGAAGCGTCGCCGAATACCCAGCTTCTGGAGATGTCAGACTGGTAGCCGTGAACACTGCAGCCAGTGTCGATGAGGATGACCGACCCCTTGCGCACTTCTTGCGGTTTGACGGACCCGTGCGGATAGGCGCTCGCCTCATTGAGCAATACCAGCGAAAATTCATGCGAGCCGCCCAGCTGCTCAGTCGCCGCGATCAGCAAGCTCAAGATGTCGGAGCGGTGCATGCCGGCTTCGATCCGACCGTGCAAATGCCGCAACGCTGCAATCGTGACGTCGTTGGCTGCCTGCATCAAAGCCAGCTCCGCCGATGACTTGACTATCCGGCAAGCACGGACAAGGTCGTCTCCTGGAACCACCTCTCGTCTTGGGCCCGATGCCTTGGTTACGTGGTCGACGATAAAGAGGCGCGTGGTTGCCTCCACGGCGAGCGGCCCTTCGATCGCGGAATCGCGTAGTGCGCCGGCAATCAGGTCAAATGGATTCTCATCTTCCTTCCAGGGCCGAACGTCGCCCGTTATCTTCAGTGTTTCGCGGATGGACGGCTCTTCGAAGAAAGGAGTGACGACGACCACTTGACCCTCGGCCGGGATCAGGGCTGCGGTCGTCCTCTCGGACCTCCACCAATGGATGCCTGTGAAATACTCGAGCGTTGATCCCGCCTCGACCAAGAGTGCTGCGATCCTTCGCTGCTGCATCGCTGTTTGCACCTTGGCGATGCGAGCGCTGTGCTCCTGCGCGGTGATGGGCTGGACGCCGGTGGTTATCGAACTCAGGCCGGGGGCTCGTGCCCTGGCCGCCCCGACCTTCGCACTGTCGGCAATCGCAGCGACGGCGGCCGTCAGTCCAAAGAAAGCACGTCTGGAAACTGTTGTCATGGACTCTCCGCACGCAGACAAACCGCGCTGGGACACGCAAGCAATCCCTTTCGCTCGGTGAGGGCCCGTTGCGCCTCAGCCAGACTGGCTGTGCCGCGATTGTGACATGGGTAGACCTGAATCTGCGGTGGCAAGCACTGCAAGTAGTTGATTTAAAGGTACAATCAATTGCACGAATCAGGAGGTCAGGAGTTCGACCACCCGGCGGGTCCGGGAGTGCTCGCTTCCGGCCACGAGGAACACGTCCATGCGTCTTGTTTCGATCGCTGTGTTGACGATGGCGCTCGCTGTCTCGATCTGCCCCGGTGCCCGTGCCGAGACGCGTGTTCCTTGAAAGCATGGCTGAAGAAGGACGTTTCGACCGGCTCGACGAGATCTACGGTCGCAATTTCGTAGCGCACGGAGCCTCGGCTGACTACACCCTCGAGCAGGACAGCGCAGCGACCAAGTCCTGGCGAGCGGCCATGCCGGATCTCAAGGTGACGGTAGAGCGTACGGTCGCCGGCAAGGATCTGGTCGCGGTGCACTGGAAGGCGGTTGGCACGAACACCGTGGTCGCCGGCGGTATGCCGGGCAACGGCGCGCGGATCGGTATCGAGGGAATGACCTTCTTTCGCTTCTCGTCCGGACGGATCGTGGAAGCGTGCACGATCGTCGATATCGCCACGCTCAGAAAGCAGTTGACCTGAAGGCAGGGATATGCAGGCCGAGGAGGTGCGCCCGGGCACCTCTGGTCAAGCTCGACAGCCGCCCCGTGGTCCGAGGTTCGCGGTCCCCCTTGGGTAATGGTGCGCCCGGATTATGTGACATCCGTCACTGCCGGCGGCCGCGGCCGCGGCCGGATTTGAGATCTCCGGACATACCTGGAACGGGGAATCCATTTAGCTTAATGGTGTGAACATCCGCGCCAAGGTGGCCGCGCTGACGGCAGCTGTTTTCCTCGTCCTCGGGATTGCCGAAATCCTGGTCGAGAAGCAGGTCGTCATGCCGAGCTTCGCGGAGCTGGAGCGCGCAAACGCCCGCGTCGCCATGCGACGCATCAACTTTGCGCTCGACCTGGTGATTGACCGGATCGCCGTCTCGGCGACGGACTGGGGCAACTGGGTCGACACCTACCGTTTCGTGCAGGATCGCAATCCTGATTTCATCAAGACAGACATCACCAATGTCGCTCTCCGGCAGCTCGACATCAATGTCATGCTCATACTCGATCTGGACGGCAGCGTCGTGGCGTCCAAGTCGCTGGAACTCAAATCCGACCGGCCGCTCGAGTTGGATCTGGCGGCCCGCAAGGCTCTGCCGATCAACTTCCCCTGGCGAGCGAACCTGCGCGCCGGTCGCCCGGCGCGGGGGCTGATGGCGACGAACCGTGGGATCCTGATGCTTGCGACTGCGCCGGTGCTCGACGGCAACGGCGGCGGCCCGGTTCGTGGGATGATCGTCATGGGGCGGCTTCTTTCAGCGTCGGACGTCCGGAGCATCGGCGCCCAGGCGCAGGCCGATCTGACCCTGCTCGCTGCGGGAGCGATCCAGGGGCGGGAGCAACTCCTCGAGAGTGACGACGTCACGCGCGTGTATCGTACCTTCGACGACGTCTACGGTCGGCCGGTGATGACGCTGCGGGTCGACGTACCGCGCGAGGTCACGCTGCGCGGTCACGCGGCCGTCACCTATGCCTCGATCTGTCTCGTGGGGGCCGCGGTGGTCGTGCTCATCCTGCTGGTGACCGTCCTGAATCGCCTTATCCTGACCCCGCTCGCCGTCGTCACGCGGCACGCAGTGGCGCTGGATGAGGGCAAGGATCTGACCAAGCGGCTCGATCTTGCGCGCACCGATGAGATCGGCGTCCTGGCGCGTGAGCTGGATCGCATGGTGGCCCGCGTCGCCGAGTCGCGCACCCAGCTCGTCGATCAGTCCTTCCAGGCCGGCTTTGCCGAACTGGCCAAGGGCGTGCTGCACAATCTCGGCAACGCCATGACGCCGATCGGCGTCCGGCTGGCGAACCTGAGGGAGCGGCTGCGGGCTGCGCCCAGCGATGACGCCGAGCAGGCCGTTGCTGAGCTTCAGGCCGGGCCGGTGGACCCGCAACGAAGCGCGGATCTCGAGGAATTCCTGCGCCTGGCGTGCAGGGAGCTCGCCGGCACCGTGCGCTCGGCCCAGGCTGACGTGGAGGTCATGACCCGCCAGGCAACCGCCATACAGACGGCGCTTGCCGAGCAGATGCGCTCCGCACGCAATGAGCACGTGATCGAACCGGTGCGTCTGACCGAGCTCGTGGCGCAGTCGCTGGAGATCGTGCCCGACTCCTGCCGGCAGCGGCTGGTGGTCGACACCGACGACACGTTACGCAAACTGGGTGTGGTGCGCGTGGCGCGCACCGTGCTGCGCCTGATCCTGCAGAATCTCATCATCAACGCCGCGGACGCGGTGCGCGATGCGGGCAAGGAAAAAGGTGTATTGCGAGTGAGCGCCGAGATCACGCGCGAGGCTGAGCGTCAGCAGCTGCACCTGCAGTTCCAGGACGACGGTGTCGGCATTTCTGCGCAGAATCTCGACCGGGTATTCGAAAAAGGATTCTCGACCAAGTCGCCGGAAACCAACCACGGTATCGGTCTGCACTGGTGCGCCAACGCCATCAACGCGCTGGGCGGACGCATCTGGGCGGCGAGCGAGGGTCCCGGGCGCGGCGCATCGATGCATCTGCTGGTGCCCCTGGTCGCGCGTGAAACCATGTCTCTTGCCGGAGCTGCGTGAGGTCCCCATGCCTGAGCTGAACCAAACGACCATTCGGGTGCTGGTGGTCGATGATGAACCGGGGGTTCGGGATGCCTACCGGCAGGTCCTGGCGGAGAGTGATGTCAGTCAGGAGGTCGAGGGTTTTCGCGAGCTGCGCAGCCGACTGTTCAGCAGGAATTCGCCCGAGCGCGCACGCGCCAAAGCGCGCGCGCACAGCACCACCTTCGAGCCGGTGTTCTGCGATCAGGCTCAGGCGGCGGTCGTTGCGGTGAAGGAGGCGCTGGCGCGCAACCAGCCGTTCGCCGTGGTGTTCCTCGACATGCGCATGCCGCCGGGCCCGGACGGGGTGTGGGCGGCCGCGCAGATCAGGGAGCTGGATCCGGCGGTCGAGATTGTCATCTGCACGGCCTACTCCGACGCGGATCCCAGTGATATCGGCGGCTTGGTGCCCCCCGAAGACAAGCTCTCGTACCTGCAGAAGCCCTTTCATCCGCATGAAGTGCGGCAAATGACCATTGCCCTGGGCAGCAAGTGGCGCGCCGAGCGACGCATCGTCAGGCTCGCATATTTCGATACGCTGACCGGTCTGCCCAATCGCGAGCAGTCGCATAACCGGCTGGTGCGCGCGCTGCAGGCGGCGAAGGAAAATGACCGCACCCTCGCGGTGCTGTATCTGGATCTTGACAACTTCAAGAGGGTCAACGACACGCTCGGTCACGCGGCGGGTGATGAGCTGCTGCGCCTGGTGGCGGACCGGTTGCGCAACTCGCTGCGCGATCGCGTCGATACGGCGGTTCCCGGCGCGGGCGCCGGCCCGCGCCTGGGCGATATTGCCCGCCTCGGAGGCGATGAATTCATGGTGCTGCTGCCGACAATTCGCAGTGCCGCCGACGCCGGCAGCGTGGCCGAGCGGCTGATCGAGGCGCTGCGGGAACCAGTGCAACTCGCCTCGAACTCCCTGGTGGTGACTCCGAGCGTGGGAATCGCCGTCTATCCTCAGGACGGCACCGATGCGGTGACCCTGCTGCGCCACGCGGATCTGGCGATGTATGTTGCCAAGCGGCGCAGTTCCGGCAGCTACGCCTACTACGACGCATCCATGAACGCGATAGCTCTGCACCGTTTCACCATCGAAGACCGGTTGCGCGGCGCTCTGGCCCGCAACGAGTTCTCGCTGTTGTACCAACCACAATTCGACGTGCGCACCGCCAGCGTTTCCGGGATGGAGGCGCTGCTGTGCTGGACGAGCGCCGAGCTCGGGGTCGTGAGCAGTTCCGAGTTCCTCCCGGTCGCTGAGGAAACCGGGCTGATACTGCCGATCGGCGCGTGGATGCTGCGCACCGCCTGCCTGCAGGCCAAGACCTGGCGTGCCGAGGGCCTGCCGGTGCAGCGCATTGCGGTCAACGTCTCGGGGCGTCAGTTTGCGCTCGCCGACTATCCGGCCCAGGTGGCCGCGATTCTGCGGGAAACCGGGCTCGATCCGGCCATGCTGGAGCTGGAGATCAGCGAGTCGGTGGTGATGGCCGATCAGGCGTGGGCCGAAAAGACCATCAACCAGCTGAAGCAGCTCGGCGTCTCCCTCGCCATCGACGATTTTGCCACCGGCTACTCGCACTTCGGCCGGCTGCGCAACCTCGCGGTCGATCGGCTGAAGATAGGTCGCTCATTCGTCACCAGCATCACCGAGGGCGGCGACGATCGCGCGATCGCCTCGGCCATCATCGCCATGTCACGCTCGATGCGCATCAATGTCACCGCCGAGGGCGTGGATAATTTTCCGCAACTCGCTTTCCTGCAGGAGCAGGACTGCCAGGACGCGCAGGGATTTCTACTCAGCGGGCCGTTGCAGGCCGAGGAAGCGCGCGCGCTGCTGAAGCGCTCGGGGGAGTTCGGCGACGGCTCGCGCTCGCAACGCTTCAAGGCGCTCATCGGCTGACGCGCTCCGTCGGCGCGCCGCCCCGGACAATTCAGCTTACAATTGCCCGCAGGCACGCACGCGTGCGACTGCGGGGAAGTTATGCGGACCGCGCTCGCGGATTTCATCAGGGACACCCCTGAGGGGCGCGAGGCGCAGGCGATTCTGCGCACCTGCGTGCACTGCGGTTTCTGTCTCCCGGCCTGTCCCACCTACCAATTGCTCGGCGATGAGCTCGACAGCCCGCGCGGCCGCATCTACCTGATGAAGCAGCTGCTGGAGGGTGCACCCGTCACCGCGCGCACGCAGCTGCATCTGGACCGCTGTCTGACCTGTCGCGCCTGCGAGACTGCCTGTCCGTCGGGCGTGCAGTACGGACGGCTGCTGGACATCGGGCGCACGGTCACCGAAGAGCGCGTGACCCGCAGCCGCGCCTCGCTCCTCAAGCGTTACCTGCTGCGCAAGATCGTGCCGCACACCCGCCGGGTGCGCGCGCTGCTGAGTGTGGCGCGCATCGCGCGCCCGCTGTTGCCGCGGCAACTGGCGGCGCCGGTGTCCGCGGCGCGCGCGGCGGGCGCGTGCCGCACGCCCTGGCCCACAGCGCGGCGCGCGCGGCGGGTGTTGTTGCTGCCGGGGTGCGTGCAGCCGGCTCTGCGGCCCGCCATCGACGCGGCCGCCGCGCAGGTGCTGGATCGTGTGGGGATCTCGAGCATTGCGGTCGCCGGCACCGGCTGCTGCGGCGCGCTCACTCATCATCTGTCCGCCCACCGGGAGACGCTGCAACAGGTGCGGCGCAACGTGGACGCGCTGTGGCCGCACATCGAGGCGGGCGCCGAGGCGGTGGTGGTCACCGCAAGCGCCTGCGCTTCGATGGTGACCGAGTACGGACGCCTGCTGCAGGATGATCCGGACTACGCCGCGCGGGCGGCGCGCGTGAGTGCGCTTGCCCGCGACATCGCTCAGGTGGTGGCTGCCGAGAGTGAAGGACTCGCCGCAGCGCTGCAGCGCGTAGCGGACACGCAGGCGCCGACCGCGGCGCGGGTCGCCTTCCATGCGCCGTGCACTCTGCAACACGCCCTGAAGGTTACCGACACGGTCGAAGCGTTGCTGACGGCCGCGGGATTTGCTCTCACCCCGGTCACCGACCGCCAGCAATGCTGCGGTTCGGCGGGAACCTATTCCATCCTGCAGCCGGAGCTGTCGGCACGGCTGCTGCGCCTGAAGGTCACCGCTCTCGAGAGCGGCACGCCGGACCTCATCGCCACCGCCAACATTGGCTGTCTCATGCATATCGGCGGCGGCACCTCGGTGCCGGTGTGTCACTGGGTCGAACTGCTCGCGCAGAGGCTTCAATGTCAGGAGTGAGCCGCGCGCCGAGGCGCGCGCACGCGCCGCTTGCATCGGTGGCGGATGGCTGACCAGTGGGGCGAGCGCATGCCGCGCTCGGTGAGCCTGCTGCAGACCATCGCCGTGTCCGTGGGCGTTGCCATCGGCAGCGGAATCTTCCGGGTTCCGGCCACGGTCGCCGCGCAGCTGCACGCGCCCGGCCCGATCATCGCCTGCTGGGTGCTGGGCGGCATCATCGCGCTGTGCGGTGCCCTCACGGTGGCGGAACTGGCGGGCGCGTTGCCGCGCTCCGGGGGCATCTTCGCCTGGCTGCTGGAGAGCTACGGTCCGTTGCCGGCGTTCCTGTTCGGCTGGACCGAGCTGGTCGTGATCCGCGCCGCCGCGCTGGGGGCTATCGCGACCATCTTCGCGGAGTACCTCGGGTACTTCGTGCCGATGAGCGCCGTGCAGGTGCGCTACACGGCCGCGCTGGCCATTGTGCTCATCGGCGCCATCAACTACATCGGCGTGCAGCGCGCGGCCGCGGTGCTGAGTGCGACCACCGCGCTCAAGTACGCCGTGCTCGCGGCGCTCGGACTGCTCGCGTTCACGGCGAGGGGCGGCAGTGGTGCGCATTTCAGCCCCGCGTGGCCCGCCGGCGTTCCGCTGTCGCTGCTCGCGAGCGCCCTGATCCCGGTGCTGTGGACCTACGACGGCTGGGCCGACCCGGCCACCATGGCGGGGGAGATCCGCGACCCGCAGCGCAACCTGCCGCTGGCCCTGATTGCCGGCGCGCTGTGCGTCATGCTGGTGTACCTGCTGGTCAACATCGGCTTCATGTATGCGCTCGCGCCGGCGCAGATGGCAGGCTCGAAACTCATTGCCTCCACCGTGGCGGCGCGCATCCCGCTACTCGGTGGCGCGGGAGCGGCTGTGGTCGCCGCCGCGGTGGTGGTGTCCGCCTTCAGCGGCCTGAACGCCTCGATGATGACCGGGTCGCGCGTGTTTTTCGCGATGGCCGATCGCGGTCTGTTCTTTCGCGCCGCGGCGCGCGTATCCCCGCGTTTCAACAGCCCGGCGGTCGCCATCTGGCTGGCCACCGCGCTGGGTGTCGGCTACGTACTCGAGAATGACTTCGCGCAGCTGGCCGACAAGTTCATCCTCGGCATCTGGCCCTTCTACGCACTCGCGGTGGCGGGCGTATTCGTGTTGCGCCGCCGGCGTCCCGAGCTGCCGCGGCCGTATCGGGTGTGGGGCTACCCGCTGGTGCCGGCGGTGTTCCTGCTCGCTTCCGCGCTGATGATGCTCAACGCGCTGTTCACCGATCCGCGCAACACCGGTGTTACCCTGCTCATCATTCTGGCCGGGGCGCCGGTGTACTGGTTGCGCGCGAAGCTCTCGCCCGGGCGCTAATTCTTCAGCCGTTCGTGGCCGGCACTGCGGCGGCACGGTGAACCCAAGCACAATATCGACCTGGAGGAGCGGGCGGTGGGCAACGGCACGACAACAAACCACGACCGGCGCGCGCCGCACCCGGAGCGCGTGGCGTGAACCGGCGCGTGATGGGGGGCGCCGCCGCACTCGCTCTCGTGCTGGCGGCGCTGGGATGGTATCTGTGGCGAGCGCGCGGCGCGGACGACCCCAACGCCGCGCTGTCGCTGTCGGGCAATGTGGACGTGCACCAGGTGGAGCTTGCCTTCCGCGTGACCGGCAGGATCTCGCAGATGAGCGTGCAGGAGGGCGACAAGGTCACCGCGGGCCAACCGCTCGGACAACTGGACCGCGTGCCGTTTGCGACCGACGTCGCCGCCGCCAAGGCGGATGTGGCTCAGGCGCAGGCCCAGCTGGACAAGACCCAGCGCGGCTACCGCGTGGAGGAGATCGCCCAGGCGCGCGCTACCGTGGCGCAGCGCGCCGCCGGGCTCGCCAACGCGCGCGTGACGCTGCAGCGCCAGCAGCAGCTGGTGGCGGCCGGCCTGGTCACTCACCAACAGATCGACGACGCGCAGGCACGCGTGCGTGAGAGCGAGGCGCAGCTCGCCGGGGCACGTGATCAGCTGACCCTGGAGTTGCGCGGCTCGCGCATCGAGGACATCGAAACCCAGAAGGCCATGCTGGCCTCCGCCCAGGCGCGCCTCGAGAAGGCCCAGACGGCGCTGTCGGATACCACGTTGCTCGCGCCCAGCGCCGGCATCATTTCCGTGCGTGCGCGCGAGGCCGGCGCGATCGTCCAGGCGGGACAGACGGTCTACACGCTGACGCTGAACGATCCGGTGTGGATCCGCGCCTACGTGCCACAGCCGCGCCTCGGGCGCATCAAGCCGGGGATGACGGTCAGCGTGAGCATCGATTCGATGCCAGGCAAACACTACGACGGCACCGTGGGCTTTATCTCCCCGGAAGCCGAGTTCACTCCCAAGACCGTGCAGACCGATCAGGTGCGCGACGATCTGGTGTATCGCATCCGCGTGATCGCCAGCGATCCCGACAACGTGTTCCGGCAGGGCATGCCGGTGACGGTGCTGGTGCCGGCCGCGCAGCCGCCGGCGCTGGCGCGCGATCACTAGGAAATCCCGCAGTGAGCTCGTGCGCACCGGCAACCCCCGCGGCGAGGGTGGTCGGATTGGTGAAGACCTTCGGCGCCGCCAACGCGCTCGCCGGGATCAGCGCCGAGCTGCCGCCGGGGAGAATCCTCGGGCTGGTGGGTCCGGACGGGGCCGGCAAGACGACGCTGATCCGGCTGCTCGCGGGCCTGATGGAGCCCACCGCCGGGACGGTCGAGGTGCTGGGTCGTACGCCGCGCGCCGAGGGTGGCACCACCCAGGCGCAGACCGGTTACATGCCGCAGCGCTTCGGGTTGTACGAGGATCTCTCGGTGCTCGACAACCTCAACCTGTACGCCAACCTCCGCGCTCTGGATGCTGCGACGCGCCAGCAGCGCTTTGCCCAGTTGCTGCGCTTCACCGACCTCGGCTCATTTACCGGGCGCCTCGCCGGCAAGCTGTCCGGTGGCATGAAACAGAAGCTTGGACTCGCATGCGCGCTGCTCGGACGCCCACGCCTGTTGTTGCTGGACGAGCCCGGCGTGGGGGTCGACCCGCTGTCGCGGCGTGAGCTGTGGCGCATGGTGAATGAGCTCGTCGCAGGCGGGGTCACGGTACTGTGGTCGACCGCCTACCTGGAAGAGGCCGAGCGCTGTGCACACATCTGGCTGCTCGATCGCGGGCGGCTGCTGTACGACGGGGCGCCGGCGCAGCTGAGCGAGCGTGTGCGCGGGCGCGTGTTCCGGCGCCGCGTCGCCCCCGGCAAGGCGCGACAGACCGCGCAGAGCGAGCTCGAGCGCGACGCGGTGCTCGATGCGGTGATTCAGGGCGCGAGCGTGCGCCTGGTGGCGAAGCCAGACAGTGCGGGCGAATTCCACGCGGATGCTTACGAGCCGGTGACGCCGCGCCTGGAGGACGCGTACGTGGAGTTGCTGGGCGGCGCGCGCAAGGGCGAAAGCCTGCTGGCGCGCGGCTGGCCGACGGGCGCGCACCCGGGCACGCGGCCGGCTCCCGGCAGTGCCGCGGCGACGGCCGATGGCGTGCTGGTGCGTGCCGCGGGCCTGACGCGCCGTTTCGGGGACTTCGTGGCCGCCGATAGCGTCGGCTTCGAAGTGCACGCCGGGGAAATCTACGGCCTGCTGGGACCTAACGGCGCCGGCAAGTCGACCACGTTCCGCATGCTGTGCGGGCTGCTCATGCCCAGCAGCGGCGCAGCCCACGTCGCGGGCGTGAATCTGTCGCGCGCCGCGAGCCGCGCCCGCGCGCGCCTCGGGTACATGGCGCAGAAGTTCTCGCTCTACGGTGATCTGTCGGTTGCGCAGAACCTCGACTATTTCGCCGACATCTACGGATTGAAGCGCGCCGCCAAGCGCGAGCGGGTGCAGGCGATGGTCGACATGTTCGAACTTGCGCCGCATCTGCACTCGAACGCGGCGCTGCTGCCGCTCGGCTTCAAGCAGCGCCTGGCACTCGCCTGCGCCACGCTGCATGCCCCAAGGGTGCTGTTTCTCGATGAGCCGACCAGCGGTGTCGATCCCCTCATGCGACGCGAGTTCTGGCACCACATCAACGCGTTGACCACCAAGGGCGTGGCGGTCCTGGTCACCACCCACTTCATGGAGGAGGCGGAGTATTGCGATCGCATCGGCCTCATCTGGCGCGGCAAAAAGATCGCCGAAGGTACGCCCGATGAGCTCAAGGCGAGCGTGCGCAGCCCGGTGCGTCCCGAGCCGACGCTCGAGGATGCGTTCATCGCGCTCATCGAAGGAGAGGCGGCATGAGCGACACGCTCACCCGGGTGCGCAGCTGGTGGCAGCAACTCGCCGCGATCATGATCAAGGAGGGCAAGCAGGTCACGCGCGACCCATCCAGCTGGATCATCGCGGTGGTGCTGCCGCTCACCTTCCTGTTCCTGTTCGGCTTCGGCATTTCGCTCGACACCACGGTCGTAAAGATCGCCATGGTGCGCGAGGACGGCGGCCGCGACGCGCGTGCTTTTGCCGATGCGCTCACCAGCTCCAAATGGTTCCTGGTCGTTCCGGCCGTCGATCGGCGCTCCGGTGAGCGCCTGCTGCAGGACCAGAACGTCAAGGCAGTGGTCATCATTCCCGCCGAGTTCGGCCGGCGTCTGTACGCGCAGAACACGATCGCACAGCTACAGGTGCTGGTCGACGGCGCGGAACCCAACACCGCCAACTACGTGCACGGCTACGTGGGCGCGATCTGGAGCGGCTTCCTGGCGGCGCGCGGCCTCGAGCAGGGTAGCCCGATCGCGGCTCCAGTCAGCCTCGAGGTGCGTTACTGGTACAACGCCAACGCGGTGAGCCGTTGGTTCCTGATCCCCGGCTCGATGACGGTGATCATGACGCTGCTCGGGACGCTGCTCACCTCGCTGGTGATCGCGCGCGAGTATGAGCGTGGCACGCTGGAAGCGCTGTACGCGACGCCCCTGACGCGCGGCCAGATCCTGATCGGCAAGACCCTGCCGTATTTCCTGCTGGCGATGGTGTCGATGGCGGTGTGCGTGCTGACGGCGCTGCTGCTGTTCCAGCTGCCGCTGCGCGGCTCGTTCCTGGCACTCGCTCTGGTGTCGGCGGTGTTCCTGGTGCCGGCGCTGGGGCAGGGCCAGGAAATATCGGTGACCATGAGAACGCAGATGGCCGCGGCGCAGCTCGGGCTCATGACCGGTTACCTGCCGGCGATGATGCTGTCGGGGTTTCTGTTCGACATCCACTCCATGCCGCCGTGGCTGCAGGCGATCACGCTGGCGATCCCGGCGCGCTACATGAACGTGTCGCTGCAGACGGTATTCCTCGCCGGCGATCTATGGTCGGTGCTGATCCCCAACATGCTGTTCATGCTCGCCGTGGGAGCGCTGTTCTTCGGCCTCACCTGGCGGCGCCTGCACAAGCGCCTGGACTGAGGAGCTAAGCGGATGCTGCAGCGGCTGCTGGCCATCGTTCGCAAGGAATTGATCACCATGCTGCGCGACCCGCGCGCGCGCATGGCGCTGATCATCCCGCCCATCATCCAGCTGTTCATCTTTTCGTCCGCCGCCACCATGGAGGTGAAGAACATCGCTCTCGCGGTCGTCGACCTCGACCGCGGACCGTACGCCGCCGATGTACAGCAGCGCCTTGCCGGCTCGCGCAGCTTTACCCGGCTGCCGCGTTACGCCAGCGTCGCATCCGCCCGCGGCGCACTCGAACGCGAGCAGGTCATCGGGATCCTGGTGCTGCCGAGCGGGTTTTCCGCCGACCGCGCCGCCGGCCGGCCGGCGAGCGCGCAACTGCTGCTCGACGGACGCCGTTCCAACGCCGCGCAGATCACCGCCCAGTACGTAAGCACCATCATGGCGGCCGGGGCAGCGCCCCCAGCCAACGCCGGGGTCGTGATCGACAACTGGTTCAACCCCAATCTCGACTACCGGTGGTTCATGCTGCCGAACCTGGTCGGCATGCTGAGCCTCGGCGTCGCGCTCATGATCACCGCGCTGTCGGTCGCGCGCGAGCGCGAGCTCGGCACCTTCGACCAGACGCTGGTTTCTCCGGCGACGCCGGTCGAGATTGCGCTCGGCAAGCTGCTGCCGCCGCTGTTGGTCGCGAGCGTGCAGGCGACGCTGTACCTGCTGATCGTGACGCTGCTGTACGGCGTGCCGTTCCGCGGCAACCTGCTGGTTTTCTATGCGGCGGTACTGACCTTCGCGGAAGCGTGCGCGGGAGTGGGACTTTTCATCTCGTCCCTGGTGCATACCCAGCAACAGGCCTTTCTGGGTGCATTCGCGGTACTGCTGCCATTCGCGTTGCTGTCGGGATTCGCAACGCCGGTGGAGAACATGCCGTGGTGGCTGCAGTTCGTCACGACGATCAATCCGCTCGCCCACATGCTGCGACTCATGCAGGGGCTGTTCCTCAAGGGCGCCTCCGTCGCTTCCCTGACACAGGACCTGGTGAAACTGCTGGAGATTGCGCTGTGCACCACCGCCGCCGCGGTGCTGCTGTTCCGCAGGAAGGCGGCCTAGCGCTTCGTATAAGATAGCGCGCCCTCAGGTAAGACCCCCCATGAGCTTGCGCAAAGCCGGCCACGACGCCTTCGTATTGATTTTCCTGGCTGTGGCGCTCACCGGGTGCAGCGGCACGGCCCCGCCGCCGCCCGTCCAGGCGCTGC
>Ga0193733_1000434_pt1 | contig 14077 bp, 10 predicted proteins | sample U1s2metaG_FD_145076 | JGI IMG/M metagenome (GOLD analysis project Ga0193733, IMG submission 145076) | Soil microbial communities from a riparian zone of the East river system, Colorado, United States - U1s2 | ecosystem: Environmental > Terrestrial > Soil > Riparian zone | place: USA: East River...
GATCTCGACGAAGGCGCCGAAACTGGCCACTCGCAGGACCTTTCCGTGCACCACATCGCCGACGTGATGCTGTTCGAAGAAGGTCTCCCACACATCCGGCTGGAGTTGCTTTACGCCTAGTGAAAGGCGCCGTTTGTCTGGTTCGATGGCAAGCACGATGGCTTTCACGCGATCGCCCTTCTTCAGCACTTCGGAGGGATGCTTTACTCGCTTGGTCCAGCTCAAATTGCTGACGTGAACCAGGCCGTCAATGCCCTCTTCGATCTCGATGAAGGCGCCGAAGTCGGTCAGGTTACGCACCCGGCCTTCGACCGTTGCCCCCACCGGATACTTGTCATGCAGCGCGTCCCAGGGATTCGGCGCCAGTTGACGCATGCCGAGCGAAATGCGCCGTTCCTGCGGGTTCACGCTTAGCACCACGCAATCGACCTGATCGCCTACGTTGACCAGCTTCGAGGGATGTTTGATGCGCTTGGACCAGGTCATCTCGCTCACGTGCACCAGGCCTTCGATTCCCTGCTCCAATTCCACGAAGGCGCCGTAGTCGGTGACGCTGATGACGCGTCCGCTGACATGCGCACCTACCGGGTAGCGGTGTGTCGCATCCAACCAGGGGTCGGGTGTGAGCTGCTTGAATCCCAGTGAGACGCGCTGCTTTTCCTTGTCGAACTTCAGCACCTTCACCTGGATCTGGTCGCCTACATTGACCAGGTCGCGAGGATGGGTGAGGCGGCCCCACGACATATCGGTGATATGCAGCAAGCCGTCGATTCCGCCCAAGTCGACGAAAGCGCCGTACTCGGTCAGGTTTTTCACCACTCCGGTCAGTACTGCGCCCTCTTCCAGGTGCTCCAGAGTCTTTGATTTCTTTTCGTTCTGTTCCTCTTCGAGAAGCTGCTTGCGCGAAACGACGATGTTGCCGCGTTTCTTGTTAAGCTTGATGACCGCAACTTCGATGACATCGCCTTTCAAAACATCCAGGTTGCGCACTGGACGCAAGTCCGTCTGCGAGCCGGGTAGGAACGCTTGCGCGCCTAGAATATCCACGGTCAGGCCGCCTTTGATGCGCTCGATGACCACCGCCTTGATGGGTCTCTTTTCGTTGTGCGCCTTCTCAATCTCGTCCCAGGCGCGCAGCCGCTGCGCCTTTTGGTGGGAGAGATTGATGTAGCCTTCCTCGGTTTCGCCCTTGTCCCGCATCACGTCGATTTCGTCGCCGGGCTTGAACTTGGGATTGCCGTTGTGGTCGAGCACTTCGGCGACGGGCAGCATGCCTTCGGACTTGGCGCCGATATCCACCACTACATGGGTAGCGGTAATTTTCAGCACGGTGCCCTTGAGGACGTTGTCCTCGCGGGCAGCTTCTTCGCTCTCGCTAGTAAAAGTCTCGAGCGCGGACGCGAAGTCTTCGGTGGTTGAGGGTTTCTCGTCCAGACTCTGAGCTTCGGTGTGAGCAGACTGGGGTGGCTGGGAGGAGACGCGGGTTACGGTCGAGCCCTCCAGGGCGTCCGCAGGACGCTCGGCTACGGAAGTCGAAGTCGCGGAATCCAGGTCGCGGGCAGTGGTATCGTCAGGCAAGTTTGATGGCCTCTCTCGGGTTTACCTCGCACGTGGGTGCGGGGACGGATGCGGGGCGGTTTAGCGGACGGCTGGCGTTAGTCTAAGGTTGTGTTGAGCCCGCCCTGGCGGACGGACTGGAACAATCCCAGCGGTCGGACGTCTCTAAGCAAACCCGCGTCCAAAGGGAACTCTTCGACTATAACAACCGCTTCGGAACAGTGTCAAACGGCAAAAACGCGGGTGCCAGCGTCCCAGCCCCGGCGGTGCATGCCTGACTCAGCGGTTTTCTCCGGGGCACGGCCCACATTGGTCCTGCGCGATGGGCGGACATCTGCTACTCTGCCCTGCCATGGACTACCTCTGGACACCCTGGCGGTACGCCTACGTCGCCGGAATCGATAAGACTTCCGGGTGCGTCTTCTGCGATCTGCCAAGCGCCGGAGACGACGCCAAGGCCGGCATTGTGTATCGCGGCCCGCACTGCTACGTCATTCTCAACGCCTATCCCTACACCTCAGGACACGTGATGATCGTTCCCTTTGCCCATCTGGATGAGTTGCAGAAGCTCCCCATCGAAGGGGCCCATGAAATGATGGACCTGGGGCGGCGTCTAGAGGGCGTTTTGCGTCAGCTATACACCCCCGACGGGGTCAATCTGGGAATGAATATCGGTAAGGCGGCCGGGGCGGGCGTTGCCGGACACATCCATATGCATGCGCTGCCCCGGTGGGTAGCGGACGCGAATTTCATGTCGGTGGTGGGAGAAACCAGAATATTGCCCGAAAACCTGGAGACGACGTACGAGCGGATCAAGGCAGCGATGAAGGAGTAATCCCCTGGGCCGCGCACTCTCGCCGCGAAAACCGCGAGTCAAGGCCGAAGCCGCCCGTCAAGGTCCCCGGGCCCAAGTGTCCGCGCCCACCGTCCGGTTAATTTGAACCCGCCAGGTCTTGCATCTCTTTTTCGCCGATTACCTTAACGCCCAGTTCCTTCGCCTTGTCTAACTTTGATCCAGCGTCGTTGCCCGCCACCACAAAGTGTGTCTTCTTGCTGACTGAGCCTGAGACCCGTCCGCCGGCGGCTTCGATCATTTTCTTGGCTTGATCGCGCGTGAAATGGGTCAAGGTGCCGGTGAGCACAAAAGTCTTGCCGGCGAGTTTGGTGCCGCGTTGTTTTCTTGTTCCGGTCAACCGCAAGCCCAAGTCCTGTAGCTGCTTGACCAGCGCCCGATTCTTCGGCTCGGCAAAGAATTCCACGATGCTTTGAGCGATGCGCGGGCCAACTTCATTGACTTCTTGCAGTTCTTCCGCGCTCGCCTTCACCACGGCGTCCATCGAACCGAAGTGCTCGGCGAGAAATTGCGCTGTGCGTTCGCCGACGAAGCGAATGCCCAGGCCATAGATCACCCGCTCGAGGGGCAGCTTCTTCGAGGCTTCGATCTCGGCAAGCACGTTCTGGGCGGATTTTTTGCCCATGCGGTCGAGTTTCAGCAGATCCCCTGGAGTCAGACGGTAAATGTCACCGACGTTGTTCACCAGGCCGCGGTCAGTGAGCTGGGCTACGAGTGCGTCGCCCATGCCCTCAATATTCATCACACCGCGCGAGGCAAAATGCAGGATCGTCTCCCGCAGCTTGGCGGGGCAGTTGGCGTTCACGCAGCGATGGTCAACCTCGCCCTCGGTGCGTACCACGTGCCCCCCGCACACCGGACAGTTCTCCGGCATGTGGAACAGTTTGTGCCCGCGGGGGTGGTCCTTGTCCTCGAGTACCCGCGTCACTTTGGGGATGACATCACCGCCGCGCTCGACTTCCACCCAGTCGCCGATTTTCACGCCCAGGCGTTCGATCTCGTCCAAGTTGTGCAGCGTGGCGCGGCTGACCGTGGTCCCGCCGATGAGAACCGGCTTCAAGGCCGCGACCGGCGTGAGTTTTCCAGTACGCCCGACTTGCACCAGAATATCTTCGACCTTGGTGATTCCCGAACGGGCCGCGTATTTGTAGGCGATAGCCCAGCGCGGAGCTTTGCCGGTGTAGCCCAGATCCTGTTGCTGGGCGGTGGCATCCACCTTGATTACAATGCCGTCGATTTCGTAGGGAAGGGTTTCGCGCCTGGACTCCTCCTGCTCGATGAAGGTCCAAATCTGCTCGAAACTGTTGGCCAGCTTGCGCGTCTGGTTGACCTTGAAGCCGGCTGTGTCCAGTGCCTGGAGGGTTTGCCAGTGCCGGTCAAAGTAGGTGCGTCCATCTTTCAGCAGCATGTAGGCGAAATAGTCCAGGCGCCGCTCTGCAGTGATGCTGGGCTCGAGCTGGCGCACGGTGCCTGCAGTAGCGTTGCGAGGGTTGGCGAAAACAGATAGCCCCTTTTGTTCCCGCTCCTCGTTCATTTTCTTGAAGGCGGCGATCGGCATGAGCATTTCGCCGCGAACTTCGAAATCCGCGGGAATTCCCGCTTTCTCCAATTTTTCCTGAGGAATGGAAAGGGGGATCGAGCGTACCGTGCGCACGTTCAGGGTGACGTCTTCGCCGATGGTTCCGTTACCGCGGGTAATGCCGCGGACCAGCTTGCCCTGTGCGTAATGTAAGGCGAGCGACATGCCATCGAGCTTCAACTCGCAAACATAGTCAATCGCTTCCCGCCCGCTGAGTTCGTGAACCCGCCGTTCCCAGTTGCGCAGCTCATCCTTGTTGTAGGTATTGTCCAAGGAGAGCATGGGCGAGGAGTGCGCAGCCTTGAGGACGCCCTCGCGCGGCTTGCCGCCTACGCGCTGAGTGGGAGAATCAGGCGTGACCAAGTCGGGACTCGCGGCCTCGAGCTGGTTCAGCTCGTCCATAAGCTCGTCAAATTGTGAGTCTGAAATCTCGGGATCATCGAGGACGTAATAGCGGTATTCGTGATGGCGGATTTTGTCCCGGAGAGTTTCGATCTTTTTTTCGGAGCCCTTGGTCGCGATGGCCATAACTAGGAGATTATATTCGGGGAACGGGTAGCGGATTCTGCAATGCCCGGCACGGGCCGCTCCGGCATCGCTCCCGGCCAAGCTCCGACCCGCGCAACCCTTTGCCTTGGGCGCCATGCAAGCCACGGACCGAGTAATGCCTATTGTTGAAACTGAGCGCCTGCTGCTTCGTGAATTTGTTCCAGAGGACGTAGACGCGCTTGCCGCGGTCCTGTCCGATCCTGAGGCTATGCGTCACTATCCGGCGGCTTTGGACCGAGCGGGCGTGGCGGCATGGATCGAGCGCAGCCGGCGGCGCTATGCTGAGGCCGGGTATGGGCTGTGGGCTATGGTCCTGAAACCGAGCGGCGAGGTTGTCGGGGATTGCGGGTTGACCCGGCAAACCGTAGACGGATCCGATGAGATCGAAATCGGATATCACGTGCGACGCGATCTGTGGGGTCGGGGCTACGCTCCGGAAGCGGCCCGCGCCTGCCGGGACTACGGCTTTGCCCGGCTTGGTGCTGAACGGCTCATCTCGCTCATCCGCCCTGAGAACCTGGCTTCGCGCCGGGTGGCGGAAAAGAGCGGGCTGAGCCTGTGGAAGGAAGTGATGTGGAGGGACCTGCCGCACTGCGTGTACGTAGTCCGAAGAACGGAGTGGGCCCTGGCGCGAGGCTGATCTGCTAGCAAGACCCCCGAACCTGCGGCTGAGCCGAGCTCAGCCGGCACCGCTCCCACCGGTTCATCTTACCGCCAGGCGGACTACACCAGGTCGTCTACTTTCAATTGCGAGGGGCCGCCCTTCCACGACGCCTGGAATTGCTTTCGCACAAATCCCGCGTCGTAGTCGCGCTTCTGGGCTTTCAAGGCCTGTTCCAGACCGAATAGCGAGCGCGGGTTGCGCGGATGGCGATCGAGATCCTGGCGGAAGACCTTCTCTGCGCCCGCGGCGTCACCGCTTATCAGAAGTGCTGCGCCCATCGATTCGCGGACCGGAAAGAACCAGTCCTCGGGCTCGTCGTATTTGAGGGAGTCTTGAACCGCCACCGCCTCTTGCAGCCGGGCGATAGCGGCGGCATTGTCTTTCTTGGCCAAAGCGATTTTTGCGCCCAATACATCACGGGCGATCTTCAAAACATCTTTGGCTTTGTTGTTCACCGGCATAGCGAAAGGAACGTCTTCCGACATGCTCGCTTCCGCACTCGCCACGATGGTGTACTCGGCCTCGGCGTCGCTAAGCTTCCCTTTTGCCGCCAGCGCCATGCCCCGGCCAAAATGCCAGAACACGGTCGCGGTCTTCATTTCGGCACTGGGTTGCGGCATCCTCAGAATGTCGTCCCACCTGTGAAAGCGCACGCCCACCGCCATGGGAATGGTCATGAAGCCTTCCAGAGGCGGCATGTCCTTGACGTAGGGGGCCACGTGGGCGGCGAGCCGGTCGGCGCCCTTCTTGGCCTCGGCATAGTCTCCGTTCATGGCGGAGCACATGGCGATGAAGTGCAGATTGTGACTGTAGTACATCATGGGGTAGATGCCCTGCGCCCCACTGGCCTTGAGGTAAGCCTGATCCGCGAGCGCTGCCGCCTGGTTCGTTTTCACCGCGGAAGCGTAGTCGCCGGTGCGGATATAAACGTGGGCTGGCATGTGGACCAGGTGTCCTGCTGCCGGAGCCATCGCAGCCAGCTTGTTTGCCCCCGCCAGCGCCCGTTCCGGCGATGCCGAGGCTTCTACGGTGTGAATGTAATAGTGGATCGCGCCCATGTGGTTGGGATCGCGCTTGATCACCGACTCGAGTGTGGCAACGATTTCCTCCGTGCCGTCTTCCGGGGTTCCGTCCCGGTGCCACAGGCCCCAGGGGTGCAAATTCATGCCGGATTCGGCGAAAAGGGTGGCCGCATCCAGGTCATCGGGAAATTCCTTCGCCACTCCTCGCATGGCATCGTGGTAAGCCTCGGCGGCCTGCCTGCGGTCGGCTTTGGGGTCCGCGGGGAAACGCAGCGCCATGGCCCGGATGTAGGCCTGCTCCACCGGAGAAGCGTGGTCCGAGAGATCGACCGCTTTCTGGATGGTTTCGTGCGCCATCGCGAACCGGTCCTCGCTGGCGGGGTCATTGTAGTTCGGTCCTACCGCTTCGGCGACGCCCCAGTAGGCGATGGCCAGTTTGGGGTCAAGATCGGCGGCGTGCTGGAATGAACGAGCCGCCTCGTCGTGGTTAAAGGCATAAATCAGGCGCAATCCCTGATCGAAGAATAGCTGAGCTTGTGGGTTCTGGGTGGATACGGGATGGTGCAGATCTCCCAGACCAGACATCAGAGTGGCCGGCTTCGATTGAGTGTGGGCCGCGTGCTCTTGAGCCGTGATGGCGCCGCCCAGACACAAGACGGTGAGCAGAACAGGAAAGCAAAATCTCATGAGGTCCACCTCGGATTGGAGTCAATTTTGAGAGATGCTGCGAAGGGGCCCCCTCAGCACCCAGTAGATTAGTGAAAATGCTGTTAATACGCAACGGGTTTGCGGAGACGGTAGCGCTTTCCGGGGTACAATCCATTTGATTTTGATTTCTCACTTCTGATTTTCCATTGTTCAATCGTCATTGTTCAATCATTCAATGCGCAAGGTGGTTCTTTTGTACAACCCGCTCTCCGGCCCGCGCCGGGTGCGCCGGTTAGCGGATGTGGAGGCGGCCTTGACCGTCCTGCGCCAGGCCGGGGTGGAGGCGACGGTCGAACCCACGCGCGGGCCGGCCGATGCAACCGGGCAGGCGCGCCAGGCCATCGCCCAAGGTTGCGACACCATCTTTGCCTGCGGGGGCGACGGTACGGTCCACGACGTTCTGCAGGGCATGGTGGGCAGCCATGCAGCCCTGGGCGTGATCCCTCTGGGTACGGCCAACGCCCTCGCCCACGATCTCCGGCTGCCGCTCTCCGCAGTCGCCGCCGCCCGCGCCAGCTTGACGGCAAAGGCCCGCCGTACCTCTGTCGGCCAGGTGGAATACCTGGATTTTGATGGGAATCGCGGCTCTCGGTTCTTTATTGTCGCAGCCGGAATCGGCGTGGATGCTCACCTATTCTACAAATTGAACCCACGGCTGAAAGACCACCTGGGGATGGCAGCCTATTATGCCAAGGCAACGCTGCTGTGGCTGACTCATCCCATGGAAAATTTCGCGGTCGAGATGGGGCCGGGAACGAACCTGGAGGTTTCCCAACTGCTCGCGGTTCGTATTCGCAACTTCGGGGGAGTGCTGCGTCAACTGGCGCCGGGCGCGTCACTCGAACGTGACGACCTGCGCCTGGTCCTGTTTCGAACCCGCAGCCGCTTGGCCTATTTGCGTTACATTGTCCGAGGCCTGGCGGGAGCGCAGTGGCGGGTGGGCGGTATCGAGCTGGTGCACGGCGTAAGGGTAGGATGCCGGACGCGCGGGGACGCTGCTCCGGGCTTACGCGTCTTCGTCGAAGCCGATGGCGAACTGCTGGGAACCCTGCCGGCCGAGATCAGCATCGTGCCCGACGCGGTGTCGCTGCTGGTGCCGGCAGAAAGCGAATGACCACCTACGCAGGGGAAGCGACACGAAGCAATCCAAACCGCCTTTCGTCCCGGCGCCGTCGTGGCCCTTGGTGATGATTCGCCCTTTTTGGTCGGGGTCGGACGGAGGTGAAAGGCTCAAGTGAATCTCTGTCGGCGGCAACCGCATCCAAAACAGCTCCGATCACCATTGCCCTGAACCTTTGGAACCTATCACCCACTTTCTGACCGGCGCCTGCCTTGCGCGTGCGGGGTTCAATCGTAAGACAGCACTGGCCACGGCCACCATGACCCTGGCGGCCGAAGCGCCCGATATTGACATCATCGGAAATTTCAAAGATCCCGTCTTTGGATTTGCCCACCATCGCGGTTTTACTCACTCCTTCCTCGGTCTTGTGCTGGTGCAGTCGGTGGTGGTCGGACTCATGTACCTTGTCTGGCGTATGCGCGGGCGCAAATTGAAGGATCCCAAGCTGCCCCCGCGCTGGGGTGTGCTGTTCGTATTCGCCTGTCTCGCCGGCCTCACCCACATTCTGTTGGACTTCACCAACAACTATGGGGTGCGGCCGTTCTGGCCCTTCAGGGAAACCTGGTACTCCTGGGACATTGTGTTTATCGTGGAGCCGGTCATTCTCATCCTGCTGGTCGCGGGCCTGGTGCTCCCGGCATTGTTTTCCCTGATCAACGACGAGATCGGGGTGCGCCGCCGAGGGCCGCAAGGGGGCCTGGCAGCCATGGTGGCGCTGCTTGGAGTGCTTGCGCTGTGGGGAGTGCGGGATTATGAACACCGCCGCGCGGTCCATGCGCTGGAAGCGCGGGTCTATGACGGCGCGGATCCGATTCGGGCTTCGGCCTATCCTTACTGGCTGAATCCGTTTCGCTGGTACGGAGTGGTCGAAACCAGGAATTTCTACGCCACGATGCTGGTGGATTCTTCCGTTCCGGAGGCAGACCCCGAAGGCCGGATGCGAATCCGACCCAAGCCGGAACAGGACCCAGTCACGCTGGCGGCGAAGCGAAGTTACCTGGGCCGGGTCTACCTGGACTGGGCGAAGTATCCCATCACCGAAACTGAGCCGCTGGAGAATTCCCAGGCCGCCTACGTGGTTCGCTTCCAGGATCTCCGCTATGACTACCCCGATCAGACGCGCCGGGGAGTTCTGGGCGCGAGCGTGAAGCTTGACCGCGATCTGAACGTGGTGACGGAGAGCTTTGGATCGCGAGGCCGGCGGGTAGCAAGCGGAACGGGCAAGCCATAGCCAGACGCGCTTTAGGAGGCGGGCACCTCGACCCTCGGCCCCCTGGTCCAGCGCACCTCTCAGTCTTCCTACCTGCTACCTGCATGGCCCACGCCCGGGGAGACGCGTCCACTTACATGGCTCGCTTGACGCCGGAGACTGGCCGCGCCACAATCAATGCTGCAGATGTTTGAGGTGATCATGCTGGCTTACTTGTTTCTGTTGCTTGCCGTCGCGGTTCGTTTTATGTCCCATCCCTGGATGTTTACCCCGGTGGCGGCATCGCTGCTTTTTTTCGGCGCCCGCGGCTCGCGCCGGTTCCTGTGGGTGCCGCTGGTTCTGATGGCTGCTTCGGATGTCGTCCTTACCAAGGTAATCTACGCCTACCCCTTTGTCTGGGACCATTTCGTGACCTGGGCGTGGTATGCCTCGGTGCTGTGGCTGGGTACGAAGCTGCGGGAAAATGCAAAGCCGCTGCCGGTAATCGGTGCGGCCCTGGCCAGCTCGGTCTCCTTTTTCTTGTTCAGCAACTTTGCGGTGTGGGCGGCCTATGACATGTATCCCAAGAACCTCGGTGGCTTGCTGACGTCTTACACCTTGGCTTTGCCTTTCTTCCGCAATGCGGTTGCGGGCGATCTGCTTTTCACCAGTGCGATGTTCGCCACGCCGGTTGTATTGAGCGCCCTGTCTGAGGTTTTTGGCAAAGGCGACCACGAGGCTGCGGCTTAGCCTGACCGATGGGGTTGTGGGCAGCGCGCGCGAGAGCGAAGCATTCCTTTTCCGTGGCCCCCTCGAAGTACGCTGCCAGTACCGATGCGGCCGCCTACCGGGGTCGTTTTTTCACTCTTCGCACCACTAACCAGATGGCAAGGCCTGCCGCTACCGCTCCCAACACCCAAGCCCAATGTTGGCGAAAGACGGTGCCGAAGATGCGCACGAACTGGGGGCCGAACACCAGGGTCAGACTGGAAAGCATCAAGAATCGCACGAATCGTCCGGCAAAAATAGCCAGCAGAAAGTGGCTGAACTGCATTTCCGAAACCGCCGCCGCTAGGGCAAACAGCTTGAAAGGTGTGGGCGGAGGCAGCATGGCCGGAAACATCAGGCTCCAAAAGGGATGCTTTTGGAAGGCCTGGTGAAACTTGTCAAAGCGTTTCGGTGAAATGCGTTTGCGCAGGAACTCCTCCCCGCCCACATACCCGATCCCGTAGATCACGATGCTGCCGAGCGCTGACCCGGCGGAGGCCATCAGCACATACAACAAAAACCGGGACCGGTTCTGATACACATAAGTGGCGACGATCGGGTCCATGGGCAGGCCCAGGGCGGCGGCATCGAGCGCGGCGATTACAAATACGCCCCAGGCGCCCAGGGGCTTGAGCAGCGCCCACAGAAACGCGGTATAGCGCCAGAAAATGTGATGGAGTGTTTTCAAGGCGTAAGACTAGCAGTTTATGCGAACCTCACTGAACTTGACTGGGTAGAATCTGGACGGGTGCGGACCCCGAGCCTGGGCGCTCAATCCACGCCGAAAAACTCCTCCACCTGTTTCATGTCCGTTGTCCTTCGATACCCCGGCAGACTGTCGACGAACATTTTTCCGTACGCCTTCTTCAAAATACGGTTGTCCAACAAGACCAGCAAGCCGCGATCGTGCAACGACCGGATCAGCCGTCCGAAGCCCTGCTTGAGCGTGATCACAGCCGCGGGCACCTGGTAGTCGAAGAAGGCATTGCCGCCGTCGGCATCGATCGCCTTCACCCGCGCCGCCACCACCGGATCGCTGGGCACGGCAAAAGGCAAGCGGTCGATGATCACGCAACTGAGTTGCTCGCCCTGCACGTCCACGCCTTGCCAGAACGACGAGGTCGCGAACAGCACAGCATGAGGAGTCAAGCGGAATTCCTCGAGCAATGCGGTCTTGGGAGCATCGCCCTGCAACAACATCGGAAATTCCAGCTCGCCCAACAGGCGCTGGTAGACGTCATTCATCTGCGCATAGCTGGTAAACAGGACGAAGGCCCGTCCGCGACTCACCTCCAGCAGCCGCCGGATGCGGTCCGCCGCCTTGGCCGCGAATTGCGGCGTGCGGGGATCGGGAAGATCGGGCGGCACGTAAAACAGCGCCTGATTCTGGTAGTCGAAATGCGAAGGCAGCACGGTTTCTCGCACGTGTTCCAACCCCAGCCGCTGGCGCATGTATTCGAAGCTGCCGCCCACGGCAAGCGTGGCTGAAGTGAGCACCGCACACTCCAGATTGTCGAAAAGGCAAGTCTTCAGGATGGGTGCCAGGTCAATGGGAGTGGCCTGCAGAAAGACTTTCGGATTGTCCCGGCCGCCCCGGCGCCGTTCGATCCAGAACACCGTGTTGTGATCCTGGGATTCCATCAGGAAGCCAAGCTGCACCTGCAATTCCTGGGCGCGCCGGGCAAAGTTGAAGACTTCTTCCGGCTTCGACGGCAGGTTCTCCAGCTCCGAACCCAACCGGGCGAGCGACTGTTGCAGCCCGAGGAATTCGTCGCCGTTTTCTTCCATGAACTCGCGCCGGTTTTCGAAAGCGAAACGGCCCTCGCCCTGGGGCAACAAGGCAAAGAAGAACGGTGCCCGCTGGCGCACGCTCTTCAGTGCGCCCGACATCGCAGCGGACAGCAAATGATTGCGCTGCAGTGAAGCTTCCACGTCACGACACAGCTCCTCAAAACGCGCGTTGCTCACTGCAACTCCGAAGTAGCTTCCTGCCACGGCTTCCAGTTCGTGGGCTTCGTCGAAAATTACGGCGCCGACCTCGGGCAGGATTCCGGCATCGGACGCGTACTCGGCCTGCTGCTTGATGGAGAGGTCGGCGAAGAACAGATGATGATTGACGATGATGATGTCGCTCTCCATCGCACGGCGGTGCATTTCGGTGATGAAGCAGCTCTCCCAGGCGCTGCATTTCTGTCCCAGGCAGGTGTCGGAGCGGGCATCGAGCTTGTGCCACAGGGCGCTGGCTTCGGGAAGCGATGCCAGTTCTGCCTGGTCCCCGGACTGCGTCACTTTTTCCCAAGCCGCAATCGCGCGATAGTGCTCGATCTCCTCCAGACCGCTAAGCACGGGCTGATCGGTAAGGTCATAGAGCTTCTTGCGGCAGAGATAGTTGTTGCGTCCCTTCATGTAACAGACCTTGAGCCTGCCTTCGCCATGAGGAAAAAGCGCCTGCTCGAGAAAAGGGATATCCTTATGGAAGAGCTGTTCCTGCAGATTTTTTGTTCCGGTCGAAATAATGACTCTTTTTCCCGAACGGATGACGGGCACCAGGTAGGCCAGCGTCTTGCCCGTGCCCGTGCCGGCTTCCACGATCAAGTGACGCTTTTCCTCGAGCGCCTGCTCCACCGCCTGCGCCATCTGCAGCTGTCCGCGGCGAAATTCGTAGGCCGGGTGGGTGCGCGAAAGCAAACCTCCCGGGCCGAAGAACTGATAGAGGGAGACATCCCGTTTCTTCGTGTCGGGGACGGGCTGGGAGGCGGGGGGCACAGAGTCACTATAATATCCATTACCGGGTGCCTGTCACCGGTTGTGTGGACGGGCACCGACCTTGCGGGCTGTAGCGGTTTGTGCCGCAGAGCTGGGCAGCGGGTGAGCGGGAACTGCCAAGCTGCGCTCGGCCGGCACGGCTCCGAGACAATCTGCTCACATGCTCTGTGCCCATTCGGTCTAAGGCAGATTCTACCGTCGCTTTAACATCTTATGACCCATCCAACTCTAAACGCACCGTCGGTCGCGGCCGGTATTCCCACCGTGGCTATCGTGGGACGTCCCAACGTTGGGAAATCTACGCTTTTCAATCGCCTGGTGGGCTCGCGGCGCGCGATTGTCGGAGATGAACCCGGCATTACCCGCGACCGTCTGTACGGCGAGGCCGAATGGCGCGGACGCCGCTTACGCATCGTGGATACCGGCGGCATCCTCCCGGAAGAAAAAGACTTCATCCCGGCGGAAATTTTCCGCCAGGCCAAGGTTGCGCTCAAAGAGGCCGCTGCCGTCATCATGGTGGTGGACGGACGTACCGAGATGGCGTCTCCCGACATCGACCTCGCGCGCCAGCTGATCCGCACCGGCAAACCGCTCTTTCTCGCCGTCAACAAGGTCGACACCGAGAAGCAGCGGGGGCTGACCGATGACTTTCATCGCCTCGGAATCCGCCAGCTATTCCCGGTCTCTGCCGAAAACGCTCGCGGCCTGGATGACCTGCTGGATGCGATTCTCGAGACCCTGCCGCCGCAAAGGCAATTGACCACGGAGGACACAGACGACACGGGGGAAGACGAACCGGAACAACCAGAACCCCACGAAACCAAGGTCGCGATTATCGGGCACCCCAACGTGGGCAAGTCCACTTTGCTCAACCTTCTCACCGGCGCAGACCGGTCCATCGTGTCGCCCATCCCGGGCACTACGCGGGACGCGGTTGATGAAATCGTCGAACGCCACGGCAAACGCTTTCGCTTTATTGATACCGCAGGCATCCGCCGCAAGGGCAAGACGCACCTGATGGCGGAAAAGCTTTCGGTCGTGATGGCGCGCAAACATCTGGAAGCTGCCGACGTGGCCCTGCTGATCATCGACGCGACCGAAGGTGTAAGCCAGCTCGACGCATCCATCGCCGGATACGCTCACGAGAGCGGACGCTCGATGATCGTCATTGTGAATAAATGGGATTTGATCATCACGGGCCGAGAAAGAACTGGGCGCCCGACGAAATCTTCGCGCATGCAGGAGAACAAGCGCCCCGCCGACCGCGCCGCCTACGAGCAAAGGCTGCGTGACGCGTTGAAA
>Ga0193733_1000435_pt1 | contig 14036 bp, 15 predicted proteins | sample U1s2metaG_FD_145076 | JGI IMG/M metagenome (GOLD analysis project Ga0193733, IMG submission 145076) | Soil microbial communities from a riparian zone of the East river system, Colorado, United States - U1s2 | ecosystem: Environmental > Terrestrial > Soil > Riparian zone | place: USA: East River...
CAGATGCTATCTTAGGCGGGCGCACATGACGACCCCGGGGTACCCGATGATCCCAATTTCAAAACGCTGGCCCGCCGTGGCGCTGTTCGCGGCGCTCTTCAATGCCGGTCCGCTGTGGGCTGTGGCCGTGCTCGAGAACGACTACGTGCTCGTGAGCCGCGATGACGCGCCTTGCGCCCAGGGCTCGACGCCGGGGTGCGCGGAGCGCGTCATCGTGGCGATGGGCGAGATCCAGCTGCGGTTCGGCAAGGTGCTGCGCGCGATGCGGCGCGGCGAGGTCGCGGTGTTCAATGCGGGCGAATCCTACCGCCCCCCGACGGGCGGCGCCTTCTTCGAAGTGGCGATCAAGCCCAACCACCCGCCAGCCAAATCACCCGCCGAGATCATCCCGCCGGCGAAGAACACGATCGTGTACGAGGGCGAGCGCTTTATCATCTACGAGGAGCGGCTCGCACCGGGGGACACGCGCGAGCGCCACAGCCACAGCCAGCGCGTCGAGATCCGCATCAACCAGGGGCCATTGCTCCGGCAGATCATCGACGGCAAGGACGCGCCGCAGGAACCGCCGAGCGTGGTGAACTTCCGCGAGCCGATCATCCACAGCGTCACCAACGTCGGCGACATGCCGCTGTGGAACTTCATCCTCGAGTTCAAGCCGGCGGGCCCGGCGCGGTGAGTAGAGTCTGATCGCAAGCAAAAGGGAGGCAAAGTGAAGCTTCTGTATTTCGACGACTTCAGCCTCGGCGTGCTCAAGGGCGAGACGGTCGTCGACGTGTCGAAAGCGGTGAAAGGCATTCCGCACACCGGCCCGCACGACCTCATCAACGGCCTGATCGAGCGTTTCGCCGATTACCGCAAGAAACTGGAGAAGGCTGCGGCGAGCGGCCGCGGTATTCCCGTGAAGAAGGTGAAGATCCGCCCGCCGCTGCCGAGGCCGTACAGCATCGACTGCATGGCGGTGAATTACATGGAGGACGGCACGCGCTCCGAGCCCGCCCCCATCAACGCCTTTCACAAGTCACCGGGCGCCGTCATCGGCGACGGCGACACCCTGGTGCTTCCCGACGTGCCGGCGAGCATCTTCGAGGGCGAGGCGGAAATGGCCGTGGTGATAGGCCGGCGCGCTTCCAACGTGAAGGCGGCAAACGCGATGAAGCACGTGTTCGGCTACGTCAATTTCATCGACGGGTCGGCGCGCGACCTGCCGCCGGCGGGCAACACTTTCTACCAGATGAAATCGCGCGACAGCTTCGCGCCCATGGGCCCCTACCTCGTCACCGCCGATGAGGTTCGCTACCCGCATCATCTGCAGATCCGGCTTTGGGTGAACGGCGTGCTCAAGCAGGATTTCAACACGGGCGACATGGCGCACAAGATTCCCCGCTGCATCGAGTGGGTCAGCTCGATCCACACGCTCAATCCGGGCGACGTGCTCGCCACCGGCACCAACCACCGGGGCCTCTCCGCTTTCCAGGACGGCGACAAGATCGAACTCGAGGTCGAGGGACTGGGGCGGCTGCGCGTGAAGGTCCGCGATGAGCTCAAGCGCACCTGGGGCCGGGACACGCGCCTCGAGCACGAACAAAAAGGCTTGCAGGGGCGCACGCCGCAGCTCACGGGAAAATACGCGAAGAGCGCGCAATGATGAACCCCCTACCCGACGCCCAGCTTGCGCACGTCGGCTTGTTCGTCCGCGACCTCGAGACGATGATCGCGTTCTATTGCCGCGTGCTGGGCCTGGTGGTCACCGATTCCGGGGACTACTACCTGGGCGGACGCATCGCATTCCTGAGCCGCAACCCCGAGGAGCATCATCAAATCGTGATGGCCTCGGGCCGGCCGAAAGACGCTCCGACGACGATCAATCAGCTCTCCTTCCGGGTGAAGAACCTGGAGGACCTCAGGCGCTTCTTCACCGTGCTGGTTGCAGAGCAGGCGAAGGAGATCGCTCCGCGCAACCACGGAAACGCGTGGAGCATCTATTTCAGCGACCCGGAGGACAACCGCATCGAGCTCTACACCCCATCGCCGTGGTACGTAGGCCAGCCCTATGGCAAGCCGCTCGATCTCACGGAATCGGTCGAGGCGATAGTCGCCAAGACCGAAGCCCTGATTCAGGACGATCCTACTGCCTGCCCGCGGGAAGCCTGGATGGCGAAATTGAAAACTCGCCTCGCCCCGTGAACCGGGCGCCGCGTTGCTTCGCCGCGGCGGCGCTTGCAGCGGCCCTCGCATCGCCGCTCTCGGCACAGGACTACCCGAAGCGGCCGATCCGATTCATGATCGGGTTCGCGCCGGGCGGCAGCGCCGATATCGTCAGCCGGCTGCTCGGCCAGAATCTCGCCGAGCGCCTGGGCCAGCCCGTCATCGCCGAGCAGAAAATGGGCGCGAGCGGCCTGCTCGCGAATGACGTCGTCGCAAAGGCGCCCCCCGACGGGCATGTGCTCGTGCTCCTCACCGGCGGCCACCCGGTCGCCGCCGTGGTCATGAAGGAGCGGCCCTACGATCCCGTCCGCGACTTCGCCATGGTGTCCGTCGTCACCGGCTATCCGATGGTGATCTCGGTCGCCGCGAACTCGCCGACGAGAACGTTCGCGGATCTCATCGCCCGCGCGAAAACCGAGCGCATCACCTTCGCCACATCCGGACCAGGCAGCCTGCACGATCTGGTGGGCGAACTGGTCAACGTCGAGGCGGGAATCGGCATGGTGAGCGTACCGTTCAAGGGCGCGGCGCTCGGCATCGTCGATCTGCTCGGAGGCAGAGTGGACGTGATGGTCGAGACCGCGACTTTTTCCTTCCCTCAGATCCGCGCGGGGAAACTGCGCCCGCTCGCGCTCTCTTCCGCCGAGCGTTATCCGCTGATGCCCGAGGTGCCCACGATCGCGGAAACGCTTCCCGGCGTTGAGGCGAGCTCATGGCTCGGGCTCGCGGCCTCCCCCGGCACGCCGAAGCCGATCATCGACCGGCTCAACCGCGAGGTGCGTGCGATCGTTGAGCTCCCCGAGGTGCGCCGGCGGCTTGCCGAACTCGGCGGCGTGCCCAGCCCCTCCACGCCGGAGGAGATGCGCGGGCGCATCGAGCGCGAAATCGCAAAATGGAAGCGGGTCGTCGAGCTGAAGAAAATCGAGCGGCAATAGCGTGCGACAATCCATCTCGCGGCTGCTAAAGTGGCGGCCCCGATAGTTCCCTCCCGGAGCAGATCCCGCCCATGGCAGCCAAAAGCAGACCTTTTGTCATCGCGCTCGAAGAACACTACTGGGACGCCGAGGTGGCGAAAACCTTCGGGAGCGGTGAGGCGCGCAGCCCCGAGCTGCGTCAGCGCCTCGACGACCTGGGCGCGCTGCGCATCAGGGAGATGGACGAAGCCGGCATCGACGTTCAGGTGATCTCGCACGGTGCGCCTTCGACGCAGCGCCTCGACGTGGCGACCGCAGTTCCTCTCGCGCGGCGCGCGAACGACAGGCTGCACCAGGCAGTGCGCGCCCATCCCGAGCGCTTCGCCGGCTTTGCGGCGCTTCCCACCGCCGACCCGAAAGCGGCGGCGGACGAGCTCGAGCGCGCGGTCACCAAGCTGGGTTTCAAAGGCGCGATGGTGCACGGGCCCACCAACGGCGTGTTCTTCGACGACAAGCGATTCTGGCCGATATTCGAGCGCGCGCAGGCGCTCGACGTGCCGCTCTATATCCATCCGTCCTCGCCCGTGCAGGCGGTCGCCGATGCCTATTACAAGGATTATCTGGACAAGTTTCCGCAGCTCCTCACCGCGGCCTGGGGCTACACCGTGGAGACCGCCACGCACGGCATCCGCATGATTCTATCGGGCGCATTCGACAAGCATCCGCGCCTGAAGATCATCCTCGGGCATCTGGGCGAGTCGTTGCCCTTCTCGGCCTGGCGCATCAACATGGCGCTCTCGCGCGGAGCCGACAAACCCAGCACCTTCCGCGACACCTTCTGCGAGCACTTCTGGATCACGACGAGCGGCAACTTCTCCACCCCCGCGCTCGTGTGCTGCATCATGGAGATGGGCGTGGACCGGATCCTCTTCTCGGTGGACTACCCCTTCGTTCCGAATCCGCCGGGAACGAAATGGATGGCGGACCTCCCCTTGAGCCTCGAGGACCGGACGAAAATCCTTTCGGGCAACACCAGGCGTCTGCTCAGGATGTAGCGTGCCGCCCGCCTTGCGGGGGGGCTGGCAAAGAACGCGCGCGCGGGCTCGAGTCAGCGCCCGGCGCGCGTTCTACGGCACGATCGTCAGCGCGTTGGCAGCGACGGCGAATTCCGCGATCTGCAAATCTCCGACCCACGCCACTGCGCTCGCGATCGCCTCCGCGGCGCCTGATGGCAGAGCAAGCGACGCAAGAAGCCCGAAGGCAAACGCGAATACCAAATTGAGTTTCGTCTTCACATATCGCAGTGTAGCAAGTGTCATGCCAATTGCGATCTGAGACAGGATTGTCAATCTGAAACAGTGCGTTGACTCCATGAGCCCTGCTCACGGCAGTTTGAGTGTACGCACCATTGCGGTACAAAAAGAAAGCGCGATGCACCGAAGTGCATCGCGTTTCTTGGTACGGAAAGGCAGGCCGGGTCTTACTTCTTGTTGAGTTCCTTCCACGGATCCTTCACCGCGGTGCCCACCGTTTCGATCTCGACGTTGGCGAGCTTGCCGCCGACCCTGCGCACTTCGCGCAGATACTCGTTCTGCACGATGTCGCGGGTGGCCGGGTCGACCGAGATCGGTCCCCGCGGACTGTTCGGGTCCTTGAAGTTCTTCAGGAGCTCCATGGTCCGGTCCGGGTCGAGCTTGCCTTTCTGCTCCTTGATCGCGTACATGATCGCCGCCATGCCGTCGTAGCCGCCCACGGCGACGAAGTTGGGCGTCTCGTTCGCGCCGTAGTCGCGCTTCCATGCGGCGACGAAAGCCTGGTTCGCCGGACGCGTCGCGGCCGCGGAGTAGTGGTGCACGGTGAGCACACCGAGCGCCGCGTCGCCCATGTTCTCAAGCTCCTCGTCGGTGGTGACGTCACCCGGGCCGATCAGCTTGACTCCGGCCTTGGAGAGGCCCAGATCGCCGAAGGCCTTGAGTACCGCAGTCGCGGTCTTTCCCGCGGGGATGAAGACCATGAGCGCGTCGGGCTTGGCGTCCTTCACGCGCTGCATGTACGGAACGAAATCCGGATTCACGAGCGGGACGCGCACGGTGCCGGCGACCTCACCGCCCGCTTCCTTCGATGCCCTGACGAACGCGTCCTCGCAGTCGTGCCCGGGGCCGAAGTCGCTCACCATCGTGTACGCGCGCTTGAATCGCTTCGCCGCCCATTGTCCGAGCGGATAGCAGGACTGCCACAGGGTGAACGACAGGCGCGCGATGTAGGGCGAGCGCGTCGTGATCACCGCGGTGCCGGCGTTCATGATCACGAAAGGCACTTTCGCTTCGGTCGCGAGCGGCGCCATGGCCATCGCATTCGGCGTGAAGATCACCCCCGCGAGCAGGTCAACCTTGTCGCGCACGATCAGCTCCTGCGCGAGCTGCCTGGCCTTGTCCGGATTGGGGCCGGTGTCGTCCCGGATGAGGAATTCGATGTTGACCCCGGGCGGCAGCTCCTTCTGGTGCTCCTTCAGGTAGAGACGCATCCCGCGCTCCATGTACGGCCCGAGATTGCCGTTCAGTCCGGAGTAGCTGGTGATGAAGCCGATCTTGATCGTCTGGGCGAACGCGCTCGCCGTCGCGAGCGCGAGTCCCAGCGCTGCAGCCAATGCGGCCAGTTTTTCCTTTTTCATGTCCCTCCTCCTAGAAAAGTCATTGCCAGGCGCGGTTGTCGACCGTGTTTTCGAAAGTCGCTCCGGGTTCGACCAGTCCCCAACCCAGAGTCCACTGATAGGTGTGATCGAAGCGCTCGCGGGTATAGGGCACGGGCGGTGCGTTGAGGATGCGCGAAACCTTGAGCTCCTTGGCGTCGAGCAGCCCGCCCGCCTCCTCGACCAGGTAGCGCGCGTGCTTGCGAGGATCCTTGTCGATCGCCTCGGCGGCCCGCGCCTCTGCCTTGAACATCGCGGCGAGCGTCGGGCCGTCGAGCTCGTCCCCCGCCGCTTCGCTGCGCGTCGAATGCGACTCCATCAGCACGCGCATGCCGCGCTTCTCGGCGACGCTGATCCAGGGCTCCATCAAGCTCGCCGCGGCGACTTCGCCCTTGCTGAGCGCCTCCAGCCGCTCCTTCATCGTCCCAGCGAAAACCCACTTGATCTGCTCGCGCTTGAGAAACCCCTCGAGCAGCTTCAGCGTGGTGAAATGCGAGCCGTTGAAGGGGCTCACCGCGATCGGCTTGTTCTTGAGCTGCTCGGGCTCGTAGATCCGCGCCTTGGGATCGGTGACGATCGCAAAAGTGGACATCGCGGACCCCAGCGCCACGATCTTCGCGGGACGATGCCCCGTCTTGCCCGCCTCGACCGCGCGCTTCATGACGCCCCATTCGCACATGCGAAACTGGTCGCACTGGCCCTGGTCGTAGAGCGCCTCCATAGTGCGCTCGAATATGTTCTCCCGCAGCGCCTGATGATCGGAGTCGCGCTGCCCCGATCCCGGCGTCTTGAGGATGTCGACGTCGAGTCCCTCGTCCCGGAAAAAGCCCTCGTCGCGGGCCACGAGCAGCGGCAGGTCGTGGATCGCGTTCATCATCGAAACTCGCACTTTCTTCAGGGCCTTCGCCATGGCGCGCCTCCTTGCGTCCGGGGGCGACTAGTATATTTGACCGGGGGGAAAAATACAGCGTTGCTTCAGGCCGCGCCCGCCCGCAGAGCCGGCATCACTTCCCTTACGAACAGGTCCATCGAGCGCATCGCCTGCTCCGGGGGCAGGTCGCCGAAGGAAAACACCAGCAGCAGATAATTGATTCCCGATTCGCGCACCACCCCGGCGAGCTCCTGCGCGACGGTCACGGGCGCGCCGGCCACCAGGCGCGTGATCGCAGCCGCCGACGTGGGGCTGACGTTCAGCAGGTCGGGCCTGCCGTACTTGCGAGTGAGATAGGTCAGGTGATCGCTCCAGACCTTGTACGCGGCGCCGCCCGTCCTGGCCGCCTCCGCATCGGTGTCGGCAATGAAAACGTGCTGGGATTTTCCGAGCTTCGGCGCGCGCACGTGCGCGTTGTGGCGCCCGGGATCGTTTCTGTGCCGCGCCCAGATCTCCCGGTATTGCGCGTAGAGTTTGCCAGCTTCCGCGGCGCTCGTGTTGAGCACGGTGTGGTAGCCGTGACGAGCCGTGAACTCGATCGAGTTCTTGTCGCTGCTAGGGAACCACAAAGGGGGATACGGCCGCTGGCGCGGCTGGACGTAGAGCTCGAGGTCACGGTAGGAGAAATATTGCCCCTCGTGGTTGAGGATGCGGCTCCCGCAGGCGGCAAAAAAAACCTCGAGCGTCTCGCGGTAGCGCTCGCGCGACTCATCGACGTTCTTCATGAAAAAATAAGAGGATTCGATCGGCGAGACACCGCGCCCCACGCCGAGCTCCAGGCGCCCGCCGCTCATCTGATCGAGCATGCAGATCTCGTTGTAGAAGCGAAAGGGGTTGTACCAGGGCAGACAGAACGTGAGAGCACCCAGCCGGAGCCTCGCCGTGCGCTGGATCGCCGCGGAGAGCACGAGCGCCGGCGAACCGTCGATCGAGAGCGGCGTGCCCTGGTGCTCCGCGATGTGCCAGGCGTAGAAGCCCGCCTTGTCCGCGGCTTCGGCGATTTGCAGCTTGTGCTCGAAGATCTCGCCCGCCGGGGCATCGGACCACTCGATCCAGTCGAAAATGCCGAATTCGAGCGGGCTTTCCGGAAATGCGTTGTCCGTCACGGCCTCCTCCTCATCTCTTGACAGCGAATTGAAAGACGGGCGTCAGTTTCCTGCAAGGGGCTTCGTGCAAATTATCCCTGGCCGCTCGCCGAACGGCCTTTGAGAAAGCCCGCCATGAAAAGGTTCCTTGCCGGATCGATCGCTTCTTTCCTGTCTGCGTCCGCGCACGCCCAGGCTCCCGAACCCGCGGTCGAGCCCAACACGCTCGCCACGGCCATTTTCCTGGTGCTGTTCGTGGGCTTCTGCGCCGGTTTCGTCTGGATGGTGTGGCGGAACAAGGACAAGAAGAAGGAGAAGGAATAGCCGGAACGGAGGGTGCCGGGATCAAACTTCGATCCCCCGGTAGAGCCAGTCCACCTCCCAGAAGGTTTCGGGCGTCCTCTGCGCAAGCAGATGATTGCGCAGGTCGCGCGCGCCGCCGTTCGCGTGGATGATGTCGCCGAAGATCCGCGAAGTGATCGTGACGCGCGCGGTGCGCAGATACCGTTCCTGCTCGTAGGCCTGAAGCGCGGAGTTGACGTCGCTCCCCGCCTTTTCGAGTTTGCCCGAGAGCACCACCGCGTCCTCGATCGCCATGCAGGCCCCCTGGGCCAGGTATTGCAGGGTGGGATGCGCCGCATCGCCGAGCAGCGCGACGTTGCCGCGCGTCCAGCCGGGCCGCGGCTCGCGGTCGTGCAGCACCCAGTTCTTGTCCTTGCCGACGTAGCCGAGCATCTCCTGCACGTGCGGCGTGGTGCGCGAGAAGACTTCGGCCAGCTCCTCCGGGCCGCCGTAGTCTTGCCGCTCGCCGTTCTCGAACCTGCGGCTCGCGACGGTGGCCACGTTGTTCATGACGGTGCCGCCGCGCAGGCGGTACTGGACGAAGTGCAGGTTCGGCCCGATCCAGATCACCATGTCGTCGAAGTGCGACTGGTCCCTGACTTGGTCGAACGGCACCACGCCGCGATAGGTCACGTGTCCCGCCGGACGCGGCGCCCCGTCGCCGATGAGGATCTCGCGCACGCGCGAGCGCAGCCCGTCGGCGCCTATCATCGCGCGTCCCTCGTATTCCGAGCCGTCTGCGAATCTTGCGACCACGCTGCCGTTGCGGTCCTCGAAGGTCGTCAGCTCCTTGGAAGTGTGCAGGCTGATCTCGCCGCGCTTGCGGCAAGCCTCCAGCAGCGCGCCGTGCAGGTCGCGGCGATGAACGACGGTATAAGGGGCGCGGAAATGCTCGCGAAACGGTTCGCCGCAGGAGATGCGCGTGAGCTCGTGTCCGGTGAGCGCGTCGATGAGGATCAGGTTCTTGGTGAACACGGCCTGCGGCTCCAGCTCCTTCATGACGCCCAGCCAGTCGAGCATGCGGTAGGCGTTCGGGCCCTGCTGGATGCCGTAGCCGATCTCGCCGAATTCGGGCGCCTTCTCGAGCACGCGCGAGCGCATTCCGCGGCGCGCGAGCGCAAGCGCCGCCGCCACGCCGCCGATGCCGCCGCCGATGATGAGGACTTCCGGAGGAGTCGCGCTCACGGGTCAGGAATTCTACATCCTGAGCGCCGCCTTGCGGCACGCCGGCCGCGCTACAATGGCTTTCATGAGCTACGAGCACGCGTCCTCTTCGTTTCTCTGGACGGCTTCGAGCTTCAAGGACCCCGCCGACTACCTGGTCGAGCTGACGAGCGGCGACCGCGGTGAGATGCTTGCGGCGGTCGAGGGCCTCGAGCGGAGCGGCCGTCTCTCGCCCGTCCACGCGCTGACGAAGACCGATTTTCCCTCCGACAGGCTGCGCAAGAAGCTCGAGCGCGGCTACGCCGAGGTGCGCTCGGGCAAGGGCTTCGTGGTGCTGCGCGGCCTGCCCTTCGAAGGCCTTTCGCTCGAGCAGTTCACCGCCTGCGCCTGGGGCGTGGGCCTGCATTTCGGACGATCGCTGTCGCAGAACGCTCAAGGAGAGCTCGTCACGTCGGTGATCGACGCGACCGCCGAGGACGCGACCCCGCGCATGTACCGCAGCAACCTCGAGCTGCGGCCGCACTCGGACATCACCGCGATGATCTCGCTCGCCTGCTGGCACAAATCGGCCTCGGGCGGCGCCTCGATCATCGTGAGCGGCGTGACGGTGCATGACGAGATCCGCAGCCACACCCCGCAGCTGCTCGAGCCGCTCTACCGCGGCTACCACTACCACCGCCTGGGCGAAGAAGGACCGGGCGAGGAGCCGGCGACGCCCTACCGCACCCCGGTGTTCGCCAACCGCAACGGCCAGCTGAGCTGCCGCTACCAGCGCGCCGGCATCGCAGCGGGCCAGCGCGAGCGCGGCGTCCCGCTCGGCGAGCGCGACATCGAGGCGCTGAATCTCTTCGACCAGGTCGCGGCAGCGCCCGAGAACCGCCTCGCGTTCTTCCTCGAGCGCGGCGACATGATCGTCATCAACAACTACACCGTGATGCACGCGCGCACGCGCTTCACGAATTTTCCAGAGCCCGAGCGGCAGCGGCGCCTGGTGCGGCTGTGGTTCGACGCCGAGGATTTTCGCGACGTGCCGCGCGAGTTCAACCTGTTCTCGGAGAACGGGATCCCGAAGCAGGAAGGCCGGCGCGCGACCTTCGATTTCAAGAAGCTCTACAGCGACGATCCGGTCGCGACAGGCGGCGTACCCGACCTCAAGGTGAGCGACGGCGAAGCAGCGCAGAGCCGCTGAAGGACATGAAGACCATTCTGCGATGCTTCGCGTTCGCCGCGGCGCTCGCGCCGCTTGCGTCCGCGGCGCAAAACTATCCGACGCGTGCCGTTCGCCTGATGGTGCCGTTCCCGCCGGGCGGCGCGACCGACATCATCGGGCGCCTAGTGTCCGTGAAGATGCAGGAAGTCTGGGGCCAGCCGGTGGTGGTCGAGAACCGGCCCGGTGCGGGAACGGTGGTCGGGACCGACTACGTCGCCAAGTCCGCGCCCGACGGCTACACGCTCGGCATGGTGGTCACCGCCTACGTCATCAATCCGAGCCTGCGCGCCGACCTGCCCTACAACACGCTGAAGGACCTCGCAGGCGTAACCCAGGTCTCGGTGCAGCACCTAGTGATGACGGCGCATCCTTCGCTCGAGGCGAACACCATCCCCGAGCTGATCGCGCTCGCGAAGAGGAATCCGGGCACGCTCGCCTACGCGACGCCGGGGAGCGGTACCGCGATGCACCTGTCGGTCGAGATGCTGAAGACGAGCACGGGCATCGACCTCGTGCACGTGCCCTACAAGGGCGGCGCGCCCGCGCAGCAGGACGTGGTCGCCGGGCACGTGCCGATATTGATGGACGTGCTCTATGCGGTCCAGCCGTTGATCAAATCCGGAAAGATCAAGGTGCTCGCGCTTCTTTCTCCGCAGCGTGCGCCGGACGCGCCGGACTACCCTGTGGTTTCTGAATCCGTGCCCGGCGTGAGCGCGCTCTCCCTCGTCGGCATCGTCGCGCCCGCCGCCACGCCGCGGGACTTGGTACGCAAGATCGGCGCCGACATCGCCCGCGCCGTCAAATCCTCCAACCTCACCGAGCGTATGAAGCAGCAGGGCATGGAACCGGTCGGCTCGACGCCCGAGGAGTTCGACGCGCTCATCAGCAGCGAGATCGACAAATGGGCGAAGGTAGTGAAGCTCTCGGGTGCGAAGGTCGATTAGTCGTTCAGGGGACGAAATCGTCCGGTGCTCCAGGCGGGATCGGCGGATGTTGTTTCAGACTTTCCTGAAAATTACGAATCAGACGAAGCATCGGGCCGCGCACCCAGTTCGCATTTTGATAGCCGATATCGCTCTCCTCCTTGGGATCCTGGATCAGATTGAAGATCCACGGGGTCTCGAGGCGAATCGGGCCCACGTTGGGCTCCGTCTCCCAAACGAGGTGCATTTTCCACTGGCGCCATTTTACGGCGCGCATTTCGTTCTTGATGTAGTAGACGAATCCTTCGCGATTCGACTTCGGCTGGCGACCCAGGAAGAAATCGAGCTGATCCACGCCATCAATCGGCCGATCGGTCGGCGCGCGCGCGCCGACCACGCGTGCAAGCGTCGGGTAGAGGTCGGTGACGTGGACGATCTCGTCGGTCACGACGCCCGCTGGCACGCGTCCCGGCCAGCGCAGCATGAACGGCACGCGCAGCGAACCTTCCATCGCCGTATGGTAGGTGCCGACCCATGGGCCCGCGGTGCCGCGCCACGGCCGGCGGAATTCGGGGCCGTTGTCGCTGCCGAAGAAGACAACGGTGTCCTCGCGTAGCTGTAATGCGTCGATCTCGTCGAGGATCTGTCCGACGCGGTGGTCCATTTCGGCCATCGAATCGGCGAATTCGCCCCAGCCGGTCTTGCCGATGAAGTCCCGGTGCGGAATCGTCGGATAATGAAGCTGCGTGAGCGGGACGTACAGAAAGAACGGCTTTTTCGTTTTGCTTTGCCGGCGCATGAAATCGTTGCTGCGCGCGACAAGCTCGGCGTCGATGCGCCGGCGCATTTCGAGATCGTAGACTTCCACGTTGCGCGCGGGCTCGCCGCTGCGGCCTTCCATCACGTGCGGAATTTCAACGACTGACGGATCGAAGCCCGGCGTGCTGGTGAACATGCTTTCGTTGGTCGTGCGCGGGATCCCGTACCACTGGTCGAACCCGCGATCCTTCGGGTAGCGTCCCTCGCGGTCGCCCAAGTGCCATTTGCCGAACATTGCTGTCGCGTACCCGCGACCGGAAATGAGCTGTGCGAGCGTGATCTCCCATGGGTGTATGCCTTGCGGCAACCCTGCCGGCACGGATTGCAGCGCGCCGGTGCGGATAGGATGGCGGCCGGTCATCAGCGCGGAACGCGTCGGGACGCAATCGCTCTCGACGTTGAAGTTGAGAAATCGCAGCCCCTCGGAGGCGAGCCGGTCGATGCGTGGTGTGGGCGCGCCGCGCAGCGCTCCCCCGCCGTAGCAGCCCAGCTCGCCCCAGCCGAGATTGTCGGCCAGGATCAGTACGATGTTCGGCAGCCGGGGATCGGTTGAATCAGTCAAGGTGCGGCGACGGGGATCCTAAGTTTCATGCGCAATTTCGGCCGAGGGCCCGACTGCTAATTGATCTTGATTTTCAACTCGTGCACGAGCCGACCGTAGCTCTCGTAGTTGGCTCGCACAAGCTTGGAAAATTCCTCGGGTGTGCTGCCGACAGGCTCGAGCGCCGCCTCAGCAAAGCGTTCACGGATTTTGGGGTCGGAGAGCGCCTTGACGATCTCGGCGTTGAGGCGCGCGACGATTTGATTCGGCGTCCGCGCGGGAACGAATACGCCTATCCACTGTTCAAGAACGAGCCCCTTGATGCCCGCCTCCTCGTACGTCGGCACGCCAGGTAACGTCGGCGCGCGTGCACGCGTGCTCTGTGCGAGCAGCGTGATCTTGCCCGCCTTGTAATGCGGAATCAGTGGCGCAGAGCCGAGTGAGGCAAGCGGCACCTGGCCTGCAATGAAATCGCTGATCGCCTGCCCGCCGCCCTTGTACGGCACGTGGGTGAGCTTGATCCCGGCAAGGCTCGCGAACCATTCCGCAACAATGTGCTGCTGGGAACCCGCCCCGGAGGTTGCGTAGGGAATGCCGGGTTTCGCTTTCGCGAGCGCGATCAGCTCGGCGAGCGACTTCACGCCGAGCGAGGGATGCGCGGCGAGCACCACCGGCTGGCGCAAGTGTTGTGTCACCGGAATGAAGTCCTTGACCGGGTCAAAGCTGAGCTTGGGATAGAGGTGCGGCGCCGCCGTGAGCGTATCGCTGAAGGAAACTACGGTATAGCCGTCGGGCGCGCTCCTGGCCGCGATCTCCGTACCGATGATGCCCGACGCGCCTGGACGGTTTTCGACCAGCACTTGCTGGCCGAACGCGCGCGACAGTTTTTCCGCGATCAGGCGTGCCGCGATGTCGTTGGAACCGCCGGGTGGAAGAGGCACGATCCAACGGATCGGCTTTACTGGATATTGAGCCGACGCAGGGACCGGAGCCAGACCAAACAGCGCGACCAGCATGAGGGCACTATTCCTCACTGTTTGATCAACCCGATCCGGCGCAGGATCTCGGTGTGCAGCCTGTATTCGCGCCAGAGATCGGCGCGCAGCTTGTCGCCGGGGCGATAGTCGACGTCCACGCCTCGCGCAGTCATCGTGGTCGCGAACGCGGGATCGTCCACCACCGCCTTGGCCGCGTCGTGCAGGTACTTCACAGC